>Ga0164242_10002577_pt1 | contig 21006 bp, 17 predicted proteins | sample OricomgcompostMG_FD_108783 | JGI IMG/M metagenome (GOLD analysis project Ga0164242, IMG submission 108783) | Miracle-Growth compost microbial communities from Emeryville, California, USA - Original compost - Miracle growth compost (MG) ... | reverse complement strand
TCGGCCGCAGCACGTTCTACGAGCTGCGAGCTCGCGTCCGCCAGGAGGGGCAGGCCGCGGTGCTGGCGCCCCGGTCGCGGCGGCCGAAGACCAGCCCTGGCAAGATCACCGACGAGGCCGCACGGCAGGCGATCGAGGTGCGGGCCGCCCTGGAGTCCTCCGGCTTGGATCATGGGCCGATCAGCGTGCACGATCGGATGCTCTCCCTCGGCCTGGACGCCCCGTCGGTGGCCTCGCTGGCGCGGATCTTCCGCCGCGCCGGGGTGGCGCGGGCCGAGCCGCGGAAGCGGCCACGGGCCTCGTATCGCCGGTTCGTGTATCCGGCACCGAACGCGTGCTGGCAGCTGGATGCCACCGAGTACGTCCTGGCCGGCGGACGCAAGTGCGTGATCTTCCAGCTCGAGGACGACCACTCCCGCCTCGCGGTCGCCTCCCACGCCGCGACCGGCGAGACGAGCGCGGACGCGGTGGTCGTGTTCAAGAAGGGCGTCGCCGCGCACGGGGTACCGCAGCGGCTGCTGACCGACAACGGGGCCGCGCTGAACCCGGCCCGCCGCGGCTGGATCGGGCAGCTGACCGCCTACGCGACCTCCCTCGGGGTGGAGGCGATCACCGGGAAGCCATACAAGCCGACCACGCAGGGCAAGAACGAGCGCTCCCACCAGACCCTGTTCCGCTACCTCGACAAGCAGCCCATCGCCGAAACACTCGCCGAACTGCAAGCCCAGGTCGACGCCTTCGACGCCATCTACAACACGCAACGCCCGCACCAGGGCCTGCCCGGACGCCTCACCCCGCAAGCCGCGTGGGAGGCCACGCCGGTCGCGGAGCCGCCCCGGCCACGCCCGGCCGCGGAACGGCCGATGATCCTCGACCCCGCGCCCGGAGCGCCGGGTTCACCACTGCCGTTCGAGAACATGGTCTCCCGCCGAGTGAAGTCCTCCGGCGCGATCGAGATCAAAGGCGTCACCTACCAGATCGCCCGCGAACTGTCCGGGCAGACCGTCTACATCGCTCAGCAGGCCGAGGGCGTGAAGTTCTACGACGGCAACGGCGACCTACTCCTGGAGCACCCCTGGCCCGCTCCCGGAACCAAGCACGTCAGCAACGGCCGACCCCGAGGAAGTGGCGTCCGGCGGCCCGAGCGCATCACGGACGTCCTCCACAAGACTGCCGATCTCCCGCCCGGTGAATACCGTCGCACCGTGCGCACCGATGGGCGGGTCAGCATCCGAGGCATCGTCTACGGCATCGGCCAGCAGCACACCGGCCGCGATCTGCACGCCGTCATCGACGAGAAGGCCGCCACCTTCTGGGACCCAGCCACCGGAGAGCTCATCACCGAGCACCCCGTCCCCGAACCCGGCACCACGCACGTCGGATACGTCCGCTACAACCGTCGAAGCCCCGCCTTCGAGCCCACCGCCACTGACCCCGACGAAGTGTCCGAGACGTCCTGAGACATCAACCGTCCGGGATGTCCTGATGCAGAACTGCCCGGGATCTCTTGAGACATCACACTCATGGCCGGAATGGACGGAGGCTACCGGGGTAGGCGATCTGCGGTTCCGATTCGTAGGAGTTGCCGGCCGACGGCGCTGGTGAGAAGTTTCTCGGCTTGCCCGGCGGCGCCGGGTTTGTCTTGTGCGTCTTCGAGGGTGCTGGTCAGGAGCAGTCGCAGGGCGTGGACCCAGACGGCGATGGCGTCGGCGAGTGGTCCTGGGTGGGTGGCGGCGGGGTCGGCGAGCAGGCGCACGAGCGCCGAGCCTTCCCTCCGGCTCAGCAGTCCGGTGAGCGCCGTCTCGATCCGCGACACTTCCAAGACTCCCCGAGGCGATCCTTCAGTGGGCGTGCCGGAGTCCGGGTCGTCGTCGCTGTCGAGGTCTTCCGTGAGGATCGTCAGGGATCGGTCCATCAGCGTGGTGATGGTCGCGGTGGCGAGTTCTTCCTTGCCGGCGAAGTGGTAATACAGACTGCCCTGGCCGAGCTTGGCGCGGTCAAGGACCATCTTGGGGCTGGTGGCCGTGTACCCGCGCTCGGCCAGCAGCTCCCGCATCGCGGCGGTGAGCTTCTGCTTCGCGTCGTACCTGGGGCGTCCCACTGGCCTGGCCATGCGAACCAGCGTAATGTGACTCACGACAACTACATACGTACTGGTACTAATTCTCGATCTGCAAGAGGCGTGGTAGCTCAGAACATGGGGCTTCCACGGGGCACTAATTCGGGACCGTGGGAGCGGGTGCGCACCTGCTGGTCATGGCTGGCGATGCGGAAGACCTCAGACTGCGGGTGACGCGGCGGGCCGAACCTGACGTAGATCGACTGATGGAGTGGGTACTGAACATCGCCGAGGCCCGGCACCGCGCCTACGTCAACGGGGAGCCTGACCCCTACGGGCTTCCTCTCCCGGAGTCGGTGGCAACGCGCGACGATGGATCGCATCGGGCCGTATGACCCGGATCGGAGGACACCATGAGCATCACCACGACAGCGCCGACGAACACGGGCGCGGACGCGCCGGTGCTGCTGGCGGTGTCCTACCTGCGGGTCTCGACGCGGGAACAAGCCGAGCGCGGTGGCACCGAGGAAGGCTTCTCGATCCCCGCCCAGCGCGAAGCCAACATCCGGAAGGCCGCCGAGTTGGGGGCGCGGGTGGTGCGGGAGTTCGTAGACGCGGGCGAGTCCGCTCGCTCCGCCGACCGCGAAGGGCTCCAGGAGATGCTGGCGTTCATCACGGCCTCGCGGGTGAACTTCTGCATCGTGCACAAGCTCGACCGGCTGGCCCGCAATCGTGCCGACGACGTGAAGATCCACGAGGCCCTCCTCGCCGCCGGTGTCACGCTCGTGTCGGCCACTGAGTCCATCGACCAGACGCCCTCGGGGATGCTCGTTCACGGGATCATGTCGTCCATTGCGGAGTTCTACTCCCGTAACCTCGCCACCGAGGTCGCCAAGGGCATCCAGCAGAAACTCGCCCAGGGCGGGACCCCGATGCGTGCTCCGGTCGGCTACCGCAACATCCGCGCCGTTGACGAGCAGGGCCGGGAGGCCCGCACGGTCGAGGTCGACCCGGAGCGCGCCCCGCTGATCACCTGGTCGTTCGAGCGATACGCGACCGGAGAGGTCTCCGTCGCAGAGCTGCTGCGCGAGCTGACCGCCCGCGGCCTGACCACCCTGCCGTCGCCGAAGCGCCCACCGCGCCCGCTGGGCAAGGCCACGTTCTACGCGCTGCTGACCAACCCGTACTACGCGGGCGTGATCCGCTACAAGGGGGCCCTGCACCCCGGCGCGCACGAGCCCATCGTGCAACCCGCCCTGTTCGATGCTGTGCAATCGCTGCTGCGGGCACGCAACGCGAACACCACCCGGCACGTCCAGCACGCCCACCACCTGAAAGGGCTGCTGCACTGCGGCACCTGCGGGTCACGGATGCTGCTGGACTTCGCCACCAACCCCCGCGGCACCACCTACGCCTACTTCGTCTGCTCCGGCCGCGCCGCCAAGAAGACCCCCTGCGCCCGCCGAGCGGTCCCGGTCCAAGTCGCTGAGCGGCTAGTCGAGGACTCCTACGCCGCGATCACGATCAGTGAAGCCAACTATCGGACCATCGCCGCGAAGGTCGACGCCGCGTTCGACAAGCGCAGCGCGAGGAAGGATCAGGAGCTCGCCGACCTGACGACGAACAGGGCCAGACTGGAAGCCGAGAGCGACAAGCTCCTCGCCGCGCACTTCGCCGACGCCGTCGACCTCCCCACCCTGAAACGGCACCAAGACCGCATCCGCGCCGGGCTCGCCGACATCGAACACCGCCTCGCCGAGCACGACGAACACCACACCGGCGGCCGCGCGTTCCTCCGCGACTCCCTGCGACTGCTCACCGACGCACACCACGCCTACCAGCACTCCAACGACAGCAACCGGATGCTGGCGAACCAGGCGTTCTACGACCGCCTCGACATCACCGACGACGAACAACTCCGCTCGACCCTCGCCGAACCCTTCGCCACCATGCTCCACGAAGCGAACACGGGCAAGAAGACCCAACGGGAACAAACTCCATCTCTCGATGTCGCGTGTTCCCGCAAGGACACTTGGGTGGGCCCTGCCGGGCTCGAACCGACGACACCTGCGGTGTAAACGCAGTGCTCTACCAACTGAGCTAAAGGCCCCTCTGAGGCGCGAGTCTACCGGCGGCGGATCCGAGGCTTCCTCGACCTGGCAATCCCCGCAACATCCCTGCGGATGCCTTGAGGCACGCCGCCTGGTGCGGAACCGTGGCTGACTCCTGATCGCCACCGGAAGGAAGCACCATGCTCACCCTGACCGAGAACGCCAGCACCGTCGTCAAGACCCTCGCCCACCGCGGCGGCACGACGGAGGAGGGCGGCCTGCGCATCAGCAGCGCCGCCGCCGATTCCCGCGAATACGCCGTCGAGGTCACGCCCGGCCCCGCCGAGAGCGACACGGTCGTCGAGGCCGGAGGCGCGCGCGTCTTCCTCGAGCCGAACGCCGCCGTCGCCCTCGACGACAAGGTCCTCGATGCGGAGGTGAACGACGCGGGCAATGTCCGCTTCTCACTCGCCGCGCAGGGCGTCTAGCCGCCTGACGCGCCGGGGCCTCAGCGCCTCAGCGCAGCCGGCCTCGGCAGCCCGAGGTCCTCGACGAGATCACCCAGCGCCCGGTCCAATTCGGCACCGGCCTGGGTGATCTTGTTGATTCCGAAGCCGCGCAGCTGCGCGCTCGGCACGTCGAAGCCCAGCACCGTGCCCGCGTCGCGCGCGGCGTGCACCTCGATCCGCAGCGGCGAATAGAGCAGGGTCCCCGGGCCGTGGCGGAACAGCCGCGCGCCGATCGCGTGGTTGACGATGAGCCAGGCGGCGCTCGGGGTGTCGCTGCCGGCCGCGCGCATGAGCGCGCTCGGGCGCGACGACCAGACCCGGACGAAGCCGCTCTGCGCCTCCCACGCGAGGCCGCGCGTGAACGACGCCCAGTCGCCGTCCTCGGTGAGACGCGCGAGCGCGCCGGCATCCGTCAGCTCGGGGACCGCCTGCTCGAAAGCCGCGACCAGCGCCTCGAACCGCGCATTCGACGCAAGTGCGACGCGCGTCGCCGTGTACTCGCTCGCCGACTCCGTCGCGTCGTAGCTCATTCTGCGGATGCCGCGGCGCCGGAGCCCAGCCGGCCGAGCGCCGCGCGGTAGGCGGCCAGCTGCCGGGGCTCCCCCGGCGCGGTCTCGAACTTCGCCGCGACGACGCCGGCGTCGTCGATGAGGAACGTCGAGCGGTTCGCATAGCCGCGCTCGGACAGGAACACGCCGTAGCTACGGGCGACCTCCCCGTGCGGCCAGAAGTCGGCCAGCAGCGGGAACTCGAAGCCCTCGGCATCCGCGAAGGCGCGCTGCGCCCACTTGGAGTCGACGGAGATGCCGATCAGCTCGACGGCGGCATCGGCGAAGAGGCCGATGTTGTCGCGCAGCTCGCAGAGCTCGCCCGTGCACGTGCCGGAGAAGGCGAGCGGGAAGAACACGAGCGCGACGGGCTTCACGCCGCGGAAATCGCTGAGCCGGACCGGTTCGCCGAACTGATTGGGAAGCTCGAAATCGGGCGCCGCGTCGCCGGTCTGCACTGCCATGATTCACAGCCTAGGCTCGGTCTTGGTGGCGCACTGCGGTGCTGCGGGCGCTACTAGGCTGTCCCACGGCGCGGTGTCGTAAACCGACAACCATGCGCCGTGTACAGGTACTGACCGGCACAAGGAAGAGGTCGAAGTGACTGTTAACCACCAGGATCCGTACTCGGTGACCAACCTCGATTCGGACCCCGAGGAGACCGCCGAATGGCGCGAGTCCCTCGATGAACTGGTGAAGAGCGCGGGCCCCGAGCGTGCGCGCGAGATCATGGTCAGCCTGCTGGGCCGCTCCAAGGAGCTGCACCTCGGCGTGCCCCAGGTCCCCACGACGGACTACGTCAACACCATCTCCGCCGCCGACGAGCCCGACTTCCCCGGCGACGAGGAGCTCGAGCGCCGCTACCGCCGCTGGCTGCGCTGGAACGCCGCGATCATGGTGCACCGCGCCCAGCGCCCCGGCGTCGGCGTCGGCGGCCACATCTCCAGCTACGCGTCGTACGCGTCCCTGTGGGAGGTCGGCTTCAACCACTTCTTCCGCGGCCAGGACCACGAGTCCGGCGGCGACCAGCTGTTCCTGCAGGGCCACTCGAGCCCGGGCGCCTACGCGCGCGCGTTCCTCGAGGGCCGCATGTCGGAGACGCAGCTCGACGGCTTCCGCCAGGAGAAGTCGCGTGCGCCCCACGGCCTGCCGTCCTACCCGCACCCCCGCATGCTGCAGGACTTCTGGCAGTTCCCGACCGTGTCGATGGGCCTCGGCCCGATCAACGCGATCTACCAGGCGTCGTTCAACCGCTACCTCGCCAACCGCGGCATCAAGGACAACGACTCGCACGTGTGGGCGTTCCTCGGCGACGGCGAGATGGACGAGATCGAGTCGCGCGGCCAGCTCCAGCTCGCGGCCAACGAAGGCCTCGACAACCTCACCTTCGTGGTCAACTGCAACCTGCAGCGCCTCGACGGCCCGGTGCGCGGCAACGGCAAGATCATCCAGGAGCTCGAGAGCTACTTCCGCGGAGCCGGCTGGAACGTCATCAAGCTCATCTGGGGCCGCGAGTGGGACGACCTCCTCGCCCGCGACACCGACGGCGCGCTGCTGAACCTGTTCAACAACACCCCGGACGGCGACTTCCAGACCTACAAGGCCGAGAACGGCGCCTACGTGCGCGAGAACTTCTTCGGCCGCGACCCGCGCGCCCTCGAGCTCATCAAGGACTACAGCGACGACCAGGTCTGGGCGCTCAAGCGCGGCGGGCACGACTACCGCAAGATCTACGCGGCGTACAAGGCCGCGGTCGAGCACAAGGGCCAGCCCACCGTCATCCTCGCCCACACGATCAAGGGCTACGGCCTCGGCCCGCACTTCGAGGGCCGCAACGCGACCCACCAGATGAAGAAGCTCACCCTCGAGGACCTGAAGCTCTTCCGCGACACCCTGCAGATCCCCCTGACGGACGCGCAGCTGAACGAGGGCGACCACTGGCTGCCCCCGTACTACAACCCGGGCCCCGACGACGAGGCGATCCAGTACATGCACGAGCGCCGTCGCGCGCTCGGCGGCTACCTGCCCGAGCGCCGCTCGAAGTACACGCAGCTCGAGGTGCCGGGTGACAGCGCCTACGCGATCGCCAAGCGCGGCTCCGGCCACCAGGAGATCGCGACGACCATGTCGTTCGTGCGCCTGCTGAAGGACCTGCTGCGCGACAAGAACTGGGGCCCGCGCATCGTCCCGATCATCCCGGACGAGGCCCGCACCTTCGGCATGGACGCGTTCTTCCCGAACGCGAAGATCTACAACCCGCACGGCCAGCACTACACGTCGGTCGACCGCGAGCTGCTGCTGTCCTACAAGGAGAGCGCGCAGGGCCAGCTGTTCCACGTCGGCATCAACGAGGCGGGCGCCACCGCGGCGTTCACCGCGTTCGCCACGTCGTACGCGACGCACGGCGAGCCGCTCGTGCCGGTCTACATCTTCTACTCGATGTTCGGCTTCCAGCGCACCGCCGACGCCTTCTGGGCGGCCGGCGACCAGCTGGCGCGCGGCTTCATCATCGGCGCCACCGCGGGCCGCACGACGCTGACCGGCGAGGGCACGCAGCACATGGACGGGCACTCCCCCGTCATCGCGTCCACCAACCCGGCCGTCGTCACGTACGACCCGGCCTACGGCTACGAGATCGGCCACATCGTGCGCGCCGGCCTCGAGCGCATGTACGGCGGGACCCACCCGGACCCGAACGTCATGTACTACCTGACGGTCTACAACGAGCCGATCGTGCAGCCCGCGGAGCCCGAGAACCTCGACGTCGACGGCGTCGTGCGCGGCATCTACAAGCTGCAGGACGGCCACGAGGGCGGCGTCAAGTCGCAGATCCTCGCCTCGGGCGTTGCACTGCCGTGGGCGCTCGACGCGCAGCGCATCCTCGCCGAGGAGTGGGGCGTTTCGGCGGATGTCTGGTCGGTGACCAGCTGGAACGAGCTGCGCCGCGACGGCCTCAAGGCCGAGGAACACAACTTCCTGCACCCCGAGGAGGCGGCCTGGAAGCCCTACGTCACGGCGAAGCTCGCCGGCGCTGAGGGCCCCATCGTCGCGGTGACCGACTTCAGCCACCAGGTGCCCGATCAGATCCGCCAGTTCGTGCCGAACCGCTTCGCGACCCTCGGCGCCGACGACTTCGGCTTCTCGGACACGCGTGCTGCGGCCCGCCGCCACTTCTACATCGACAGCCACTCGATCGTCGTCCGCACGCTCGAGCAGCTCGTCGCGGAAGGCCGCATCGACCCCTCGGCGCCGCTGCAGGCGATCCAGCGTTACGACCTGTTCAACGTGAACGCCGGAACGTCGGGCAACGCAGGCGGCGACGCGTAAGGTGGTGCGCCGCACCAAGGACGAGACCCTCGTCTGGCTGCGCAAGATCTCGGGTGAGCTGTCCTCGGCGACGCTGAAGCGTCTCGAGGACACTCTCCCGTGGTTCAGCGAGATGCCGCCGGGCCGCCGCAGCGCGGTCGGCCTGGTGGCGCAGGCGGGCATCACCTCGTTCATCGACTGGTTCGAGGACCCGACGCACACGCCGTGGGTCGCCTCCGACGTGTTCGGATCGGCCCCGCGCGAGCTGCTGCGCTCGATCAGCCTGCAGCAGACGCTGCAGCTCATCCGCGTCGTCGTGTCCGTCGTCGAGGACCGCGCGAAGGACGGCGGCGAGATCCTGCGGGACGCGATCCTGCTGTACTCGCGCGAGATCGCGTTCGCCTCTGCGGATGTCTATGCCAGGGCGGCCGAGGCGCGCGGCCTCTGGGACGCCCGCCTCGAGGCCCTCGTCGTCGACTCGATCCTCACGGGCGAGTACGACGACGAGCTGCCGAGCCGCATCGCGGCGCTCGGCTGGCACGGCCACGGCGAGGTCTCCGTGCTCGTCGGCACCGCGCCGCGCATGCTCGACGTCGACCAGATCCGCCGCATCGCGCGGCATAAGCACGCCGACGTCCTCATCGGGGTGCAGGGCAGCCGGCTCGTGGTGGTCATCGGGCGGGCGGGGGCGCCCCAGTCCCCGGAGGACGAGGACCAGGCATCCGCACCGGCCCCCATCGGCTTCCTCGAGATCGCGACCGCGCTCGAGCCGCATTTCGGCGCGGGCTTCCTCGTGCTCGGCCACGGCGTGGCCTCGATCGTCGACGCGTCGAAGAGCGCCAAGGCGGCCCTCGCCGGGTTCGCCGTCGCCAAGGCGTGGCGCAACTGCCCCCGGCCCGTGCACGCCGACGACCTGCTGCCCGAGCGCGCCTTCGCGGGCGACCCCGTCGCACGCGCGACGCTCGTCGGCCGCATCTACCAGCCGCTCAAGGCGCACTCCCCCGAGCTGCTCAACACGCTGTGGAGCTACCTCGACAACGGGCGCAGCCTCGAGGCCACCGCGCGCGAGCTCTTCGTGCACCCGAACACCGTGCGCTACCGCCTCAAGCGCGTCAGCGAGATCATCGGCTGGGACGCGACGGGCGCGCGCGAGGCCCTCATCCTGCAATCGGCGCTGATCATCGGAGCCATCGCCGAGCCCGACGGCACGAACCGCCGCCGCTCGCTGCGCTAGCTCGGGTCGCGCCGCGTGATGGCGGTCGCGAGCGCGATCGCCGCCAGCCCGGCCCCGCCCGCGAGCACGAGCTCGTAGAACGAGGTCGAGTCCTGCGAGACCACGCCGCCGAGCAGCGGCGCGATCGCGAACTGCGCGGCGATCTCGCCGAAGCCCGTGTACGCGAGCCCCAGCAGCGCGGCCGCGAGCACGCCGGCTGCGGATGCCCAGCCGGGGCTGCGCGCGAGCAAGGCCGCGAGCGCCACGAGGCCGAGCAGCTGCGCGAAGGCGAGCGGCAGTTCCAGCGCCCCGGCGCCGGCTCCGGCCCAGGCGGCCAGCGGCGAGACGGAGCCGAGGAGGCCGGACCAGAGCGCGTGCAGCCCCATGAGCGCCGTCGGGAGCGCGAAGCACCACAGCACGAGCCGGCGCAGCACCGGCGCCGGGCCCGCCCCCAGTGTCACGACGGCGACGGCGAGAGCCGCCAGCAGGTAGCCGGCGCCGGCGGCCTGGGCCGCAGAGCCGACGTTCTCCCACGGGGCCGAGGGGAACAGGTAGTCGAAGCGGTGGTCGACGACGGAGTAATCGCTGCGCGACCAGGAGCGCGCGGCATCCGCCCAGCGCATCCACGAAGCCCAGGCCTGCAGCAGGGCCGCCGCGGCGAGCAGCACCGCGGCAAGGAGCGAAGCGGCCGGACGCGGCCGCAGAACCGAGACCCCGGCGCGGTGAGCCGCGCCGACCGAGTCCGCCGTCATCGAGGACATGTGCAGAGCCTACGACCCGCAGGTGTCCGTAAGGTGACGGATAGTCGAGTTCCGGCGGTCCAGCGGCGCGAGAGCTGTCGTAGGACCTCGACAAAGGAACCCCGATTTCTTGGTCGCGGTCTGCCACAAGCTCCGTCCGCCGTGCCCGACAGGATGGAACGCGTGATCGTCTTCGTCGCGCCCGGACAGGGCTCCCAGACCCCTGGTTTCCTCGAGCCCTGGCTCGCCGACCCGGAGGCCCGCGAGCTGCTCGCGAGCTGGTCGGATGCGATCGGCGTCGACCTCGTCGCGCACGGGACCACGAGCGACGCCGACACGATCCGCGACACCGCCGTCGCACAGCCCCTGATCGTCGCCGCCGGCCTGCTCACCGCCCGCGCGCTGCGCGCGGCCGGCGCCGAGATCGGCGCCGTCGCTGGCCACTCGGTGGGCGAGATCACGGCGGCCGCCGTCGCCGGCGTGCTGAGCGAGGCCGACGCGCTCGCGTTCGTCCGCACGCGCGCCCTGGCGATGAAGGATGCCGCAGCCGCCGTCCCGACCGGCATGAGCGCCGTGCTCGGCGGCGACCTCGACGCGGTCGTCGAGCATGTGGCCGGCCTCGGCCTCGAGCCCGCCAACTACAACGGCGGCGGCCAGCTCGTCGTCGCCGGCGAGCTCGATGCGCTCGCCAAGCTGAGCGAAGAGGCCCCCCGCGGCACCCGCGTGGTGCCGCTCCAGGTCGCCGGCGCGTTCCACACCCGCTTCATGGCCCCGGCCCGCGAGGTGCTGCGCGACGCGGCATCCGCATTCGCTCCCGCCGACCCCGCGATCACCCTCTGGACCAACAAGGACGGCTCGGTCGTCACCTCGGGCGCCGAGTTCCTCGAGCTGCTTGTCGGACAGGTCGCCAACCCCGTGCGCTGGGACCTCGACATGGCGGCGTTCGCCACCGCAGGCGCCACCGGCCTCGTCGAGTTCGCGCCGGCCGGCGCGCTCGTAGGCCTCGCAAAGCGCGGCCTCAAGGGCGTTCCCGCCGTGGGCATCAAGAACCCCGACGACATCGCGGCCGCGCTCGAGCTGATCGGCGGCACGGCCTGATGCCCGCGCTGGTCCAGGGCCGGGGCGTGCAGTTCACGCGCATCCTGGCCGTCGGCGCCGCGCGCGGCGACCAGGTCGTCCCCAACGCCGACATCGTCGAGGCGATCGACTCGTCCGACGAGTGGATCCGCCAGCGCACCGGCATCGAGACCCGGGTGCGCGCCTCGCGCGACGTCTCGCTGCTGGACATGGCGACGGATGCCGCCCGCGAGGCCATCGCCAAGTCGGGCATCGAGCCGAGCGAGATCGGCGCCGTCCTCGTCGCGACCATCAGCAACCCGGTGCAGACGCCGTCGGCCGCCGCGGTCCTCGCCGACCGCGTCGGCGCGAACCCCGCAGCGGCCTACGACCTGGGCGCCGCATGCGCCGGGTACGCGTACGGCATCACGCAGGCCGACGCGCTGATCCGCGCCGGCGCCGCGACCTACGTGCTCGTCGTCGGCGCCGAGAAGCTGTCGGACATCGTCGACCCCGCCGACCGCTCGATCTCGTTCCTGCTGGGCGACGGCGCTGGCGCCGCGGTCGTGGGCCCGAGCGACACGCCCGGCATCTCCGCCACGGTGTGGGGCTCGGACGGCTCGCGTGCGGATGCCGTGAGCATGAGCAACACGCTCCTCGAGTTCCGCGACGGGACGGCCGGGTGGCCGCACCTGCGGCAGGAGGGCCCGAGCGTCTTCCGCTGGGCCGTGTGGGAGATGGCGAAGGTCGCGCGGCGTGCGCTCGAGGTCGCCGGCGTCGAGGCATCCGACCTCGCCGCGTTCATCCCCCACCAGGCCAACATGCGGATCATCGACGAGTTCGCCAGCCAGCTGAAGCTGCCCGAGTCGGTCGTGATCGCGCGCGACATCGCGACCACGGGCAACACGAGCGCCGCGAGCATCCCGCTCGCGACCCACCGACTGCTCGCCGAGCACCCTGAGCTGTCCGGCGGGCTCGCGCTGCAGATCGGCTTCGGAGCCGGCCTCGCCTTCGCGGCGCAGGTCGTCGTCCTGCCCTAGTCCACAACCCGCCGACGGGCACAGCCCGCCCAGAGCATGGGCCGTTCACTAAACTGGTGCGCGGTCACACGACACATCTAGGAGAACCCACATGGCACTGTCCACCGAAGAAGTCCTCGCCGGCCTGGCCGAGCTGATCAACGACGAGACCGGCATCGCCACCGACTCCGTCGCGCTGGACAAGTCGTTCACGGACGACCTCGACATCGACTCGATCTCGATGATGACGATCGTCGTCAACGCCGAGGACAAGTTCGACGTCAAGATCCCGGACGACGAGGTCAAGAACCTCAAGACCGTCGGCGACGCCGTCGACTACATCGTCAAGGCCGGCGCCTAAGCACCGCTTCGCGCACGCGGTCGGCGTCTGACCCAGCGTCAGACACGGCCGCGTGCGCTGTTTCACCCGCAGTCTTTCGAGCCCGTCAGTGGCTTTCGTCCAGCAGTGAGGAACATCGTGGGCCAGAAGAAGATCGTCGTCACCGGTATCGGCGCCACCACGCCGCTCGCAGGCAACGCGCCCGACTCGTGGAAGGCGCTGCTCGCCGGCGAGTCCGGCGCCCGCACCATGCAGCACGAGTGGGTCGAGAAGTACGAGATCCCCGTGACGTTCGCCGCCGAGGCGCTCGTGCGCCCGGTCGACGTGCTCGAGCGCCAGGAGTTCAAGCGCCTCGACCCGTCCGCGCAGTTCGCGGTCATCGCGGCCCGCGAGGCATTCGCGGATGCCGGGATCACCGACTACGACCCCGAGCGCCTCCTGGTCGACTGGGCCACCGGCATCGGCGGCGTGTGGACCCTGCTCGACGCGTGGGACACGCTGCGCGAGCGCGGTCCGCGCCGCGTCCTGCCGATGACCGTGCCGATGATCATGCCGAACAGCCCCGCTGCGGCGATCTCGATGTCCCTCAAGGCCCGTGCGGGCGCCCGCACCGTCGTCTCGGCGTGCGCCTCGTCGACCGAGTCGCTCGCCAACGCCTACGACCACCTGCAGCAGGGCGTCGCCGACATCGTGATCGCGGGCGGCTCCGAGTCGTGCATCCACCCGATCACCGTCTCGTCCTTCGCCAGCATGCAGGCGCTCTCGAAGCGCAACGACGACCCGGCCCGCGCCTCGCGCCCCTACGACAAGGACCGCGACGGCTTCGTGATGGGCGAAGGCGCGGCCGCGCTGGTGCTCGAGACCGAGGAGCACGCGAAGGCCCGCGGCGCGAAGATCTACGCCGAGGTCGCCGGCGGCGGCGTGACCTCCGACGCCTACCACATCACGGCTCCGTCGGCCGAGGGCGGCGTGCGCGCCACCCAGGCGGCGCTCGCCCAGGCCGGCCTCACCGCGTCGGACATCGCGCACGTCAACGCGCACGCGACCTCGACGGGCATCGGCGACGTGTCCGAGGCGAGCATCCTCTCGACGATCTTCGGCGCCCACCTCGACGACGTCGCGGTCAGCGCGACCAAGGGCGCGACCGGCCACCTGCTCGGCGGCACCGGCGCGCTCGAGGCGATCTTCACCGTGCTCGCGCTCAAGGAGCGCGTCGCTCCCCCGACGATCAACCTCGACAACCTCGACCCCGAGATCCCGTTCCAGCCAGTCACGACGCCGCGCGAGCTGCCCGCGGGCGACCTCGCGGCGCTGAGCAACTCGTTCGGGTTCGGCGGCCACAACGCGGTCGTCGCGTTCAAGTCGGTCTAGGACCGACGATCAGAAGGCGGGGTGCGGATGCTGCTCGAGACGGCATCCGCATCCCGCCTTCTGCGTGATCAGGGCTCTCCATTCGGCCTGGCGGCCTCAGCCGAGCAGCGGGCGACCCGCCGGAGGCCGAAGGCGCCTACCCGGCGTAGGAGTGCAGCCAGATGACCTGGCTGCCTTCGCTCGCGTGGCGGAAGACGTCGAGCTCGTCGTCCCAGGGCTGGCCGAGCGCCTGGTGCAGCTCGCGCTGCAGCGCGAGCGCGTCGCTGCCGGCGACCTCCATGGCGTAGCGCATGCGGTCCTCGCCGATCACGACGTTGCCGGCCGTGTCCGTCTGGGCGACGTGGATGCCGAGCGCGGGCGTGTGCAGGTAGCGGACGCCGTCGGTGGACGCCGTCGGGTCCTCGGTGACCTCGTAGCGAAGGCCGTCCCAGCCGTGCAGCGCGCTCGCGAGCGCGGCGCCGGTGCCGGCCCGGCCTTCCCAGTAGAACTCGGCGCGCATGGTTCCGCGCAGAGCGGGCTGCTCGGCCCAGTCGAAGTTGACGGCCTGGCCGAGCACGCCGCCTGCTGCCCATTCGAGGTGCGGGCAGAGCGCACGAGGTGCGGAGTGCACGAAGAGCACTCCACGCGTGTTTGCAGTTGCAGTCGCCATCTCAACCCTCCGTTTGTCCGGTGCGGCTTCCCCTCCGACCGAAAACGGCGTCGATGTCGACATGAGGATTGTTACATAGCAGAACTTCGAATCCCAAGCGTGTAACTCGATTCGGGGCGTGTCGGCGGCATCCGCAGCGGCGTCCTCGGCGTGTCGCAGCCAAAGCATTGCCGGTATGCAATTACTCGGTATATACATACTGCATGTCAGTTCGTCAGAGCCTGCTCGCGATCCTCGATCAAGGCCCGTGCTACGGGTACCAGCTGCGCACCGAGTTCGACCGGCGCACCGGCGGCACCTGGCCGCTCAACGTCGGCCAGATCTACCAGACCCTCGAGCGCCTCGAGCGCGACGGGCTCGTCGCGAAGGGCGAGTCCGACAAGGAGGGCCGCGCCTACTACGAGATCACCGCCGCGGGGCGCGCCGAGGTGGCCCAGTGGCTCTCGTCCCCCGTCGCCCGCCAGACCGCCGCCCGGGACGAGCTCGCCATCAAGCTCGCCGTCGCGGCGACGCTGCCGGGCGTCGACCTGGCGCAGGTGATCCAGGTGCAGCGCACCGCGACGCTCGCGCTCCTGCGCGACCTGACGCGCACGAAGGAAGCCATCGACGAGCCCTCCTCGCCCGAGGACCTCGCCTACCTGCTGCTCGTCGACGCGCAGATCTTCCAGATCGACGGCGAGCTGCGCTGGCTCGACCACTCGGAAGGCCGCCTCGCGCGCGCCGTCGCCGACGGAGTCGCCGGGCCGCTGCCGCTCAGCACCGAGGTGCCGAAGCGCGGCCGGCCCGCACGGGCGGCCGCGGCGAACGCCGAGGGCACCCGCTCATGAGCACTCCCCTGCTGCGCCTCGACGGCGTCGCGATGCAGTACGGCAAGGGCGAGGCATCCGTCACCGCGCTCTCGGGCATCGATCTGGACGTCCAGGCCGGCGAGCTCGTCGCCGTCATGGGCGCGTCGGGCTCGGGCAAGTCGACGCTGCTCACCATCGCCGGCGGCCTCACGGCGCCGACCGCGGGCGAAGTCGTCGTGTCGGGGACCTACCTGTCCACGCTCTCGGCGAAGGGCCTCGCGCAGCTGCGCCGCCGCTCGCTCGGCTTCGTCTTCCAGGACTTCAACCTGGTCCCCTCGCTCACCGCGCTCGAGAACGTGACGCTGCCGCTCGAGCTCGACGGCTGGCGCGGCACGAAAGCCCGCTCGGTCGGGCACGACGCGCTGCGCGCGGTCGAACTCGACGATCGGGCGGACGCCTTCCCCGACGATCTCTCCGGCGGCCAGCAGCAGCGCGTCGCGATCGCCCGCGCCGTCGTCGGCGACCGGCGGCTGATCCTCGCGGACGAGCCGACCGGGGCGCTCGACTCGACGACGGGCGAGCTCGTGATGCGGATGCTGCGCCGCCGCATCGACGCAGGAGCCGGCGGCATCCTCGTCACCCACGATTCCCGCCATGCCGCCTGGGCCGACCGCATCGTGTTCCTCCGCGACGGCCGCATCACGGACGGCACGCAGCGCGAGCGGCCGGAGCAGCTGCTCGCGAGCGCGGGGCGGCACGCGTGAGCACGCGCACGGTCGCGCTGCGCCTGTCCTGGCGCACGGCACGGCGCCAACTGGGCCAGAGCGCGCTCGTCGCCGGCCTGATCGCCTTGCCGATCGCCGGGCTTGCGGGCGGCGCGATCGTCTACTGGAGCATGCAGGCGACTCCTGAGCAGCAGGTGCTCGCACAGCTCGGTGACGCGCAGGCGCGCATCCAGGATGCCGGCGTCGGCAGCCCCGTCGAGCAGAACGTCGATGGCTCGTCGTGGGGCGGGTCACCCGTGCAAGGGTTCAGCCAGCCCGACGTGGACACCCTGCTGCCCGCGAACACGCGCATCATCGGCCTGCGCGACGACGTCGCCCAGGCGCTGGTGCCGACGGGGCTCGCGGAGCTGCCGGTCACGATCGGCACCAGCTGGGACAAGTCCTTTCACGGCCGCCTCGATGTGACGGCCGGCCGTGCCCCGCTCGATACGACCGAGGCCCTCGTCACCGCCCCGACTCTCACCCGTCTCGGCATCGGGCTGGGCGGAACGGTGACGATCACCCAGCCCGTGCGCCAGACGCTGACCGTCGTCGGCCTCATGACCGACACGCGCTACCCCCGTGCGCACCAGGCGCTCTACGTCCCCGACGGCGCGCTCGGCAACGGTCCGGCGCAGTCGTACTACCTGCCGTCGGCCCCGCTCTCGTGGGATCAGGTCGAGAAGTTCAACGCCGCGGGCTACGTCGTGTTCTCACGCGAGGTGGTACTGCACCCGCCGGCCTCTCCGCCCGTCTCGAGTGCCGACGGCCATCTGTTCACGATCGTCGCGCTGCTCTCGACGACGGGAGCCTTCGCCGCGCTCGAAGTCGGAATCCTCGCCGGCGCGGCGATGCTCGTCGGGACGAAACGACAGCAGCGCACACTCGCGACGCTCGCCGCGACGGGCACCCCGCGTTCGGCGCTGATCGCGATCATCAGCGCACAGGGGGTCGTTCTCGGTCTGGCGGGTGGCCTCGCCGGGGTCTCGGCCGGCATCCTCGGCGCGCGGGCCTATCTGGCTGCGACCTCGGACGGCAGCGCGGACCGCTATCCGGGCTTCAACGTGCCGTGGGGAATCGTCATCGGCGTGCTCGCCTTCGCCGTCGCCGTCGGATGGGCCGCAGCGCTGGTCCCCGCCGTCAGCGCGTCGCGATTCGACGTGGTCGCCGCGCTGCGCGGTAGCCGGGTCCCACAGCCGGTTCGTCGTCGCGGACTCGTGCTCGGCACCGTGCTGACAGTCGCCGGCGCAGGTCTCACCCTGGCATCCGGGGTCGCGTTGGTCGCCTATTCGGCCCTCGAAGCTCAGCCCAGTCCTCCCGGTTACGCGCGACTGCTCGGCACGGCCGTGCAGATCCTGCTGGTTGCCGGCCCGCTGGCGGTGCTCCTCGGCCTGATCCTCGCGATGCCGCTCGTCATGAACGCGATCGCCCGGGTCATCGGGCGCATCGGGCGCAGCAGCCTCCTCGCCGCCCGCGACGCGGCGCGCAACCGCGGTCGCTCGATCCCCGCCATCGCGACCACCCTGGTCGCGGTGTTCCTCGCGGCCTTCGCGATGACCGCCGCGTCGAACGCGACAGCCACCGCGCGCGACGGGTACGGCTACGAGACGATGCCGGCGCAGTTGCGCGTGCAGCAGCGGGTGTCGCCCGCCGCCGGCCCGGAGATGAGCCAGGAACAGGTCCTCGGCGCGGTCAGGCAGAGCATGCCGGTCTCCCGAGCGGCGGTGCTGAGCGAGCCCCATCGCTTGAACACGTTCCAGTACAACGCGGGAAAGCCGATGCCGGTCTTCTCCGACACCCGCATGAACGTCGCGGTCTCCGTCCCGGCGGCGAACGGCTGCCCTGTGAATCGGAGCGCCGCCCGGCCCGGCGGCATGGCGTATCAGACGGCCGACGGCCGCATCTACTCGCCGTTGGCGCGCGACGCGCGCTGTCGCGATCTCGCACTGAGCCCGGATGAGAGCCGCGGCGGAGCCGACTCGCGCATCGTGATCGGCGGCGCTGACGAACTCCGGCTGCTTCTGCACGCCGAGCCGTCGCCGGCCGCGCTCGCGGCGCTCGCCGCGGGCAAGGCCGTCTCGCTTCATCCGCTGCTCGTCGCCGACGGGCACATCCTGCTCGAATACCGCAGCGACAAGCAGATCATGGCGTCGTCGCAGAGCGGCACGGCTGTGACGCCGAAGGAGACGCGAACGGTCGAAGCCGTCGTCGATCAGCCGGCCCGTCTGATCTCAGGGTTCGCCGTCGTGATCCCGCCGGACACCGCCCAGCGGCTCGGAATCGAATACGAGCCGGCCGAGGTGCTCGCCCAACTGAGCCGCACCCCGACCGATGCCGAGCGCGACGCGCTCAACGGGCTGCTCGACGTCGCCGGCGATGGACCGGTGCCGGTGTTCGAGTTCGGCCCGAGCGATCCCTACGCGGCGCTCGGCTGGGGCGCTCTCGGTGCAAGCGCATTCATCGCACTCGCCGCGGCGATCGTCGCCCTCGGCCTTGCCCGGATCGAGGGGCGCCAGGATGACGCGACGCTTGCAGCCGTCGGCGCCTCCGGCCGGACACGGCGCGCGATCGCGTTCTGGCAGGCCATCATCCTGACCGGAACGGGAACGGTCTTCGGCGTCGCAACCGGGCTCATGGCCGGATTCGCCCTCGCCCTGCCCGGCTCCGGCACCGAGTTCGCCCCGCCGTGGGTCAAACTCGGGCTCCTCGGGGTTGCCCTGCCCGCACTCATCGCACTCGCGATGCTGGCTTTCGTACGAGGCGCGCGGTTCCGGCCCGTCGCACGCGCAGCGATCGCATGAACGCGCCGCTCATCCCGAAGGATGAATTCCGCCCGCACGGCGCACCGGCGCGTTCGCGCCTGGGTAGCTTCGACGCCATGCAGAGCAGCGCGCTACGTGCCGTGGTCGATGAGCCGGCCACCGCTCCCCTCCGCTCGGAACGGCCGGCCCGCGTCGTACTCGTCATGGACTACGCCCTCGACTATCTAGGCGGCGCTCAGAGCGCGTTCCTCGAGCAGGCCCGGGCGCTGAGCGACGCCGGGCACGAGGTGACCGTGCTCGCGCCGGCACCGCAGCGCTGGAGCCACCCCTGGCGCCCCGCGCCGCAGAGCTTCGTCGAGGTGGCGGCGCCGTTCGTCCTCCCGGGGATCGGCCTGCCCGGCATCCGCAACACCGCCGCTCTGCGCCGGCGGCTCGAGCGCGAGTTCATCGAGCGCGGGGTGGACGTCGTGCACGTGCACTCCGAGTTCGGGCTGACCGCAGCCGCTCTCGCGGTCGCCGAGAAGCTGCGGATCCGCACCGTGAGCACCGTGCACACCTTCTACTGGCAGGCGGCGCTGCCCCGTCCGCTGGCCCCGCTGGCCGCTCTCGGCGTCGTCGGCTTCAGCCGCTGGCTTCGCGGCGGCGACAGCACCGACCCCGTCGGAGCGGCGCTGCGCGAGGTCACCCGCCGTGCGGCGGCGCGCACGGGCACGGTCATCTCGCCCTCGGCCCACCAGGCCGAACACCTGCGCGCCGCTGGGCTCGCCCAGACCGTCAGCCTCGAGAACGTCGTCGCAGCCGCCGCCGAGGCTCCGCTGCCGATCGGACGCGTCGACGGGCCGCTGCGCATCCTCTGGGTCGGCCGCATGGAGCCCGAGAAGCGCGTCCTCGAGTTCGTCGAGGCGGTCGCGCTCGCAGCCGAACGCGCCGGGCACGGGCGGCTCGACATCCGCATCGCGGGCGACGGGAGCCTGCGCACCGCCGCCGAGCGGCTCGCCCTGAAGCACGCGGCGCCGATCCGGTTCCTGGGCGCCGTTCCCCGCGACCGCGTGCGCGCCCTCATGCGCGACTCGCACCTCGTCGCCCTCACCTCATACGGCTTCGACAACCAGCCGGTCACGGTCGCCGAGGCGCTGAGCGAGGGGCGGCCGGTGCTCTACGCCGACCCGGTGCTCACCGAGGGGCTCGACGAGGCCGGCATCCTGACCGCGGCGCCGTCCGCGAACGGGATCGCCGACACGGTCGTGCAGCTCGCAGCCCGCCCCGAGCTGGTCGTGGAGGCCTCAGGGCGTGCCGTGCTCGCCGCGCGCAGATTCAGCGCCGACCGGCACGTGCCCGCTCTGCAGCGCGTCTACAGCGGGCGCTGACACCCTCGCCCCGCGGGCTCTACAGCTCGTGCAGCAGCGTGCCGTCCGGACGGACGGCCTGCTTCTCGCCCGCGCGGATCGGGACCGCGAAGCGGTTCTGCTTCGGCGGCATGGGGCAGTTGAACTGGTAGCTGAACGCGCACGGCGGCAGCACCGAGAGGTTGAAGTCGAGCGTGATCGTGCCGTCGGGGTTCGGCGCGACGAACAGGAAGCGGCCCACCGAGTAGGTCTCGTCGCCGTTCGTGGCATCGCCGAAGACGAGCTGCAGGGCGCGCCCCGACTTGAACGCGGCCAGGTTGTAGGCGACGCCGTCCTTCTCGAAGGTGATCTCGCCGGGGATGGCGGTCTCGCGCTCGTCGCCCTCGTCCTTGATGTGCTCGAACCCGATGGTGAGGTTGTCCTTCGGGGTAAAGGTCGCCGTGATCACCCAGGACGGGTCGTACTCGTACGCGTCGATGCCGCCG
>Ga0164242_10002576_pt1 | contig 21014 bp, 23 predicted proteins | sample OricomgcompostMG_FD_108783 | JGI IMG/M metagenome (GOLD analysis project Ga0164242, IMG submission 108783) | Miracle-Growth compost microbial communities from Emeryville, California, USA - Original compost - Miracle growth compost (MG) ... | reverse complement strand
CTAACGGCAATCTGGTGGTCGGCGGCGAAAAGCAGATCGCGCTCGACAAGAGTTCCGAATACATCCGCTTCTCCGGCGTCATCGATCCGTCCACCATCAGCGCCGGCAATGTCGTGTCCTCGACGCAGGTGGCGGACGCCAAGATCGAATACCGCACCAACAACCATGTCGACAAGGCGGAAGTCATGTCGGCGCTGGCACGGTTCTTCCTGACCGTGATGCCTCTGTAAGCAGGGCGAAGGAAACAGCATGATGATCGCCATCCTCAAACGAAGCCTGCAGGCAGCCGCCTGTTCCGTCTGCCTGCTGCTGCCGCTGGCCTCGCACGCCGAGCGTCTGAAAGACCTCGCCAACATCCAGGGCGTACGCGAAAACCAGTTGATCGGCTACGGCCTCGTCGTCGGCCTCGACGGCAGCGGCGACCAGACCACGCAGACGCCGTTCACCGTGCAGAGCATCGTCAACATGATGCAGCAGATGGGCGTGACGCTGCCGGCAGGCACCAATCTGCAATTGAAGAACGTCGCCGCCGTGATGGTGACGACTTCGCTGCCGGCTTTCGCGCAGCCGGGCCAGACGCTGGACATCACGGTGTCGTCGATGGGCAATGCGAAGAGCCTGCGCGGCGGCACGCTGCTGATGACGCCGCTGAAGGGCGCCGACGGCCAGATCTATGCGATGGCGCAGGGCAACGTGGTGGTCGGCGGCGCCGGCGCTTCCGCCAACGGCAGCAAGGCGCAGGTCAATCATCTGAGCGTGGGCCGCGTCTCCTCCGGCGCGACGGTCGAACGCGCGGTCGCCACCAGCCTCGGCCAAGGCGACGCCGTCACGCTGGAACTGAAGGAAAGCGATTTCTCGACCGCGGCCTTGGTGGTCGATGCCGTCAACAAGCGCTTCGGCCCGCAGACCGCTTCCGCGCTGGACGGCCGCGTGATCCGCGTGCGCGCGCCGGCCGGCAACGACGAGCGCGTCAGCTTCCTCGGCGCGCTGGAAAGTCTGAACGTGACGCCGGCGCCGGTCGGCGCGAAGGTGATCATGAATGCGCGCACCGGTTCGGTCGTGATGAACCAGACCGTCACGCTGGATGCCTGCGCGATTTCGCACGGCAATCTGTCGGTCACGATCAATACGCAGCCGGTGATCAGCCAGCCGGGCCCGCTGTCCGGCGGCCAGACCGTGGTGGCGCAGCAGTCGCAGATCCAGATCAACCAGCAGCCGGGCAAGGTCATCATGCTGCGGCAGTCGGCGACGCTGGCCGACGTGGTGAAGGCGCTGAATTCGATCGGCGCCACGCCGCAGGACCTGCTCGCGATCCTGCAGGCGATGAAGGCCGCCGGCGCGTTGCGCGCCGAACTGGAAATCATCTAAGCGCCATCCTTCTTCATGATCACGCCCGCCGACAATTCGTCCAACGAATTAGCGATCGATTCGAAGAATCTGGAATCGCTGAAGGTAGCGGCGCGCCAGAATTCGCCGGAAGCGGTGAAGGCGGCGGCCAAGCAGTTCGAGGCGTTGTTCCTGAACATGATGATGAAGAGCATGCGCGACGCGACGCCGCAGGACGGCATGTTCGACAATTCGCAGACCAAGCTGTACACCTCGATGCTGGATCAGCAGATCAGCCAGAGCCTGGCCAGCCGCGGCGTCGGCCTGGCCGACATGCTGGTGCGCCAGCTGTCGCCGAAGAATGCAAACGCCGCCGCGGCGACGAATGGCGAGACACAGAGCGAGGCCGGAGCGCTCGATGCGTCGGCCTTGCCGGCGCGCGTTGCCAATCCCTTCGCCGACCGTTTCGGCGCCCTGCAATCCTTGCCATCGGACGACGACAAGACGCTGAAGGAGAGCGGCAGCAAGTCCGCATCGAACCAGCCGGCGCACGTGCAGGCTTTCCAGGAAAAACTGGCCGCGCATGCGGAAGAGGGCAGCCGCGCCACCGGCATCCCGGCCAAGTTCATGCTGGGCCAGGCGGCACTGGAAAGCGGCTGGGGCAAGCACGTGATCAAGCGTGCCGACGGCAGCAGCAGCCACAACCTGTTCGGCATCAAGGCGGGCGCGAACTGGAAGGGCAAGACCGTGACTGCGGTCACCACCGAATACGTGAACGGCGTGGCGCACAAGCGCGTCGAGAAATTCCGCGCCTACGACTCCTACGCCGATTCCTTCCGCGACTACGCCAACATGTTGCTCAGCAATCCGCGCTACGAAAAGGTGCTGGCCAATGCCAGCGACGCGAAGGGTTTCGCGCAGGGGCTGCAGCGCGCCGGCTATGCGACCGATCCGCACTACGCGGCCAAGCTGCAGAACATCATCAACCGCCACTTGTCGGTTTGATGCAGCCGAATTGCCAGCTCAAGTTTTTTTGACAATTGCCGTTCATACCGATATGGCGCTAAAACGGAAACATCATGGCTAACATTCTCAGCATCGCGCAAAGCGGACTGGTCGCGGCACAGGCCGGTCTTGCCACGACGAGCCATAATATTTCGAACCAGGGCGTCACCGGCTACAGCCGGCAGCAGATCATCCAGTCCTCGGTCGCCGGCCAGAATGAAGGCTTCGGCTTCATCGGCAACGGCACGAACGTCGACACCATCAAGCGCACCTACGACGCTTTTCTCGGAACGCAGGCCAGCGCCGTCCAGTCGACGAAGAGCCAGCTGGACAGCTATTACGCGCAAATCAACCAGATCAACAACATGATCGCGGATACGTCGTCCGGATTGAGCCCGTCGATCCAGGATTTCTTCACCGCGGTGCAGGATCTGGTGTCCGATCCCAGCGGCGCGGCGTCGCGCCAGGCGACCTTGTCGGCGGCGCAATCGCTGGCCTCGCGTTTCCAGGAACTGGATGCGCAGCTGGACACCATGCAGGACGGCGTCAACCAGCAGATTCAGGGCAGCGTGACGAACATCAATTCCTACGCGCAGCAGATCGCCCAGCTGAACAATTCGATCGTCAAGTCGCAGAGCACGGGACAGCCGCCCAACGACCTGCTGGACCAGCGCGATCAGCTGGTCGCCGAACTCAGCAAGGAAAGCAAGGTGACGGTGGTCGAGCAGGATGGCAACTACAATGTCTTCATCGGCAACGGCCAGCCGCTGGTCGTCGGCACCACCACCTATAATTTGCAGACGGTCGCTTCGTCGAGCGACATCAGCCGGCTGGAAGTCGGCTATACCAACGCCAACGGCAGCGTGGTGACCTTGCCGGAAGCCATGCTGACCGGCGGTACGCTGGGCGGCTTGTTCGAGTTTCGCAGCCAGACGCTGGACGCGACGCAGAATTCGCTGGGCCGCGTCGCCATCGGCCTAGCCAGCACCTTCAACGCGCAGCACAAGCTCGGCGTCGATTTGAACGGCGCGGCGGGCGGCGACTTCTTCAATGTGGCCGCGCCCAAGGTGACCGAGGATGCCAAAAATACCGGCGATGCGGTAATCAGCGCCAGCATCACCGACGTGAGCGCCTTGACGGCAAGCGATTACCGTCTCTCGTATGACGGCACCAACTACACCGTGACGCGCCTGTCGGATAACACTTCCGTCTATTCGGATACGACATTCCCGAGTGCCGCAATCGACGGCGTGCAGTTCAGCCAGACCTCGGGCACGATGGCGGCCGGCGACAAGTTCGTGATCCGCCCGACCGTCGACGGCGCGGCCGACTTCAATGTGCTGATCACGAACACCAACGCGATTGCCGCCGCCGCGCCGATTCGCACCACCGCGCCGACCGCCAATACCGGCAACGCGAGCATCAGCACCGGCACCGTCGATTCCAGCTTCACCGCCGCGACCGTCGCCACGCCGGTGACGCTGACCTATGACGCGACGACCGACACCTTCAGCGGATTCCCGGCTGCGCTGGACGTCACCGTGACCGCCAGCGACGGCACGACTGCGACTTATCCGGCCGGCACCGCGGCGATTCCCTACACCGCAGGCGCGACGATCGCATTCGGCGGCGTGCAGGTCCAGATCAGCGGCACGCCGCAGAACGGCGACCAGTTCGTGATCGCCAGCAATACCAACGGCACCGGCGACAACCGCAATATCCTCGCGCTCGGCTCCCTGCAGACCGCCAAGACGCTGCTGGGCGGCACGACCGACTACAACGGCGCCTACAGCCAGATCGTCAACACGATCGGCAACAAGACGCGCGAACTGCAGGTCAACAGCGATGCCCAGGACAAGCTGCTGACCTCGATCCAGACCGCCCAGCAGTCCGAATCGGGCGTCAACCTGGATGAAGAGGCGACCAATCTGATCCGCTACCAGCAGGCTTACCAGGCGTCCGCCAAGGTGATGCAGGTGGTCAGCGATCTGTTCGACACACTGATCTCGATCGCGCACTAGGAGAAACGAGCATGCGTATCAGCACCAGCATGATGTATGACATGGGCGTGAGCCGCCTGACGGACTTGCAGTCCAGCCTGGTCAAGACGCAGCAGCAGATCAGCACCGGCAAGCGCGTGCTGACGCCGTCCGACGATCCGGTGGCGGCGGCCGCCGCGCTGGGCGTGAGTCAGGCGATATCGATGAACGATCAGTACACGGTCAACCGCAACAACGCGAAGAGCGCGCTGTCGCAGGAGGAAAGCAATCTGTCCTCGGTCACCACGCTGCTGCAGAACATCAAGACCGCGGTGGTGGCGGCCGGCAATGCGGCCTATGACGATACGCAGCGCCAGGACCTGGTGACGCAATTGCGCAATAACTACGACGAATTGCTCGCGATTGCGAATACCAAGGATGCTCAGGGCAATTACCTGTTCGGCGGCTATCAGAACGGATCGGCGCCTTTCGTCCAGACCGCGAGCGGAGTCTCCTATGTCGGCGATCAGGGACAGCGTCTGCTGCAGGTCGGCGCGGCGCGCCAAATGGCGGTCAACGATTCCGGCTCTTCGGTCTTTGAAAACAATGTGACCGGCAACGGCCGTTTCGTCACGGCGGCCGCGGCGGGCAATACGGGGACCGGCATCATCTCGGCCGGTTCGGTCGCGGACCCGAGCCAGCTGAACGGGCAGACCTATACGCTGGATTTCTCGGTCGACGCGACCACCGGCGCAATCAGTTACACGTATACGGACTCGTCCGTCGTGCCGCTCACGCCTTCCGCGCCGCAGCCTTTCGTCGATGGGCAGAGCATCACGATCGGCGGCACGCAATTCGCGATCAGCGGCACGCCGGCGGACGGCGATCAATTCACGGTTACGCCCAGCACCAAGCAAAGCGTCTTCGACACGCTCGACGATCTGATCACCACGCTTTCGCAGCCGGGCAGCGGTTCGGTGAATCAGGCAAAACTGGCCAATGGCTTGAGTGCGGCCAGCCTGAACATCGACAGCGCGCTGAACAATGTTTCGGCGGTGCGCGCATCGGTCGGCTCGCGGCTGGCCGAACTCGACGATCTGGACAGCGCCGGATCGGATCTCGGCATTCAGTACACGCAGACCCTGTCCGACCTGCAGGACATCGATGCGACCGAAGCGTACAGCAGCCTGACCCAGCAGCAATACACCTTGCAGGCCGCGCAGCAATCCTTCATCACGATTTCCGGCCTGACGCTCTTCAACTATCTGGACACCTGAGGCAGGCGTCAGGCAGGCGGCGGCAGCGGCGCCAGCGCAGCCGCGATATTTCCCATCGCGTCTATGCCTTCCTGGATCAGGTTGATGATCGGCGTCATCAGATAGGGCAGCACGACGCCGATCATGATCAGGCCGACGCCGATCGTGATCGGAAAGCCGATGCCGAAAATATTCAGCTGCGGCGCGGCGCGCGTCAGGATGCCGAGCGCGACGTTGGTGATCAGCAGCGCGGCCACGATCGGCAGCGACAGCTGCACTCCCGCGCTGAAGATGCGCCCCCCCAGCTTGACGATATGCAGCAGCCCGCCGTTGGCGATGAAGCCGCTGGAAATCGGCAGCAGCTCGAAGCTTTTCGCCAGCGTGCTCAGCACCACCAGGTGCAGATCGCTCGCCATGTAGACCATGATCATGATCAGCGCGAGGAACTGGCTGATCGCCGAGGTGCGTCCATGCGTCTGCGGATCGAAGAAGCTGGCGAAACCCAGGCCCATCGTCATGCCGCTGATCTCACCGGCCAGTTCGATGCCGGCAAATACCACGCGCACCGCGAATCCCATCGCCAGCCCGATCACCAGTTGCTGCGCCACGATCAGCAGGCCGGCGGCCGACACCGGATCGGTCGCGGGCATGGCCGGCACGGTGGGCGCGACGATCACGGACAGCAGGATGCCGAGCGAGATTTTCACGCGCGCCGGCACGCTGACGTTGCCGAACAGCGGCGCGACCGAAATCACGCCGAGGATGCGCGTCAGCGGCCAGAGGATGGAGGCGAGCCAGGTTTGCAGTTCGGCGCTGGTGAGCGTGATCATGGCGATCGTGGTGCGGTCAGGCCGGGGCGGGGAAAAGAATCAGCGGACGTGCATCAGGACACGTACATCGGGATGTTGCCCAGCATCTCGCGCATGTAGTCAAGCATGACGGCCAGCATCCACGGACCGGCGATCACCAGCACGAGGAAGATGCCGATCAGCTTGGGAATGAAGGTCAGCGTCGTTTCGTTGATCTGCGTCGCCGCCTGGAAGATGCTGACGATCAGGCCGACGCCGAGCGCGACCAGCAGCAGCGGCGCGGAAATCATCAGCGTGATCTCGATCGCGTGACGGCCGAGCGACATGATACTTTCGGGAGTCATCGTGCTTCCTCAATAAAAACTTTGCGCGAGCGAGCCGATCAGCAGCGACCAGCCGTCGACCAGCACGAACAGCATCAGCTTGAACGGCAAGGACACGATCGACGGCGACACCATCATCATGCCCATCGACATCAGCACGCTGGCGACCACCATGTCGATGATCAGGAAGGGAATGAAGATCGCGAAGCTGATCTGGAACGCGGTCTTCAGTTCGCTGGTGACGAAAGCCGGCACCAGCACGCGCAGCGGCACGTCTTCCGGTCCCTGCAGCTGCGGCGTGTTCGACATCTTCACGTACAGCGCGAGATCGGATTCGCGCGTCTGCTTCAGCATGAACTGCTTCAGCGGCACGGCGGCGCGGTTCAGCGCTTCCTGCATCTGGATCTTGTTTTCGGAAAACGGCTGGTAGGCGTCGGCGTAGATTTTGTCGATCACCGGGCTCATCACGAACAGCGTCAGGAACAGCGCGAGGCCGATCAGCACCTGGTTCGGCGGCGCGCTCTGCGTGCCGAGCGCCTGGCGCAGCAGCGACAGCACGATGATGATGCGCGTGAAGCTGGTCATCATCAGCATCACCGCCGGCAGGAAGGACAGGGCGGTCAGCAGCAGCAGCGTCTGCAGGCTCAGCGAATAGGTTTGTCCGCCGCCGGCGGCCGGCGTGCTGGTGAAGGCGGGAATGCCTTGCGCGATTGCGAACATCGGCAAGGCAAGCAGCGCGAACGGCAATGCGCGGCGCAGCACGCGCGGAAAAGAACTATTTGCCATTGCGTTTTTCCATCGTCTGCGCGAGCCAGTTGGAAAAATTGCGCGGCGGCTGCACTTCGCCCTCCGGCGGCAGCACGGCATCCTGCTTCGGCATCGTCGACAGCGCGTTGACCTGTCCCGGCGCGACGCCGACCACGATCCACTGATCGCCGACCTCGACCACCATCACGCGCTCGCGCGTGCCGACGCTGACGCCGCCGACGATGCGGATGCTGGCGCCGTTGCCGGCCTTCACCGCCGTGAAGCGGCGCAGCATCCACGCGCAGGCAGCCATCAGGCCCAACACGACGACCAGGCCGAACAATACCTGCAGCAGGCTGCCGGCGGAGGCCGGTCCGGCGGCAACCGCGGATGCGGGCGCGTGCGGCGCGGCGACGGCGGCGGCGCTCAGCGCCAGCAGGGGCAGGAAAAACAGGCGACAGCCGTTCATCGATTCAGTTTGCGGATGCGTTCCGATGGCGAAATGATGTCGGTCAGGCGGATGCCGAACTTGTCGTTGACGACCACCACCTCGCCCTGCGCGATCAGGCAGCCGTTGACCAGCACGTCCATCGGCTCGCCGGCCAGGCCGTCGAGTTCGACCACCGAACCCTGCGCCAGTTGCAGCAGGTTCTTGATCGCGATCTTGGTGCGGCCCAGCTCGACCGTCAGCTGCACCGGAATGTCGAGGATGAAGTCGATGTCGTTGTGCGTGCCGGTCTTCAGATCGCCGCCGGCGAAATCCTTGAACACCGTCGCCGCCGCCGGCTGCGGCGCCAGTGCCGCGGCTTCGGCCTTTTCCTGTTCGGCCAGCGCGGCGCCCCAGTCGTCCATTGCGGCCTGTGCGTCCTTTTCTTCACTCATGATCTTCTCCTTGCGCGTTTTCGCTTGCTGCGTAGATCAGTTTTTCCACGCGCAGCGCATATTGCCCGTTCAATTTGCCGTAGCTGCATTCCATCACCGGCACGCCGTCGACTTCCGCCGTGACCCGTTCGGGAACCGCGATCGGAATGATGTCGCCTGTCTTCATGTTCAGGATATCGCCCAGTGTGACGCGCGCGGTGCCCATCCTGGCCAGGATTTCCACTTCCGCGCTCTGGATCTGCTGCGTCATCAGGCGGATCCAGCGCTTGTCCATTTCCAGCGTTTCGCCCTGCATGCTGCTGGTCAGGATGTCGCGGATCGGTTCGATCATCGAGTAGGGCGTGCAGAAATGCATGTCGCCGCTGACCGGGCCGAGCTCGATCGTGAAGGTGGTCGAGACCACCACTTCGTTCGGCGTCGCGATGTTGGCGAACTGCGTGTTCATTTCCGAGCGGATGTATTCGAACTCGACCGGATACACCGGCTCCCACGACTTCGCGTAGGTCTCGAAGATGATGCCCAGCACGCGCTGGATGATGCGCTGCTCGGTCTGCGTGAAGTCGCGCCCTTCGACGCGCGTATGGAAACGGCCGTCGCCGCCGAACAGGTTGTCGACCAGCAGGAACACCAGATTGGGATCGAGCACCATCAGGCCGGTGCCGCGCAGCGGCTTGATGTGGATCAGGTTCAGGTTGGTCGGCACCACCAGGTTGCGGATGAATTCGCTGTACTTCGACACGCGCACCGGGCTGATCGACACTTCCGCGGTGCGGTGCAGGAAATTGAACAGGCCGATGCGGAACAGGCGCGCGAAGCGTTCATTGATGATCTCGAGTGTCGGCATGCGGCCGCGCACGATGCGTTCCTGTGTCGCCAGATTGTAGGGGCGCACGCCGTTGGAATCGTCCTTCTTCCCGACGTCGTCCTGCTCCCCGTTGACGCCTTTCAGCAGCGCGTCAACTTCTTCTTGCGAAAGGAAATTCTCGGACATGATCTGTTATTGAACGACGAACGAGGTGTACAGGACGTTCTTGACGCCGGCTTTCGGGCCGCCGGGCATCAGCGGCTCCTTGAAGATTTCCAGGATTTCCTGGGTCAGCTTGTTCTTGCCGTCGACGCTCAGGACTTCGGCCGGCTTCTTGCTCGACAGCAGCAGCAACAGACGGCTGCGCACATTCGGCATGTAGGCCTTCAGCAGGTCGGCCTGCGCCTGATCCGCGACCTGCAGCGTCAGGTTGGTCTGCAGGAATTGCTCGCCGCCGTCGCCGGGCTGCAGATTCACGGTGAAGGATTCGAGCGGCAGGAACACCGGCGGCGGCGTTTCCTTCTGCGCCTCGTGCGCCGCCTGCTTGTGGTCCGCCGCTTTCTGGCCCATGAAGAACCATGCGCCCGCGCCGCCGCCGGCCAGCACGATGACCAGCGCGATCAGGATGATCGGCAAACGCGATTTCGGTTTGCTTTCCGCCGGTTCGGGGGTGCTTGCTTTTGCGGCTGCTTTTGTTGCCATCGGTCTTTCCTTGGATGCGGCACGTACTTCGACGACGCCATTATGAAAAAAAAGCGACGGACAGGATGCGGGGAAAAGAGAGGGGAACATCGCGCATATCCGCGTATTCATGCCTGCCGCATCGATCGCCCGTCGTGCTGATACGGCCGCGCGGGTTTGCGCGGCCCAGGCGCTATTAAACCATCATTGCCTCTGCGCCACACCCCGATCAGAGAGAAAAACAACGTCCTTGCCCTTGCCGGAGAAGGGCAGCGGCGCAGTGCGCGATGCATGAATGGCATGTGCGGCAGGCCGTGCGGCCTGCGCGGAATCAGGCGAAGGTATCGACCATGCCGTTGCCGCTGCCGCTGCGCGGCGTCGCCACATGGCTGACATGCGCGGCGGCGTCGACCGTGTCGCTGCGCGCGGCGCGGCCGCTGCTGCTGCCGCCCTGGCGTGCTTCGTCGAAACCGTTCTGGTTGGGCATGCCGGCGCTGACGCTGGATTGGCCGAGCTGGATGCCGGCTTCGTTCAGCATGTCGCGCAGGCGCGGCATCGAGGCTTCCAGCGCATGACGAACTTCCGGCTGATGCGCGAAGAAATTCGCGGTCGCCTGGTTGTTGGAGACATTGACGGTGACTTGCATCGGGCCGAGCTCGGGCGGGTTCAGCGTCAGCGTGGCGGTCTGTTCCATGCCTTTCGCCATCCACACCACCTTCTGGCCGAGCGCGTCGTCCCAGCCGGCGGCGCCGACCGTCGGCAGCAAGGCGTTGGAGGATGCGTTTTGCTGCGCATCGCCGTTCGGCTGCACGGCGGCCGCCATCGCGGCGGCGAAGCTCTGCGGCATTGCGCCGAGCGCCGCCGCGTCCGGCGTCTTGACGGCCTGCGCCACCGCGCTCAGGTCGATGCCCCTGGCCGTGGCGGAGGCATCCTTCGCGCCGCTGCCGCCGGCATCGGCCTTGGCCTTGTCCAGCGCGGAGACGAAATCCGCCTGTTTGCCGACCGCCTCCTGCTTGCCATCCGCGGCAGTGCCGTCCGCATTTGCGATTTTGCCGGCGATGTCGATGCGCTCGTTCCTGGCCTTGATGTCGGCCTTGCCGTCGACCTTGACGGCGGCCGGCGTGGCCGCCGCGGTATCGATCTTGTCCGCGGCGGGCGCCGCCTTGGCGCTGGTCAGCGCGGCGACGAAGGCGGCGATGCCGGCCTGATCGGTCGGATCGCTCGGATCGGCCTTGTCCTTGTCATCGCCCTTTTTGGCATCCTTGGCCGCGGCGACCTTGCCGTCGTCCTCGGCTTTCTTGCCGGCGTCGGTCGTCGTGTTGTCCTGCGCGCTGGCGGTGCTGTCGCTCCTGGCCGAGTCATCCTTGCTGCCGCCGTCCTGCTGCACCGACTTCGGCGCGTCCTTGCTGGCCGCGGCGGATGCGTTCTGCGCGGGCGTCGCCGCCTGATCGTTGTTCATCTCGCGCGACAGCATCTGGTTGAACGAAGGGCCGTTGGCGTTGGCGCCGAGATCCGGTTTGGCTGGCGCCGGCGCGTTCACCTGCAGCAGGTTGGCCGGGTTGATTGCGGGAGTGCTCATTCGTCGCTCGCTTTCGCTTGTCGCGGTCGTCTATCGTTTGTACAGCAGTTGCCGGGCGGCGTGTTCGTCCATCTGCTTCTGGTCGCGCTTGTTTTCCTTCAGCTGCTGCGCCTTCTGCGCGCGCGTCGCCAGCGTGTCGTAGGACATGCGCTTGCGTTCGCAGGCCTGCCAGGCGGCGCGCTCCCTTTCCACGCGCTGCTGCGCATCCTTCACCATCAGCTGCTGGCCCGCAACTGCCTGTTCCAGCTTGCCGAGAAAGACCTGGTAGTTGTGATAACCGTTCGCGCTCAGGCCGGCCGTCAGGTTTTGCTGGAAGCGCTGCGCGTAGTCTTCGCGGTATTGCGTCAGCAGCGCCAGCTTTTTCTCTGCTTCCTCGGCGGCGGCCACGCATTTGCCCAGGCGCTTGGCGGCGTCGTCGGATTCGCGCGCGGCCAGCTCGATCAGGGTTTCCAGTGCGGAGGGATTCGCCATGATGAAAAATTATAGTGATCGGGGCGGCGGCCAATCAGGAGAACAGCGAGGCAAGTTGCCCCAAGCTCTCGCTTATGCCGGCGCGTTCGCTGATGTCCTGTTGCAGGAAAGCTTCTATTTTGGGGTTGAGCCGGATCGCTTCGTCCAGCACCGGATCGCTGCCGGCGCTGTACGCGCCGACGCTGATCAGATCGCGGTTGCGCTGATAGCGGGAAGTCAATTGCTTGAGCTTGCGCATCTGCTTCTGGTGCTCCGGCGTCGTGATGTTGTGCATCGCGCGGCTGATCGACTGTTCGATGTCGATCGCCGGATAGTGGCCGGCTTCGGCCAGCGCGCGGTTCAGCACGATGTGGCCGTCCAGGATCGCGCGCGCGGCATCGGCGATCGGATCCTGCTGGTCGTCGCCCTCGGTCAGCACGGTGTAGAAGGCGGTGATCGAGCCGCCACCTTCCTTGCCGTTGCCGGCGCGTTCCACCAGCGCCGGCAGCTTGGCGAAGACCGAAGGCGGATAGCCCTTGGTGGCCGGCGGTTCGCCGATCGCCAGCGCGATCTCGCGCTGCGCCATCGCATAGCGCGTCAGCGAGTCCATGATCAGCAGCACGTTCTTGCCGTCGTCGCGGAAATATTCGGCGATCGCGGTGGCGTAGGACGCGCCCTGCATGCGCATCAGCGGCGGCGTGTCGGCCGGGGCGGCGACCACCACCGAGCGCGCCAGGCCTTCGGCGCCGAGAATCTGTTCGATGAATTCCTTGACCTCGCGGCCGCGTTCGCCGATCAGGCCGACCACGATCACGTCGGCCGTCGTGTAGCGCGCCATCATGCCGAGCAGCACGCTCTTGCCGACGCCGGAGCCGGCGAACAGGCCCATGCGCTGGCCGCGGCCGACCGTCAGCATGCTGTTGATCGCGCGCACGCCGACGTCCAGCACGTCGCTGATCGGCGCGCGGCCGAGCGGATTGACGGCGCGCACATTGAGTGGCGCGGAATGGTGCGCATTGAGCGGGCCGAGGTTGTCGAGCGGGCGGCCGGCGCCATCCAGCACGCGGCCCAGCAATTCATAGCCGACCGGCAGATGGCGGCCGCGGTCGCTCGGGCGGCGGCGCGGATGCGAGACGGCGCCGGGGCGCGGCAGCGATTGCGTGACTTCGACCGGATAGACGCGCGCGCCGGGCACGATGCCTTCGACGTCGCTCTGCGGCATCAGGAACAGTTTGTCGTCGTCGAAGCCGACCACTTCCGCTTCGATGCGCGTGCCGCTCGGCAGCGGGATCGTGACCGCGCTACCGACCGCGAGACGCAGGCCGACCGCTTCCATCACCAGGCCGGCGACGCGCGTGATGCGGCCCGAGACCAGCATCGGCTCGGCGATGTCGAGCAGGGTGCCGCAGTCGCGCAGATAGGCTTGCCAGCGGCCGCTGTTGCTGAGCGGCTTGCCGTCGTGGAGCTCGGCGTCGACGGCCATTATGCGTCCAGCCAGTCGCTATCCTTGCCGAGCGCGGCGGCCAGGCGCTGCCAGCGCGTCGGCGCGGTGGCGTCGATCTGGTTGCTGGCGGTTTCGACGCGGCAGCCGCCGCGATCCATGTGCGGATCCTCGACGATGCGCCAGCTGGCGGTGCTGATTTCATCGCCCATCGTGCGCGTCACGATGGCGGCGTCTTCCGGATGCAGGTAGAGCAGGGCGGGCTGCTGCAGCGTCGGCAGATAGTGGATCGCCTCGCGCACCAGCGGCACGATCAGTTCCGGGCGCACGTTCAGCGCGGTCTTCAGCATGGCTTTCGCCAGATCGAGCGACAGGTCCAGCATGTCGCTCGCGATCAGTTCGTTGGCCTGCGCCACTTCGGTGCCGAACATGTCGGCGATGCTGCGCAGGATCTGGCGTTCCTGTTCGGCGCGCGCGCGGCCTTCCTTCAGGCCGGCGGCATAGCCTTCGGCATGGGCCTGTTCGCGCGCCTTTTCGCGCTCCTGCTGCACCTGCCGGGTCTGCTCGGCCAGCGCAGCCGCGAGGCTGGCGGCGTGCGCTGCCTCGGCGGCGCCGCCGCGCGCCGCCGGCTGGCGCGACAGGCTGGGTCGATCCTCGCCCAGCGACATCATTTCCCAGCGCTGGTACGCCGACTGCTGTTCTTTCGGAATCACATTAGACATAGGCATCCTCCGCCTTGCCGCCCAGCGTGATCTGGCCTTCGTCGGCCAGGCGGCGAACGATCTGCAGGATTTCCTTCTGGTTCGCCTCGACTTCGGACAGGCGCACCGGCCCCTTCGATTCGAGGTCTTCGCGCATCATCTCGCCGGCGCGCTGCGACATGTTCCTGAAGAACTTCTCGCGCAGCTCGGGCGCCGCGCCCTTCAGAGCGATGATCAGCGACTCGGACTGCACTTCGCGCAGCAGCAGCTGGATGCCGCGGTCCTCGATGTCCATGATGTTCTCGAACACGAACATTTCGTCCATGATCTTCTGCGCCATCTCGGTGTCGTAGTTCTTCAGGTTGGCCATCACCGAGGCTTCGTTCTCGCCGCTGAAGAAGTTCATGATCTCGGCCGCGGCGCGAATGCCGCCCATCGGCTTCTTCTTCAGGTTCTCGTTGCCGGTCAGCAGCTTGGTCAGCACTTCATTCAACTCGCGCAGCGCGGCCGGCTGCACGCCGTCCAGCGTGGCGATGCGCAGCACGCAGTCGTTGCGCAGGCGCTCGGTGAAATGCTCGAGCACTTCGCAGGCGTGGTCGCGTTCCAGGTGGACCAGGATGGTGGCGATGATCTGCGGATGCTCGTTGCGCACCAGGTCGGCCACCGATTGCGCATCCATCCACTTCAGGCTTTCGATGCCGCTGGCGTCGCGCACGCCGAGGATGCGGCTGATCAGCGAGGCCGCCTTGTCGTCGCCCAGCGCCTTGGTCAGCACGTCGCGGATGTATTCGTCGGAATCGACTCCGAGCGAGGTGTTCTGTTCGGTTTCATTCCGGAATTCGGCCAGCACCCGCACCAGTTCCTCGCTCTGCACGGCCTTCATGGTCGACATCGCGGCGCCGATCTTCTGCACTTCCCGCGGACCGAGATATTGCATGACTTTCGCCGCTTCGTTGGCGCCGAGCGCAAGCATCAGCACAGCGCACTTGTGTATGCCGTTATCAGTCATTTCCTACCCACGATTTCACGATATTGGCGACAATTTTGGGATCTTCGCGCGCCAGTTCACGGGCCGCTTCCAGATTCTGCTTGTAGGTCGGCGGCTGCGCTCCCATCGGTTCGATCGCTTGCTGCTGCAGCGCCCGCCGCCGCGCCGCCTCTTCGTCCGGGGACGGCGGGGTCATCAGTTTGGTGACGAGCGGCTTCAGCATCTTCTTGTACAGGATCAGCAGCGCGATGCCGATGCCGAGATACTTCAGCGCCTGGATGCCGATGTCGATCGCTTCCGGCCGCTGCCACAGCGGCGGCTTGGCCGGCGGCTCGGCGTTGGCGTCGGCGAACGGGCTGTTGACCACGTTCAGCGTGTCGCCGCGATCCTTGTTGTAGCCCATCGCTTCCTTGACCAGGTCGCTGATCTGGTTTTTCTCCGCTTCGGTCAGCGCACGGAAGCTGACCTTGCCATCCTTGCCGACCACGCGCTTGTAGTTGACCACCACCGCGACCGACAGGCGCTTCAGACCGCCCATCGGCTGCTGCACGTAGCGCACGGTCTTGTCGACTTCGTAATTGGTGGTGGCGTCGCGTTGCGTCACGGTCGGCTGGGCAGCCTGCGCTGCATTGTTCGCGGGATTGGCCGCGCCCGGCGTCGCCGGGTTCGCGCCGTTGGCAGGCGCAGCGGCGGCCGCGGCCGGCGCCTGCGTCAGCGGCGCGGTCGCATTCGGCGCCGGCTGGTTGCTCAGCGCGCCCGGCACGCCGGATGCCGCATTGCCGCTGCCGTTGATCGATTCGCTGGTCTGCTGGCTGCGGATCGCGGCGCTGTTGGCGCCCTGGTTCGGCTTGTAGATTTCCGCCGCCTGCTCGCTGGTCGAGAAGTCGACGTCGGCGGTCGCCTCGGCGCGCACGTTGTTCTGGCCGACGATGGGGGCGATGATCGATTCGACGCGGCGCGCGATGCTTTGCTGCAGATCCTGCACATATTTCAGCTGCGACGGATCGAGCGCATTGCCGCCGAGCTTGTTGCTGTTGTCGGACAGCAGATTGCCGGCCTGATCGACGATGGTCACGTTCTTCGGCTGCAGGTCGGGCACGCTGCTGGCGACCAGGTGCACGATCGCGCTGACCTGGCCCTTGTCGAGCGAGCGGCCCGGGTAGAGCGTCAGCACGACGGAGGCGGTCGGCTTCTGCTGGTCGCGCACGAAGACCGAGGACTTCGGAATCGCCAGGTGGATGCGCGCCGCCTGCACCGCGCCTATGGTCTGCACCGAGCGCGCGAGCTCGCCTTCCAGCGCGCGCTGGAAATTGACCTGTTCGAGGAATTGCGAGATGCCGAGCTTCTGGTTTTCCATCAGCTCGAAGCCGACGTTGCCGCCCCTGGGCAAGCCTTCGGCCGCCAGCTTCAGGCGCATTTCATGCACCTTGTCGGCCGGCACCAGGATCGTGTTGCCGCCTTCGGCAAACTGGTAGGGCACGTTCGCCGCCTGCAGCGAAGTCACGATGGCGCCGCCGTCGCGATCCGAGAAATTGGAGAAAAGTACCTTGTATTCCGGCCTTTGTCCCCACAGGACAAGGCCGATCATGGCCGCAATGACCGCCGCGGCGCCGAGCATCATCATGATGCGGCGGCCGTTCTGCGAACGCGCCATGTTCAGGAAGCTGGCCGGACCCGAGCCGCCGTCTCCCGGCGTCAGGTTGTTTTCGCCCGCGACGACTACTGCCATGATGCGACTCCCTGGTTGCCAAAATCGGATGAGGTGATTGCCTGTTCCATCGTGTGCTCGCTATTCGAACTTCTTCGGTAGCATGCATTGTCAAGCTTGCGGCGAATTTCAATTCCCCGAATAGAACAATATTTCTGCGGCTAATCAAGGCGCTCGGCGCGCCATGCCGCGGGTAAGGTGTCGTTGTAGCGGCGAAGGTGGGTTTTGGGGCTGGCGATGCGCGTTGCCCGAAAGCCATTATAGCCGCGCCGGCAACGATGGAGAACACGATGAAGGTAGGCGGAATTGATTCGCAGGCGATCGAAGCGATGGTGGCGCAGCTGAAGGCTGCCGCGGCGCGCGCGCAACCCGGCCTCGATGCGGTGGAAACGCCGGCCGCTGCGGCGCAGCCGGCCGCCAAGGTCGATTTTTCGGCGGCGCTGAAATCCTCGCTGGACAGCGTGGCGGCGGCGCAGAACCAGGCCGACCAGCTGAGCCAGCGCTTCACGCTGGGCGACGACAAGGTCAACCTGTCCGAGGTGATGATCTCGATGCAGAAGGCGAACATTTCATTGCAGGCGACCGTGCAGGTGCGCAACAAGCTGGTCTCGGCCTATCAGGAAATGATGAACATGCAGGTGTGACGCGGGCGACGGCGGCCGTCTTCCGCCGAACGCGGCATGCCGTTTCCTGAGGGCCGCAGCGCCCCTCGTTTCCGCGGAGTCGCTCCGCGCTCAGCGCACGCCGCTGCTGCGGGCATTCTGCTCGCGCTCGAGCCTGGTGATGTATTTCTGGACTGCGCCCAGTGCGGCATTGGACGGATTGATGAACTGGCAGCCGAGACGGTGAATGCTCTTGCCATTCGTCAGCGTCAGCTCGAGCAGGTTGCGGATCTGCAGCGATACCGTGATGGCGCCGCCCGGCAGGTCGATCCTGCAGTTTTCATAGATGGTGCCGAAGGTCGGATCGATCAGTTTCTTGTCGTCGATGATCGATATGCCGCCGCCGCTGATGTTGTACAGCGTCACGGTGACCTGCGCAATCTCGTTCCCTTCGATCTTGACCGGCACCGTGCACAGCACCGGCGTGGTCAGCGGCGTCTGCACGCGATAGTATTCGCGGCGCTGCAGACGAATCAGGGTTTCCGGCAGCGGAATGACGAAGGCCGGCAGCTCCTCGTAGACGACGCTGTCGATCTCGGACGCATCGAACAGAATGCGGATGTTGTCCAGCACCGTTTCAAACGACAGCGTCTCGCTTTCCAGCACGCGATGGTTCATCGTCGCGGTCGGCGCGCAATCGAGCATGACCGTGTCGTTCCGCTCGTTCACGTCCAGAACCGAAGTGACGACGGTATCCTCGCCGTTGTTGATCACCATCCTGACCAGCTGGTTACGTTCGCCAATATTGCGAAGCAGGGCGATGATCTCCCGGCGTGAGTGAACCCGGAAGGGCTCCAAATCGTCATTTCCGTAATCGCTGGCCAGAGTCATCTTCGTATTCGTTGAATCTTGAGTCTTGGATAAAGCGGGCGCGTGCGGCATGCCGCGCCGGATTGCAAACCCAGCATCATACCTCGGCATTGCCTTGTTGGGCAGCCTCGACACGATATAACCAGGCCAAAAGTTCGGCCACCGCGCGATACAGCGCCGGCGGAATGTGGTCGTCGAGCTCGACCTGCATCAGCAGCGCCGTCAGCTCCTTCGATTGATGCACGGCCACGCCGTGCTCGCGCGCCTTTTCGATGATCTGCTCGGCGAGCAGGCCGCGTCCCTTGGCGACCACGCGCGGCGCCGCGTCGCCGCCGTGATAGGCGAGGGCGATCGCGCTGGGCGGCGGCGTCGGCTTATCCATCGTGGCTGACCTGCAATGCCTCTAGCGTCGAGCCGGCGGCTTCCAGCGCCTGCGCCAGCAGGTCGCCGCAGGAGCGCAGCGCGATCGCGGCTTGCTCGTCGGCGGTCTGCACCTGCACCCGCACGCGCTCGCCGCTCAGGCGCACGGTCGCCGACACCGCGCCGAGCGTCGGCAGCGAAAAGCGCACCGTGCTTTGCCAGCTGCGGGCCTCGTCGGCCTGCGGCTCGAGGCCGCCGCCCGGCGTGTCGTCCGAAATCTCCCATTCGAAGCGCTGGCCCGGAAAGAGCTCGCCGTGCCAGACGATGCGCCGCTGTTCCAGCGCGTCGAGCTGCAGGCTGAGCAGCTTCGCGGCTTCGGTGGCCGCGCCTGCCTGCTGGCGCACCGCCGCCGGGCCGCCGCCGTCCTGCGTCGCCAGCCCGGCCTTGTGAGCCTGCAGCGCGTCGGACAGCGCGCGCCCGTCCGCCCATTCCTTCACCTTGTTCGGCAGTTGTTGCAGCTCGGCTGCCTGCGTCGTCGCCTGCGGCACGAAGGAATGCGGCTGCTGGCTCGTGTTCGGCGCCGGCGTCGGCGGCGCGTCGAGCAGCTTGGCCGGCGGTTCGTTCAGCAGTTCCGCCAGCGGGCGCGTGCCGTTCGCCCATTGCGCGACATGCGATTCATAGAACAGGCCGCTGAAGCCGATCGCCTGCTGCAGCGCGCTTGCGATATGCGCGGCGGGCGCATCGGGGCGGGCGAGCAGCGGCGTCTTGCCGACCAAGGCGGTCGGCGGCGCGCCGTCTTCCTGCGCCAGTTGCAGCAGGCTGGTGAGCAGACGGCCGGCGGGACTCAGCGAGGCGGTGGAGCTGTCGCTCTGCTTGCCGAGCAGGAAGGTGGGACGGGGTTCGGTGGCGAGCAGCGTGAGGTCGAGAATCTCGCCGGCCTGCGTGCCGGGCGGCAGCTTCATGCCGGCGACCGCATCCTCGATCTGCACCAGATAGCTGCCGTCGGCCAGCCGCGACAGCACCTGCGCCTGGAATTCCTTGCCGAGCGCGAGCTGGCTCAGGCGATCCAGCGCCTCCTGTTTCGCATCGCCCAGCGAGGCGGCCGGTTCGGCGGCCTCGACCAGGATGACGGGCCGGGCACCTGTGATGTCGGCCCGCTGCAGCATGATGCGCTATCGGGACGGGGCGCCGTACGCCTGCACCAGTTTTTTCTCGGCGCTCACGCTTTTCATCATCAACGCCAGCTTTGCCATCCAGGGCTCGGTGACGTCGCGGATCTTGCGGTCGTCTTCAAGAATCTTCTTGATCAGGCTGACTTTGCTGATGCGCGCGGCATCCGACAAGACCTCGCGCGGATCTTCGTTCTGCTGCAGAAGCCTCACTTGTTCCGAGCAGCGCTTTTCCAGTGCGGTGAACTGCTCCCAGTTCCCGTCCCGCACCGCGATCAGCATCTCGCCGGTAATGGATGCGACGTTCTCGTAGATTGCGAGAATTTCCTGATTGTTCATTGATCACGCCTTTATCAGTCGGGTTGCTTGCGGCGCCAGCGCATCGTATCCGCCAACACGAGCCTGCGGCGGTTTCGGAATTTCCATTTCCTGCGGCGCCGGCTGGGCGGATGCGTCCATGCTTTCCCACGCATCCTTCAGGCCGTTCAGCAAATCGTGCACTTCGGTCAGCATGCCGCTGTCGTTCTTCAGATTGGCCTGCACCAGGCGCGCCGTCATGTACTCGTACAGCGAATCGAGGTTTTGCGCGATTTCGCCGCCTGCGTTCTTGTTCAGGCTGGCGCGCAATCCTTCGCTGATGATGGCGACCGCCTTGGAGATCGCCTTGCCCTTGGCCTCGACTTCGCCCGCCGCCATGTGGCGCGAAGCGGACGACACCGCCAGTATCGCGCCCGTGAAAAGCATGACGACCAGCTGGTTGGGCGTGGCCGCAACCACGCCGGTTTCCACTCCTATCCTGCTGTAGGCGCTGGCGCCGTTTGAGGGAGATCCGAACATGTACTTCTCCTATGAGGACGAGGATGAGGTTGATGGGGTTTGCGCGGCAATCAGCGCCAGCTGCTGCGTCAGGAAGGTGCTGGTCGTGGTCATGCTCGCGATGGTCGTGTCCAGCGCGGAAAACTCGGTGTTGTAGCGCTGTTCGATGGCGTCGAGCCGCGCCTGCTCGTCGGTCTCCTGATTGGCGAGATCCTTGATCGTGGAGTTGATGCCGTCGATGCGGCTGTTCAACAGGGAATCGTCGCCGAAGATCATGCCGCTGATCAGCGTATTGAGGCGCGAGCCGTAGCCGACGGTCTTGCCATCGGCGCTCGTGGTGAACAGCTTGCTGATGTCGGCCGTGGGATCGGCCAGCACCTTGTCCAGCTTGTCGGAATCGAGACTCAGCGTGCCGTCGTCCTGGAAGCTGATGCCGATATCCGACAATGTCTTCATGCCGGCAGGCGCGCCGGACACGGCGTTGGCCAGCGCATTGCGAATCTGCGACTGCACCGTG
>Ga0164242_10002575_pt1 | contig 21017 bp, 19 predicted proteins | sample OricomgcompostMG_FD_108783 | JGI IMG/M metagenome (GOLD analysis project Ga0164242, IMG submission 108783) | Miracle-Growth compost microbial communities from Emeryville, California, USA - Original compost - Miracle growth compost (MG) ... | reverse complement strand
GCCAGCAGCTCTTCGCGGGGGAGAGCACTCGCCTCGCCTACATGACCGACGAGGCGCAAGAGGGCCGCGACCAGTTCCTGCAGAAGCGGGAGCCGGACTGGTCGCCGTACCCCTGGTACTACTAGGCCGCTACCAGGCCGGAGAGCGCGGGCTCAGTACTCCCGCTCGTGGCCCCAGTAGTGCGCCGAGGGGTAGAACGTCGGCACCCAGGTGTCGTCGTCCTCGATGAAGATCCCGCCGGTGCCGTACTCGATCTGCGTCGTGGAGGGTGTCTCGACGTAGAACGAGATCATCTTGTCGTTGGTGTGCTTGCCCAGCGTCGCCTTCTCGCGGGCGCCGTGGGTCCTCATCGCGTCCATCGCCCGACCGACGGTGTCCATGTCGGTGACCTCCAGCATGATGTGCCCCACCCCTTGGGCGTGCGGCCGGGCGGGCGGGGTCGGCACGAACGCGAAGGAGTGGTGCCGCGGGTTGCAGTGGTAGAATGTCGCCGGGCCGATGTAGTCGCTCAGGGTGAAGCCGAGCGCGTCGCGGTAGAGCACGTGGTACTTCTCCACGTCGCTCACCAGCTGGAAGACGTGGCCCAGGCCGAGTCGGTTGTCGGACACGAAGCTCGCCCCGGTCGGTGAGACGAACGGTGTCAGCGCCTGCTCGAAGGCGTAGAACAGCTCGACGGTGATCCCGTCGGGGTCGGTGAAGGACGCGACGTCCTTGACGTTGCGGGCGCGGGCCAGCTCCGAGCCGACGCCATGGCGGGTCACGGCGTAGCCGTGCTTCTCGACGCGGTCGGCGACCTCGTCGAGCTCCTCGGCGCCCTTCACGCCCCAGCCGATGGTGTGGACGCCCTCGGGGCCGCCGTCCTCGACCTGGAAGCGGTAGGCGAACTCATCCATCCGGAAGCGCAGCGAGTGCTCGGTGTGCTCGACCAGCTGCATCCCGAGCACCTGGGGGCCGAACGTGCGCCACTTCTCGAGGTCGATGGCTCCGAAGATCACGTAGCCGAGGCTGCGGACGGTCGCGCTCATGTCTGCTCCGATCGGGTCAGGGGAGGTGCATCAGCAGCATGACGCGGCGCCGATGCGCAGACACCGCTTTCTGCCACCCAGCGGAAAACGCCGCCGGGGACGCGCGTCGGTGGGCATGAATGGATCGCATCGAGATCGCCGACCACAGTAGCAAGCCATGGGTGTCATCGTCGTCGGAGTCGACGCGAGCGAGACGGCGGGCCAGGCCGCCCTGACCGCGGACCGTCTGGCGGCCGGGTTGGGCTCGCAGCTGCGGGTGGTCAGCGCGTACGGCAAGTTCGAGGTCGAGCGGATCGAGGACGACCACGAGCTGAGCTTCTCCACCGCGCAGGAGGCGCGGGGTCGCCGACGGGGTGGTCGCCCGGGTCCGGGCGCAGTTCCCGGGCGTCGAGGTGCTCGCGCAGGCGGCGAGCGGCAAGCCGGCAGATGCGCTCCTCGCCGCCGCGGAGCAGACCGGGGCCGAGCTCATCGTGGTCGGCAACAAGCGGGTCCAGGGTGCAGCGCGCATCCTGGGCAGCATCGCCACCCAGGTCGCCCGCAAGGCGCCGTGCGATGTCTACATCGCCTACACCCACGCGCGCCGCTGAGACGTCGGCTCAGGCTCCGATCGACCGGGCGATCTCTCGAGCCGCGCCGACCACGAGCGGACGGACCTCCGCGCACCGCTCCTCCGGAAGTCGGGCCGAGGCGCCGGCGACAGTGAGGGCGCCGAGGGCGTGCCCGGTGCGGGTGATCACGATCGCGGACACGGCCGTGAGGCCGCTCTCCACCTCGCCGGTCGAGGTGGCCCAGCCGCGCTCTCGCAAGGTGGCGAGCTCGGCCTCGTCGGGCCAGATCGCCTCCGTCCGGTCGTCGGCCTGCTGACGGGCCTCGGTGCGCACCCGCTCGTCGGCGTACGCCAGCAGCAGCCGGCCCGACGCGCCGGCGCCGAGGGGGAGCACCTGGCCGAGTCGGATGACGGGGCGCAGCGTCTGCGGTCCGGGGACGCCGGCGGCGCAGACCCGGTGCGCGCCCTCGGGGACGTGCAGGTGCACGCTCTCGGCGACCTCGTCGCTGAGGCGGCGCATGATCGGCTCGGCGGCCTGCCGGATCCCGAGGGCGAGGTCGGCCGACTGGCCCCACTGCACCAGCCGGTAGCCCGGGGTGTAGTTGCCGTCCTCGAGCTTGCGCACGAGGCCGAGCGCGACCAGCTCGTTGAGCAGCCGGTGCGCCGAGGACTTGGGCAGCCCGACCGCGTCGGCGATGACGCCGAGGCGGGTGGGGGTGCGGTTGACGTTGAGGACGTCGATGACCTGGACCGCCTTGGACAGGACCGACACGGTCAACCCACCGAGGCGGCGCGCTTGCGCAGCCCCTCTGTGACGGCGCGACCGGCCGCGCCGACGACCCGGCTCAGGCCGGGCAGGTTGACCCGGTCCGGGTCGGCCACTGCGGAGATGGTGGAGCGGATGGTGCTGAGCTCGTCGAAGATCGGCGCGCTCAGCCAGAGCTTGTCGGCATAGGGTGCGATCGCGACGCCGGTACGCCGGATCTCGCCGTACTTCTGGCGCAGCTCGAAGTCGGAGTGGGCAGGCGCCGGCGCACCCTGCTTCGCAAGCAGCGCGCGGCTCTCCTCGAGCGGCAGGTGGGCCAGCATCACCAGCCCGGGCGCGGTGGTCGCGGTCGGCAGTTGCCGGGGCGCGGACCAGGCCTGGAAGGCGGAGCGGCCGGCGATCACATCGGCGACGACCATCCGGTCCCCGTCGGGGGAGGCCAGGACGGCGATCTCGCCGGTCATGCTGTGCAGGTCGACCAGGCAGGGGCGGGCGATGTCCTTGAGGGTGCGGCTGCTCGGGACGTCGTTGCCCAGCCGCCACAGCCGGCGCCCCAGTCGGTAGCGGCCGCGGCCGGCGCGCTCGATGGCGCCCCACTCGACCAGGTTCGCCAGCATCCGGTGGACGGTCGCCGGCGGGAGCCCGGTGTGGGCGCACAGCGCGGTGATGGACTGCTCGCTCTCCCCGGCGAAGCACTCGAGGATGTCGAAGGCGCGGCCCAGGACCGAGCGCTTGCTCTCGAACAGTTCTGCGGTGGCGGCAGTCATCAGGCGTCTCCAGGTGCAGCGATTGGAACCATGTTCCGTTGTGGAACGGCGTTCCTTTATTCGGAACACCACGGAGATTAACTGTGACGGGCGTCACCGGCAAGACCTTCCCCGAACGGGATTTCCTCTCAGTGAGATGAGCCCTGCCGACGCGGATCGCGGCGCGATGTGCTGATCTCGTCCCAACCCAGGCAGAGAGGTCCCTCATGGCCCGTATCGAGTCGTCCGCATTCAGCCTCACCGAGGAGCAGCTCGCCATCCGCGACGCGATCGACACGCTCTGCAAGCCGTTCGACAACGAGTACTGGGCAGAGAAGGACCGCAACCACGAGTACCCCGAGGAGTTCGTCGACGCCCTCTACCGAGACGGCTGGATGGCGATGCTCGTCCCCGAGGAGTACGGCGGCGGCGGGGCCGACATCCGCGACGCCGCGGTGGTCCTCGAGCAGCTCGAGCGCAACGGCTGCCACGCCGGCGCCGCCCGCGCCGGGATGTACACGATGGGCGCGATCCTGCGGCACGGCAGCGAGGAGCAGAAGAAGCGCTACCTGCCCCGCATCGCCTCCAGCGACCTACGCCTGCAGTCCTTCGGCATCACCGAGCCCGACGCCGGCTCGGACACCACCCGGATCAAGACCTTCGCGGTGCGCGACGGCGACGACTACGTCATCAACGGGAACAAGATCTTCATCAGCCGGGTCCAGCACTCCGACCTGCTTCTCCTGCTCACCCGCACCAAGAAGCGCGAGGACGCCACCAAGCCCTCCGACGGCTTCTCGGTCTTCCTGGTCGAGCTCGAGGACGCCCTCGAGTCAGGCCAGATCGTGGCGACGCCGATCGCCACGATGGTCAACCACGAGACCAACGAGCTGGCGATCAACGACCTGCGTGTGCCCGCCGCGAACCTGATCGGCGAGGAGCACAAGGGCTTCAAGGTGATCCTGTCCGGCATGAACTCCGAGCGCGTCATCGTCACCTCGGAGTACATCGGCGCGGGCTTCCACCTCATCGACCGCGCCGTCGAGTACGCCAACACCCGCGAGGTGTTCGGCCGCAAGATCGGCCAGAACCAGGGCGTGCAGTTCCCGCTCGCGGAGGCGTACGCGCGACTCGAGGCCGCGTCGCTGATGCGCTGGCGCGCCGCCGAGATGTACGCTGCCGGCGAGAACCCGCGCTTCGAGGTGGGGGCCGCGAAGTACCTGGCCAGCGAGGCGCTGTGGCAGGCGGCCGACGCCGCGTTCTCGACCTTCGGCGGCTATGCAGCCACCGAGGAGTACGGCATCGCCCGCAAGTGGATCGAGGCCCGCCTGCCGCGAACCGCCCCGATCTCCAACAATCTCGTGCTCGCGGGCATCGCCCACGGCACCCTCGGCCTCCCGAAGTCGTTCTGATGGCGACCCCCGGATCCCTCACCGGCCTGCGCGTCGTCGAGATCGGCACCTCGGTGGCGGCGCCGTTCGGCACCCAGATCCTCGGCGACATGGGCGCGGAGGTGGTCAAGGTGGAGCGGCTCGGCTCCGGCGACGACACCCGCTCGTGGAACCCGCCGAGCTGGAAGGGCGAGTCGATCGCCTTCATGTCGTTCAACCGGAACAAGTCCTCGCTCGCGCTGGACTACAAGACCGACGCCGGGCGTGAGGTGCTGGAGAGGCTGATCGCCTCGGCCGACGTTCTGGTGCAGAACCTGCGCCCGGGCGCGCTGGCGAAGGCCGGCTTCGGCGTCGAGCGGCTCCAGGAGTTGAACCCACGCCTGATCATCGCCGACCTCTCCGGCTACGGGCACACCGGCCCGCGGGCCGCGCAGCCGGCCTACGACCCCCTGCTGCAGGCGTACTCCGGCATCGTCTCCATCACCGGTGAGGAGGGCGGCGAGCCGGTCCGGGTGCCGGTGTCGCTGCTCGACATGGGCACCGGGATGTGGATGGTGATCTCGGTGTACGAGGCGCTGCGCCGGCGCGACGCCACCGGCGTCGGGTCGCACATCCAGCTCTCCCTGCTGCAGACCGCGCTGACCTGGCTGACCTCCCCGATGATTGGGCAGGCCGCGGGCAACCCGCCGCCGGCGCGGCTCGGCTCCGGCTTCCGCGGCGTGGTGCCGTACGGCGCGTTCCCGACCTCCGACGGGCACGTGTTCATCTCGGCGGGAAACGACTCGCTGTGGCGGCGCCTGCTCGCCGCGATCGGCGCCGAGGACCTCGACGAGCGACCCGGCTTCAAGACCAACCAGGAGCGCAACCAGCGCCGCGCCGAGGTGGTCGCCGCGCTCTCGGAGCGGACGTCGCGTTTCGCGCTCGACGAGATCGTCGCGCTGCTCGAGAAGGCGGGCGTGCCGCACTCACCGGTCAACACCATCGACCGAGTCTACCGCGACCCGCAGGTCGAGGCCATCGGGATGATGCAGCCTCTGCCGCACCCGGTCGTGGAGGACCTCGAGGTCGTCAACCTGCCGATGACCTTCGACGGCGCCTACCCCGAACTGCGCACCGCGCCGCCGGCCCTCGGCGAGGGCGCGGCGGATGTGCTCGCCTCGCTCGGCCTCTCGGAGCAGGAGATCAAGGCGCTCGCCGCCGACCGGGTCATCGACCTGCCGGAGTAGCGCTCCTTCGCGGAAGCCCTCCGGGCCGCTTCTCCGGTGGGGGTCAGGCCGGCAGCTGGTCCAGGTGGCCCAGGTGGTCGGCCGCCGCGGCGGCGGTGGCCTGCAGGTCCTCGACCCAGCGGCGGACGACCGCGGCGGGGGTGTCGGCGGGCAGGTTCGCCATCCGCAGCGCGATGGGCGGCATGCCGGCCGGGGTGGGGACGGGCACCACGATCGAGTGCAGGGAGTACGTCCCCCCGTCGACGATCTCGGGCTCGTAGAGCTGCGCGGTGTCGGCGATCAGCTGCTTGAACCGGCGCACGTGCTCGGGCAGGCCGTGCTCGGAGTAGTCGCTGACCAGCGACATCCGCTCGGTCGGGCCCTGCTGGGCCAGGGAGAGGGAGTAGCCCCGCTGCCGCACGGTCGCCAGGTTGGCCCGCAACCGGGCGATCGTCTCCTCGTCCTGGCCCGGCGCGGCGGCGAGCCACCGGGCGACCTCGTCCTCATCGGCATCGACGAGGTAGACCGAGCCCAGCGGCGGCACGATCGGCACACGGTGACCGACGCAGACCCGCTGCGCCTGGGGGGAGTGGTCCGCGGTGAGGACGAAGACCGCCTCCTGGCCGACCTTGGTCAGCATCGCGCAGTCGACGCCGTAGGTCGCCGCGAGGGCGTCGATCCGGTCGCGCACCGCCTCGGCCAGGCGTACGGCGTGGAGCACGTCGGGGGAGCCGGGGGCGACCAGCGATGCGGGGGTGAAGCGGCCGTACCCGCCCTGGAAGAAGAGCAGCGGAAGCGTGCGGCGGCACACGCCGAGGTCCCGCACGCGACCCAGCACGATCCAGTGGTCACCGCCCTCGACGGTGTCGTGGGGATCGCACTCGATCCAGGCGACGACGCCGTCGAGGATGGGCGACCCGCCGGGGGCGGCGGTCCAGGAGACGCCGGCAAACTTGTCCGGGGCACGCGAGGCGAAGCGCCGGCAGGTGTCCTCCTGGTCGGCGGCCAGCACGTTGACGCACCACCTCGCGGCGGTCGAGAGACGCGCCCAGCTGCCGGACCCCTTCGTCGGCAGGAACGCCACCAGCGGAGGGTCCAGCGAGACCGAGGTGAAGGAGCCGACGACCATGCCCACGGGTGCACCGTCCTCGGCGATCGCCGTGACCACCGCGACGCCGGTGGGGTAGTGCCCGAGCGTCTCGCGGAACGTCGCGGCCGGGATCGTCATCGGGACTCCTCGCAGGGTGGCGGCAGTGATGGTCGGCGGTGCTGGTCGGCCGTGATGGTCGGCAGGGACGGCGACGGTCACGCGGTCGGCGCGGCGGGCTTCTTGATGTAGGTGTAGACCTCGCTGCGCAGCTCGGCGAAGCGAGGCTCGGCCTTGGTGGCGAGCTGCTCACGCGGTGTGGGCAGGTCGACCGGGATCAGCGTCTGCACCGTTGCCGGCTTGCCGGCGAGCACGAGGATCGTGTCGGCCAGGTAGACCGCCTCGTCGATGTCGTGGGTGACCAGCATGACCGCGATCCCGAGCTCGTCGCGTACCTTGAGGGCCAGGTCCTCCAGGTCGGAGCGGGTCTGGGCGTCGACCGAGGCGAAGGGCTCGTCCATCACGATCGCCTTGGGGTTGAACGCCAGGGCGCGGGCGATGGCGACACGCTGCTGCATGCCCCCGGAGAGCTGCCAGGGGTAGGAGTCCAGGAAGTCGCCGAGGCCCACCTCGGTCAGCGCGGCGGTGGCGCGGGCGAGCCGCTCCTTCTTCCCCACGCCCGCCGAGCGCAGCGGGAGGGCGACGTTGTCGCGGGTCGAGAGCCACGGCATCAGCGAGCGGCTGTAGTCCTGGAAGACGATGGCCAGGCCCTCGGGGGTGCCCTTGACCGCCTGGCCGTCGAAGTGGATGGTGCCCTGGGTCGGCTTCTGCAGGCCGGTCAGGCAGCCCAGCAGGGTGGTCTTGCCGACGCCCGAGGGCCCCACGATGCAGACGAACTCGCCCTTGTCCACGGAGAAGTCGAGGCCCTCGAAGATCTGGCGCGGTCCGTACGCGTGGCCCAGACCCTTCACGCCGATCAGCGGCTGGCCGGTCCGGCACCTGCCGGTCGTGCCGGAGCTGCCGGGACTGTCGGAGGAGAGAGCGTGCTGGGTCATCGGGTGCCTCCTTGGCTGTGTGCGACTAGGCCGTAGTGCCAGGCGAGCACTGTGCGCTCGACGGCGGCGAAGAGCTTGTTGAGGATGTAGCCGACCACGCCGAGGGCGATGATCCCCGACCACAGGCCGGTGTAGTCGAAGGCGGTGCTGGCGTTGAGGGTGAAGTAGCCGAGGCCGCCGCCGATGCCGATCATCTCCGAGGCGGTCATCGCGATCACGCCGATGGCGAGCGCGGTGCGGGCACCGGCGAAGATCTGCGGCGCGGCGCTGGGCAGCAGGATGAAGCGGACCCGCTCGGCGGTGGTCAGGCGGTAGCTGGTCGCGACGTCGCGCAACTGCGGCTCGACGGAGTGGACGCCGTCGATGGAGTTGAGCAGGACCGGCCAGCAGCAGACCAGGGCGATCGTGACGATCTTGAACAGGTCGCCCAGGCCGAAGACGAGCGAGACCAGCGGCATCAGCGCGATGCCCGGCGTGGACCGCAGGAACTCGACGTAGGGCCGGGTGGCGCTCTCCAGCCAGTGGACACCGCCGAGCAGCAGGCCGACCAGCGTGCCGGCGGCCACCGCGATGAGGTAGCCGACGGCGAGGCGCCGCAGGCTCGGCAGGACGTCCTCGCGGGTGCCCTGCCAGAACCACAGCTCCTTGGAGCGCTCGAGGATGTCGTGCAGCGGCGGAAAGTAGGTGTTCATGCTGTCCGCGCTGGCGAACCACCAGACCACGAGGAGCACGATCGGGAGCCAGATCTCCCAGGCGACGTGGCGCACGAGCTTCATGTCAGCGGACCTTTCCGCGCTGGGAGGGGTGCCACCACAGCACCCGCCTCTGCAGGGCGACCAAGGCGATGTTGAGCAGCAGGCCGATCGCGCCGGCGGTGAGCATGTAGACGAACGTCGCGTGCGGGTCTGTGTCGCTCGAGTCCCGCATCGCCACACCCAGCCCGGGCACCCGACCGAGGTACTCGGCGGTGACGGCGACCAGGAGGCTGATGCTGGCCGCCACCCGCAGACCGGTGGTGAGGAACGGCATCATCGAGGGGGCGTAGACGAAGCGGATTCGCTCCAGCGGGCTGATCCGGAACGCCCTGACGACCTGGCGCGCCTGCGGGGTGATCTGGGCGACGGCGTACGTCGCCTGCACCAGGAGAGGCCACACGGCGCCGAAGACGATGAGGAAGACCGCCATCGTGCGGCCCAGGTGCAGCACCAGGATCGCGAGCGGGAGCAGCGCGATGACCGGGATGTTGCGGCCGAAGTCGACCAGGAACTGGGTGCTCAGCTGCGCCCGCCGGCTGATGCCGATGAGCATCCCGAGCGGGATCCCGATGACCGCGGCGATGGCGAAGCCCATCACCGCGGTCAGCAGGGTCTCCCCGACGCCGCTCCAGTACGCCGACGTGGTGACCAGGTGGGCGAAGGTGCGCACCGCCTCCACGGGGGTGGGGAAGTCGGCGTTCGCGCCCTTGGCCCGGGCGAACCACAGCCACAGGGCCAGTACGACGACGAGGGCGCCGACCCGCTGGCCCGCGGTCGCGAGGTGGGGGCGGGCGACCAGGCGCTGGCGCCCACCCCGGGAGGCGCTGCCGGCCGACGCCGGCCGCGACTCCGCGGGAGTGGTGCTGATGCTCATGGTGACTGCTTCTGCCTTCGTCGTCGGTGTTCGTGCGGAAGGTGTCGTGGAGAGGTCAGGACTGCGGGAGCAGGTCGTCCGCGGTCAGCGAGGAGCTCGAGTCGAGCATCTGGTACTTCTTCATCCGGTCGATCGAGAACTGCACGTCCGAGGCGGTGACCGGCGTGGTGCTGAAGGTCGAGTAGCGGGCCTTCTTGAGCGCTGCGGCCGGCCAGGCGGAGTTAACCCCGGCGGCGAGCTTGGCCTTGGCCGCGGTGGCCAGGGCGTTGAAGTCCTTGTTCCCCTTCATGATCGCGGCGTCGAACTTCTTGACCAGGGCCGCGTTCTGCGACGCGAAGTCCGAGGTCGAGGCGTACGCGTAGGCGAGGTGGCCCTCGTTGCTCACGAAGCCGCCGAGGTGGGTCAGCCCGGGGTCGCTGGCCAGCATGGTGCCGGTCGGCTCGGAGCTGGTGGTGGCGTCGATCTGCCCGGACTTGATCTCGGCGACGTTCTGCGCCGGGTCGGGGATCTGGACCCACTGGATCCTCGAGGAGTCGCCGCCGGCGGCGTCCACGTTGCTGCGAATGTCGAGCCACAGCTGGCTGTTGAGCTGCGGGATGCCGAACTTGGCATTCTGCAGGTCCTTGATCGAGGTGATCTTGGAGCCCTTCTTGACCCACACGTTCGCGGTGCCCCAGCCGTCGCTGTCGACCGGCGTGCCCTTGGTGGCCGGCGCGTCGAAGACGAACGGCGCCTTGCTCGCCTTGGCCGCGGCGAGCACCGGGGTTGTCATGTCCATCAGTCCGAACTGCACCTGGCCGCTGGAGAGCAGCGGCGCCACGTCGGCGGGGGTGTTGACCGTCACGAACGAGACATTGAGGCCCTGGGCCTTGAAGGCGCCGTCGGCGAGCGCCTCGTGGGCTCCCAGCGAGCTGAAGCTCGGGAAGACGGCGACCTTGATGTCGCCGGTCGTGGCGGCGTTGGCGTCGGCCGAGCCGGAGGAGCCGCAGGCGGCGAGCGACCCGAGGGACAGGGCGGCGATGCTCGCCGCGACGAGAGCGCGGAGCGGGAAGCGGTTCATGGTTCTCCTTGGTGGTCGGCCGGGCTGGCCGGGGGTTCCTGTGACCCACCTCACCCGATCCCCGGACGGGCGTCAGCACCAATTCCGGTGGGTGATCGGACGCGGAGGAACCTTGTCCCGACGTGGCTAACGTCACGTTCCGTCGCCCGTAGAGGATGAGATGTGAGGAGTGCAGTCGTGCCCGTACTGACCGAAGAAGGCACCAGCCGGACCGTCGAGACGGCCAGTGGCACGATCCACTACAACGAGGCCGGCGAGGGCTACCCGATCGTGATGCTGCACGGCAGCGGTCCCGGGGCGACGGGCTGGAGCAACTTCCGCGGCGAGATGGAGCACCTCTCCGACCGCTTCCGCGTCATCGCCGTCGACATGCCCGGCTGGGGCGACTCCCGCCCCGCGACGTACGACGAGCGCAACCACCCCACCACCGCGATCGAGTTCCTCGACGCGCTCGGCATCGAGCGGGCGGCCTTCGTCGGCAACTCGATGGGGGGCGCCACGTCGCTCAAGGTGACCGCGGACTACCCCGACCGGGTCTCCCACCTGGTCACGCTCGGTGCGGGGGCGCCGGGCGCCAAGCTCTTCCTGCCCGGTGGCGGTCCGTCGGAGGGCTACAAGCTGCTGCTCGCCGCCTACCGCGACGCCTCACCGGAGCAGATGCAGAAGTTCGTCGACGTGTTCTGCTTCGACGCCAGGTTCCGCAGCCCGGAGCTGGCCCGCGAGCGCTCCGCACGGGCGCTGGCCCACCCCGAGCACCTGGCCAACTTCGTCGCCGGCATCGGCAAGCCCCGCCGCGGCACCGCGACGGAGGAGGAGATCGCCGCCATCACGGCACCCACCCTGATCATCCACGGCCGCGACGACCGGGTCGTGCCGTACGAGAACGGCGTCAAGCTGTGCGCGCTGATCCCGAACTCCACCCTGGTCGTGTTCAACCAGTGCGGTCACTGGGCGCAGGTCGAGAAGGCGGACCAGTTCAACCGACTGCTGGCCGACTTCGTCGCCCACGACGCCGCGACCGACGCCGCCTGAGCGCCGCCGCCTGAAGGAAGGACACCCATGAGCACCGAGAACTTCAGCGTCCTGGAGCGCGTCGAGGCTTTCGCCGACTTCTTCGCCGCACAGGCCGAGGAGGCCGACGCGCTGGGCCGGCTGCCCGACGAGACCGTGGCGCGGATGAAGGAGACCGGGATCGCCCGGATCCTCCACCCCGCCGACCTGGGGGGCCTGGAGGGGTCGCCGGTCGAGTTCTTCCAGAGCATGATCGCGATGGGCTCGCGCTCGACCTCTGCCGCCTGGGTGGCGGGCGTCGTCGGCGTCCACGCCTTCGAGCTGGCCCAGGCCGACCGCACCCTCCAGGAGGAGATCTGGGGCGTCGGCGGGGAGAGGGCCGACACCTGGACCGCCTCGCCGTACGCCCCCTTCGGACGCGCGCGGCCGGTCGAGGGCGGGTACGTGTTCCGCGGCCGGTGGCCGTTCTCCTCCGGCACCGATCACTGCGAGTGGATCATCCTCGGTGGCCTGATCACCGACCAGGACGGCGAGGTCATCAAGAACGGCAACCCGCTGCGCCACTTCGTGCTGCCGCGCGCCGACTACGAGATCCTCCAGGACAGCTGGGACGTCGCGGGCCTCAAGGGCACCGGATCCAAGGACGTCCGGATCGAGGACGCCTTCGTCCCCGAGCACCGCGTCATCGACTCCGCCGCCCTGGGCAGCTTCGACCTGGCCAAGCACCAGGGCCGCTACGACTCCCCGACGTACCGGATGCCGTTCCACACCATGTTCAACGGCGCCATCGCGGGCGCGACCCTCTCCGCGGCCGTCGGCGCGCTGGGCGCGGCCACGGCGTACATGCGCTCGCGGGTGACCGTGAAGGGCGTCGCGACCAAGACCGACCCGCGGCACCTCTACGTCATCAGCGAGGCGTCGGCCGACATCGACGCCTCGGTGATGCAGTACTTGCGCGGCATCGAGGAGATGTGGGACATCGCCCAGGCCAAGGGCGAGATCCCGATGGAGCTGCGCGTCCGCGCCCGCCGCGACCAGGTCCGCGCGGTGCACCGCGCGGTGGCGGCGGTGGAGCAGTTGGTGAAGGTCGCCGGCGGCAACGCGCTGCGCGGGGGCTCCGACATCAGCCGCTTCTGGCGCGACGTCCACATGGGCGCCGCGCACCAGGCCAACCAGGAGGACCCGATCTACCAGGCCTTTGGCCTGGGCCACATGGGGCTCCCGCTCCCCTCCTCCGCGCGGGTCTGAGACATCCTCCGCGCGGGTCTGAGACACCACCGAGGACACCACCGAGGACACGGACGACGAGGGCTGGCCCGCGCGACACGGTGGCGTGTCGCGGGCCGGCCCTTGCTTCGTACGGCGCTGGTGTTCTCGCCGCTCAGCGGCCCTGCCAGACGGGGGCGCGCTTCTCCAGGAAGGCGCGGGCGCCCTCCTTCTGGTCCTCGGAGAGGTATACGTCCGGGCCGGTGTCGAGCCGGATGGCGGCGTGGGGGTCCATGCCCTCGGTCTTGCGGAAGGTCAGCTTGAGGCGCTGCAGGGACAGCGGGGCGGAGTCGGTCAGCTCGGCGAGGAACGCCTCGGCGCCCTCGATGAGCCCGGCGGCGGGCAGCACCCGGTTGATCAGGCCCCACCGCGAGGCCTCCTCGAGCGGCACCCGGCGGCCGGTGTAGAGCCACTCCATCGCGATCGCGCTGGGCACCAGCCGGGGCAGCACCACCGAGGCGTAGTGCGCGCCGCGGCCGCGCTTCGACTCGGGCACCGCGAAGAACGCCCCCTCCGCGGCCACGCGCAGGTCGCAGGAGAGCACCAGCTCGAAGCCGCCCGCCACGGCGGGGCCGTTGACCACCGCGACAGTGGGCTTGCGGGTGTCGATCATGACCTCGAAGAGGCTGCGTCGGTTGTTGTGCAGCGGACCGTAGAACGGCTTGCCGGCGTCGGCGAGCCTCTTGGCCTCCGACAGGTCGGCGCCGGAGCAGAACGTCGTCCCGGATCCGGTGATCGCGACGGCGTACACGCTCGGGTCGTGGTCGGCCTCGATGAGCGCGTCGACGAGCGCGTCGTTGAGGTCGCGGTTGAGGGCGTTGCGCTTGTCGGGGCGGTTGAGGGTGAGCCAGCGGGTGCGGCCCCGGTCCTCGACCAGCAGGATCTCGTCGTCCATGGAAGGTTCCTTTCGCGGAGAGGATCGGGTCACCAGTGGTACGCCGGCGGAGCCTGTCGCATCGTCACCCACTGCACCTCGGTGAACGCCTCGAGGTTCGCCCGGTGGCCGCCGTGGCGGGAGCCGTTGCCGGAGTCGCCGACGCCGCCGAACGGCGCGACGACCTCGTCGTTGATGGTCTGGTCGTTGATGTGCACCAGCCCGGCGGGGATCCGCTCGGCGAGGTCGAGCCCGGCGAGCACGTCGCGGGTGAAGATCGACAGCGCCAGGCCGTACTCCGACTCCGCGGCCAGCCTCGCGGCGTCCTCGGCGTCGGCGAACGGTACGACGCAGGCGACCGGCCCGAACACCTCCTCGGCGTACGCCGGCGCGTCCAGCGGCGGCCGGCCGAGCACGGTCGGGCGGTAGAAGAGGCGGTCGTACTCACCGCCCGCCAGGAGCTCCGCGCCGGCCGAGACCGACGCGGTCACCAGGGAGTGGACGTGGTCGCGCTGCCGCTCGTCGATGACCGGGCCGAGGTCGGCGTCGCTGCGGACCGGGTCGCCGACGCGCAGCGCGGTGGCCTCGCGGGCCAGCGTGGAGACGTAGGAGTCGTAGACCGACTCGTGCACCAGGTGCCGGCCCGCGGCCATGCAGATCTGGCCGGCATGCCGGAAGGAGGCCCACGCGCCGGCGCGCGCGGCCGCCTCGACGTCGGCGTCGGCAAGCACGATCAGCGCCGAGTTGCCGCCCAGCTCGAGGTGGGTCCGCTTGAGGTGCTCGGCGGCGGCGAGCGCGATCGCCCTGCCGCCGCGGGTGGAGCCGGTGAACGCGATCACCGGCACCTGCGGGTGCGCCACCAGTGCGGCGCCGACCTCGGCACCGCCGGGCAGGACGTGCAGCAGTCCCTCGGGGAGTCCCGCCTCCCGGAAGATCTCGGCGAAGACGGCGCCGCCGCACACCGCGGTGCGCGGGTCCGGCTTGAGGACGACCGCGTTGCCGAGCGCCAGCGCCGGTGCTAGGGCACGGACGGCCAGCAGGATGGGGGAGTTGAACGGCGCGATCACGCCGACCACGCCGACCGGCACGTGCCGGGCGAGCGAGAGGCGCTGGACGCGGGACCGGAGCAGTTCGCCGGCGGGCATCGCGGCCAGCGCGGCGGCCTCGTAGCACTCCTCGGCGGCGACGTGCGCCTGCGGCGTCGCGACCCCGCGGGCGGCCCCGGCCTCCCTGCCGAACACCTCGGCGATCTCGGCGGCGTGCGCCACGAAGGCCTGGGCGGCCCGCCGCAGCACCCCGGCGCGGACGTCGTAGGTGGCGGCGGCCCAGGCCCGCTGCGCCTCACGGGCGGCCGAGACGGAGGACGCGACGTCGGACTCCGAGGCGACGCCGTACTCCCCGATCGGCTCGCCGGTGGCGGGCTCGCGGGAAACGGCGGTCGAGGACGCGGGGGTCCACCGGCCGGTGAAGATCGAGCGCTCCCACTCGGTGGGGTCGAGGAAGGACATCACTGCTCCTGGGCGGGGGTGGTCGGGGGTACGGCGAGGGGCACCGGGAGCCCCGCCTCGACCGCGTCACGCGCGGGTGAGGTGATCGGCTCGCGGTAGGGCGAGGGGGCGTCGGCGTACACGCCCGGGCCGAGCCGGAAGTGCTGGGCCTGCTTGACGGTCTCGACGAACGGCATGTCCATCGGGTAGAGCGCGGCGCCGCGCGGTCGCGGCCCCGCCTTGGCGACCTTGCCGTACAGCTCGTGCCCGACGACCTCCTCGGCCAGCCAGGCGGCCTCGATGAGGCGGTCGAGGTCGATCCCGGTCTCGACGCCCTCCTCGTGCAGCAGGTCGACGAGGTCCTCGGTCGGGATCATCTTGGTGGCCCGGCCGTTGCCGCAGTACGGGCAGCCGCCCATGCCGCCGATGGCGGTGTCCACACCGAGGGTGTGCTCCTCGGTCAGGGAGCGCAGCGCCTGGTAGAAGGACAGCAGCGCGGTGCCGCGGGCGTCGTGCAGGTGCAGGTGGTAGCGCCTCACCTCGGGCCACCGCTCCCGGAAGGCGAGGAGGGTCTCCTCCATCGCGCGCGGGGTGTTCCACGACATCGGGTCGCCGATCCAGAACGTCGTGACCGCGATGCCGGCCGCGGTCCACGCGTCGTACTGGTGGGCGGCGTAGGCGAGGCGCTGCTCGAGGGTGAACGGGCCGAGCCAGTTCGAGCCCCACGCGGCGTTGATCGCCACCGTGGCCTCGCGGACCCCCCGCTCGACGGCCGCGGAGATCGTGCGCGGCAGGGCGGCGATCTCGTCGGCCTGGCTCTTGTTGGTGTTGCGCCGCACGAACACGTCGCACAGGTGGATCGTCGAGCGCGGCACGTCCGGCAGCCGGGTCAGCGGCCCGTCCGGCTCGGTCAGCGCGTCGCGGCGCTCGGCGCCGCGGGCGTTGAGTGCGAGGGCGGTGTAGACGGTGCCCTCGCGCGGGGTGAAGCCGGCGATGACCTCCTCCACCCGCGCCATCTGCGGCACCCACTTCGGGGAGACGAACGAGCCGACGATGATCCGCGGCACCCCCGCCTCGGAGAGCGCGTCGAGCAGCCGCACCTTGTCGGTCGGCGAGATCGAGGCGTCTTCGATCTGCATGCCCTCGCGCAGGCTCTCGTCGGTGATCTCGACCTGCGGCAGGGAACGTCCGGTCACGACTCCTCCTCGATCAGATGCAGGGACAGTACGTCGGCCAGGCCCGCCGCCGACGGCGCCGCCGCGGCGGCGCGGACCCGGGCGGGCAGCCCCGCGGCGGTCTCGGACTCCACGCCGACCGCAGTGAGGCAGCGGACCAGCTTGTCGTCGATCGCGGCGGCCTCCGGCCGGTCCTCGGGCGTGTCGAGGGTGACCGTGCGGGCCACGGTGCGCCCGCCGGACAGCGTGATCTCGACGCGGGCGAACCGGCGTCCGCCGAGGTCCTCGCCGTCGCTCGGCGCGTCGGCGGCGACGGTGTCGACCCGGCTCATCAGGTCGGCGTTGGCCGCGATCGCCTCGGGCGTGAAGTCGCCCGGCCCGACACCGCCGGTCCGCAGCGCGTGCGCGACGTTGAACGCCATCGAGAACCTCGCCTCGTCGCCGGTCGCGGGCAGGCCGGTGCGCAGCGGGCGCAGGGTCGCGGGGTGGGCCTCGACCCGGATCCGCTCGACCCGGTCGAGGTCCGGCACCTCGGGCCGCAGGCGTACGACCGCGGCCAGCGCCCGGTGGGTGCCGAAGCAGGCGGCGAACTGCTTGACCGCGCAGTCACCCACCCAGGCGTCGCGCCAGCGCGAGACCCGCTCGCCCAGGTCCGCAGCCTGCTCGGCGGGGGCGCCGTAGCGGGCGAGGAAGCCGCGCGGGTCGTCCAGCTCGGCGGGGTTGGCGGTGAACCCGGCGCGGGCCAGCCCCACGGCGGTGACGGCGTCCGCGGCCGCCCGGCCGGAGTGCAGCGGCTTGGTCATCGTGCCGAAGTTGGCCAGCGACCCGGCGGCGGTGGAGGCGGCGATGCCGATCGCGTGCCCGGCCTGCTCGGGCGTCAGGCCGGCGACCGCCGCCGCGGCGGCGGTCGCGGCCAGCACCCCGAGGGTGGAGGTGGCGTGCCAGCCGCGGTCGTAGTGGGCGCCGATCGGCACCACGTCGGCCAGCGCCCGGATCAGCACGTGCCCGGCCTCGACCGCGGCGAGCAGCCGCGCGGTCGGGGTCCGCGGGGTGGCCAGCGCGAGCACGGCCGGCCACAGCACCGCGCTGGGGTGGATCGGCATCGTCAGGCCGGCGTCGTCGTAGTCCAGCGCGTGCGACGCGGTCCCGTTGACCAGCGCCGCGCGGCTCGGTGCGGCCCGCTCGCCGGTGCCCCAGAGGGCCGCGTCGCCGGTCGCCGGCTCCCGGTCGAGCCAGCGGCGCAGCGTCCGCACGGTCTCGGTGCGCTGGCCCGCGACCGTCACCGCGACCGTGTCGACCAGGGTGTCGACCACCGCCGCGCACGCCCGCGGCGCGTTGTGGCCGAGCGCGAGCTCGACCATCGTCGCGACGCTGCCCGTCCGGTGGGGGAGGACGTCGTCACGAGGGGCGGCCGCGCGGGTGGGAGCCATGGTCAGGCGGTCACCGCGACGTCGAGGAGCAGCGGCTCGCGGCGCGAGCCGAGGGTGGGCACGACCTCGTCGAGCAGCGCGGTGAGCTCGGCGTACGTCGTCACCCGGCGTGCCGGGCAGCCGAACCCGGTCGCGATCGTCGAGACACTGATCTCCCCGAAACCGGGCCACGGGGCCGTGCCGCCGGCGTTGACCGCGAGCCGATCCATCACGGCGTACCCGCCGTTGGACATGATCACGAACAGCGCGCCGGCGCCGTAGCGGGCGGCGCTCCACAGCGTCTGGATGTTGTAGAGCGAGGCGCCGTCGCCGACGACCGCGACGACCGGCTGGTCGGGGCGGCCGATCTTCAGCCCGGTCGCCGCGGCGAGGGCGAAGCCGAGGCCGCCCTGGGCCGGGGTGAGGAAGCCGAGTGGACGGCGCGCCGGCATCGTGTCCATCAGCAGCCGGCGGGTCGAGGGGCTCTCCTCGATCACGGTGGCGACCTCGGGCAGGCGCGCGTGCAGCGCGCCGAAGACGTGGGCCGGCGTGAGCGGCTCCCCGTCCGACAGCGGCGACAGCGGCGACGCCGGCGCGGGCCGCGCGGTGGCATCCGACGCCGTGGGAGTGCGCTCGGTGACGGTGTCGGCCAGCGCGGCGACGGTGGCGCGCACCGGCCCGAGCACCGAGAGCTGCGCGGCGCTGTACGCCGCCTCGTCCGGGTCGTCGGTCAGCACCGCCACGGTGGTGTGCTCGCACACGAACCGGCCGGCGCTCCACAGGTACTGCCGGAAGGCGGGGCCGCCGATCACCAGCACGACGTCGTACGGCGCCAGCGTCTTGCGCAGCGAACCGCGCTCGGCCGGCAGGTGGCCGGCCCACTGCGGCGAGGTCTGGTCGAAGCCCGCGCGGGCGGCGTGGGCCTCGGCCCACACGTCGCAGCCGAGACGCGCGGCGAGCGCCGCGACCGCGTCCCAGGTCTCGGGCTGGTCGGTGCTCGAGCCGACCACCAGGGCGGGCCGGGCGGCGCCGTCGAGCAGCGCGCCCAGACGGGCGACGACGGCCGCGTCGGCGCCGCCGCTGACCAGCAGCTCGCCGGCGGCGGCCAGGTCGACGGTGTCGTCGGCCGGCTCGTGCCAGTCGCCCATCGGGACGATGACCACGGCCGGGCCGCGGTGCACCGCGGCGTCGTGGAAGGCGCGGGCGATGATCGCGGGCAGGTCCTGGGCGCGCGCGGGCTCCCGGACCGAGACCGGGTAGTCGCCGGCGAGACCGTGCAGCCTCCCGGCGAGGAACGGCTCGGAGGCGAGGTGGCGGCGGTCCTGCTGGCCCACGAGGATCACCATCGGTGCGCGGTTGGCGCGCGCGGTGGCGATCGCGCCGACAGCGTTGCCGTACCCGGCGGTGGTGTGCAGCAGCGTCAGCGCGGGCCGGCCGGTGGCGATGGCCTCGCCGGTCGCCATCCCGACGACCGCGCCCTCGTGCAGGGCGAGCAGGAACTCGATGTCGGGGGTCAGGTCGGTCAGGAAGGCCACCTCGGTCGAGCCGGGGTTGGCGAACATCCGCGTGACGCCGAGGTCGCGCAGCACGTCGAAGACGGCGTCACGCACGGTGGTCATGGTGCTCCTCGAGGCAGTCGATGCGAGGTCGATCGGCCCGGTCCTCGAGCCGTTGCGCCGATCGTGTCGTGCGGCGCCGACGGCGAGTACGGGTCGTCGCATCCACCGGAAGAACGCTTCCGGCCGACCCCTCCGCTTTCTAGCGTCGGTCGCGTCGGAACGGCCAGCCACCGTTAGCCACTGTCAGCCACCGGAGGGAACCCATGAAGCTCGCCCGATTCGACGAGGGACGCCTCGGCGTCGTCGTCGGCGAGGACGCCGCCGAGATCGTCGACGTCACCGAGGTCCTCGGCGTCGATCCCGCGGAGTGGCCGCCGGTCGGCCCCAACCGGCTGATCCGCGACTTCGCCGAGCACGCCGAGGCGCTCGCGCAGGCGGCCGCCAGCGGCTTCCGGATCCCGCTGGCGTCGGTGATCCTGCGCACGCCCGTCCCGGCGGCGTCGAAGGTGATCGCGTACCCGGTGAACTACCACGACCACGGCCGCGAGATGCAGGCCGGCTACCGCGCCGACGTGCAGGGCTTCTTCCTCAAGCCGCCCTCGGCGCTCTCCGGCGCCGACGAGCCGGTCGAGCTGCCGGTGGTGCCCGGCCGCGAGGTGCACCACGAGTCCGAGCTCGCGATCGTGATCGGGAGGCGCTGCCACAACATCGCCCGCGAGGAGTGGGCGGAGTACGTCTTCGGGTACGCCTGCCTGCTGGACATGGTCGTCCGCGGCCGCGAGGAGCGTGTCTTCCGCAAGGCCTTCGACACCTTCTGCCCGGTCGGGCCTTGGATCACCACCGCCGACGAGGTGGGCGACCCGACCGACCTGGACATGCGGCTCTGGGTCGAGCACGCCGACGGCACCACCGAGCTGCGCCAGCACGCCAACACCCGCGACCTCGTGCTCGACATCCCCGGCATGGTCCAGATGGCCGCCGCCGTGATGACCCTCGAGCCCGGCGACATCATCGCCACCGGCACGCCGGCCGGCGTCGGGCCCGTCGTCGACGGCGACACCATCCGCATCACGATCGAGCGCCTCGGCCAGATGCGCGTCCCGGTCGTGCAGGGCACCTCGGGCCGGACCGAGGTCTTCGCCACGCCGTACACCACCGACATCGTCAAGCAGCCGCTCGTCAGTGAGGAGAAGCGCGCATGACCACCACCGCAGGATCCGGGTTCGACCGCAAGGCGCTCGAGAAGGTGACCTCCCTCGAGGAGCTCTACACCGTCTTCGAGAGCCTCAGCATGGAGGGCGGCTGGCACCGCCCCGCCGGGCCGGCGCTGTGGCCCGAGCCGCGCAAGACGCTGCTGCCGCACGTGTGGCACTACGCCGACATCAAGGGCGTCCTCGACGCCGCCGGCCGGCTGGTCGATCACACCCAGGCCGACCGCCGCAACGTCACCCTAACCAACCCCGCCCCGGGCAACGTCTACCCGACCGTGCGCACGATGGTGGCGGCGTACCAGTTGATCCGGCCCGGCGAGGTCGCGCTGGCCCACCACCACACGCCGGCCGCGCTGCGGATCATCCTCGAGGGCCACGGCACCTACACCGTGGTCGAGGGCGACCGGCTCGAGATGCGTCCCGGCGACGTGCTGCTGACGCCGAGCTGGACCTGGCACGAGCACTCCGCGGCCGAGGACGCCGACGACTGCTACTGGGTCGACATCCTCGACGT
>Ga0164242_10002574_pt1 | contig 21022 bp, 19 predicted proteins | sample OricomgcompostMG_FD_108783 | JGI IMG/M metagenome (GOLD analysis project Ga0164242, IMG submission 108783) | Miracle-Growth compost microbial communities from Emeryville, California, USA - Original compost - Miracle growth compost (MG) ... | reverse complement strand
TCTCATAAGAAAAGGTGAAAACCACGTCGCGCGCGCTCACCGCGTCATCCGTCGTGCCGCCCGCGACCGGTGCCTCGGCCGATCCCTGGCGCGCAATGGTCCGATCGATCCGCCTGTCGCTCACGTCATCACCTCTGCGGCCGACGCACTGCCTGGTGCGATCCGCGGATGCAGCAACGTGAACACACGCTCGCCTCCCCGCCGCGCGTTGTCGGGTTGACGCACGGCGATGGACGCCACGAGCGGATGCTCCGCGCCGCCGACCGGAATCCGGTCACCGAGCTGCATGAGTCTGAAGTCGCTGCGCAACCCGCATCCGTCTAACTTTGACACAGCTTCTTTCGCCGTCCAGAGCCTGGCCAGCCAACCGCGGCGAATAGCGGGGTCGAGCATCCAAGCCTGCTCGAGTTCGTCTGCCGTGCACATGCGTCGCATCAGCCCTGGGTGGTCGAACTCCGACGTGTGCGTCTCAACATCGACGCCAACCTGGCCGGCTTCGACGATGGCAGCAACCAGCCACTGAGCAGAGTGGGTGATGCTGAAATCCACGTCACTGTCTGTGATGACCGGTTTGCGCCCTTGAGTCGTCGGCTCGAAGCCTGCCCAGCGCCCCTTCCCACGTTCGGCGACCAGGTCACGCACCACGAGACGGCCTGCGAGTATGCGCGCAGCCCGCTGCGGGTTGATGGCGCGAGCCGCATACCATTGTTCTGCCCCGCGCCCGAAGAGCTCTGTGATGCTCGACGTCGTCGGCTCACCGTTTCTGGAATGCGACAGCGTCCAGTTCACAGCCGCCCACGAGACGAGTGTTCCGGTGTTGGCGTGCGCCACGTCGTTCATGTCGGTTCCGCCGGTCAGTCCCGTGCCGGGTCGGCAGTGCCTGTCATCAGTCGTTCGATGTGTTCGACGACGGATGTCACATCGCTCGCCGCCTGCATGGTCACCGTGACACTCAACATGCCGTCGTACAAGACGCCGGCAGCCGACAGCTCGTCTGTTCCGAGACTCGCTGCAAACGGTGCCACCTCCCTCACGCGTGCCCCAGCGAAATAGCATGGCCGAGACACCCACGGAATGATCGTCACGTAACCGATCTGTCTGTCGCGCACCGGGTTCTCGCTGTATGGATGCGCCGGCCGGTTCTCGACCTGCCTGCGCACCGATTGCATAGTGTCGGCAAGCGGATCGGTCGCGCAGCCGTACAACTCCATGTCCTGCACCTGGTTGCGCGCCTTCACCTTCACCGGCGTCCGTTGTGAAACCGGGTAGCGCAGACTCACATTCGGGTCGTCGCCGTCGTATGAGCGCATGACGGATGCGACGAGAAGATCGCTGATCGTGCCGCCGAGGTCTGCTGCGTGCCTGGCGACAACCTGGCTGTCCAAGGTGCGAAAATCCGAGTGCCTCGGCGGCAATTGCCTGCTGCGAACCTCGTCGGATTCCAGTGCACGGTTGCGTACCGGGCGCGTGGTCCTGGCGGCGACGCGTCGCATGCGCCGCAGGAACGGCTTGCTCCAGTACTCGCGCCATCCGGCCGTGACGTCAGGCTGAGTGCGAAGCCACTCGCGTGCTGCGATGAACGGGAGTTCGACACGGCGAGCAGCGCGTGCGGACTCGAACGGGTCGCGTGGGGACGCGATCGGCTGATCCGGCGACCTCTGCATCAACGTTCCGAGGATCTTTGTCGCTGAGAGCCCGTCGAGACTTGCGTGATGGAAGATCGAGCCGAGGGCGACGTCGCCCGTGTCGAGTTCGGTGATTCTCACGCGCCAGAGCGGATGCTTGGGCGACAACACTCCGTCGGAGTGGCCGGACAGCGTCCACAGCTGTGAACTGGTCATCGTGCCGATCTCGTCGGCGAAATGCACGTGCCTTCTGATGTCGAAGTCTTCGTCTGGCACCCAGGCCGGTGGGGTGAGCCCGAGCAGGCTTCGTTGCAGGCGCAACCGAAAGAACTCGGAACCGCCGCACGCGGCCTCGATGTACCGCATGATGCGTTCGCGATCCAGTTTGCCGTCCGGCTTGCGCAGCGGCGCCCCCTCGAGAACGGCGACCATCTGCGTGTGCATCATCTCGAAGGAGATCGGGTTTGAGACGTAGCCCTCTTCCCAGATCTGCATGAACTCGGCATACGGCCGACGTTTTGTCGCCGTCGGCTGTGCCGCAACGGCGATGGGCTCAGCGGTCATGGTTAACGCTCGCAACTCGCGTGCAACATCAGGATGCGTGAAGCCGTGCAGCCAGTCCGTCTGCGAGCAGGCGGATGGTCGGGAACTCCTCGTAAATGTCCGGCTCGACTTCGAGACCGTATGTGTCCTCGATGTCTGCGCACAGCGACAGCGCGTAGATCGAGTCGAGGCCGACATCGGTCAGTGGCGTGTCGAGGTTGAAGCTGCCTTCGTCGACCTTGCCGTAGAAGACGATCCTGCCGACGATCCAGTCGGAGATCTCGGTGGACGTGGTAATTGTGGCCATCAGCTACCCCTTTTGTGACGTCACGCTTTTCGTGGCGGTTCTGCGATCGGTGTCGGCCCGATTCCTCAGCCTTGCTCGAAGCCTGGTGTCAATTATATGAGGATTATTCATACTGCGATACCCCCATCCGGGCGGGTATCGCGGCCAGAATCCGTGCCGGAATCTGTACCGGAATCGCGACCGGCATCGCTCTCAGAGCCCGTCAGCACGTCGGTGCTGAACTGCGGATATGCAACCCCAGGCTGCCGCTGCGTTCTCGCCGGGAACCCCTCGACGTGCAGCGCCGTCAGTTCCCCGCTTTCGAGCATCCGCCCGGTGAGAATGCGACGCACCTTGCCTCCTGCGGTCAACGGCATGCCGCCTGCAGGCAGCACGGCTACGGCAAGCGACGGCAGCGAGAACTCGCGCACGAGTGCTGTTCGCACGGTGGCCGCCACCGCGGCGAGGTCGTGTTCCGCCACGCCCTCTGGATCGACTTCGAAGGCGATGCCGACGTCGGCGGTGGCGCCGGCGATTTCGAACGCCGCTGCGATTCCAACTGTCGGGTGCGCCCCGGCGGCCGCCGCCTCGAGGTCGGCGGGGTAGATGTTGCGGCCACGAACGATGATCAGGTCTTTCACCCGACCGGTCAGGAAGAGATTGTCGTTCACCATGCCACCGAGATCACCGGTTCGCACCCAACGACGATCATCACCGGTGAGCCTCCCGCCGAATGTGGCAGAGGTCGCTTCCGGCTTCTGCCAGTAACCGGGCGAGACGGCGGGGCTCGTCATCCAGATCTCCCCGATCCGTCCATCCTCGAGGCGCTGCCCGGTCCTCTGATCGACGATGGCCACGCTGCACAGCGGGGCAGGGTGGCCGCATGAGACCAGTTGCGTTGCCCGACGCCTTCCGGCTTCGGTGAGCATGCCTGCCTCAAGCGCTGCGGCATCCGCATTCAGGATGACGGGGGCGGTGTGGATCGGTTTGACCGCGACATATGTCACCTCGGTCAGCCCCATCGCTGGCGTGACCATGGACTCTCGCATGCCGGCAGGCGCGAACCTGTGCACGAACTCCCGCACCGTCGAGACGCGAACGGTCTCACCTGCGGTCATCAGAACCGTCAACGACGACAGGTCGAGTTCGGCGATCTGTTCATCCGTTGCGAACTGCGTGCACAACTCGAACGCGAAGTTCGACCCGATGCTGATTGTTGCGTGATGCCTGCTGATCAACTGCAGCCAGAACACCGGTCGGCGTTGGAACTGCCGCGTGGCCGTCAGCACGACGTCCGCACCGAGGTATGCGGGCAGGAGCACGTGCATGATCAGTCCGAGGGAGTGATGCAGTGGCATCCAGCCGACGATCACCGAGCGCGCATCCGCCTGCATGGCGATGAGCGCGATCTGCAGGAAAGCAAGCAAACCCGCGTGGGTGAGCATCACCCCTTTGGGGCTACCAGTGGAGCCTGAGGTGTAGATGAGTGCGGCCAGCGCGTCCGGTTCGCATTGGGGGTCCACCCATGCCTCTGCATCGCCGGACTGCACGAGCGCTGCGACGGTGACAGAGGGAATCCCGACCCCGTCACCACCTGCGGCACAGGTGGATGCGAATGCGTCTTCTGTCAGCAAGAGCTTTGCGCCGGAATCGGCAGCGATCGTCGCTATCCGTTCGGCAACGACGCCCGTGTCGCCGAAGCCTGCCATCGCGGCAGGGGCGACGACTAGCCCTGCATACATGGCACCGTATGTTGCGGCGATGAAGTCTCGGCCATCGGCAATTGCGATGACCACGACGTCGCCGGGCTGCATGCCGCGTGCGGTCAGGCACGCGGCGATCGCACGGCTGCGGCGATCGAGCTCGCGGAAACCGACGAACGCGCTGCTGCCCGGGTTCGGGTAGTAGCGGATGCCGCGATCGTCGCCGACCTGCTCTGCGGTGGCGCGCAGCATCGCAACGAGATTGTGTGGGGCCATCGGGCTACGGCACTACGACCGAGTGTGCCGCCTCGTTCGCGGACGAAGCGAAGCCATCCGCGTAGACGACGGGCAGGTCTCCTTGTTCAAGCAGCATGCGTGTGGTTGCACGCCGCACCTTGCCGCTGCCGGTTCGCGGAAGGTCACCTGGGCGCAGGAATGCGATCGCAAGCGACGGCAGCGAGAACTCGCGCACGAGTGCGATGCGTAGATCGTGCGCAAGTGCCGCAAGCCCGGCAGCATCGGTCGGAGCCTCATCGCGCAGTTCGAGCACGATGCCGACCTCAGAAGGGTGCCCAGCGAGCTCGAACGCGGTGCCAATCCCGACCTCGGGTTGGATGCGCACGGCAGCGGCTTCGATGTCTTGCGGGTAGATGTTCCTGCCGCGCACAATGATCAGGTCTTTCAGCCGCCCGGTGACGAACAGCTCACCGTCGATGACTGCCCCGAGGTCGCCTGTGCGGTAGAACTCGTGCTCGTCGTCGTCGGTGAGCCGCACACCGAAGACCTCGGCTGTGGCATCGGGTCTGCGCCAATATCCCGGCGAGATGCCCGGCCCTGAGATCCAGATCTCACCCACCTGGCCGTCTGGCACCCGCGTTCCGTTCGCCGGGTCAACGATCGCCAGAGTCGACGTCGGACCCGCGGTGCCGCACGACACCATCTCAGCCGAACGCACGCCAGCTTCCGCTGGGCGCAGCGTGCCCGATTCGAGCGCATCAGCGTCGATGTTGAGAACGACCATGTCGTTGCCGCGCTGCTTCATCGTGACGAGCATCGCCTCTGTCGCTCCGAACGCGGGCGCGATCATCGACTCGCGGATGCCGGTCGGTGCGAAGCGGTCGAGGAACGCATGCACGGTCTCCATGCGCACCGGCTCAGCGCCGATTGTGATCATCTCAAGGCTGGACAGGTCGAGTTCGGCGATCTGCTCGTCCGTCGCGAACTGGGTGCACAGCGCGAACGCGAAGTTGGCTGCCGCACTGAATGTCGCCCGATACTTGCTGATCAGCTGCAGCCAGAAGATCGGGCGGCGCTGGAACTGCTCGACGGAGGTGATCACGGTCGACGCGCCAAGGTATGCAGGAAGCATCACCTGAACGGTTAGCCCCATCACGTGATGGAACGGTGACCAGCCGACGATCACCGAATCTTGAGAGGCCTGCATCAGGCGGTCGGATGCCTCCATGGCGGCAAGCAGCGTGCCGTGCGTGTATATGACGCCCTTCGGGTCTCCGGTCGACCCGGAGGTGAAGCCTAACCCGGCCAGCGCGCTTTCGTCGATCACCGGCTGCACCCACGCATCGCCATCTCCGTCTGCCAGCAGCTGGGCGACCGTGGTCACTGGCACGCCGCCGAAGAGGTCGGACTGGTCGAGCCCGCTGAACTTCTCGAGTGTTGAGTCTTGCGAGATGATCAGCTTGGCACCGGATGCCGACGCGATCCCGGCGATGCGGCCTGCCATTACGTCCGGTGCGGTTGTGCCTGAGACCGCCGTCGATGCGAAGCCGAGTCCTGCGTATAACACGCCGTAGACCGCCTGCACACACTCCAGGTCGGAATGAAGCGCAAGCACGACCACGTCGCCGGGCTTGAGCCCGCGTTTCTGCAGCGCCGCCGCGATGACTCTGCTGCGCTGATCCAGCCGGGCGTACCCGATGAAATCGGAGTCGTCACGGGTTTCGTAGAAGCGTATTCCGTGGTCGTCGCCAACGCGGTCGGCGGTTGCACGCAACATGTCGATCAGATTGCCAGCCATGATTCCTCCAGGGACGGCCGCGGCGAAGGCACCGGGATTTCGTGCCTTACGTGCCTGCGATGTTATTCCGGGTGGCGAACGCACGAATCCCCCCGTTCGGGGAGGCATCGTGCTCCATCACATTGAAGCCTTCCGCGTAGACGACGCGCAGTGCGCCCTTCTCGATCTCGGAACGGGTGAACGCACGCTTGACTTTGCCGATGGCCGTTCTGGGCAGTTCGCCCTGTGGCAGAAACGCGACAGCCAGCGACGGCAGCGAGAACTCCCGCACGAGAGACGATCGAAGGTCGCGTGCCAACGCGGCCAGCTCGTCACCATCGGCGGGCACCAGCTCGAGGTCGACCTCAACCACGATCTCCACTTCGGCGGGGTGACCTGTCAACTCGAATGCGGTTCCGATCCCGACCGCGTCGTGAAAACGCATGGCAGCGGCCTCGATGTCTTGCGGGTAGATGTTTCTGCCTCGCACGATGATCAGGTCTTTCAGTCGCCCGGTTACGAAAAGCTCACCGCCGATCAGCGCGCCGAGATCGCCAGTGCGGTTGTAGTCGTGGGTGTCATCCGGCAGTCGCGCTCCGAACGTCTCTGCCGTGGCATCCGGTCGCTGCCAGTACCCTGGGGATGTCGCGGGGCTGGCAAGCCAGATCTCCCCAACTGCTCCGTCTGGCAAGCGGGTGCTGGTCGCCGGGTCGACGACGGCCACTTCGCACAGCGGGGCGGCCGGGCCGCACGAGACCATCTCGGCAGAACGCTGCCCGGGCTCGGCCGGACGAAGAACCCCCGATTCGAGCGCTTCAGCATCCGCATTCACGACGAACAGCTTCTCGCCGATTCGTTTCATGGTCACCAGCATCGACTCTGTGGTGCCGAGCGCAGGCGCGAACATGCCCTCATGAACTCCAGCAGAGGCGAAGCGCTCAAGAAATGCGTTGACGGTTTCGGTGCGCACCGGTTCGCTCCCATTCGAGATCACCTCGAGGCTGGAGAGGTCCAGATCAGCGACCTGTTCGTCTGTCGCGAACTGCGTGCACAAGCCGAACGCGAAATTCGCCGCTGCACTGGCCGTCGCGCGATGCTTGCTGATCAGCTGCAGCCAGAAAATCGGATGCCGCTGGAATTGCGCTGTCGAGGTCAGCACCGCAGTGGCGCCAAGGTACACGGGAAGAAGGACCTGAACCGACAGGCCGAACGAGTGGTGGAACGGCAGCCAGCCGACGAACACGGTCTGCTCTGAGAGGTTCATCGCCAAACGGGCGACCTCCTGGGCAGCGAGCAGCGTCGCGTGGGTGAAGATCACGCCCTTCGGGTCCCCAGTGGACCCCGACGTGAACATCAGACCGGCCAGGTCGTTCTCGTCGACGTCCGGGTGCGCCCAGGCCTCTGGGTCACCTGTCTGCAGCAGCTGCGAAACGGTGACGGCAGGCACATCACCGAACGCGCCGTCCTCGTACGGTTCGCGCAGCCTGTCGAGCACGGCATCCTGAGTCAGGATCAGCCTGGCGCCGGACGCCGCAGCGATTCCAGCGATGCCATTAGCGATGACGGCGGGCGCCCCATTGCCCGATGCCGCCGTCGGGGCGACCGCAACGCCGGCGTACAGCGCGCCGTATACCGCCTTGATGAAGTCGAATCCGGGGTTCAGCGCGATCACCACGACGTCGCCGGGAACGAGACCCATGTCGGCAAGCGCGACGGCGATTGCCCTGGCGCTTCTGTCGAGCTCGGCATATCCCATGAACTCCGAGGCACTGCGGGTCTCATAGAAGCGAACGCCGTTTTCATCGCCAACGCGATCAGCGCTCGAGCGCAGCATGTCGATCAGGGTTCGAGGCATGTTTCCTCCATGGAACACCGTGCCGTGGGCGCCCGGGATTTTCGCACCTCACGTGCCTGCGACGGTACAACAGGATGGACCGGTCCGAATCCCCCCGTTCGGGTCGAGCGCGGGGCGGTTCGCCCCGCTGGACTCGCCGGCTAGTGTGCGCCTGCGTGCGCTCCGGCTGCTGCGCGAAGTGCCTGGGTGGCGGCCGGATATCCCATACGCCAGTCTGCTCGACGGCTCCACACCGTTCGCCACGCTCCGGGGCGCCGCGTCACCAACTCGAGGCATGCCCGAAGCCCGGCCCCGCAGGTCAACAGCGTGATACCCAGCCGCGCTTTCTGCGGTGACCAGATTCGGCGCAACAGTGTCGCCTTGCCCGCCATCACCAAGCTCATTTTCACGCCGCTCGATGACGAAGAACCGCCGACCTCGTGCACGATCACGGCGCCCGGCACGATCACCGACGTCAGTCCAGCACGTTTGGTCCGGATGCCGAATTCTGCGTCTTCTCCGTACAAAAAGAAGCTCTCATCCATGCCGCCGACCCGCCGCCAGTCCTCCCTGGTAATCAGCAGCAGGCATCCGGTGATGATTGGCACGACGCGCTGCGTGTCCCGGTCCCAGCGGCCGAGCGACTCAGGGTCGAAGATTCTCGACCGTTTGAAGGCGGTCGACAGTCCAAGGGCAAAGCAGGTGAGCGACCAGATCGTCGGAGCGCCCCAGCACGAGCTGGGGTCCGTTGTGCCGTCGGGGCGCAGAGTGCGGCCGCCGAAGACGCCGAACTGCGGATGCTCCTCAGCGAACTGCATCAACCGATCGAGCGAGCCTGGCAGCACAACCGTGTCTGGGTTGAGCAGCAGCACATAGTCGGCCGTCGCCTGTGCGACCCCACGGTTGACTCCGCGAGCGAAACCCAGGTTCTCCCCGGCTTCATCGACCAGCACGGACGGATGTCTGCGCCTGATCGCATCGGCGCTTCCGTCGGTCGAGCCGTTGTCAACGACCACGACCTGCATGCCGTGCTGCCCGTTCTCGAACGCGGCGTTCTCGAACACACTGTCCAGGCACGCCAAGGTCTGCTCCCTGGTGTTGAAGCTCACGATGACGATGCAGAGCTTCACGGTGTCGGCCGCGTTCCGATGACCTTGGCCGGCACGCCGGCCGCAATGCACTGCGCTGGCAGATCTTTGGTCACAACGGCGCCGGCGGCAACGACCGCACCGTCACCGATCGACACTCCGGCAAGCACCACGACGTTCGCGCCGAGCCATACGTCGTCGCCGATCACGATGTCTCGTTCGATCTTCGGCTGATCCATCACGAACTCACCCTGGTCGACCCCGTAGTTCGACGCTGTGATCGTCACGTGAGGGGCGAGCAAACACTTCTCACCGAGCACCACCCGGCCGATCGAATCCCCTGCCCACACCACACTGAACTCGCCGATATGACTTCCGGCGCCGATCTGAATGCGCTCGGCGTTCCGGAACGACACGTTCGGCGCGAATGTGACGTCGTCTCCTCGGTTGAGCTTGCGCACCTGTTGCACGTGCGAGTACGCCGAGAAGTGCGCCAGTCGGAGCGCGTGCAGGTAGGTTCTTGGGTCGAGCAGCGACCGAAACACGTTGCGCGACGAACTCACTGTGCTGCCTCGGCTTCCGGCCGTTCCGTTTCGAGCGGGGCTTCTTGCGGCCGGTTCGGGTCGGCGAACCGTGAACCGACGACGGTCATGCCACGTGCGGACGCCAACCCGACGGACACGCCGCGCAGGAACGCGAGCTCGCCACCGCGTTTGCGAGAAGAGCGGATGCCGCGTAGCAGTCGCAAGCATGCGCGCAGGTAGACGATCGTGGCCAGCTGCATCGCCGTGCCAGGCGCAATCCGCCACCACTTGGCGATCATGGCGCCGAGCCCGCGGCCGTAGCCGCCGAGCAGTGCGCGGTATGCCACCTCGTCTCGCGTGTTCATGTGGCAGACGATCGCCCGCGGCTGGTGCACGATCGTTCTGCCGAATGCAAGAACGCGGCAGAACATGTCGAGATCTTCCGCCCCAGCGAAGTATCGTCCGGCGCCCAGCACGTCGTCGAATCCGTCGAGCTGTGCGAGCAGATCTCTCCTGAACGCCATCAGCGCGCCGTGACCGGCATCCAGTCCGCGACGCACCGAGGAATACTTCATCGCTGGAGCCAGCTGCGCCTGGGAATCTTTCAACTCGTCCATCCTGCTGCTGTCAAGCAGCAACCCGGTCACGGCACCGACGCGTGCGTCAGCGAACGGCTTGAGCAGCTGGTCGATCCAGCCTGCAACCGGTTCACAATCGTCGTCGGTGAACACGATGATCTCGCGCCCTGCGGCGTAGCCGATGTTGCGCGCGATCGAGAGTCCCTTCACGTCGGTGCGCAGGTAGTCGACGCCCGCCGACACCGCGACATCCCGCGTTTGTGCGCTCGACGATGCCGAGTCGACGACAAGCACCTGCACCTCAGCCGGAGTTGCAGCAGAGACAGCGGCGAGCGCATTGGCAAGCATGCTCGGTCGATCGCGCGAGCAGATGACAACCGTCACGTCAGATGGCGTTGCCATCGTCATCTCCTCGGCGCGATTGTGAAACCGCTTTTGGGGCAGTGCATTCCATGGATTCCGGTCCTATCATGTTCACACGATGCCCGCACGGCACTGAATACCCGACCGCATGGAGGAGCTACTCGAACTAACTTTGGGGCGTTTACTGGCCGAGAGTCAACCATCGAACCCGAGGTGGTTGCGCATTTCATGCCAGAGAACGCAGGCCGCAGCACCCTGTTTTGAGCGGCCGCACCGTGGATTAGAGCAACATTGGCAGGCCCGAACGTCACCACGTCCACCCCAATCCTGGGGACGGAAGTGGATTTACCCGCAATCCCACCTTGGTTAGGACCATTTGTGTCCTCGGCTAGAAAGTACCGGTACGCAGCATGGAAACTCCCCGCTACCTCCAAATCCTTTGGAGCTACAAATGGCTTCTGGTCGTGGGGGTGATCGTCGCGGCCGCGGCCGGCATGCTCGCCGGGTTCACGATCGTGGATGGCAAGATCGTCAGCCGGGCGGAGGGCACGTACGTCGCGGCCACGACAGTGATGCTGCAGGGGCAGGACTCGACTCTGCTGCAGTCCGAGATCCCTGGGCAGACCATCAGTGCCGCCGCGCCACAGACCACGACGCCACCAGAGCCGCAAAACCTCTCCCAGGCTGCCTCGATCTATGCGTATCTGGCCTCAAGCGACGCCGTCAGAGACCGGGTCGAGAAGGTCGTCGGCAAATTCTCTGACACCGATGGCATGACCGCCGTGAGCCGAACGACTCCGCCGTCCGGCACAGAGACATTCCCTGGCCGGCTCCAGTTGCCGATGATCGACATCGCGGGCACAGCTGCCACTCCGGCCAGAGCGACCGAGATCGCAAAGGCGGCAACGAAGCAGTTCCGTGACTACATCGTGGCCAAGCAGGAGGCGGCCAAGGTGCCGGCCAACATCCGCGTAGACCTGGTCACTTTGCAACAGAAAGCACCCATTCAGGCTGCAGGCAGCAACCCCGCCATCCCGATCGTCGTAGCAGCGTGCGGGGTATTCCTCGCGTTCATCGCCTTGATCTTCATCATCCACGGCGCGCGCACCTCCAGAAGGCAGAAGAGGCGCGCGGCCAGCGCAAACACGTCAGCGAGCGTGCCGGCAACCGACTAGCAGCACCCAGCGCCCAGGAGTGCAGCAGATGAGCATAGACACAAGCGGTCAAGCGCCGCCGGCACCGCCACCTCCCCCGAACTCGGCAAATACCGGTGCGCAGAGCCGTGTTCCGAGAACCGGTCCGACCATCGCATCGATCGGGCTTGCCGTCTTACTGGCCGCAGGGTCGCTGGCCGCCGTCGTCTTCCTGCCACCGATCGTGGCGGGCGCCGTGCTGCTTGTCGTCTCAGGGCTGTACGTTTTTCGCGCTCTGGTGTTCAACTGGACGACGATGCTGCTGCTGTTGTGCGCGGTCATCATGTTCATCCCGATCCGGCGCTACGAACTGCCCATCCCGCTCTCCTTCGCCTTGGAGCCATACCGGGTCGCGATCGGACTTCTCATCGTGGCCGTGGTCGTCGCCGTCAACCTGAGTCCGTCATTCCGCTGGCGCCGGGTTGCGTTCGGTTGGTCGTTCGGCATCTTTCTTGCCGCGCAGGCCGCCTCTATCGTGGCCAACGGGCCGAGCCTCGTCGAAGGTCACCTGGACGCATCCGCGATGAGCAACCTGATATCGCTGCTGTTCTTGAGTTCAGTGTTCTTCATCGTTCGTCAACTGCTGCGCACGGAACGCATCGTGCAGTTGCTGCTGGTGTTTCTCACCTGGGCCGGCGTGATCGTCGGGTTCTTCGCCATCGTCGAGCGCTTCATTCATGTGAATGTCTTCTGGCAGCTTGGACGCTTTCTGCCACTTGTGCTGATCAACGACACGACAAGTTCGGCGCTGAGAGCCGGAGCCAATCGTTCGTACGGGTCGGCGCAGCATCCGATCGCCTTGTCCGTCGCGCTGGCCATGATCATTCCGATCGCGCTCTACCTTGCCGCCCACGGCGGACGCCCTCGCAATCCGATCAGCCGCAGAATCGTGTACGGCATCGGGGTCGCTCTGATGCTCGGCGGCATCCTGTGCACCGTCTCTCGCACCGGAATTGTGATGCTCGGCGTCATGTTCCTGCTGACACTCATTCTTCGTCCGCGGCTCGGCGCCGTGCTCTTCGCATTCGCCTTCCCGATCGCCGTGGTCGTCGGTGCGGTCGTGCCCAAACTGATCGAATCGACCATCGGATCACTGTTCAACCTCAACACGCTGATCGCATCGCAGTTCTCCAACCCCGGATACCGAGGGCAGGGACGCCTGGCCGACCTTGGTCCTGCGTTCGCCAGCTTTCTGCAAACACCGTTCTTCGGCTCGGGTATCGGCAGCCGCGTCGTAGTCGGGCCGGTGCAGAACTCGAACATCCTCGACAATCAATGGCTTGGAACGTTGCTTGATGCCGGCGCAATCGGGGTGATCGGGCTGATCGTGTTCCTGCTCGTACCCGTGATCAGGCTGATCGCATTCGCGTTCCGCACCAAGCTCGGCGAAAAATACGCGGCGCTCGCCCTTGCTGTGGCCATCTCCACGGTCGGCTACGGGGCCGCAATGTTCTTCTACGACGCATTCTCGTTCATGCAGACATACCTGATTCTGATGATTCTGCTCGCCGTCGGCGCATGGCTTTTGACAGAAGCCGGGGATCGCCCGCTCAGCGCTGAAAGGCTCACAGCGAAAGCCACATCGAGAGCAGCACCATGACCGCCGTCATGAGTGTCGTTGTTCCTGCGCACAACGAGCAGACCATCATCGAACGCATGCTGCGCGCCCTCGTCGCCTCAGATACGGGCAGCAACCTGGAGATCGTGGTTGTGGCAAACGGATGCACCGACGATACGGCGCGGGTCGCTGGCGAGGTGGCCCCGAGCATCCGCGTCGTGCAGATCGCGACGGCGTCGAAGATCGCGGCGTTGAACGCCGGCGACGACGCAGCTACCGTTTTTCCGCGTGCATACGTCGACGCGGACGTTCGAGTATCAGCCGAAGCACTGCTTGCGGTGGCCGAGCGACTGGATGACGCGGCTGGCACGTTCATCGGCGCTCCCAGATTGCGGATCGACACGGCGGGCTGCAGCCTGGCCGTTCGGCAGTACTACACGGTGTGGGAACAGTCTGAATATCGGGCGGCGGCACACGTCGGATCCGGTGTTTACGTGCTCTCGAAGAGCGGGCGAGAACGATTCGGGCGCTTTCCAGACCTGATCGCCGACGACCGTTTCGTTCAGCAGCTGTTCGCGCCAACCGAGCGAGTGACCGCCGCAGAGCATTCGTTCACGGTGCCTGCACCCCGCACATACCGGGCGCTCCTGAGCAGACAAACGCGAATTGCAACCGGCAACCGGCAGCTGGCACACGCATACCCGCCGCGCACCGATGTCGGTCAGCAACCGCGCTTCGGCGCGCTCGTCAAGCGGGTGGCGGCGCGGCCGGCGCTCTGGCCTGCGTTCGGTTCGTACTGCTACGGATACCTGGTTCCGCGCTTGCTGGCCCGGCGGATGGCCGCGGCCGGGCAGACGGTCGGCTGGAACCGCGACGAGACGACGAGGGTCAGCGCATGAGCTCCGCCGCCCCCAAAGTGCCCGACAACCTCGGTCACCGCGCGTCCCGCGGAATCGCCATGACTGTCGGCGGACTCTGGTCGCGCACCGTCCTGCAAACGCTGTCGACGGTTGTACTCGCCCGATTGCTGCTCCCAGAGGACTTCGGTCTGCTCGCGATGGTCACGGCCATCGCCGGCGTCGCCGATCTCGTGCGCGATTTCGGGATGACCGGCTCCATCATCCAGGCCAAGACCATGAGTGACGAACTCTGGCGAAGCGTGCTGTGGTTCTCTGTCGCTCTCGGCGCTGTGCTCTCCATCATCATGGCGGCGTGTGCGCCGCTGATCGCCGCACTGTACGGTGAACCGCGTCTGGTGCTTTTGACGCTTGTGATGGCTCCGGGGCTGCTGCTGAACGGCGTGGCCATGCCCATGCAAGCACGGGCAACCCGCGACCTTCGCTTCGGCGCGCTCGCGAAGATCGACGTGATCTCTGCGGCAGCTGGTGTTGCTGTCGGCATCGCTGCCGGCTTCGCAGGGTGGGGAGTTTGGGCGCTGATCGCCATGGGTGGCGGCAGCGGAATGACCAGGCTGGTGATGCTGTGGCTGGTGGCGAAGCCCAAGTTCGGCAGGCCACGCATCCGCCGGGAGGTTCTGCCGATCATCACAACCGGCGGCAACATCTTCGGCAACGAGTTCCTCAACTACGCAGAACGCAATATCGACAACGTGATCATCGGCCAGCAGCTCGGCCCGGCAGTGCTCGGCCAGTATTCGCGGGCGTATGCGCTGTTCCTGCTGCCACTGCAGCAGTTGAACGGGCCGATCGGCCGAGTGGCCCTGCCCGTGCTGAGCAAGCTCAGAGACGATCCTGAACGCTACCGCCGCTACATCCGCGGCGCCGTGCTCATGATTGGTTACCTGACGCTGCCGACCTATGCCGTGGCGGCCGCCGTTGCGCCTTCGTTGATCAGCCTGCTGCTTGGCGATGGCTGGTCTCAGGCGGCGACGATCTTCAGCCTGCTTTCGATCGCCGGCTTCGTTCAGGCCATCACCAAGGTGCGCGGTTGGTTGTACATCACCCTCGATCGTTCGCACCGCCAGTTCATGTACGACCTGGTGACGCGCCCAATGGTCATGGCCGGGTTCTTCCTCGGAGTCTGGCTCGGCGGCGTGTATGGCGTTGCAATCGTCTACGGTCTGCTCACACTCGCGCTGCTTGTGCCCGGGTTCTATTTCGCGATCAAAGGCACGTTCGTGCACGCGGGAGACATCGTGCTGCCGATCCTGCGCCCGGCTGCGCTTGCGCTTCTGGCGTTCGGATGCGCGTTCACGGTCACAGCGATGACCGACTTTCCGACAGTTGGCGAGCTCGCGGTGGGAATGGCGGCAGGGCTCGTTCCGTTCGCTTTCGCGTTGATGCTGCCGCCATATCGCCGCGATCTCGGCACGATGCTCGAGTTCGTCAAGCGCATGCGCAAGTCGAAGAAGGTGGTGGAGGAGGAGGTTCCAGAACTGACCGAGATCGACGATTCCGTGCAGGAAGCGATCGTCGAAGATGTCGAGTTCGGACAGTCAGACAAGCGACCGGATGCCGCGTCCCCGCCAGATCGCAAGCCAAAGCACTGACTTGCGCACCTAACCGCCACTACCTTTCGTCCGCGGCCGTTCCTGCCTCGGTACTTGGCAGCAAGACGGCGAGAAGTTCAGCAGCTGGATCTGGAGCGCGGCGTTCGCGGAGCGCCTGCAGCATGTGCCTCGTCTCGATGCGACGCGACTTCTCGGCCGCCGCATGGGCCAGCGTTCGTTTCAGGACGGCCTTGGCGCCCGGCGTGAACGGCAGCCGCACAGCACCAGCAGCCGCCACCAGCTGGCCGAACGCAGCAGTGTCGACGCCGACTGCGGACAGCGCGTCGCGGTCGAGCTGGTCGACCGCACGCCTGGTCGCCTCGAGGCTCGTGCCGATCTCCGCCGCAATTGCGGGGTCCCACAGAATGCCGATAAGAAGATGGTCGGTGGCGACCTTGCGGTCGCCCCGGCGGCCAGCATCCTCGATCGCGCGGGACACCGCGTCGCGTGCATGCGCAGCGAATCGCTCAAACATGTCGATCCTGCTTCCCATATTTGGCGTGGACGGACTGCCGGGTGACGCCGAGTGCTTCGCCGATCTGCTCCCACGACCACCCAGCGCGCCGCGCCGCAGCGACGTGGGTCGCTTCGACGCGTTCGGCCAGCCGATGCAGGGCTCCTACCGCCCGCAGCCCGGTCGCGGGATCGGGCTCCTCCACTGCAGCGGTTGCCTCGTCCCAGTTCATGATGTCAGTCTGACTTGACAACGCAGCTGGTGTCAAGCCAGACTGACAGACATGTCAACTCAAACTGACGGATTCGATGTGGTCGTGGTTGGCGCGGGCCCCATCGGGCTGATGCTGGCTGCGGAACTCGCGGCGAAGGGAGCTCGCCCGGTCGTGGTGGAGCGCTCGACGCAGCCAACCGAGATGCCGAAGGCGAACGGCGTGGTAGGAGGCGCCGCCGTGGAGTTGCGCCGGCGTGGCCTGCTCCGCGGGAGCGGTCTGCGTGTGGTCAGGCCGCCGCGGTTCGGCTACGGTCCGTTCACCCTGAAGCTCGGCCTGCTTCGCAGCCCTCTGCACATCCTTCCTGTTCCGCAGCGCAGACTCGAGGTACAACTTGAACGCTGCGCCGTCACCCGCGGCGCCACCATTCTGCGCGGGCATGAGCTCGTCGGGTTCGAACAGGATGACACCACGGTCACGCTGACCGTCTCGTCCGGCGGGTCAGAAATCACGATGCACGCTCGCTACCTCGTCGGATGCGACGGGGCGCACAGCGCAGTCCGGAAACACCTCGGCATCGCGTTCCCAGGGGTGACAGACTCCGCCATTTCTCGGCTTGCCCGCATCAGCATCCCTCCGGGTGCAGCGGTCCGCGAACGTCACGGAATCCATATCCCCGGTGTGGGGAGGCTCGCACTGTTCCGACCGAACTTCACGCCGCGCGGCTCGGTCACGATCGCGCCGATGCGCGCGCTCGACCGCTCCGCTCCGCTGGATCTCTACATCGTCAGCGCGCACGAGCCACAAGCCGACGCAACGCCGACGGATGAACTCGGCACCGACGAACTCCGGGCCAGCCTGCGCCGAATTCTCGGTGCCGATCTGCCGTTCACCGCCGCGTACGCTGCGCGCAGCACCGTTGCCAACAGTCGGCAGGCGGAGCACTACCGATCGCGGCGCGTCTTTCTCGCTGGCGATGCTGCACATGTCTTCAGTGCGGGCGGTTCCTCGCTCAATGTCGGGCTGTCCGACGCCATCGCCCTCGCTGAGACGCTCAGCGTCGCCCTTCGCAGCGGCGCGGCGGACGTCACCCAGCTCGACGGCTACGAGACCGAACGGCATCCGGCTGCCAGGCGAGCGATCGCCATCACGCGCGCACAACGGGCGCTTGAGGCGGTCGACGAGACCGGTGAAGCACTTCGTGACGTGTTCGCTGCACTGCTGCGGGACCGCTCGGCAGCGCGTCGCATAGCGAGGCTCATGGAGGGCTGAGTTGAGTGCTCTTGGTGGCTCACCAATCCCAGTGCGAGGTGAAGGCTGCGGTCGTGATCTCGCTTCCGACGACATTGGCGATGTCGTCGGCTGTCCACGCTGCAATCGACGGGTCGACGTTCCATGCACCCTCGACGCTTGGTTGCTGTGATGCGACAGGCTGATAGCTGAGTGTCGAGTTCACCACGCGCGTGAAGCCGGTGCGCCCGATGGGCCCGCACACGATCGTGTCAGACAGACGCACATCGCGGCCGGACCCAGCGAACGCGTTCGGGTTGCCCTGGTAATCCCCCGGTTGCAGAGGGTAGATCTGCCAGGGCAGTTGTTGACCGAGCATCAGGCAGTGGTCGAACTGCGCCATTGACACCGCATCTTGAATGAGGATGACCGAGTTGGATGAGCCGAAGTCCACGCAGTCTGTGCTCGTGTACGGGCCGAACGCTCCACTGCCAGTGCGCTCGAGCTGGCTGGTGTCGCAGTGTGAGCCGCTGTCGGCCGGTTTCACTGACGGGCCGAACACGCATCCGTATCTGCTCAGGTCGGTCATCTCGTTCGTCAACGTCGGGCGCACCGCGAACGTGTCGTCCGGCGCCCGTCTGAACCCGAGCACGATCTCGTAAAGCGCGAGGTTCGCGCCGGACTGAGTGAAACTGAGCCCAGACCACTGGCTCCATCCGAGCGTGAAATAGGAGCAGTTCGTCGCGTAGAACTCCACGTCTCCACCGGCGAAACCGATCAGTGCGATGCGGGTGCACCGGTCGACGCGCAAACCCTGCTCAAGCACCTTGACACTGCCGTATCCGTCTCGCGGGCAGACAACGACACTGCGCTTCCACTCAGCGTGACCGAGGCCTGCGAGCACGGGCGTGCGACGCGAGCCTGCCCCTCCACCGATCAACGTTCCTGGCCGCACCCTGATCACGGTGCCCGCCGCTACTTTCGCCGCCGTGAGTGCGGTGATCGCCTGAGCGATGGCCTCCCACGAGCAGTCGACCTCGAGGTCGTTGGCTGCCTTCTCACCGATCCACGGGGCGTCTTCCGGGTAGTGCGTGCCGTTCGGGCCGTATGACGCGACGGTCTCCGGCCGCGAGGTAGACGCAGGCGTCGGCGCCGCTCGTGATGTGCGCGTCGGCTTCGGGGTGTGCGATCGTGGCCGGTCCGGCACAGCGCATCCGCTCAGCAGCAGCAACGGCGCTGACACGCCGAGTTGCACGAGGGAACGCCGCGTGATCTTGCTCACGTGGTCATCCTATTCTTGGTGCGATACGAGACTCCGGATGACGCGAGCCGGGCTGCCGACGGCCACCGACCGCGGCGGCACATCGGCACGAACGACACTGTTCGCCCCGATGACCGCCCCCGCCCCGATCGTGACTCCGGGAAGTACAACAACGTTCTGTCCAAGCCAGGCTCCAGCGCAGATGCGCACAGGTTGAATCCGGCCGATCGGCTGGTCACGAATTGGTACTCCTGGCAGATCGAAGCTGTGCGAATGGTCGGATATGTAACAGCCGCGCGCGATGGCGACGGCCTCTTCGATCACAACGCTGCGCGCTGCCGAGATCGACGTTTGATTCATGCGAACTCGGTCGTGGATGACGAGCGAAGGGGTCGGGGCGTCCTCGTTCGGCACGATCAGCCACGAACCGGCGCCGATGAGCACGTTGGACCCGATGGACATCTTGTCAGCCCCGAGCACTCTGAACGGCAAAAGGATGCGCGATCCGCGGCCGAAATGCTCGAACCCGCCCGCGGCGAGCTTGCTGAAGCACAGGTCCCGCAGGCGCTGCATGCCGATCATGACGTCGAGAATGCTCACGTTCGTACCCTCTCGGCGTCGTCGAGCTCGAACGGAGAGGCTGTCACCTTGTTCACCACGCGAGATGCTGCGAGGTACAGATCCTCTGACGACAACTGCTCTGGGCTGCGCATGAGCGCTAGGCCCCTGCGGTCCAGTTCGGTTGCGATCTGCACCTGGTGATCGTCAACGTGTTCTGCGAACCGCGCAAGCCGCGGCACCAGGATGGGCGTCTTGCCTGCGTCGATCGCGGTCAGCGCCGCGCCCGTCCCGGCGTGCGCGATCACGACGTCGCTTTCGGCGACGGCCGCCTGCAGCTCGTGGTGAGGAACCCCCGGCCGCCCGTCGATGCCGTAACCAGAGACATCCTGGGGCCCGGTCTGCCACAGCACCTCGTCGAAGTCTGACAGCAGAGGCACCACAGCACGGAACAACCTGTCGAAGCCGTAGTCTTCTTGCGTTCCAACCGACACAACGGCTCGCTTCGGGTTCGGCACCTCGTGCAATGGTCCTGGGGCATATTCGTCAAAGATCGATCCGCCGTAGTGCCAGCGCATGTTCGACCAGCCGGGGTATTGCGTGTAGGTGTGCACGCGCTTGTAGTGCGACAGGATGCGCCCACTCACGGACGGTCCGGAAGCTCTGGCTGCGCTCTCGATGTAGTGCGCTTCCATACCGCGGCGCGAGGCCATCGGCAGGAATACGACGGCCGGACTCGACCCGGTGCTGATCACAGACTTAAAGGAGTGCTTTGCCATCACCTTGCCCGCCATCATGCGAATGCGCAGGATGTTCTTGGCGTCGCGCGGTGCGGCGAACGGAGCGAACACCACCTCTCGGTCGGCAAGGATGCTGCGGCTCAGGTCATTCTCGAACGTCACCCAGGTCTGCGCCTCTGGGGGGATTCCGATGCGATTCGCCAGCGTGAAAAGCTGCTTGAGATGCCCGCCGCCAGAGCACACGAGCAGTGTCTGATCGTTCATGATCCACCGCCTGCGCGATCACGTGATTCAGTAAGCCCCAACACGTCGAAACACCGCCCTCAGTGTGCGAACAAGAATGAGTAAGTCCCCGGTGATCGACCAGTTCTCGACGTAGTAGAGATCGAGCTTGACGCTCTCTTCCCAGGACAGATCTGAACGTCCGTTGATCTGCCACGGTCCGGTGATCCCAGGTTTGATGAGCAGGCGTCTGTGCACCCTGCCTCCGTACTGTTCGACCTCGATCGGCAACGGCGGTCGAGGACCGACGAGGCTCATGTCTCCCGTGATCACGTTCACCAGCTGCGGCAGCTCGTCGATCGAGTACCGCCGCATGAACCGTCCGACCGGCGTGACGCGGGGATCGTTGTGCAGCTTGAACTGAACGCCGTTGCCCTGGTCTTGGTCGTGCAGCGCTGCCAGCTGTTCTTCGGCATCCGTCACCATCGACCGGAATTTGTACATGGTGAACCGCGTGCCGTTCACGCC
>Ga0164242_10002572_pt1 | contig 21025 bp, 24 predicted proteins | sample OricomgcompostMG_FD_108783 | JGI IMG/M metagenome (GOLD analysis project Ga0164242, IMG submission 108783) | Miracle-Growth compost microbial communities from Emeryville, California, USA - Original compost - Miracle growth compost (MG) ... | reverse complement strand
CCGGGCAACTTCATCTTCCGCACCCGCGAGTTCGAGCAGATGGAGATGGAGTTCTTCGTCGAGCCCTCGACCGCGCCGGAATGGCACAAGTACTGGATCGACACCCGCCTGCAGTGGTACATCGACCTGGGCATCAACCCGGAGAACCTGCGGCTGTACGAACACCCGCTGGAGAAGCTGTCGCACTACAGCGCCGGCACCACCGACATCGAGTACAAGTTCGGTTTCGCCGGCAACCCATGGGGTGAGCTGGAGGGCATCGCCAACCGCACCAACTTCGACCTCACGACGCATTCGGAGCATTCCGGGGTCGACCTGTCGTTCTACGACCAGGGCACCGACACCCGCTATGTGCCGTACGTGATCGAGCCGGCCGCTGGCCTGACCCGTTCCCTGATGGCCTTTCTGGTCGACTCGTACCACGAGGACGAAGCGCCCAACGCCAAGGGCGGTGTGGACAAGCGCACCGTACTCAAGCTCGACCCGCGCCTGGCGCCGGTCAAGGCGGCGGTACTTCCGTTGTCCCGCAACGCCGATCTGTCACCCAAGGCCCGCGACCTGGCCGCCGAATTGCGCAAGAACTGGAATGTCGAGTTCGACGACGCCGGCGCTATCGGCCGCCGCTACCGGCGCCAGGACGAGATCGGTACGCCGTTCTGCATCACCGTGGACTTCGACACCCTGGAAGATCACGCCGTGACGATCCGCGAGCGCGACGCCATGACCCAGGAGCGGGTGGCCATCGACGCGGTGTCCGACTACCTGGCGGTGCGGCTCAAGGGCTGCTAGAACCGGCCGCCACCGCCGGCGAACCCACCGCCGGACCCACCCGAACCACCGAAAGACGTTGAGCTCCAACCGCCTCCGCCGCCGAAGCCACCGCCACCGCGCATGGCCCCGGACAGCATGCCGCCGATGATGATCCCGCCCAACTCGGCGCCGGCACTGGAGCCGTACCGGGTGCTCGCGTAGGTCCGCTGGGCGGCGCTGACGTCGTCGTTGGCCTGGGACTGGGCACGGGCGGCCAGTTCGGCTGCGACATTGGCCTGACCGATCGCGCCGGCCAGATCGGTGCCCTGCGCGGCCTGAGCCGCCTGCAGACGACGCTGGGCCTGGGCCAGCAGGGTGCGGGCTTCGGGCCCCACGCTGCCGCGCCGGGTATCGATGTAATCCGACACCCCGCGCACCCGGGACTGGGCGGTCATCACCGCCTGGTCATAGGACTGACGCAGCCGTGCGGCCGCGGCGGTCTCCTCGGTGATGGTGGCCAGCAGCTGATCCAGCGCCGCGTCGGCCGCGGTCAACTGTGTGAACGCACCCAGCGGATCGGCGGTGCCGGCGGTCTGGGCACTCGAAACCGCCTGTGCTGCAATCGAACGCGCCTTGGCCAACTCGTCCGAATGCGGACCCGACGGCGCCGCATCTGCGGCATGGATGCCGTTCTGAATGTCGGCGATGACGGCCGGCAGCGCCGCGACCGCACGGTTGATGTCGGTGGCCGCACTGTCGATGGCGTCGAGCAGTTGCCCGGCCTGACCCAGCGCCGACTCGGCAGCCCGGATCGCATTGACCAACGCGGCCTGGCTGTCGGCGGGCTTGCTCACCAGTCCGCGGGCGGAGGTGATGTTCTGCTCGGCAAAACCCAAGCGTTCCTTGGCGGTATCGATATTGCCGGCTACCGACGTCAGCGCAGACTCGGTGAACTGCCCACGCAGCCCGATCAGGGTCTGCTGGGACGGATCGATCCGGGCGGTCAGCGCGATCAGCTGCTGGGTCAGCGCATCCAGCCGGGACGGCGCACTGATCACCAGGTCGCGCATCTGGTGAAACGCCGCGCGCTGGTTCTCCAACTCCTTGTCGGCGCGCCCGGCCGACACCACCACCTGGGTCAGCAGATCGCGGCGCTGCTGCGGGGTTTCGGGCACCGCGTCATCGAGGGTCTGACGGACGGTGAACGCCTGCGCCATCGCTGATTTGGCGCTGCGCACCGCGGCGGTGAACGGCGCGGTGTCCCGGTCGCCGAACTCGCCGACGGCCAGCGCCAACTCGTTGTCGCTGGTGCGCACCGCGTTGTCGACCTCGACCAGGATGGACTTGGACAGATCTTCGAGGGTGTCCAGCCCCAGCGTGGCCAGCGCGCTGGGGTCGGTGACATCGAGCTGTTGGGCGGCGGTCAGTTCGGTGTGGCGGCGCCGGCGCTGGCGTCGTCGGCTCCACCAGAACAACGCGCCCAGTGCGGCGGCGATGACGGCCAGCACCGCGATCAGTGCCGCCCAGTTGATGCGGCCGGCGGCGGACGAACCGGGGGAGCGCAGCCCGTCGGCGGCCGCCACCGCGGCGTCGGCCCAGTTGCCGTCGTGCAGTTTGGGCTCTAGGGCGTTGCGGCGCAGGGCTTCCACATCCACCCCGCCCGCGGCGGTCTTGGGTACCAGTAGCGCGTACGCCCGATCGGTGACGGCGACCGCGAGGATGGCGTCGTGATCACCGAGGTCGCTGCGGCGCCAGGTGTCCTGCGCCCATTGCTGGGCGCCGGACCCGGAGAAGCTGTCCACGTAGACCACCCATAGTCGGATGTGCTTGGCCCCGTACAACTGTTGGATCGACTGGTTCACCCGGATGTGGTCGGCCGGGTTGAGTGCGTCGGCGCTGTCGGTCACGTAATCGGACAGCCGCATCGGTGGTTCGGCACCGGCCATCGGTGCCGACAACAATCCGATGGTCAGAACCGACGTCAGCAGCCAGAACAGTCGCAGCGCGCGCATGCCCGCCAATTTAGTGACTGGCGGGGTGCGATGTGGCCTGTTGCCGTGCCGACCGTGATGTCGGCACCGGCGGCTGGCAGACTGTCCGGCGGTGGGCACAGCAGACGACTACAGCGACTTCGACCGGCAGCGGCTGGTGCAGGAGCGACCCAAGGTTGCCGCGTTGCCCGGAACCGACACCGAGTACCGCACCGATTTCTCCCGCGACCGCGCCAGGGTGCTGCACTGTGCGGCGTTTCGGCGGCTGGCCGACAAGACCCAGGTGGTCGGACCACGGCACGGCGACAACCCGCGCACCCGGCTGACCCACTCGCTGGAGGTCGCCCAGATCGGCCGCGGTATGGCGATCGGCCTGGGCTGCGATCCGGATCTGGTGGACCTGGCCGGTCTGGCCCACGATATCGGTCACCCGCCCTACGGACACAACGGTGAGCGTGCGCTCAATCAGATCGCCGAAGCCTTCGGCGGTTTCGAGGGCAACGCGCAGAACTTCCGGATCCTGACCCGGCTGGAGCCCAAAACCCTTGATGCGCAAGGTCGCTCGTCTGGTTTAAACCTGACCCGGGCGGCCCTGGATGCGGTGATCAAGTACCCGTGGCTGCGCGGGGACCGCAAGAAGTGGGGCTTCTACGACGACGACGCGCCGGCCGCGAACTGGGTACGCGCCGGTGCACCGGCCGAGCGGCTGTGCCTGGAGGCACAGGTCATGGACTGGGCCGACGACGTGGCCTACTCGGTGCACGACGTCGAGGACGGGGTGATCTCCGGGCGTATCGACCTGCGGGTGCTGGCCGACGCGGACGCCGCCGCGACGCTGGCCCGTCTGGGCGCCGGCTCGTATCCCACGATGACGGTCGACGAGATGCTGGCCGCCGCGCAGCGGCTCTCGCAGATGCCGGTGGTGGCCGCGGTCGGCAAGTACGACGGCACGGTGGCCGCATCGGTGGCGCTCAAACAGCTGACCAGTGAACTGGTCGGGCGCTTCGCCAATGCGGCGATCACGCAGACCCGCAGCCAATACGGCGGCGGGGCGTTGCGCCGCTTCGAAGCGAGCCTGGCAGTGCCGGCGCTGGTGCGCGCCGAGGTCGCGGTGCTCAAGATGCTGGCGCTGCAGTTCATCATGTCCGATCACCGGCACCTGCAGATCCAGGCCGACCAGCGCACCCGTGTCGAAGAGGTCGCGCTGGCGCTGTGGGGGCAGGCCCCGGCCAGCCTGGACCCGCAGTTCGCCGCCGAGTTCGCCGCGGCCGACGACGACGGCGCCCGGCTGCGGGTGGTGGTCGACCAGATCGCCTCCTATACCGAGACCCGGCTGGAGCGGGTGCACGATGCCCGCACGCCCAAGCCGCTGGGCCAAGACCTCTAGACTGGGCCGATGCCGCCAGGCCGCATCTCCGACCGTGACATCGCGGCCATCCGTGAACGCACCCGCATCGAGGACGTCGTCGGCGAACACGTGCAGCTGCGTCGGGCCGGCGCCGACTCGCTCAAGGGCCTGTGCCCGTTCCACGACGAGAAATCGCCGTCGTTCAATGTGCGGCCCAACCACGGCACCTTCCACTGCTTCGGTTGCGGGGAGGGCGGCGACGTCTACGCCTTTGTGCAGAAGATCGAGCACGTCACCTTCGTGGAGGCCGTCGAGCTGCTGGCTGATCGGATCGGGCACACCATCACCTATTCGGGTGCCGCGGCGACCAATGTGCAGCGCGACAAGGGCAGCCGCAGCCGGTTGTTGGCTGCCAACGTCGCCGCGCAGGAGTTCTACGCCGAGGCGCTGCAGTCCGCCGAAGCTGCCGCGGCCCGCCAGTACCTGATGGAGCGCAACTTCGACGAGGCCGCGGCCCGGCATTTCGGCTGCGGCTTTGCACCTTCGGGCTGGGATACCCTGACAAAACACCTGTTGCGCAAAGGTTTTGAGTTCAAGGAGCTGGAGGCCGCAGGGTTGTCCCGGGAGGGGCGGCGCGGGCCCATGGACCGCTTCCACCGCCGGTTGCTCTGGCCCATCCGGGGCGCCACCGGCGAGGTGATCGGCTTTGGTGCCCGCCGGCTGTTCGACGACGATCACATGGAAGCCAAGTACGTCAATACCCCGGAAACGGTGCTGTACAAGAAGTCTCACGTGTTGTTCGGGCTCGACCTGGCCAAGCGGGACATTGCCAAGGGGCATCAGGCCGTGGTGGTTGAGGGCTACACCGACGTCATGGCCATGCATCTAGCCGGGGTGACCACCGCGGTGGCGTCATGCGGCACCGCCTTCGGTGATGAGCACCTGTCGATGCTGCGCCGACTGATGATGGACGACAACTTCTTCCGCGGTGAGTTGATCTACGTGTTCGACGGTGATGCCGCCGGACGCGCTGCTGCGGTGAAAGCCTTTGAGGGTGAACAGAATCTGACCGGACAGTCGTTCGTTGCGGTGGCCTCCGACGGGATGGACCCGTGCGATCTGCGGCTCAAATCCGGCGACAGCGCACTGCGCGATCTGGTGGCGCGACGAACACCGTTGTTCGAGTTCGTGATTCGCACCGCGTTGGAAGACCATGATCTGGATAGTGCCGAGGGCCGGGTGGCGGCGCTGCGGCGCTGCGTGCCGATGGCGGCCAAGATCAAGGACGCCACCCTGCGCGATGAGTACGCCCGCCAGCTGGCCGGCTGGGTCGGTTGGGACGATGTGGCGCAGGTGATTTCGCGGGTGCGGCAGACGGCCAAGGCCGGGCCGGGTACGTCGCGCCGCGACGCGCGCAAGCCGGCCGCTGCTCCGGTGGCTGCGCCCAAGACGGTCCGTCCCGACCCGCGTGACCCAACGCTGTGGCCGCAGCGCGAGGCACTCAAGTCGGCGCTGCAGTACCCGGCGCTGGCCGGTCCGGTGTTCGACGCGTTGCCGGTGGAGAGCTTCACCCACCCCGGTTACACGGTGGTGCGTGAGGCGCTGACCGCGGCCGGCGGCACCGCCCGCGGGCTGTCGGGGGCCGAGTGGATCGAGGCGGTACGCACCGCGGCACCGGATGCGGCCAACCTGATCAGCGAGCTGGCGGTCGAGGACTTCCGGGTCGATGACGACGACCGGCTGCCCCGGTACATCTCCAGCGTGCTGGCCCGGCTGCAGGAGGTTTGGGTGGGCCGGCAGATCGCCGAGGTGAAGTCCAAGCTGCAGCGGATGTCGCCGGTGGAGCACGCCGACGAGTATCACGCGCTGTTCGGCGATCTGGTGGCCATGGAGCAGTACCGGCGCAGCCTGCTGCAACAAGCCAGCGGCGACGACATCTAACTGCGCCCAAACGTACAAACGGGCCCATTTGTGCGAGTAAATCCGGCCATTTCGTCGATCTCGGCGCCGGTGCGCCGGTGCGGGCTATCAAATCGGAGTGCGGGCGCCGCGCGCGTTCACGCGTTATGGTGAGGAAGCCGTATCAACCAGGTAGGGGAGACACGACCATGACCATCCGCGCATCTCGGCTCTGCGTTGCCGGTGCATTGGCGGTCGCTGCCGTGGCCGCTCCCGTCGTCGTGGCGCTGGGTTCTGCGCCCACCTCGCAGCCGGTCGCCGGTAAGTGCCTGGCCTGGATCGGCAACAAGGACGACGGCAACTGTGTCGGTCAGTCCAACGGCCAGCCGGTCGTGGCGGGCACGCCCTGGGGTATCTGGGGACCCAGTGGCGGGGGTATGGGCACTGGCCCGCTGCTGCCGGGCCAGACCTGGAACCAGCCGCTGCACTAGCGGCCGCGCCTGCTAGTCGTCCACCGACTCCGGGTGCAGCACGGTCGTCGTGGAGTCGATCGCCGTCAACCGCACCATGTTCGGATCCGGTGAGACCTTGTCGGCCAGTTTGCGCCGACCGGCGTCCATCAGCGCCTTGGTGCGTGGGCTCTCGGTGACGGCGCGATACGTGCCGGCGATCTGCTCATACCGGCGACGTCCGGCTTTTGCGCCCAAGACGTAGCCCACGGCCAAAACGGCAACGGTGCGGATCACAGGACCCCTCCCTGACTGATGTGCGTGGCTCCATCCTGCCTCACCCGGCTGTGATCCTGCCGTAGCCGCCGGTCGTTGCGTCCGAGACGGGTGGGGACGGACCCCGATTCCAAGATTTCCGGTGGTGTGCGCTAGAGTCTTGCTTCGGTTCAGGGACATGAGTTCCGGGGCCGAGAGCATTCCCCTGTAGCTCAATTGGCAGAGCTCCCGACTGTTAATCGGGCGGTTATTGGTTCGAGTCCAATCGGGGGAGCAATTATTTCCAGCACATACGTGCTGGCAGAGCGGCTAACCACCGGTCCTGAGGCAGGTGGGTGTGCCGGTTTTGCCCACATTTTGCCCACACTCACGTCAAGCCTGTCGGCAACGGCCGTCAGGTCGTCGTCGAACAGGTCGGCGTAGACATCCAGCGTCATGGCCGCCGACTTGTGGCCGAGCATCCGCTGGATCACCTTCACGTTCGCACCGGCGGCGATGGACAGCGACGCTGCCGTGTGCCGCAGATCGTGCGCCGTGATCCTCGGGAACACCGGTGTGGTTGGTTCACCGGTACTCGCGATCTCGGCGGATCTCGCGGCGGCCGAGGCTCCCTGGCAGCGCTTCACCGCACCGGACAGCCACGAGTCGTGGGTCGCTGGGGGCTTCAGATACCCACCAGCTTTCGACGGCCAGATCAAGTCCCCGTTGTTCTTGGCCTGGACGATCGACGCCAGCTCGTCGAGGACGAAGGGGGCGATCGCCACCGTGCGATGCGCCCCTCCTTTGGGCGTCGCCGTAGTTCCGCCGGTGGCGTTCTGGTGGATCAAAACGGTCCTGCGCTGGAAGTCGATGTCGCCGACCCGCAGCGCTGCGACCTCACCCCACCGAAGTCCGCTCGTGCCCAAGAGGAGTACCAGGGACCCGTATCGCCCAGATTCGCGTGCGAGATCGATCAGTTGTTGTGCGGTCAGATAGGTGTTCGGCTTCTTGATGATCGGCGGGAGCTTCACCCCGCGTGCGGGATTCGATGCAATCCGCCGGTCCCGCACCGCGTCTTCCAGGATGCCGAAGAGCACCCCGTGGGCGCTCCGTACCGTTTTTGCTCCGCGCCGTTGGGCCAAGTCGGAGATCCAGGCCTGCACCTCGGAGTAGGTGACATCGGCGACTGCTGTGCGTGCCCACTGCGGCTCCGTATTAACGCGCCAGGCGCTCTCGATCGCCTGCCAGCTGTTCGGCTTCAGATGGCCGCGTTGGCGGGTCAGCCACTCGGTACCCAGCTCGCCGACGGTAGTGCGGCCCAACGCCGGTGCGATGTACTCACCGCGACTCTTGGCGACTTCCACGTTGTGCAGGTAGAGCTGGGCATCCCGTTTGGTCTTGAAGCCGCGCTTGTCGGTCTGTCGACCGGCGGGCGTGCGGTGTCTGACACGGTATCGCGTTTTGCCGCTTGATGTTTGGTACAACTCGATGCTGGCCAATGATGTCCTTGCCTTCTTCTCATGTAACGGTCATGTAAACGATTTTTCCTGAAAATTATTTGCTAGGAGCCGTTGTCGGGGTTGGTGGACCCTACTTAATCTGGTGTATTCCAGTTATTTCCCAATACAATTCAACATATGTTCTGCCTGGTCACAGGGCGTTTTGCCTTTGCGGAAGTCTACGCTCGTCGAGGTAATTGATTCGAGATCAGGAGGATCCACGAGTGGTTCACCGAAAGCCGTCCGGCACCCCTGCACCTACCGAAGCGTATCGACAATCCGTGATCGACCTATCGGGATTGCCGCTGATTATGAGCCCAAAGGAGCTAGCGCCGGTGCTCGGCATTACGCCCGATGCACTCGCCCAGGATCGCTACCTCTGTTGCGGTATTCCATACGTGCGGCTGGGTCGACGTATTAGGTACCTGCGCGACGATGTAGTGCGTCACCTCGCGGCTCATCGTGTTGGCGGTTCTGGCGATGCAGTCTGACCACGGACCGAGTATTCCCGGCAATGTGAGCAGCACGGTCGAGGGAATTCCCAATGTCCCTCCCTCCATAGACGGCGCAGTGACTACGTCGACCCCTAGGAACGCCCGTGTTCGGCTAGCAGATGTTGCGCCCGCACCCCTGCGATGGCTTTGGCTGGGGCGTGTGCCGTTCGGCAAGCTGGTCACCCTTGAGGGCGACCAGGGAGTCGGCAAGTCAATTCTGGCGCTTACGATGGCCGCTACGGTGTCAGTGGCCGGGCTGTGGCCTGACGGCACCCGCTGTGACGCAGCGGAGACCGTGCTGCTGGTACACCAGCCGCACGAGCTGACCGATACGGTCCGCCCGAGGCTCGAAGCTACAGATGCCGATCTGACCCGAATCCATTCCGTTTCTGTCCCACGACCTTGGACCTCTTCGTTGCAGGCGATGCTCCTCACAATCACGTGTCTGGAGAACGAGATCCGTCATGCTGGCGCTCGCCTGCTCGTGGTGGATCTTCCGCTGGTTGATCTGCTGGGCACCGGCTACAAGACCGATGATCTGCGCCAGGCACTGGTGCATCTTGCCGGGATGGCAGAGCGCACGGAGTGCACCGTCCTGCTCGTGGCGCCATCTGATGATGGACGGAAGGGTCTGTTCGATCTGGCTGCGGTGCGTTATCGGGTGACAGGCTCAGGCGGCGGCAATCATGCGTTGACGTCCGTCAAGAACAATTTGGCCGCAGCACCGCCATCGTTGATCTATCGGCTCGTCGACGCCGAGATGAGCGAAACCCCCGCTGCGGTGGTGCAGTGGCTCGGCGTAGGTGATAGCACCGCGGTTGCGCTGCTGGCCGAGGTCCAAGACCGGCGGGGTGACACGTCGAAGTCTGTTGCGGTATTCGTCAATTCGCGCCCGGTGACCACCAGTGCTGATGTGGTAGAAGAATTCGGTGGTACGTCGAAGGCTGCCAATCAAGATCTGTGCCGTCTGGCCAAGGCCGGACATATTCGCAAGATCGCGCGCGGGAAATATGGACCACTCGTTTCAGCGGGTGAAGATGCTGAAGATAGTGAGGTTAGTGAAGATTCCGCAGGTCAAGACCTTGCTGCGAATCATCACGCACCAGAAGATAATTCACGTGCCGACGCAATAATCGGTGATAGTGAAACTGGGCCCCAGGATGCTCCAGGAGCCACCGAAGCTGATCCCCGTCCGGAGTGCCCGGACTGCGGTGCCCGACGCTCCAAAGCAGCCTCTGGGCAGTGTGGAACGTGCATTGCCAAGCGGCACAACGCTGAAGCGGCGGCAGCCGCTATCGACCCCGTCGGAGGGCCGGTCACCGCGTCATCAGCGGCTGAGGTCCAGATGCCCGTCGGGGCGCCTTAACCGCGATCATTTGCGATGACCTATACCTCTTTTGTCTATGACCCTCTGTTCGGGGACCATGTGCCGCTGGTGCTGCGGTGGGATATGTCTCAGCTCGCGGGTGTCGCTGACCGTCTCCGGCCCCTTCTGCCAGGTCCGCAGACCGAGGGCATGGTGCTGGCCACCGCCAGCATCGCTCGATCGCTGGTGGCTGACCGTGAGATCAGCGGCCTCCCGGTGCACTACCCACGGGCCAAGGACGCCTATCGGCAGCCCACCCGCTACCGCGCGGGAGATCGCTTCTACACCTGGCACTACCTCACGCGAGGAATGGACGCCCTACACGGCGCGGGGATGATCGACCACACCATCGGACGTCGGGAGTATCGGCGGGAATCGATCGCCACGGCCACCGACAAGCTACTGGATCTGTTGGATCCGGTGATCGATTTCCGGGAGCCCCGGGGGCTATTGAACCGGTCGGAAGTCATCGTGCTGCGCGATCGGGTCCACAAGGTCCCGATCGACTACGACGAGACGGCGCAGACCGTGGCGATGCGTGAGGAGGTCACGCTGCTCAATGCACATCTGGGCGGACTGCATCTGCGTCAGCAGGACAAGGCGCTGCCGATACCGATCCTCCGCCGGATCTTCAACGGCGACTTCGACCGTGGCGGCAGGTTGTATTGCCACGGATCCGGATTCCAAAACCTGCCGGAAACAGAACGTCGACACCTTCTGCTGGCTATCGATGGGCAGCACCACCCGGTGGTGGAGATCGACTACGCCAACCTGCACATCACCATGGCCTACAAGGAGGCAGGAAAGCAGATGCCGCCGGGCGATCAATATCGGATCAAAGGGTTTGACCGTGAGCTGGTGAAGCTTGTGGTCAATGTGCTGTTCAACGCTGCAAGCACCCAGACGGCCACTGGTGCGATTGCGCATCGTCTGGATTCGGACCGTGCGGTGCGCAGCGTGGCTGGTATTTGTGCCGGTGACACGGTCGCATGCCGCAATCTTGCGAAGAAGCTGGTCGAAGTGGTGAAGAGTCGGCACGCCGCGATCGGGGACCACTTCGGTTCGGACTGTGGGGCAAGGTTCCAGCGTCGTGACTCCGAGATGGCCATCGCCGTCATGAGGACCATGATCGCTGCCACGGGGCGCTGCCCGCTGCCCGTGCATGACTCGTTTCTGGTCGCCGACCGCGATGTCGACCGATTGCGACTCACCATGACCGAAGTGGCCGAAAAACACAACCTGCCGTTAAAGTTGAAGGCCAACAGCGGAATTCAGTAGACGCATGCACTGGGTGCCTGCGTGGCGGCAGCCCCATTGGCTACACGTACCTTCCTAATTTTTCTCCCCCTGTTTTCCCAGCCCATTTCTCTGGATTCTTTTCACCTACCGAAATTCATTGGGGGAGTTGGTGGACCGGTCAATCCGAAATGCCACGAGTGGCATTTGCCCAGGTCAAAGAGTGTTACCTCCATATGGAGGGGTTGGGGGGGTAGGGATGAGAAGATATCCAGGTAGCTCACCGGGAATGGAATGCCCCACCCCCACCCCGACGTCATCGACGATTGAGTCTGTGTCGGTATTGCTACGTAGCTGTGGTCATCCAGATGGCCTACAGACGACACGGTTGTCGCGAGCCTCTGCCCTTGCCAACTCGAAGAGCACGCTGCGCAGCGTGCTCATGCCGAACCATCGGTGCCGATAGCAGCTGAAGGCGATCGCCATCAGGGTCGGGACGTCGAACCTCCGATACCCACCAGCGGTCCGCACGGGTTCGATGACCGTCCCGTCGAGCCCGACAAAATCACCAGCCCGCACACGCTGATCGAGCCAGGGGTAGGACCGTCCGAGCAAGGCGGCGGCCTCTCTGGCGGAGTAGTGGATGGTCATGTCCGACCTCCTGGAGGTGGAATGCATTGTGGTCGGCTATCAGTGTGAAGCGCCGGACCCGGCTCTCGCCATTCCCAGAAATTTCCCGCCTGAAGTACAACCGCTACAGGGCAATTCACCCGCACCGTCAAGGAATAACACGTGCGATGACCTGCGAATCGACTGCGTCGGTCCACTCAAACCTGCACAAAATTCGCACCATGAACATCGGCACGCCGTGGTGATTGATCAGCCTAATCTATTGGGGCAAAGGAAATTCGGTGAACTTTAACAACCGGCAGCCAGTACACCGGGCCCTGCTCGTGAGATCGACCCGTGGTGGGCTGGAAGCATCGATCGAGCCCCATCGTCCACCCGCCGCCAGTTCGTCCGCCTGTGGCCCTTCTGGGCCCCAATACGTACGCCCTGAGCATCCACCCACCCGACGCTGGACGGTCCCTGGTGGACCGGAGACCTCGATGACGAGGTCTTTACTTTGCGGCACTGAGGTTTTGGATCCACGCAAATGGGTCGACTTTTACAGGTCAACTCATTTCGGCATGGGACACGACTCCGTATTCCGAATCCTCCACCGGGTCCGGCCCGGGATCACCTATCCCTGTGCCGCATCCGCCTGATCGCGTCCTCGGAAGCGTCCCGGCTCGGTGGCCATTGCTGCTGCCAGCTCCTCAGCGGAACGTCGGCCTGGGGGTCGAAGACCGCTGCCAGTCGGGCGAATTCCTCTCGGTACCAAGCCCAGAGCGCACGATGGTGCCCCTGGAACTGCATCAGCCGGGCGGTCTGGTGTTCTTGCTCGACTGGTGGGCTCCCACCCCGTACCCCGATCCCGTTGATCAGGCTGTGCCGCCCCAGGGCCAACGGCCGGTACCCGAGGTCGGTGCCCAGGGAGATGTTCACCGCCCGGCAGTGTGTGCAGCCGATCGGTGCCCACCGGGAGGTCCCACCGGCGGCGCCCCGAGCACACACGATGCACAGGTCGATCTCGCGGGGTACATCGGAGCCCGGCCAGACTTCCGGAGACTGTTCGCACTGGCAGGACTGCCAACGTCCACCAGGACCGCCGACAGGGCCCCGTAGCCGACCGCACGGGATGTGGACCGATAGTTCGGTGATCTGCTGGCGCAGAACGGCTTGCAAGGGCGGTCGGATCAGGGTGTAGCGGCCCTCGGCATCTTGCTCGCTAGCCACGCCGTAGGGATTGGTGTCTGTCATGGTGTCTTTCCGGCGACACCACGGCCGGGTGCCCCACCTGCTTGCACACCGTCGGGTGTGCCTGCTCTTCCCCTGGGGCACCGTGCGGTTGGGGGCGCGGTTGCCGGGATAGCGGGCCAGGTACCCAAACGCTATCCGCTCGTGAGCTGCTTCCAGCATATCGGGAGCGCCGACACGGGGCGACGTGCGAAGCCCTGAACCGAGTACCCGCTGAATGGCCCCAGGACGCTGCCGAACGCCTCAGTGGCGGTGGATCTATCGAAGTTGTGGAGAGATTGCGCCCAGGGGCCCTGTAGGCCGCAGTACGTCGGTCGCGGCGTGGGTACCCGAAACGGTATGGGGCACTTGGTGCTAGGGGCGTGGCTGCGGTGCGTGTTGGACTACAAGGATGCCAAGTCGGCCGGTTTGCAGGGTGCCCCGGGCACATGGCGCGTGGCCGGACTGTAGGAGCGGGACCGGAGCTATCCGATGCTGCCGTTCAGCATTGTTTCGACCACGGTCCATCCGGTGGGGCCGCACCACAAGGGCTGGCCGTCGGGGGCTTGGGCCATCTGGCCGCTGGCGCAGGGGTCGCCGACGGGCCGGACACCGGCCAGATGCGAGTGCAGGGTGCGCCAGGTGCCCGACTGCTGACCGGACAGTCCGGTGCACTCCATCAGGCCACCGGAAGCGTCAACCCCGTAGGCGAACCGCGCAGGGGTCGGGCACGATTGCCCGACGACGCCGTCGTGCATGCCGGGGACGATGGAGCAGCCGGGTTTCGAAGCGGCACATCCCGAGGGGTCCGCACCGGCTGTCGGGGCGATGGCCACGACCGCCGCGAGTGCGGCTGCGGCAGCGAACAGCGCGGCATTGGTGGTCGTGATCGACATGGTCGAAGTCCTTGGACGGTGGAGTCGCAGTGTAGGCCGTGTCATCGGTGTTGGGCCCCGGTCAGTTGTGCTGCTGAATTGTGTACAGCGTGGTGAATCGGGTTTTTTCTCAACCTATTTCGGTTGATGTCTTCGGATGTTCAGGAGCCGGTCTGGAATTTCAGGTTGCCGTGCTGTGGGCAGTAGTCCGCCGCCGCTTCGGCGATGAACAGGCCAGCGGTATTTCGTTGAAGGTGCAGCTGGGTCACCAACGCATCGCGCACGGTGTCCGGCGTGTTTCCGCTGTCCAAGGCACTGCACACGGCACGACCATTGGTGATCAGGTCGGCGGGTGCGCCCGATACCCCGACCTTTTGGGCGTCTCGAACGAAGTTGTCGTCGGCGGTATCGGCCTGGGCGGTACTGGTGGTCAGCACTGTCATGAGGGCCACCGCGAGGGCGCAGGTCAGCTTGTTCATGGGAATCCTTTCAACGATTCGATGGGTGAGGGGGCGGCTGAGATTGTCGGAGCGTGACGACGGGTCACCCATGGGCGTGGTCTTTTCTATTCGGGGTCGTTGTGAGCCCATCCGTGGCGCTCACGCAGCGCGTGCCACTGGTTGGAGGTCTTGACCGGCCACATCGCCCAGGCGATCGTCCACGCGATACCCCAGATGAGCCATAGTGCGCCCAAGGGCGCTTCGCCGCTGCTGAACATGTTGATCGCCGGGACGATGGTGAAGCCCAACGAGAGCAGCACGGCCCCGAATCCCGCGACGATCAGGGAGATGTAGACACCGGTGGAGAAGTTCCGCATGGCCGTTGGATTCGAGGCGGACTCGATCCCATTGGGGTCCTTCTGTCCGAAAGTCATCGGCTTTCCTCTGTTGTGTTGCGATGGAGTCGATTTCAGTGCTGGCTGTCTGAATATTGTTTTAAGTCAACCTATTTTGATTCCGGTCGCCGTATTCCGCCGCTAGGAGCCGCTGCACCCGTAGGGACCGCAGGTGCGCGGGTGGTCGTCACAGACGTAGTGCGCCCCCGAGTAGTCCATGTGACAGGCCGGATCCGAGGTCGGCGGCCCGAAGGGGCAGTTTCCCAGTAAGGGGAAATGGGGGTCGATGTGGCAGGGCGGCTGGGCGTGCGCGGTCGTCATGCCCGCGACCACCGCAGCCATCAGGGCACCGACGGTGGTCAGCGTCGCGATGGTTCGGGTGATGATTGTTCTGGTGATCATGGGTGTGGTCCGTTTCGTCAGCGGTTCGGCTGGGGCTAGCAGGCCGCTGATCCGGGGAAGGCGTCGCAGACCCACGGCATCTTCACGTTCAGATCTGGGCAGTAGATGCCGGTGGCGGCTTCAAGTAGGTAGTGAATTTGTTGGGTTGAAAGATTCGGTAGGTCGCGCTGCATGTTCGCCGCGATCGTTCCTGCTCCGGCACCGCCACCCGCTGGCCCCAGATCCATGCAGATGAGGTGGCCCAACGTGATCTCGGAGGCGATGTTCGCCCGGTGCAAGGTGGCGGGGTTCATGCCCATGTCGGCCAACTCGGTGACGAACTGGTTGTCGTCGGTGGTGTCGGCCCCGGCGGGGGGCATGATTGTCCAGGCCGAGAACAGGGCGATGGCACTGAGGCCTGCTCGAACGTGTCCCGCAGAGACGGCCGGGTACCTCACTGCAGCACCCCCAGATCGACGACGATCTCAGTACAGCCGCGCGCGAAAGCGTCACGGTCGGGCGGGTTCTCGGTGGCAAGCCCTTGGCGGCAGGCCGCTGCGGCGGCTTGTGAGCCCCAGGTGGTGGGCGGCTGGCCGGAGGATCGGGTCCGGTCCTCGCTGGCCTGCAGCTCCCAGCGTTGGCCTTGTTGGTAGCTCTGATAGCAGTCGCTGGCCTCGATGGCGTGGGCGGTGGCGATGTCGCCAGCGTTGAGGGGATTGCAGCGATCGGGCGGGCGGGGGACCGCCTGCGCTGTGCCCGACGGGGTCAGTAGTGGTGCGCCGACAGCGAGCAGGACGACCAACGTCAGGGCCCAGGGGTTCGGCCGGGTGCAGCGGCTTTCGGCGGTGGCTGTATCTGGTTTTGAGAGAGTTGATTTGGCCATCCTGTTTTGAATGAGGTTTTGGGTCAACCAATTTCGGTAAATGGGTGTCTTGCGGGTGTTGGTGGTCATGGTTTAACTCGCCGGTGTCAGCTGGAAGTGGATGGTCCAGCCGTTTGTGCCGGGATGCTCCGAGCAGGGTGTGGGGGAGTTGACGTAGGAAGTCCCGGCCAGGGTGACCGCGTCGAAGGAGCCGTTGGCGGTGTCGTTCTCGGGGCTACCGTCAGCGCAGCGGGAGGTGTGCTGGACCGGGGCCATGACCCAGCGGCCGTTGATCAGATGGGCACCTGCCGACCAGGAGGCACCGGTGACGCGACTGCAGCCGGGACCGCACGGCGTGAACGTCCACTGGGTGGGCGCGGTCCCGTCGTCCCACGTGACGACGTACCGGCCGACGGGGTCAGCCCCAGCGGGGCAGGCGAACCCCACGGACGCGGCCGCGAACGCCGCAATGATCGCCAACCACGATCTGAGCCGGAGACGGGCAGCGGTCATCACAGCTTGCCCGCGTCGGCGGGGCAGTAGAACCGGACCGCATCGCGGATGTAGACATCGGCCTGGGCCGCAGTGAATTTCGAGTATTGCTCCAACGTGGCGGCGATGCTCGACGGTGATTGACCGCCGTCGAGATCCGGGCACACCGTGTTACGGGCCCCGCTGATCAACCCCTCCGGACTCTGATGGACCGGATCTTGGCCGATACCGGCGGCGGCCATGTCGGAAAGCAACTGCTGATCACCCGGATCGGCATGCCCGGGTGCGGCTGAGAATAGTGCTGCGGCGGTTGTTGCGAGGGCCACGAAGAGAATGCGCATTGATCGACTTTCTATGCGTGAACCCGAACGCTGAGGGGCCAGGGGCGTTGCTGATGTTGCAGCTGGCTGCAACATTCTGGATATCCTAAATTGGGATATCGCGTGGGGCAAGGTGCTCTTGCTGCGTGGAGAAATCCATCTATTCGGCGGAGTACCAGCAGCTCTGTGCGCTGCTGCGTGAGTTGCGCCGGGAAGCTGGATTGACTCAGGTACAGGTCGCTGAGCGGCTGAAGGTACCCCAGTCGTTCGTCAGCAAGTACGAAAGCGGTGAGCGTCGCCTCGACGTAATAGAGCTGAAGCATGTGGCGATCGCCATCGACACCACCCTCGATGCCGTGATCGCCCGATTGGCTTGACGGCCGACGTGCTAAGTCCGGTGGTTTAAGTTAGGTATGTCGGACATCTGCAGCATGATGGTCGCGTGGATCTCCAGGGAGTCGACGTTGCGTGGGTGCGCGATCAGTTGAACGGGTTCGTAAGTGAAACGCATCCGGTTAACCAGTCGGGGAACGGTGTCATCACAAGCCGCACTGCCCCCGCCTGCGGACGTCCGAGAGCCATCGAATTGGTCGAGATCGTCCGACCCATTCTCAGCCGGTTATATCCCGAGTGGAACACCGAGAACCTCGGCAGCAAAAGCGACGAGTTCAAATCGGAGCGGGACGCGGCCCGGCGGCTGCTTGCTCGACTTGACCACCAACAAGAAGTGAACGCACGACTCGGGGGTGTAGACCCATCGCCGAGGATTGCGGCTTCGTCTCTTCATCATCTGATCTGGCGCGCGGCTGAAACCCAGTGGACGCTTGGCCAGCGGCATGAGGCGGTACTTGCTGCGGCGAAGGCTGTGAACTCCCAGTTGCAGGCGAAGGTGGCGCGGCGCGACGTATCCGATGCGGATCTTGTGCGTCAGGCGTTCAGTGACAAACCCCCTGAGTGCGGCAAGGCCCGGCTCCGTTTTAGCGCCATTGAAGATGATCAAACACGAGAGTCGATGAGGGGAGGGGCTCTGGAGTTCGGCGCAGGCTGCTTCCGGGCCATCCGGAATCCGCTCGGACACCGCCCGAATGACGAGATCGAGATAAGCGAGCAAGCCGGGCTTGAGCGTCTTGCGGCGTTCAGCTTGCTGGCACGGTTCATCGACGAAGCCGACGTAGACACGATCGACGATGACGCCGACTAAGTCGAAGTGCGCTTCGGCCGCAGTCTCGAAAATAGACTGTTACTGCCGACCTGGTGCGCCAGACGGGCGCTATGGTGCTAATGCGATCACGCATTAGCGGAGGGTGAGCGTGTCGCAGTTGGGGAGGGATGTGCCGGAGAGGATCGAGTTCCGGCGTGCTGTCGTCTTGGCGGTGGCGCGCAAGGCGATGTACGTGTGTTCTAACCCTGATTGTTTGCGGCTAACCGGATTTACTACGTCGCGGGGTAGGCCAAGGGCGATCGCGCAAGTTGCACATATCCAGAGTGCCAGTCGTGGTGGTCCCCGAGGGGATGACCCGGTCGAACTTTCCAACGGCTCGACTGTTTCTCGTGGAGACGAGGCGAACGCCGTGTGGTTGTGCAGTGCTTGCCACATCCGGGTTGATGCAGACCCCGAGGGCTATCCGACCGAGACCCTGGTTGCCTGGAAGCAAGCGCATGAGGAGCGAATGTCCGGACTGGTGGGAAAGGACCTCGAAACAAGCCTCCTCCACCTTGGTGCAGCTCGACGCGGGCACGATGTCGCCCGAGATCTGCTCCAGTGGCTCGACGGTCACAGATTCATGATGGACATCTACCGTCATGAACAACCGAGTCACGTACGGCTCGCACTTGATTCGCTCCGGGCGAAGTTGACTGACCTGCTCTCCAGCGCACCCGGTGGCCCGACAACCCTTACGCGGGCGCTCACTGAAACGCAACGGTTAGTGATCGCGTTCTTCGCGGCACTCCAGGACATACATATCGACCAGATTCGAGTCACTTCCGGCGATCCAGAGTTCGAGCGATTCGTCGAGGCGCTCACCACGTTGCGGCGCGGCATCGGGCGGGCTGTTCAACCACTCGCTGAAGAAGAAAACCTCAGTTTCACGTGGCTTGATCACTAAGGGACGTTCAGTCGAGCTGCTCGGCGTACACGTCTTCGACGGGGTGGAAGCGATGTTGCGCTGGGCTGGCGCTTCGCCGGGGAGCACCACGAGCTGACGGTCTGTCTGGATTGTCTTGAAATAGACCACATTCGAGACACGGTCGGTTGGCCGTCGGCCTGGTCGCGTTGGTCCTGGTCGGGGTGTCTCGAAAGTTGGTCTCGGAAATATATGTCTCGAAAATACTGTTGAACATGTTGTGAGACAGCAAGTTTCCGATGAACGACCCAGTCAGCAGGTAGGTCAGAAGATTGGCTACGTCCGGGTCTCGACGGTGGCCCAGACCCTGGAGCAGCAGGAGGCTGCCCTGGACGCCGTCGGGGTGGTGAAGATGTTCTCGGATACCATGTCCGGTGCCCGCGATGACCGGCCCGGTCTGGCCGAGCTGCTGGCCTATGTCCGCGAGGGCGACACCGTGGTGGTCTGGAAGCTCGATCGATTGGGCCGCAACACCCTGCACATCCTGGAGACCGTCAAGGCCCTGACCGACCGAGGCGTGACCCTGGTGTCGGTCAGCGACGGCATCGACTCCTCGACCGCCGCCGGAAGGATGATGATCGGTGTCCTGGGGTCGCTGGCCGAGTATGAGCGCGAACTGGTCAGGGAACGCACTGCCCTCAAGCGCATCACCTCGAAGGCGAACGGCACCAGGTTCGGCCGTCCGCGCAAGGTTCAGGACGCCCAGGATATGGCCACGGCCCGCCGGATGAAGGCCGACGGCCACACGGCTCGTCACATCATGAAGTTCCTCGGCGTCAGCCGGGCGACGCTGTACCGGTATCTCGCCGAGGACGTCGCCTAACCCGTCCCGCGCCGCCGGGGCCATCCGATCTGCGCCTTCTGACAGCGATACCGGTCCAGACGTCTTGGGGTTGGGGATCAACAAGGAGGTTGTCCATGTTCAAGCTGGTCGAGTCGTCGGATCCGGACGAGGTCTCCCGGTTCCAGGTCCGGGCGCACTACGAACAGCGACTGGTGCTGATCGCGTCGGTGTGCCGGGAGTTGCAGCGCTCACCCGAGCACATCTCCGGCGGCCGGGTCCGCGCGGCCCTGCAGATGCTCGCCTGGTGGATGCGCAGCGTCTACGACCTGCCCCAGGGCGACGTCAACTACTGGCACGGCCTGGACGACCCGCGCCTGATCGAGTTCGCCGCCGATCTGAAAGACGAGCTGGCCCTGGGGTCTTCAGTGTGCGGTGCCCTGGCCTACGCCTACACCGCCGACCATGGGTACGAGTTCGACAGGGATGCGCAAGCGGTGCGCGTCAAGCTGGACAAGTATGCGGTCAGCTTCGATGTCTAGCAGCAGTTTTGTCCGCGTCGCGTCCCTGACCGCGCCGGAGGCAACAGCTGCCCCGCAGCATCACTCCGGGGCAGCTGCTTCCGCGTCTGCCCTTTATGTGTCGTCTGAGTCCTGAAGTTCCCAGGCGCGGAGATGTAACTGGCACCATGGGGTTTCGTCACCCAGCTCCTCGGTGGCTAGATCGACGTAGCGGCCCTGTGGCTGAAGCCATTGGCCCGAGAAAACAGGTTCGCACTCGTCGCTGACTGTGATACCGGCACAGTTGTCTTCGTGGATTTTGATTTTTGGCATGGCAATTAAGCCCTCTCCCCTGGGGATAAGAGATTGCGACCAGACGGGATTGTCTGACGCCCATGCCACGCCACAAAAGTGGGTCAACTCGAATGTAGCGCGGAAGCTGGCGTCCCTGCAGGCTGCTCTGGATAAAGCCCGAGCCCTCGTACTGCTCGCTGGAGATCTGTTGTCGCATCTGCTGGCCCTCGGCCACCGGATCGTCGCCGCCGAGCAGCTTGTCCACGGCGGCCTTGGTCTGGGCCTCGTTCCAGGTGATGCCGTACATGCCCGAGCAATGATCAGAACCTGTGGATGAGCCTCGGCGAGGCGGCGTAGGAAAGGGCGCACCTTCCCGAGGATGATCTGAATGTCGAAGGTCTGATCAAGAGCCGGCGTTGGCGCGCTGGTTCGG
>Ga0164242_10002571_pt1 | contig 21025 bp, 18 predicted proteins | sample OricomgcompostMG_FD_108783 | JGI IMG/M metagenome (GOLD analysis project Ga0164242, IMG submission 108783) | Miracle-Growth compost microbial communities from Emeryville, California, USA - Original compost - Miracle growth compost (MG) ... | reverse complement strand
CCGCCGCCGGTGATCCGCAGGGTGTCGCCCGGTTCCAGCGCCCGGCCGGCCACCGTCGGGCGGCCCCGGAGGGCGTGCACGTGGCGGAAGGGCGCCGCCGGCAGCTCCGCCGCGCCCCGGCCCGCGTACAACACGGCGTGCGGCTGCCGCAGGGCCAGCGGCGCCGGCACCGACGGGCGGCCCGAGGCCACCGGGTGCAGCCCCGGCCCGCCGTTCGCGGGCTGCCGGGCCACGGTGTGCCGGGGCGGGCCGCCGAACGTGTCCGGGTGCAGCCACATCTGCACGAACCGCAGCGGCCGGGCACCGGCGTTGCGCTCCACGTGCCGCACCCCGCCGCCGGCGCTGAGCAGTTGGGCGTCCCCGGGACGCAGCCGCACCGACGTGCCGTCGGCGTCCCGGTGCTCCAACTCGCCGGCCAGCACCCACGTGACGATCTCGGTGTCCCGGTGGGTGTGCTCGTCGAACCCCGCGCCCGGCGCCAACTGCTCCTCGTTGCACGCCAGCAGCAGCCCGAAGCGGATGTTGGCCGGGTCGTAGAACCCCGAGAAGGAGAACGCGTGCAGCGTGCTGACGCCCGCGCCCGGATCGCCGCCGCGGTAGCGGTCGTTCGCCCGGCGCAGCTCGAACCGGGCGTTCCCGGCCGGCGGTTGCCCGGTCACGCGGGGCGGCGCAGCTCGGCCAGCACGGCGTCGGTCAGCGCGGGCCACAGCGGCAGCGCCCACTCGCCGAAGTCCCGGTCCGTGAACGCCACGCAGGCCGCGCCCGCCTCGGGGTCGACCCACAGGAACGTGCCGGCCTGCCCGAAGTGCCCGAACGTGCCGGGGGAGGACAGCGATCCGGTCCAGTGCGGCGACTTGTGCCCGCGCAGTTCGAAGCCCAGGCCCCAGTCGTTGGGGTCCTGCTGCCCGTAGCCCGGCAGCACACCGCGCAGCCCCGGGAAGGCGACCGCGGTCGCCGCGGCGACGGTCGAGGGGTGCAGCAGCCGCGGTGCCGTCAGCTCGGCGGCGAACGCCAGCAGGTCCGCGACGGTGGAACGGGCCCCGTGCGCCGGCGAACCCTCCAGCGTGGTGCCGGCCATGCCCAGCGGGTCCAGCACGGCCTGCCGCAGGTACTCGGCGAACGGGATGCCCGCCCCCTTGGCGAGGGCGTCGGCGAGCACCTCGAAGCCGGTGTTGGAGTAGATCCGCCGGGTGCCCGGCGCGGCCATGGCCTTCGGCCCGTCGAACGCCAGGCCGGAGGCGTGGGCCAACAGGTGGCGGACGGTGGCGCCCTCGGGACGTGCCGGGTCGTCCAGCTCGAACACGCCCTCCTCGTAGGCGACAAGAGCGGCGTAGGCGGTGAGGAGTTTCGTCACCGAGGCGAGCCGGAAGCGCCGTGAGGTGTCCCCGACGGTGCCCGCGATCTGTCCGTCGCCCCGGATCACGCCCGCGGCCGCGTTGTCCACGGGCCAGCCCGTGACCAGCTCCAAGCTCTCCATGGCCCCCCACCCTACGACGGCCCTCCAACCGTTCCCCCGGCCCCTTCACCGGCTGCCGCGCCGCCGTGGCCGTTCGCGCTCCCTGCACCCCCTCGCGGGGCGCCCGGGGAATCCCGGTGGAGCGCGGTTGCCTGGAGTGCGCTCCAACCCCATAGCGTGGACCCATGACCGTTGCGCAGGCCGGGAATCGCGCCCGGCAGAGCCGAGCCGGCAGGCAGGCCCAGGTCGGCCGGGCCGGGCCGAGCCGCACCACCAGCTGCGCCGACGACCCGGGACACCCCCGTCCGGACGGCCAGGACCAGTACACGATCAGCGAGGTCGCCGAATTCACCGACCTGAGCGCGCACACCCTGCGCTGGTACGAGCGGATCGGCCTGATGCCGCACGTGGACCGCTCGCACACCGGCCAGCGCCGGTTCAGCAACCGCGACCTGGACTGGCTCGCGTTCGTCGGCAAGCTGCGGCTGACCGGCATGCCGGTGGCCGACATGGTCACGTATGCCGAGCTGGTCCGCGCCGGCGCGCACACCGTCGAGGAGCGCCGGCTCCTGCTGGAGGCGACCCGCGCGGACGTGGTCCGCAGGATGGCCGAGCTCCAGGACACCTTGACCGTGCTCGACAGCAAGATCGCCGGCTACGCGAGCGTCGCGTGCCCGGCGCCGGAGAGGACAGCGTGATGAGCGGTACCGAACGGCTGGCCACCGAACGCCTGGGCAAGGACGGCCCGGTGGTCGGCGTCCAGGGCCTCGGCTGCATGGGCATGAGCGAGTTCTACGGGGCGACCGACGAGGCCGCGGCCCGGGAGGCCCTGGAGACCGCCCTGGAACTGGGCGTGACCCTCTTCGACACCGCCGACATCTACGGCAGCGGTGCCAACGAGGAGTTCCTCGCCCCCTTCCTGAAGGTCCACCGCGACAAGGTGGTGCTGGCCACCAAGTACGGCATCGTCCGCAAACCGGAGGACCCGCACTACCGCGGGGTGAGCAACGACCCCGCCTACATCCGGTCCGCGGTCGACGCGAGCCTCAAGCGGCTGGGCACCGACGTCATCGACCTGTACTACATGCACCGGCGCGACCCGTCCGTGCCGCTGGCGGAGTCCGTGGGCGCGATGGCCGAGCTGGTGACCGCCGGCAAGGTCCGCCACCTGGGCCTGTCGGAGGTGACCGGCGGCGAGCTGCGCGAGGCGTACGCGGTGCACCCCGTCGCGGCCGTCCAGTCGGAGTGGTCGCTGTTCAGCCGGGACGTCGAGGTCTCGCTGGTGCGAGCGGCGGCCGAGCTGGGCGTGGCCGTCGTCCCCTACTCGCCGCTCGGCCGGGGTTTCCTGACCGGCGCCTTCCGGGACGCCGCCGCGGACCTGTCGGCGGACGACTTCCGCCGCTTCCAGCCGCGGTTCAGCGGCGACAACGCCCGGCGCAACGCCGCCCTGCTGGAGCCGGTGCGGCAGGCCGCCGCGGCGCACGGGGCGACCCTCGGCCAGATCGCGCTGGCCTGGGTGCACCAGCGGGCCGACGTGCACGGCCTGCCCGTGGTGCCGATCCCGGGCACCCGCAGGCCCGAGCGGGTCCGGGAGAACACCGCCGCGGCCCTGGTCCGGCTCAGCGACGTGGAGCTGGCGCGGCTGGAACCGATCGCCGCCCGGGTGGCCGGTGACCGCTACCCGGACATGAGCAGCACCTCGCTGGCCCGCGAGTAGCCGCCGGGGGCTCGCACCCGGACCGCCGGCCCCTCAGGGCCGGGTGCGAGCCGCCCGGATCGCCTCCAGCACCGCCGCCGCGAACGGCAGCGACTCGTGCACCACCCCGTACCCGAGCCCGAAGACCACCGCCGAGGGGTCCTGGTCGGCGCGCTCGCGGTCCGGGTCCTCCGGTCCCGGCGCGGCAGGCGCGACCGCGGCGCTCGGAAAGGGCGCCGGGACGGCCGGCTCGCGCGGCAGCAGCCGAAGATGGCCGTGGACCAGCTCCGGGCTGCGCCAGCGCACCCCGCTGAGCTCGTCCACCGGGAACGTCTGGTCGCCCGCCTTCCACTTCGCCGTGGACGCCCCGGTGCGGAACCAGTGGAACGTCACCGCCCGGCCGTCGAAGGAGACCTTCGCGTCGTACGCCTTGAACGACCGGGGCGCCGGCGGGGCGGCCACCAGGAAGCGGCAGGAGGGCTCGGTACGGTCGGGGCCGCCGCCGGCCGCCGTCACGGCTGCCAGGAGTTCCGCGCGCCGCTCCTCGGCCGTCTCCCGGCAGCTCTCGGGCAGCACCAGCCGGTAGGGGTCGGAGGTCTCCCGCAGCTGGCCGTCGGCGGCCTCCATCAGCGGGTCCGCGCCGGGCCGGGGCACCGCCCGCAGCACCACCGTGCCCTTGCGGCCCTCGGCCAGCTCCACGCCCGCCAGCGCCGCGTGCGGCACCCGGCGCTCGCCCAGCGCCTGGAGCAGCCGGGAGCCCCGTACGCCTCTGCTGTAACGGATGACCACTGCGTCGGGTGCGAATTCCCACGTGGCGTTGCTCCCGCTCAGCACCTCACCCATAAGGGTCAGCTTAGAACCGACTGTGCCTTTCGCACCCGCGTCGCTACGCGCGTTGCGCCAGGTTGCGGGCCGGATGCGCGTCAGCTGAGACCGGTGGTGCAGGAGTCACCGGAGCGGCACACCACAGCCCCGTACCGGCCCAGCGCGATGTCCGCGAAGTCGGCCAGACTCGTACTGCCCGGTGCGAAGTAGCCGGAGTGCCCCGAGGCGCCGGCCGCACTGAACACCCGGGCGCCGAAGCCCGCCGACACCGGGTCCGGGCCGTGGCCGAGCCCGGCGAACTCCACGTGCGGCACGTCGCTGATCCAGTCCCCGGAGTCCCGCGCGGCCCACACGTGCGCCCGGGTGTGGAGGCCGGAGACGTCGTCCACGCGCATGCCGGGGCTGCCGAAGACGGCGATGTCCCGCACCCGGGCGTTCGGCAGCCGGGGTGCGGCGACCCCGCACAGCACCGAGCCGTAGGAGTGGCAGAACAGCGACACGGACGCGCCGCGCGGCAGCGACGCCACCAGGTCCTGCAGCCGGGGCGCGCCGCGCTCGGCGAGGATGCCGGTGGACGCGTCCAGGCCCAGGTTCGCCGGCGCGGTGTAGTCGGCCCAGGCGATGACGGCGGTGTGCGCGCCGGGGGAGTCCCGCTGCTCCGCCTCGTACAGCGCCTGGCCCATGCCGACGGGCGCCTGGTACGGCTTGTCGGCGGTCTCGAAGTCCATGACGTCGGTGTCGGAGCCGGGCACCACCACGGCGATCCGCCTGGCCGTGGACAGGTTCCCGAAGACCTCGGCGGCCAGTCCGCTGCCGGTGGGGTCGAACGCGAGGATCTGCCGGCCCGGGGTCAGCAGCGGCGCGTACCGGGCGGCGAGTCGCGTCGCCTCCTGTTTGCCGGTCCAGCTCAGGTCGTCGGAGTGGGCCAGCCGCAGCGTGTGCGCCCGCTGCTCGGCGAGGGCCACCCGGTTGGCCCGGTAGCGCAGGCCCGGGGAGACGCCGTCGAGGTTGCCGACGACCAGCGGGTAGCGGTCGGCCAGGAGCAGTCGCTGCCCGGCGGTCAGGGAGCCGAAGAAGTGGCCGACGGCGTTCGGCGGCGCACTGGGAGAGGGGAGCTTGCGCGCCCCGACGCTGCCGGTCGTCCATGCGGCGACGGCGGCGGCCCGGGCGTCCTCGGCGATGTGCGGCCGCACCGTCCACCCGGTGGTCGACACCATCACGCAGAGCACCGCCAGCGCCAGCAGGGCGCGCAGCGGGACGGCGCTCAGCCGCCGGACGACGAAGGTCACGCGCTGGTCACTCGCTCCTGCCTCGGGTTCGCGTCCCCTCCCCTTGTCCCAGGGTAGAAGAAGCGCGCCCGGAAAGCCCGTTCCATCCCTTTTGCCGGGGCGGTGCGCGGCCGGGAACGACCGTGGGCCCCGGCCGGAACGGGTCCGGATGCCCGAAAGCATCCGGAACGGGTCCGGCCGGGGCCCACACGAGGCGCTCCGCACGGCCTCACTCCCGGCGCCGGGAGCGGGACGGGTGTCAGGCGTCGCCGCCCGCCGTGCCCGGGTCGGCCGCCGCGACCTCCAGCAGCCGGTAGCGGTCCACCGCCTGCTTCAGCGCCGAGCGGTCGATCTTCCCGTCCCGCGCCAGTTCCGTCAGCACGGCCAGCACGATCGACTGGGCGTCGATGTGGAAGAACCGCCGCGCCGCCCCGCGGGTGTCGGCGAAGCCGAAGCCGTCCGCGCCCAGCGAGGTGTACCGGCCCGGCACCCAGCGGGCGATCTGGTCCGGTACCGAGCGCATCCAGTCGGACACCGCCACGAACGGCCCCTCGTGCCCGGACAGCTTCCGGGTCACGTACGGCACCTGCTGCTCCTCCTCGGGGTGGAGCAGGTTGTGCTCCTCGACGGCGACGGCCTCGCGGCGCAGCTCGTTCCAGGAAGTGGCCGACCAGACGTCGGCGGCCACGTTCCACTCCTCGGCGAGGATCCGCTGCGCCTCCAGGGCCCACGGCACCGCCACGCCCGAAGCGAGGATCTGGGCCGGGATCTGCCCGCCGGCGGCCGGCTGGAGCCGGTGCACGCCTTTGAGGATGCCCTCGACGTCCACGCCGGCCGGCTCGGCCGGGTGCCGGATCGGCTCGTTGTAGACGGTCAGGTAGTAGAAGACGTCCTCGCCCGGCTTGCCGTCCGCGGTCTCCCCGTACATCCGCCGCAGGCCGTCCTGGACGATGTGGGCGATCTCGAACGCGTACGCCGGGTCGTAGGCCACGCACGCCGGGTTGGTGGACGCCAGCAGCTGCGAGTGGCCGTCGGCGTGCTGGAGGCCCTCGCCGGTGAGCGTGGTGCGGCCGGCGGTGGCGCCCAGCACGAAGCCGCGCGCCAGCTGGTCGGCCATCTGCCAGAACTGGTCGCCGGTGCGCTGGAAGCCGAACATCGAGTAGAAGACGTACACCGGGATCAGCGGCTCGCCGTGGGTGGCGTACGAGGAGCCGGCGGCGATCAGCGAGGCCGTACAGCCCGCCTCGGAGATGCCGTCGTGGAGCATCTGCCCGGTCGGCGACTCCTTGTACGCCAGCAGCAGCTCCCGGTCCACCGACTCGTACTGCTGGCCCAGCGGGTTGTAGATCTTCGCGCTCGGGAAGAACGCGTCCATCCCGAAGGTGCGGTACTCGTCCGGGGCGATCAGCACGAACCGCCTGCCGATCTCCTTGTCCCGCATGAGGTCCTTCAGGATGCGCACGAAGGCCATGGTGGTGGCGATCGCCTGCGCGCCGGAGCCCTTCTTCGCCGCCGCGTAGGTCTTCTCCGGCGGCTGCGGCAGGGGCTTGGCGCGGACCACCCGCGTGGGCACGTAGCCGCCCAGCGCCTTGCGGTGGTCGTGCATGTACTGGATCTCCTCGGAGTCCCGGCCCGGGTGGTAGTAGGGCGGGTACCCCTCCTCCAGCCGCTGGTCGGTGATCGGCAGGTGCAGCCGGTCCCGGAAGCCCTTCAGGTCGTCGACGGTGAGCTTCTTCATCTGGTGGGTCGCGTTGCGGCCCTCGAAGTTCGGCCCGAGCGTCCAGCCCTTGATGGTCTGGGCGAGGATCACCGTCGGCTGGCCCTTGTGCTCCAGCGCCGCGGTGTAGGCGGCGAAGATCTTGCGGTGGTCGTGGCCGCCGCGGCCCAGGTGGAGGATCTGCTCGTCGGTGAGGTTCTCCACCATCGTCCGCAGCCGCTGGTCGTCGCCGAAGAAGTGCTCGCGGATGTAGGCGCCGCTCTCGGTGGCGTACGTCTGGAACTGGCCGTCCGGCGTGGTGTTCATCTTGTTCACCAGCACGCCGTCGCGGTCCTGCGCCAGCAGCGGGTCCCAGGAGCGGTCCCAGACCAGCTTGATCACGTTCCAGCCGGCGCCGCGGAACTGCGACTCCAGCTCCTGGATGATCTTGCCGTTGCCGCGGACCGGCCCGTCGAGCCGCTGGAGGTTGCAGTTCACCACGAAGGTGAGGTTGTCCAGGCCCTCGCGGGCGGCGATGGACAGCTGGCCCAGCGACTCCGGCTCGTCCATCTCGCCGTCGCCCAGGAACGCCCACACGTGCGAGCCGGAGGTGTCGGCGATGCCGCGCGCGTGCAGGTAGCGGTTCATCCGCGCCTGGTAGATGGCGCCCAGCGGGCCCAGGCCCATGGAGACGGTGGGGAACTCCCAGAAGTCCGGCATCAGCCGCGGGTGGGGGTAACTGGACAGCCCGTTGGGCGCCTTCGACTTCTCCTGGCGGAACGCGTCCAGCTGCGCCTCGCTCAGCCGGTCCAGCAGGAACGCGCGCGCGTAGATGCCCGGGGAGGCGTGGCCCTGGAAGAAGACCTGGTCACCACCCCGACCGTCGTCCTTGCCGCGGAAGAAGTGGTTGAAGCCCACGTCGTACAGGGAGGCCGAGGAGGCGAAGGTGGCGATGTGGCCGCCGACCCCGATGCCCGGGCGCTGCGCCCGCGAGACCATCACGGCGGCGTTCCACCGGGTGGCGTTGAGGATCTTGCGCTCGATCTCCTCGTTGCCCGGGAAGAACGGCTCGTCCCTGGTGGCGATGGTGTTGACGTAGTCGCTGCTGCGCATCTCCGGGACGGCGACGCGCTTCTCGCGGGCCCGCTCGATGAGCCGCAGCATCAGGTAGCGGGCCCGCTCCCGGCCCCTGCTGTCGATGGCCGCGTCGAGCGAGTCGAGCCACTCAGCCGTCTCCTCGGGATCGAAATCCGGGACCTGGCTGGGAAGGCCGCCGATGATGATCGGGTTGCGATCGGAGGAAGCCACGCTGTTCCTTCGCTAGCTAGAGGCATTGACGGGGCAGCGCCCGGCGCCCGGGTCGGACACGCGCGGGGCACTGACTGGAGCGCCTCCATCGTGTACCGCAGGCGTTCGATACGTCATCTCTACCGGGCGGTAACCGCAGGTGGGCGGCCAAACCCGAACTCTACGCCCAGTCGGACGTACGACCGACGCGCGCCGCCAATCGCTCACAACACCGGCAAACCGCAGTGATCTGCGTCACCATGGAGGGGTGGGACGGTGATCACAGGGCGGTGAACTTGCGGCGAAGACGGTCGAATCATCACCGTTTCGGCGGTCTCGTACGCCGGGTACTTGCGCGATCCGCCGCGCCCGTGTGGACTACCGCCAGCGGCCCGTGACGCAGCGGGCGCGCTCGGGGGGCCCGCCCGGGGTCCCCGCACAGCGAGGGCACGAACCCGTGCACGTGACAGGAGGCAGAGCGTGAGCGCGACCGCGGACCACGCGGAGGAGCGGACCAACCCGGCGAGCCGGCTTGGTTTCGAGCCCGGACAGGTGGTCCAGGAGCTCGGGTACGACGAGGACTGCGACCAGGAGCTCCGTGAGGGCATCGAGGAGCTCACGGGCGAGGAGCTCGCCGACGAGGAGTACGACGACGTCCCCGACGCCGTCCTCCTCTGGTTCCGGGAGGACGACGGCGACCTCACCGACGCACTCGTCGACGCGACGTCGACGGTCGACCCCGGTGCGCCGATCTGGCTCATGACGCCGAAGACCGGGCGTGACGGGTACGTCGAGCCGAGCGAGATCGGCGAGGCGGCGACCACCGCCGGTCTGGCGCAGACCAGCAGTGTGAACGCGGCGAAGGACTGGACCGGGACGCGGCTGGTCACCCCCAAGGCGGCGAAGGCCGGAAAGCGGTAGCTCTCCCGGCCGGGGTTCGGGGCCGCTCGCCCTGGGCCCGCCGGCCCTGCGGCCGCACGCCGCGGGGCGTGTTCGTTCTGCCCTGCCGGCCGCGGCTCTCCCGGGATCCGCTCGCGCGGTCTCCCCGCGGGTCCGCGGGGCCGGCGTCGTTCGTTGTGCGGTTCCCGCGGGCCTGCGGGGCCCGGCTGTGGGTGAGGGAGATCGGTGTGGGTGAGGGTGCGGTCCGGGCGGGGGACGAGGCGCCCGGGTTCGCGCTGCCCGACCAGCACGGGCGGACCGTGCGGCTGGCGGACTTCCGTGGCGTGAAGAACGTCGTCCTGCTCTTCTTCCCGTTCGCGTTCACCAGCGTGTGCACCGGCGAGCTGCGGACGGTCCAGGACCGCCTGCCGGAGTTCCAGAACGACCACGTCCAACTGCTCGCCGCTTCCTGCGACTCCATGCACGCGCTGCGCGCGTTCTCCGACGGCGAGGGGCTGGACTTCCCCGTCCTGTCGGACTTCTGGCCGCACGGAACCGCGGCCCGCTCCTATGGAGTCTTCGCCGCCGACAAGGGTTGCGCGGTGCGCGGGACCTTCGTGATCGACCGGCGCGGAACCGTCCGGTGGACCGTCGTCAACGGCCTGCCGGACGCCCGCGACCTGGACGAGTACGCGAAGGCGCTCGAAGCGCTGTAGCGCCGGGAACGGGTCGGCAGCGCTCTGGCCGGGGAGGTTTGCCTGGATCGCGGCGTCCGGTGGGGTGCACCGCCCGGCGGAGGACCGTCCTCGTACCGGACGTACTCGGACGACCGGCGGCAACGCGGCGAGGTGCCGTGCCGGGGCCGCGAACCGGTGGACCTTTCCGGTCGGAGCACTAGGCTCGGCTCGTTGATCGTGCGGTACTGAAGGCCGCCCCGGGCGGGGCGGTGGAACGGATCGGGAGGACACCGTGGGAGTCAGCCTCAGCAAGGGCGGGAACGTCTCACTGACGAAGGAGGCGCCGAACCTCACCGCGGTCGTGGTCGGCCTGGGCTGGGACGCCCGCACCACCACCGGCGCGGATTTCGACCTGGACGCGAGCGCGCTGCTCACCGACGTGCAGGGCAAGGTGCTCTCGGACCAGCACTTCGTCTTCTTCAACAACCTCAAGAGCCCGGACGGTTCGGTGGAGCACACCGGCGACAACCTCACCGGTGAGGGCGAGGGCGACGACGAGGTCATCAACGTCGACCTGGCAGCCGTGCCCGCCGACGTGGCCAAGATCGTCTTCCCGGTGTCCATCTACGACGCCGAGCCCCGGCAGCAGAGCTTCGGGCAGGTGCGCAACGCCTACATCCGGGTCGTCAACGCCGCCGACGGCAGCGAGTTGGCGCGCTACGACCTCACCGAGGACGCCTCGACGGAGACCGCGATGATCTTCGGCGAGCTCTACCGCAACGGCGTCGAGTGGAAGTTCCGCGCCATAGGACAGGGTTACGCGTCCGGACTGCGCGGCATCGCACAGGACTTCGGCGTCAACGTCTGACCGGGCGGGCAACCGTACCGCTGGTCGAGGACCACTGATCGAGGGGGAAGGACAACCATGGGCGTCACGCTCGCCAAGGGGGGCAACGTCTCCCTGTCCAAGGCGGCTCCGAACCTCACCCAGGTGCAGATCGGCCTGGGCTGGAGGGCGCGTTCCACCACCGGCGCCGACTTCGACCTGGACGCCAGCGCGCTGCTGTGCGCCAACGGCCGGGTGCTGGGCGACGACTACTTCGTCTTCTACAACAACCTCAAGAGCCCGGACGGTTCGGTCGAGCACACCGGCGACGAGCTGGTCGGCGGCAGCGGCGGCGACGACGAGACGATCCTGGTGGACCTGACGAAGGTCCCGCCGACCGTCGACAAGATCGTCTTCCCGGTGTCGATCTACGACGCCGACGCCCGTGTGCAGACCTTCGGACAGGTCAGCGACGCCTATATCCGCGTACTCAACCAGACCGACGGCGCCGAGTTGGCCCGTTACGACCTCACGGAGGACGCGTCGACGGAGACCGCGATGATCTTCGGCGAGCTGTACCGCTACAACGGCGAGTGGAAGTTCCGTGCGGTGGGCCAGGGGTACGCCTCCGGGCTGCGCGGCATCGCCCTAGACTTCGGGGTCAACGTTTCGTAAAAGGTCCGCGTGACGTTCGCGGGGGACCCTTGGTCCCAGGCACCACAAGGGATTGGGTGGGAAGCACGTGCTCCTCAGAACATTCGGCTGGTCGTTGGGTATCACCGCCCTCGGTCTGGCCCTGGCCGGCATCCTCTGGGGAGGCAAGGGCGTCGCGATCGTCGCGATCCTGTCCGTCCTCGAGATCTCGCTGTCGTTCGACAACGCGGTGATCAACGCGGGAATCCTGCGGAAGCTGAACCCCTTCTGGCAGCGGATCTTCCTGACGATCGGCGTGCTCATCGCCGTCTTCGGCATGCGGCTGGTCTTCCCGATCATCATCGTCGCCGTCACCGCCAAGCTCAGCCCGTGGGAGGCGGTGCGGATCGCGGTCGACGACCACCACCGCTACGAGAACCTGGTGACCAACGCGCACCCGGCGATCGCGGCGTTCGGCGGGATGTTCCTGCTGATGATCTTCCTCGACTTCATCTTCGAGGACCGGGAGATCACCTGGCTGTCGTGGCTGGAGAAGCCGCTGGCCAAGCTCGGCAAGCTGGACATGCTCTCGGTCGTGGTCGCCATGGTGGCGCTGGTCGTCGCCGGCACCACCGTGGCCACCGGGGTGCCGCTGCACGGCGGCCACGGCACCGTCGACAAGGCCGAGACGGTGCTGCTGTCGGGCGTCGCCGGACTCATCACGTACCTGGTGGTCGGTGGCATCTCCGGCTTCTTCGAGGAGCGCCTCGAGGACGAGGAGGACGACGAGGAGGACGGTGCCGGGGCGGACGCCGAGGAGGGCCCCGAGGCCGGTGCCCAGCGCGGCTCCGGCGCCACCAAGGTGCCGGCGGCGCGGGCCGCGAGCGTGGCCGGACTCGCCGGGAAGGCCGCGTTCTTCATGTTCCTCTACCTGGAGGTCATCGACGCGTCGTTCTCCTTCGACGGTGTGATCGGCGCCTTCGCCATCAGCAACGACATCTTCGAGATCGCCCTCGGTCTGGGCATCGGCGCCATGTACATCCGGTCCTTGACCGTCTTCCTCGTCCGCAAGGGCACCCTGGACGACTACGTGTACCTGGAGCACGGCGCCCACTACGCCATCGGCGCGCTGGCCGTGATCCTCCTGGTCACGATCAAGTACGAGGTGAGCGAGGTCATCACCGGCCTGATCGGGGTTGTCCTGATCCTGGCGTCGTACTGGTCGTCGGTGGTACGCAACCGCCGCCTCGGGGCAGACTCTCCGCAGTCGGACGACGACAAGGCCGAGGTGGCGTCCCGGGCCTGACCCGGGCCGCGCACCCTCGGCGCTGCCCCCGCCCGGCCGGCGGGGGCAGCGCCGTGTCCGGTCGCGGGCAGCGTCCAGAAGACGAGGGAGGACGGCAAGCGATGGCCTGGTGGCGGTTCCTGCAACCCGCCGGCGCCGACCGGTTCGACATGGCGAACGCCCACACGGTGGAGCTCACCAAGCGCCGCCCGGAGGTGAACCTCACCCGGGTCGGGGCGGCCGTCGGCAACATGCGGGTCAACCTGTCGTGGCAGATGCGGTCCTCCGACAGCGGGGACTGGGCGATCGACCGGGGCGGCTTCTTCCGCCGCCAACTGGAGGCGTTCCGGCCGCAGGTGGTGCAGGCGGCGGGCCCGGCGATGGTCAACGTCGACCTGGATCTCGCCTGCCTGTACGAACTGGCCGACGGCAGCAAGGGGGTCGTGCAGCCGCTGGGCGGCTTCCTCGGCGACCTGGACGCGCCGCCGTACGTCCAGATGATCGGCGACGACCGGTTCGGCGGCTCCTCCGGCGAGACGCTGTACATCAACTTCGACAAGGGCGCCGAGTTCAAGCGGCTGCTGGTGTTCGTCTACATCTACGACGGCACCCCGGCGTTCGACCGCGCCCACGCGAAGGTGGAGATCTTCCCCGGTTCCGGCCCGCGCATCGAGATCCCCCTCATCGAGCGTGCCCCGCAGGCCCGTTCGTGCGCGGTGCTGCTGATCGAGGAGCGCAAGGGCGAGTTGTGGGCGCGCCGCGAGGTGAAGTACGTCTACGGCTTCCAGGCCGAGATCGATCGCCTCTACGGCTGGGGTCTGCAGTGGGGCCGCGGCTACAAGTCCAAGGTCTGAGCCGGCTCGGCGACTTCCACCCCGGACCTCGGGACCGCTACCGGAACTGGGGGCCCTGCAGGGGCAGGACGAAGGCCCCGTCGGGGCTCTGGGCGCCGCGCGGGCCCTGCGGCGGCTGTCCGGCGGCCACCGGTTGCGGGTAGCCGTAGGCGGGGTAGGCGGGCTGCGGCTGCTGGTGGACCGGGGGCTGGGCCGGCGCCGCCGCGGGCTGCTGCGGAGGCTGCCGGGGCATCGGCGGCACGTTCGCCGGGACGCCCGGGGCCGGCGGCGCGGCCGGTCCACCCGGCCCGGCCGCGGGCGCGCTCGGCTGCGGGTAGCCGTACCCCGGCTGCGGGTAGCCGTACGCGGGCTGGGCGGGGACGTGGCCGGGCAGCGGGGCGGCCAGCGGGTACCCGTAGACGCCGGTCGGCTGGGCCTCGGCGGAGGCGGAGGCCGAGGCGCCGCCCGTGGCGGCGGCGGACGCGGGCGCGGCGGGCTCGCCGTCGTCGACCGCGACGCCGAACTCCGTGGCCAGGCCCAGCAGTCCGGAGGCGTAGCCCTGCCCGAGCGCCCGGAACTTCCAGCCGTCACCCCGGCGGTAGAGCTCGCCGCAGATCAGCGCGGTCTCCTCGCCGGTGTCGGGCACCACGTCGAAGACGGCCACGGGCGCGGCGTGCTGCGGGCCGGAGGCGTCGTACAGGGAGAGCACCAGGCCGCGCACCAGGCGGAACGGGCCGCCGTCGCAGGAGGCCGCGAGCACCACCCGGTCCACCGCCGGCTCCAGGGCCGCCAGATCCACCTCGACGGTGTCGGTCAGCCCCTCGGCGACGCGCTTCTTCGGCAGGTGCCGGACCAGGCCCGAGGGGTGCCGGGGAGCGTTGTAGAAGACGAAGTCGGCGTCGGAGCGCACGCGGCCGTCCGAGCCGAGCAGCAGCGCGGACGCGTCGACGTCGGGGGCGGCCGGCCCGGGGCCCCAGCGCAGCACCGCGCGGACCCCGGCGGCCTGCAGCGGGATGTTCGAGCCCTTCACCATCGCGTGCGTCATGACGGCCATCCTGCCCGTCCCACGGGCCCGCCCACAACGCCGCCCGCGCACCGCCCGGCGGGCCCGGAAAGGGGCCGCCGGCCAGGAGTGCGGACAGCCACGCGGAAGACCCGTCGCGGTTACCTGGTTGTCACGTGCCCGGGGGACCTTGACATCGTCCACGTACGTACGATTATCAGCCACACCGTCGGGGGACGGCCTTGGCGCCGGGCCCCGTCCCGCAGCACTCGCGCAGAACGGAAAGGGGGCTCAATGCGCCACTTCGGGCATCTCTCCTCGGACACCCGGTCGGAACTCTTCCACCGGGAGCCGAGGGAGTTCACCGCCGACTCGCCCGCCCGCGTCCTCGCCGTGGCGCTGGGGGCCACCCTCTACAGCCCCGCCACCCGCGAGACCCTGGCCGACGACGTCCTCAAGCAGGCCGCGCGGGGCGTCGTCTCCATGGTGCTGTGCCTGGAGGACTCGATAGACGACCGCGACGTGGCCGCCGGCGAGGCCAACCTCGTCCGCCAGTTCGCCGCCCTGGCCACCCGCGCCGAGCAGGGCCGGGAACTGCCGCTGCTGTTCATCCGGGTACGCACCCCCGGCCAGATCGGCGACCTGGTCGAGCGGTTCGGCGGCGACGTGCGGCTGCTGTCGGGCTTCGTGCTGCCGAAGTTCACCGAGGAGACCGGCGTGCCCTTCCTGGAGGCCCTCGCCGCCGCCGAGGAGGCCTGCGGGCGGCGGCTGTTCGCCATGCCCGTGCTGGAATCACCCCGACTGCTGCACCTGGAGACCCGGGTGGAGACGCTGGCGGGCATCTCCCGCACCGTCCGGAAGCACCGCGACCGCGTGCTCGCGCTGCGGCTGGGCGTCACCGACTTCTGCTCCGGCTACGGCCTGCGCCGCGCCCCGGCGATGACCGCGTACGACGTGCAGATCGTCGCCTCCGTCATCGCCGACGTCGTCAACGTCTTCGGCCGCGCCGACGGCAGCGGCTTCACGGTGACCGGACCGGTGTGGGAGTACTTCCGCCACCACGAGCGGATGTTCAAGCCGCAGCTGCGGCAGAGCCCCTTCGCCCCCGAGGCCGAGGGACTGCGCCGGACACTGATCGCCAAGGACATGGACGCCCTGCTGCGCGAGATCGAACTCGACCGTGCCAACGGCCTGCAGGGCAAGACCTGCATCCACCCCACCCACGTGCCGGTGGTCAACTCGCTGAACGTCGTCACGCACGAGGAGTACTGCGACGCCGCCGACATCCTCAAGCAGGAGCGCAGCGGCGGCGGCGTCCTGCGGTCGGCCTACACCAACAAGATGAACGAGGTGAAGCCGCACCGCCCGTGGGCCGAACGGACCCTCGCCCGCGCCGAGGTGTTCGGCGTCGCCCGCGAGGACGTCGGGTTCGTCGAACTGCTCGCCGCGGCCCTGCCGGCCGCGTGAACCCCCGCGTTCCGCCCGCACCCGCACCGCCCGCTGATCCCCCGCACCGTGAGGAAGCCCGCCTGATGCCACCGACCGCCCCCTGGACCGGGCAGTGGGTCTCCGACCGCCTCGGCGTCGCCCTGCACGGCGACGGCCTCCCCGACCTGCTCGGGCTGGCGCTGCGGCGCAACCCCAAGCGGGCGCACCTCCTCGTCTCGCACATCCTGGGCAAGCACATCCCGCAGCGCCCCGCCACGGTGCACGGCCACGCCGTCGAACTCGGCCGCCGGGTCGGCGCCCTGCTCGGCCCGGACGCCCGCGACGCCGTCGTCCTCGGCTACGCGGAAACCGCCACCGGCCTCGGCCACGGCGTCGCCGACGGCCTCGGCCCCGTTCCCTACCTGCACTCCACCCGCCGGGAGGTGCCCGGCACCACCCCGTACGGCGGGTTCGAGGAGGAGCACAGCCACGCCACCAGCCATCTGCTGCTGCCCGCCGACCCCACCCTGCTGGCCGGCCCCGGCCCGCTGGTGCTGGTGGACGACGAACTGTCCACGGGCCGCACCATCGTCAACACCATCACCGCCCTGCACGCCGTGAGCCCGCGCCGCCGCTATGTCGTGGCCGCGCTCACCGATCTGCGCGGCCCCGCCGACCGGGCCGCTCTGAAGTCCCTGGCGAGGCGGCTGGACGCCCGCGTCGACACGGTCGCCCTGGCAACCGGCTCGGTGACGCTGCCCGAGGGCGTCCTCGCGGCCGGGCAGGCCCTGGTCGCCGCCCACGAGGGCGCCCAGGACGCCGAGCCGGCCGGGCCCCGCCCCGGCGCCCCGTTCCGGGTCGAGTTGGGCTGGCCCGCGGGGCTGCCCGACGGCGGCCGGCACGGCTTCCTGCCCGACCACGCCCGAGCCCTGGACGCCGCGCTGCCGGCCATGGGCGGGGCACTGGCCGACGCCCTCGCCGCCGCGCTGCCCGACGGCGCCCGCGGCGTCCTGGTGCTCGGCACCGAGGAGCTGATGTACGCGCCGCTGCGGCTGGCCGGCGTGCTCCAGTCCGAACTCACCGCGCGGGCCACCGCGTTCCCCGGCGCCCGCCCGCCCGAGGTGCGCTACTCCACCACGACCCGCTCACCCGTCCTGGCCGTGGACGATCCCGGCTACGCCATCCGCAGCCGGATCGTCTTCCCCGCCCACGACGACCCCACCGACGGCGGCAGCCGCGAGCGGTACGCCTACAACGTCCGCGGCTTCGACGCCGTGGTGTGCGTGGTGGACTCCACCGGGGACACCGACGCCCTGCACGCCCCCGGCGGCCTGCTCGACCGGCTGGCCGGCACCACAGGCACCGTCCTGCTGGCGGTCGTGCCCTCCCACCGACCGAACGGAACCCCGCCCGCCATGAGCCCCACCCCGGCCGCCGAAGCCCGCCCCGGGAGTCCCTTGGAGACGGCCGCCTCGGCCTCTGACGCCGCCGCCTCTGACGCGTCCGCCGCCTCCGTCGGGTCCTTCGCCTCCGCCGGGTCCTTCGCCGAGGCCGTCCCGCACGTCCCGGCCGCCCCGGTGCCCCCGGACTTCCCGCGGCCGGAACTCGCCGCGGGCCTCGCCGAGCCGCTGCGCGGCCCCGCGTTCTCCTCCTACCGGCCCGACGAGGTCGGCTGGCTGCTCCAGGACCTCTCCGCCGTCCGCCTCGAAGCCCCCGTCGAGGAGCGCGAGGAGGCCGTGCAGAGCGGCGGCGCCCACTACGCCGAGTCGCTGCCGGTGGAGTACCAGCCCACCGAGGAGTACCAGCGCCTCTTCCACGCCGCGCTGGACGCCTCCGCCGCCCGGATCGCCCGAGCGGTGGGCGCCGTCACCGAACTCGTCCTGGAGACGCGCGGACCGCGCGCCGTCCTGGTGTCCCTCGCCCGCGCCGGCACCCCCGTCGGCGTGCTGATGCGCCGCTGGGCCCGGCACGCGCACGGGCTGGACCTGCCGCACTACGCGGTGTCCATCGTGCGCGGCCGCGGCATCGACGCGAACGCGCTGCGCTGGATCGCCGCCCACCACGACCCGGCCGACGCGGTGTTCGTCGACGGCTGGACCGGCAAGGGCGCCATCACCCGCGAACTGGCCGCCGCCCTGGACGCGTTGCGCGACGCCGGCGCGGACTGGGCGGGCCGCTTCGACCCGTCCGTGGCGGTGCTGGCCGACCCCGGGGGCTGCGTCGGCGTGTACGGCACCCGCGAGGACTTCCTCATCCCCTCCGCCTGCCTCAACTCCACCGTCTCCGGCCTGGTCTCGCGCACCGTGCTGCGCGCCGACCTGGTCGGCCCGCACGACTACCACGGCGCCAAGTACTACCGTGAGCTGGCCGGGGCCGACGTCTCCGGGCACTTCCTGGACACCGTCACGGCCGCCTTCGGCCAGGTCGCCGGGGCCGTCGCGGCCGACGCCGAGGCGCTGCGCGGCCAGGACCGCGCCCCGACGTGGGAGGGCTGGGCCGCCGTGGAGCGGATCAGCGAGGAGTACGGCATCGGCGACGTCAACCTCGTCAAGCCCGGCGTCGGCGAGACCACCCGGGTGCTGCTGCGGCGGGTGCCGTGGAAGGTCCTCGCCCGGCGCGGCGCCGGCACCGACCTCGACCACGTCCGGCTGCTCGCCGCACAGCGGGGAGTGCCCGTGGAGGAGGTCGACGGGCTGCCGTACTCCTGCGTCGGCCTGATCCACCCGCGCTACACCCGCGGCGCCACCGGTGTCGACGGCCGGGCGGTGGCCGCGAAGTGAGCCCCGCCGCGCTGCCCGCCCGCCCCGGCACCGTCGTCGCCAGCGACCTCGACCGCACCCTCGTCTACTCGGCCGCCGCGCTGGCCCTGGACATGCCCGACGAGCACGCGCCGCGACTGCTGTGCGTCGAGGTGCACGAGGCCCGGCCGCTGTCGTTCATGACCGAGGCCGCCGCGCGGCTGCTGGCCGAACTCGCCGAGACGGTGCGGTTCGTGCCCACCACCACCCGCACCCGCAAGCAGTACCGCCGCATCAACCTGCCCGGCAGGCCACCGCGTTACGCGATCTGCGCGAACGGCGGCCACCTCCTGGTCGACGGCCGCACCGACCACGACTGGAACGCCGAGATGCGCCGTCGGCTCGACGACGCCTGCGCCCCCCTCGCCGAGGTCCGCGCCCACCTGGCCGCCACCGCCGACCCCGACTGGCTGCGCAAGGAACGCGTCGCCGAGGACCTGTTCGCCTACCTGGTCGTCGACCGCGAACGGCTGCCCGCCGGCTGGGTCAAGGAACTCGCCGACTGGGCCGACGAACGAGGCTGGACGGTCTCCCTCCAGGGCCGCAAGGTCTACGCCGTGCCCAAGCCGCTGTGCAAGAGCGCCGCCCTGGCCGAGGTGGTCCGCCGCACCGGCGCCCGGCAGGTGCTGGCGGCCGGCGACTCCCTCCTCGACGCCGACCTGCTGCTGGCCGCCGACCACGGCTGGACCCCCGGGCACGGCGAACTCGCCGACACCGGCTGGACGGCTCCGCACGTCACCGCGCTCGGCTCGGTCGGTGTCGCGGCCGGCGAGGAGATCCTGCGCCGCGTCCTGGTCCGCTCGGCCGAGCACGCTGGGCCGAGCAGGTGATGTGACGGCACGTCGGTTGCGGCCCGGGGTGCTGCCGGCCGTCACACCCGACCGGCCGGCAGCACCCGGGAGCAGCGGTCGCGGGTGCGCTCCACCCGTTCGGCGTTGGCGCGTTCGCTGCGCCGGATGAACTCCAGCGCCTGCTCCCGGGTGCGCCCGCCGCGCACGTGCCGGTGCAGCAGCCGCCGCTCCCGCAGCTGCCGGGGCGCGTCCACGTACCACAGCGCGTCCAGCAGGCCGCGCACCCGCTCCCAGCCGGGGCCGTCGTCGGCGAGGTAGTTCCCCTCGGTGACCACCAGCCGCGCCGACGGCGGCACCACCAGCCCGGCGGCCACCGGTTCGTCCAGCCGCCGGTCGAAGTCCGGGGCGTACACCGGGCGTTCGCCGGCCTCGCGGAGCCGGCCCAGCAGATGGACGTAGCCGTCGGCGTCGAACGTCTCCGGCGCTCCCTTGCGGTCGCGCAGCCCCAGCCGGTCCAACTGCGCGTTCGCCAGGTGGAAGCCGTCCATCGGCACGTACGCGGCCGTGCCGGGACCGAGCAGGCCGTCCACCCCCGCCACCAGCTGGCGCGCCAGCGTCGACTTGCCCGCGGCCGGCGCGCCGGTGAGGCCGAGCAGCGTCCGCCGCCCTGCGATGCTGTCCATCAGCGCGACCACGTCGTCAACGAGCATCCGCACAGAGTAGAACGCCGTCCGGGGAGGACCACCCTTGTACGCGACCAAGAACCCGCCGCTCACGCCGGAGCTGTACGCATACGTCCTGGAGTGCAACCCGCCCCTGACCGCGGCGCAGCGCGCACTGGTCGAGACCACGCACCGGCGGCTGCCGCGGAACGCCGGCCTGCAGACCGCGCCCGAGCAGGGCCCGCTGCTGTCCTTCCTGGTCCGGCTGACCGGCGCCCGGCAGATCGTCGAGATCGGCACCTTCACCGGCTTCTCCACGCTGTCCATGGCTCTCGCGCTGCCCGAGGGCGGCCGGATCACCGCCTGCGACGTCTCCGAGGAGTGGACCGCGATCGGCCGCGCCGCCTGGGCCGAGGCGGGCGTCGCCGACCGCGTCGACCTGCGCATCGCCCCAGCGATCGACACGCTGCGCTCCCTTCCCCGCGAGCCCTGGGTCGACCTCGTCTTCCTCGACGCGGACAAGGGCGGCTACCTCGACTACTGGGAGGAGCTGGTGCCGCGCATGGTCCCCGGCGGGCTGATCGTCGTCGACAACACGCTGTACCACGGGGCGGTCACCGACCCGGACGCCGGCGGGGGAGCGGCGGCGATCCGGGCGTTCAACGAGCGGGTGCGGGACGACGACCGGGTGGAGGCGGTACTGCTGACCGTCGCGGACGGGGTGACGCTGGCGCGGCGGCGGTAGGTGACCGGCCGGGGGCCTGCGCGCCTGGCGTTCCCGGGGAGCCTTGCGGGCTCCGGTCCGGGTGGTGGCGCCGGCGGGCCGGGGGGTCGGGTTGGCGGGTCCGGGTGGTGGCGCCGGCAGCCGGGGGCGGTTCGCCCGGGCGGGTGCGGGCCTGTGGACAACCTGTGGGGCCGAGGCGGCGGTCGGGGCTATCGTGAGGCCATGCCTCGTTACGAATACCGCTGCAAGGCGTGCGGG
>Ga0164242_10002570_pt1 | contig 21029 bp, 19 predicted proteins | sample OricomgcompostMG_FD_108783 | JGI IMG/M metagenome (GOLD analysis project Ga0164242, IMG submission 108783) | Miracle-Growth compost microbial communities from Emeryville, California, USA - Original compost - Miracle growth compost (MG) ... | reverse complement strand
TGGGCTTCCCATCCCGGTCATTGAGAAAACTGACCATATGGACAGTATCACCCTACCTCCATCTCCTGCAACCCATGTATCCTGCTTCTGTAGGGGCCAATGACTGGTACGTACTGAAGGCACAACCTACCTCAGAGAGATACGCCGATCTTGCCGAAGTGCTGGCCCGCGGCCTGGTAGCGGAACGCCTCGGCGAGGTCATCGAGCGCAAATTCACGATCAATCACCGGCTCGATACCGGTGGTTTCGATTGCACGGATCATGTCCTGCTGGGCGGTGCGGCTACCCACGGTGATGCCGGTCATGGTGAGATTGGAATAGAAGAACGCCGCGGTCGGCACCTTGCCGGCAACGCCAGTGAGCACGCCGATCAGACTGATATGGCCGCCCATGCGGCAGGCCGCGATCGATTGCCCCAGCGTACCCGGCCCACCGATTTCGACGACCGCATCCACGCCACGACCGCCGGTGAGCTTCCGCACCGTTTTGCCCCAGTCGGGATCTTTCACGTAATTGACCGTGGTATCGGCACCCAGCGCCCGCAGGCGCTCGATCTTGGCGTCGGAACTGGACGTCGCGATCACTCGCGCGCCGGCGGCGCGAGCGAATTGCAGCGCGAAGATCGATACACCGCCAGTGCCCATCGTCAGCACCGTATCGCCGGGTTTAATGCGCGCCTCGACCATCAGCGCGCGCCAGGCGGTCAAGGCCGCGCACGGCAGCGTGGCCGCCTGAGCGTGGGAATAGCCGGCCGGGGCACGGGTGAAAGCACCAACCGGCGCGGTGACATACTCAGCGGCCATGCCTTCGCCGCGATCACCGGGCGTACCCTCACGCTTGGCCGCCGTGATCGGGCCGTCATTCCAGTTGGGGAAAAACGTCGAAACCACGGCATCGCCCACCGAAAACTCACGCACGCCGGCGCCCACTTCCACCACCTCACCGGCGCCATCAGACATCAGCACACGACCATCCGCCGTCGGGATGCTGCCGTTGGCAACCGCATAATCGTGGAAATTCAACGAGCTGGCATGTATCCGCACGCGGATCTCGCCGGCTTTCGGAGCAACGGCGTCACGTTCGACGATTTCGATATGGTCCAGCCCACCTGGCTGGCGCAGTACGGCGGCTTTCATAAGGGTTCTCCCGATAGCAGAGGTAGCAGAGAGGTAGAGGGGCCGTGGGAAACTTCAGTTGGCCTGTTCCATCACTTCTCGCAAGGTACGGCAGGCCAGGCCGATGTGCTTGGCTGTCCAGCGTTTGGCTGGTCGATCCTTTGCTCATTGTCATCTCGGCTGTACTATACCTTGTGCAGCCGGGGAGGGGTCACTTCAAGGTGGCGGAGAGGGCTACGCCACCACTTGACTTCACTATGCCGGCCTCACTACACTCCTCAGCAGGTGGATATGTACGGGGCTGCATGACGCGGTGTCCACCCGCCGCCGAGGAAACTCGGTTTCAGCCGTGCTGAAATGACAAGAGCACCCGAGAGCGAGAAGCCCTTAATTGGGCTTTTTGCTTTTCTAGCACTTACCTCTTCGCCCACTGGTTGGCCGTCTGACCGGTTCGCCACGAAGCTTTTTAGCCAACAAAACCTTTGCACGTACTTTATCACGGCGTTTCAGGTGTACCGGCCTGCTACCGAGGTTGCTCGGTTTCCTTACATAGGCACTCTCAACATAAACGCGCAGCATGCTGCTACTCTGCCTTCGACGTCCTTATAGCCTTGCATTTTTATTGAATTCCAATCCATCGCCGCTACACCCCGCCCCCTGCACCTCAATCTCGCAGTCAGTTTCCCTTCCCGCGACCGAACCTCACCCACCTCCAGAAAATTACCCCGTATACCGGAGACCCCAATTACCTTGGGCTCAAAGCAACACCCTTTTTCGAGCGCTCAGTTCCACTGGCTTGCGCGTCTTTCATCGGCACACCAACCTGGATTCTGCCTCGGGTGTGGGCGTCGGCCATCACAAATACTGCCCTTTTGTACACTGTTTTTTGTACCAGAATCAAGGCCATCAACAGACAACGGCACAGCGGGCGGCCAGGGGGCCGGGATTTCTCTCATACGGGACATGCCTCCGCGATTACCTTCTCGCGATAGTGATCGGGCAAGGCTGCGGGGGTAAGGACATTCACCTCTACATTCAGCAACAGGCGGAGCTTGTGACGAATGGCACCAATGTCAAAGAGGGTCATTGACGCCGTCGGATCAATCAGGAGGTCCAGATCACTTTCTGACGTATCACTCCCACGCAATACCGAGCCAAACACACGAGCATTGGCAGCGCGGTGAGCAGCCACGATCTGGCGAATGGCTGGGCCGTGAATCCGCACAGCATCGGAAGGCTTCATGGCGGGTCCTCCATCGGGTACGTCACGGATAGCAACTGACGCAAGCGGGATCAACGAGCCTAACTTGATACTACAGGAACGCGCAGAGGTATCTGCTCAAGACGTTCCAAAGCCAATTTCAGTTGAGGGGCACCGAACAGCTTGAGCTTGCGGCGTGCCCAGGTTCCTCCTGCTGGCCAACGCTGTAATCCGGCCAGCAAGGACTCAACATCAGGATTGACCTGCTCTCTGGTCAGCAGCCAATCCACTGTGGCCAGCAGCTCCAGACCGTAAGGTGACTCGAAGCCATCAATCAACTGCGAGACTTTCTCCAAAGCAGGCAAGTACTCCTTGGCCTCACCACCGAGATACAGCTCGACTTTTTTGCGCCGACTGTCATCGAACCAGATGGTATCCAGCGGATCACTGTCGCTAATACGCTTCTCGCTTCTGAGATAACTACCATCCAAACCATCCAGAAGGTGCCGAAGTCGATCAGCATAGGGGCCGTAGTGGTGTGCCCCAAAGCGCAGATCCAGCGACTTGAGCCTTTCGGACTCAATGGCCCGCTCCAGAAACCAAGCCAGTTTCTGAATCTCCAGCAAACTGCAGTCCATGCCCAAGATCCAATAGCGACGCACCAGTTCAGCAACCAGGGCACGGGCGGGGGTCAGCTTTTCCACCCCTTTCGGCTTTGCCACGTTCTGGTAGCGTGCCGTAGGCTCGTAAACAATAATGTCCACCCCTTCCAAGTCACCCAACTTTTGCTCAATGAGGGCCTTCACCCGACTCCAATCCAGCCCGCCATTACCCGCTCCCAACGGCGGAATAGCGATAGAGCTTACGCCGGAGTCAACTATGAACCGGCGTAAGTCCACCAACCCTTCGGCAATCCAAGAGAGCTGCGACTTCGCGCGCCAGTGCTGCTTGGTAGGGAAGTTGACGATCCAGCGTGGCCCCATCAATTCACCAGTCTCCGTGATGAACATCTTGCCGGTCTGCACTTCGCCCGCCTTGCAGGCTTCGGCATAGGCCGCTGTATTCGCGGGAAAGCGCTCTTTAAACATCAAGGCAATGCCCTTGCCCATGACCCCCACCGTATTCACGGTGTTGACCAAAGCCTCCACATCCGCTTCCAGCAAATTGCCTTGCGTGCAGGTGATCACGGCCATCTCCTTAGAAGTACCACTGGGGTCTGCAGTAGACCGCAAGTGGCAGCCCTAACCTTGTGGTCTCTTCTTGCAACTCTTCTCTCACTTGCTCAGTGTAGCAAACCACTCCCAACAGCGCATGAACCGGAACGTGCTTGTGGACCAGTGCCTCAGCTTGGTAGCGCTCTACCTTCCTTGGGTCATCTGGATCACGCCGGAAGTCACGCCGTTGCAAAAGAGACCAATCAACGGCATTCAGCTTCGTTAGGTCGTTGAAATAATTTGCGGTAACAGGGTAGGCATGTCCGTCCGTAAACATAAATAACAACCCTAGCTCCCGCAATCTGAAGAGGCTGGACACGAGGATGACGATATCGGCGTTGTTCAAACGACGCACCCCACCTCGCCCAGTACGAATGTTGTACATCATGGGAGAGAACGGCGTGAAATAGAAAGGCACGTAATCGTTCAACACACCACCTGGCGACAGAGGAACTTGTCGAGTACCCCGGCGTGTAATCAACTCCCGATTGCCAATCACCTTCCAGTCTGCGCAGTTAGCCCCCCCACTACCCGCGTGCAAGCCATTAGCAAATACCCAAGGCAGATTCCTGCGATGAGTAATGCGCCAAACCAGCGCCTTTTCGGGATTCAGGTTATTGTAGATCATTGGCAAAACATGAATTTATTGATACATACATTGACGCCAACCCCACACGACTCTGCAATACCAAGCACATACGCCTTTGACCGCTCGTCACTCAAGACCAGTGATTCAGCATTCTCTCAATTGAAACAAGCCTGTATTTTACCGTACAAGCCAAAACTCAGGTATTGAGAACAAATTAAATTCGTCGGATCAGTATATCAGATCAACTCTCTATACTGACCCGCCTCATTTTATTCACCTCTATAACCGTCTCAACAATGATGGCGAGAAGGCGTAGGCGCTGCTGAGCATTCGGCACAGGAATACGTTTACCAGACTCTAGAGTGAGGTTATCCCAACGTACAAACTTCTTTTTTTCTGACTTGCCGCGCCCATATCTTCCAAAGGCATGCCAAGCATTTCTATATTCGTTTAGAAAGTTAATTCCTTTAAGATGACCAGGGGGTAGTATCTTTTTTACATTCCTGCCGACCCAGTCTTTCACATCTGATGCATTCTCAAGTAGTTTCCCCTCGCCAGTTCGTTCAGCCACCAGCTTGACAAAGCCTTCAAAAAGAAACATGAGAACAACCAGGAACGACATAGCACCTATCAGATTTCGCTCACGACCGAACGAAGAGCCTTTCCATGCCTCCAATGTTGCAATCTCATCAATGCATGTGAGTTCTGGGTAAGCCTTGATGGAATCGGGGAAACTGTTCGATCTCAAAGATTGAGCTATTACCTCTTCGGCAACAGCACCAGAGAAGAATAGATGTGACATTGTAAAGAGAGCCGAATCCAAACGATCATCAATGTCATCGCTTTGTAATTGTCTTTCTATCTTGGCAATACAAATTTCCCCACTAAGTTTCTGTCCAAGAAGAACAAGCTGTTTTACTGTTTCATCTAGCGGTATTCCGCCACCAGTTCTTGGTCCGCCACCCACCATAAATAGCCCCTCCGAACTCTTTTCTCCAGGCAACACCTAGCAAGACCAGTCGCTCCAGAGAACAACCGCTAGAAACCTACTCTAGACCAAGGATACTGGACATATGAACAGCGTCAAGGTATGTGTCCCCACCAAGCTAACCACCCTGAAACAAAAAGCCAACCATCAAGGAAGACTACACCTACCCGAAACACTACGGCCGCTTGACCGCATCCCCACTTCCCTTGCCAGTCACGGTCATGAGGATGTACTTGAAGTAGCCCGCAACGGTCAGGCCGTCGAGCATCTCCCGGTCAGTCTCTGCGAGTAGCTCCGGGGTGGACATATCGATGTTGTTGACTTGCGCCAGGCCGGTGATGCCGGGCCGGGCTTCGAAGACGCCCCGCTTGTCCCGCTCCGCAGTCAACTCCTCTTGATTGAACAGGCCGGGACGCGGCCCCACCAGGCTCATCTCGCCCTTCAGCACATTCCATATCTGCGGCAACTCATCAAGCTTGGTCTTGCGCATGAATTCCCCCAGCCGGGTAATTGCCGATGCATCCGCCAAATGTGTTGCCACTGAAGCCGTGTCCGGACGCATGGTTCGGAACTTCACCAACGTGAACGGTCGCTTGTTGCGCCCTACCCTCTGCTGCCGGAACAATGGCGATCCGGTATCAAAATAGCCCGCCACCAGCAGAATCAGCAGCAGCGGCGAGCCGAATATCAATCCTGACAACGAGAACAAAACATCGAACAGACGCAACAGCCCCAAACTCGATGCTTTGCCAGCATCACTTGCCCCCGATGCTTCCTCTGCTCCAGCAGAGCCAGATGTATCACCCAAAGCGGCTGGCATCGCCGGGATCGCCCCTGCATTGGTCTCCGCTAGAAACGCCTCGGCAGTTTCCCGCAGTGCCTCGTCCACGCTCACAGGCGGCGCCCAGCCAAGCGTCGTGCGCGTATGCTCAATATCCACTTGCAAATTGCCACACAGCCGCTGGGCGATGCCTTTCTTGCCCAGCAAACTGGCCGCCAGCATCAGCCCCCAGGTCGGTACCGGCAACAATCGCGCCGGGCGTCCCAGCGCCCGCCCCATGCGCCTCAGCAACTCTGTGGTCGAAAGATCCTCACCATCACTGACAAGAAAAGTTTGCCCAGCCGCCGCCGGATGATCGATACAGACGCGTATCAGGTCTATCAAGTTTTCCCGCGCAACCAGGCTGCGCTCGTTATGGATCGCCCCCAGAGGCAGCGGTACTCCTTTCCGGGTCCATGCCATCATGTTGCGAAAATTCGCCTTCACTCCGGGGCCATAGACCAGCGGCGGGCGAATGATCACACTTTCCATGCCCCCAGGCTGGCACAACGCCGCCAGACCGGCTTCGGCCTCTTGTTTGGAGACCCCGTAAGGGTCTTCGCTAGCCACCGGCGATGCCGCGGAAAACGTCCGCCCAGGGGTCGTGCTTTCACCATTCACCTTGATCGAGCTGATGAACACGAAACGCTTCACCCCTGCGGCAACCGCCTGCCGGGCAAGGTTGAGCGTGCCCTCGGTATTCACACGGCGGTACTCGGCCAGCGGGTCGCCGGCCTGCTCCGCCATCACATGCGCCCGCGCCGCGCAGTGCACCACCACATCCACACCGGCGAGCGCGGCCGTCCAGTCAGTGCGGGCATCAATATCGCCCACCACACAGTGGGCGTACACGAATGAGCCGGCCGGTGGCCGTCGCACCACGGCCACCGGTGTTATACCGGGCTCCCTTGAAAATACGGCCATCACGGCCTGCCCTACGAAGCCAGTGGCTCCGGTCACCAGAATTGTTTTCATCAGTAGATATGCACTCGCAGATTAACCAGAGCAGCTTAATGCTACAGCTACAGGGTACAAACCATTGGATCCGAGCCCGGCCTGTGCTTTCCATGATCCGCCTCGGATATGGCTTCACGAGCAATGCACCTCATCTCAGCATCGGTGAGGCGGCGCAGAACCCGCCTCATCAGCGTCTGATAGCCAATTCCGTGGTACTGGGCAAGCGCCTTGAGGTCATCAAGCAGCTCCTTCTGGATTCGAGTAGAAATCATCTGGAGCGAGAGGACACCATCCAGATCTTCCATCTTCAAGTCAGATGGCTTTGCGTGGAGTTCATCCCGGCCAAGTTTACCCACCTCCCAGGCTTTCGCAGTTCCTTCAATCTTCTCTTCAGACATGACGCCTCTTTCATTGCAGTGTTAGTCATTGAGTGCCGTACAAAGGCGCCTATCTTATGTACCAATCCGACCCCATACACCAGCTCGTTAAGTCAAACTCGCCTCTAGGACCCGAGACTCAAAACCCTTCAATACGCACACCTGAGCGTCAAAGTTTGTCATTCTTTTGCCTAGCGAGTAATAAGAAACCCAACAGTGAAGATGGCTCCTGCAATTCTTCCATACTTTTTTTCAGCAAGTCATCCATATCTTCTTCTGTGAGCTTCAATGACCCGACAGCAATTGCCGCGACAAACTCTAATGCGGCATCGCCATAGCTATCTGTGGCGCGAGAAAAAACCTTCAGCAAAAATTCTTTCATAATCTTACTAAGAGCAGGGCTCGCCGAATAGTCAAGCTCTGATGGCAAGGCAGCCCTCAACAGGCAAGCCTGAAGGATTGGGTCGTTAAACCGGAGAAAACATTCCGGTGCTAATACAACTGACTCATATCCGTTCGGGCATAACCGGAGTAAATGATTGTCGTGCTCCCGGGCACACTGCAAAGCCGACGACATCGTTAAAAATATAATTGCCTGGTCAACCTCACCGTATTGACATGCAATAGCTGACCCTTCTTCAAAGAAGACGAAGCCCTCCGATATCTTCATCTCCTTGCCTCTTGGCGTCATCAAGAAGCCTTCCTTTGCCTGATCTATGTAACGGACAGCCTTCCTCAGCGACTCAATGGCGCATTCTTGGCTTAGATATCCAAAATCAACAGCGCCTTCAGAAATGATACCATCCGCAGCCTCTCCTATACCTGAAATCCTCATCCAGGCATTGGCGCTCTTATAACTGCCTGTTGGCAGATTAATCCAGTTTGAAACGCCGTACTTGCGCGGTGTCGAGTTAACGGAAAGAAAGCTTTCGAGCTGACGCCACGCCTCGCTGGTGCTCGGCAGCCCCACAGGAGCAATGAAGAATCTGGGTATGTCTGGACTAATCAACGACCTTAAATCACGACTGACATCCCTAAGAGCTCCACCGTCTCGAGACACAAGAACAATCACCAGGACGCCTGCCACCTCCTCAGATTTGGCCAAATATCGCTTTATATCTTTGTACGAAAAGGCAGATATCTCCCTGCAAGAACAGGAGGCATCTATGATTTTTTTTCTTACGTCCTCGGCTAGCCCTTTTGACTTATCATCAAGGTACAAGATATGACTTATTGACGAAGGAAGAGACCATTTTATTTCATCGTCCAACCATTTTAAGAAGCTTTTATTTTCGAGAATTATTTTTTCATCAATATCAACTATTTTTTTATTGGCATTGCCAGAAAAAGGGTTAAATAAAATAGAAGAAAGACCAAAATGCTTATGGAATTTTTTCAAATTCTTGGGGCGATGTCGAAGGCCAATCACCACAGGGCGAGGAGGTTTTGCCTTCAAGGAGAAACTCTCCCCAATAATCTCGATCAGAGTACCATCCTTATCAGACAGCCCAGAAAATGATTCCCCAAAAGATTCAAGGGGGATCATCACGTCCCCATGCCGACCTTCTGAATCGACATCTACCAAGGTGGTTACTCGGCCTTCCTTGAAGTCTCTTTCTTTCATTTTCCTTGACATGCTTCCCGATGTCGAAGCAGAGATAATACAAAAGTAAGACGTATCTGGCGGGTTCAAACCTTCCAGCTCTTCATATGAATGGAAGCTCAATATCTGTGCATCGCTTTGGCAATGGGTCAGTGCATTCTTTACATAGGCATAGATACCCATTGTATCAACAAGCACTTTCTTGGCTTTGCGTAGTTTGCGAGCATACCTAGCTGCCATGCAGTAGCCGACCGTAAAAAGCTCAGCCTCATCGCTGGCGGTATCTCTTGATTGTATGAAAACCCTGTTCTTGTTGCCGGAGGGGTGCGCAAATACGTGGCCTGATGGCGCCCTCTGAATAGCCCCATTTTTCTGGAGAAGAGAGTAAACGCCCCACCCCAGTATTTCTTCCGGGCCAAAATCACAGTACAAATCAAGCCCTTTAATGATTTTTTTTGAAAATTTATTTTCAGACCACTCAAAGAAAATATATTCTTTAACAAAATCCAGATCATATTTCATTCCGCGATGCAACATAGCATCCTTGCCGCTGCTCTCAGAGCCAAACGCTGAACTGAATACTTCGGATTGGTCGTGACTTCCAAAAATGAGGAAACAATCAGGAAGGATAGATGAAGATTTAAGCGCCTCTTCCACATCCCTGTAAACGTTATCTTCAACAAGCTTACAGTCATTATAGCAAATAGCCATCACATCAATGGCACAATTATCACTGTTATTTATATTGCACCGCCAAAGATAGTACCTTTTCACACTTTCCCCCTCAGCGGCACCAAAATTGATATGACGGCACCTTGCACTGGAGAAAGGCCGCTTTCAACCCATTCATTGAAATCAAAAATATCTTTTTTCTTGTCGTTTCGATCAAAAGAATTAAACATTGAAAGCCGGCCAGATCGAATTCGTATCAGCCCGCCAATCCGTCTCAGCTCATTGAGCACCAGAGAAAACCCTTCGCCGGCAGCACTTTCCGGCTTAGAGGTAGCTTTATGTCGTAGAGAGCCAATCAGCGCCGCCTGCTCTTCTTCGATAGACATATCACCTACAGCCGTCCCCGTATACCGGCCAACCAGCCCTGGTCCCGAGTCGAAATAGCTTACTTCGAACATTCGCATGCTGGTACTTCCACTGTCTGTCTTTTCGGATTCGTTTTGCCAGTATCTCCTCAGTCCAGCGTGCCCGGAAAAATCCGCCAAATACATTTTTTCAGTAAGTCTCTTCCACCCCAGAATCATCCCTTCAACATGAGTAGGGAGCGGCCTGCCTGTATGATCAAAGACAGCATGCTCCTGAGTATTTTGCATCAGCTCAGTCGAAAACAGGCCCAGCGAGCTGATCAGCGAGTCAGGCACCTTTTCATGACTTTCCTTATTTATGACCCGAACCAGCTTTTTCATCGCTCGGCGCATACTTTCTGGCTCTTTAATTACCGACTTCGACGCGAAAAGTGGCTTAAGGTATTGGACTTTTGACCCAGACACACACATCAGATCTATCGTTCTGCCGCTTATGACCTTGTCGTACCTTTCCGAGTCCGTATTCGCCATTTTCTCCGCAGCCGGCTTCAGCGCGTCGTATCGGTCGAGTAATGCCTCTCCAATACGCACCCCCTCAGAAAGGCGCATGCCGGCGATCCCAGGCGAATAGCTACAAAGCGCCTCAAGGGCAGACTCTTCCGAAGCATTGGGATGCACGTCCAGGTAGCCATCACTCAAGCGCTGACGCGCCAGTGTCACTATCATCTGAAGACGAGATGCGTCATACATCGGGCTATGGCGCGATCCGAATGCATCCAGCGGGAAGATGAATCTGCTCTCCTTCGGTTCCTCTTCAATCCGGGAAAGCATCTTTTCAATATCCGAGAGAGTCCTGCATTTTCCTACGTTAACATTTCCCAAACCGCCACCTCAGTACCGTCTGATTATTCTTAGCAGTTGTTTTCGGCCAGAAGCTCCTTGATGCGCGGCTCCGGCTTCCAGTAATCAGGCCCTTTCAAAAACTTACCGTTCTCATCATAGATGGGCTCACCGTCCAGGCCCAACTTGCTTTCATTGCTGTCCATGATGATCGTCAGCACCTCTTCAAGAGGAATGCCATATTTCATTGCCTCCGACCGGCAGTACACTATGACATCACCAAGAAGATCGGCGATGGCGGCCTGCACATCAAGGGGGCTTTCATTACTGTGGATCTGGTCCACAATCAGATCTATTTCAGAAACTTCATCCAGCAAGGTTTTCTTGAACTTCAAAAGACGCTCATCGGTGTCTTCGAAGAGCCGTGGCACCTCGCTCACAGGGAGCTTGTACATCTCATTCATCTTCTGAATTCGGTCACGGAATGCCTTGCTCATACACGAACCTCCAATTGATATCCATTGAGATCACCGGCTTGGCCGTGGCACGGACCCCGCCGGCTCCCACGATAACTACTACGGCTCCCCCCTCAAAGGCCAGCAGCCTCCTTGTAGATACGCAGATGCGTCGCCACCACCTGCTTGATATCGAACCGTTGCTCCGCCAAAACCCGGCCAGCCGCCCCCATCTTCTGCCTAAGCTCGGAATCAAGCAGCAGGCGGGTAATGGCGTCGGCCAGAGCAGCGGCGTCACGAACCGGCACCACCAAGCTGGTTACACCCGGGGTGACTGCATCCCGACAACCGGGTACATCAGTGGTCACTACGGCCCGCCCCACCGCTGCGGCCTCCACCAACACCTTGGGTAAACCCTCGCGGTAAGACGGTAACACCACCACATGGCAAGATGACAGAAAGTCCGCCATGTCCGTTCTGAACCCGACGTACTCAACGGCGCCGCTCGCCACCACCGCATCCAACTCGGCTTTGGTCACCGCTGCGGGGTTGTAACGATCGAGCTTTCCGGCCACCAGGAAGCGGGCGGCAATCCCATTCTCCCTGATTCTTCGGGCGGCCTCACAAAACTCGGAGAAACCCTTGTCATGCAGCAGCCGTGATGCAAAGCACACCCGCAATTCACCCTGCGCTTCCGGCACGAGGTGGTACTCATCCAGCGCAACACCAGAGCCTGGAATCAGAACCGCCCTGCTCTCTTCAAGCCCGGTAATTCGGGAAACCAATTGTTGATCATCCTTGTTCTGAAAGATCACGCGAACCTTTTCAGGAGCCAAGGCAATCCGGTACACCGTCTCGACAACCCTTCTGACAACAGAGCGTCGCCCCTCCGCCATGAATACATGCCCGAGGCCAGAGATTGCCATAACCACCCCCTTCACAGGGAAAAGCCGGGCTATCAGCCCACCGTACAAGACAGGCTTGATGGTAACCAGGTGAACAATCCGGGGGCGCACCCTGAGGAAGGCGACAAAAATGCTGAACAGCGTAACCAGCTCTCTCAATACGGAAGTGCTGCCGCGGTTCATCGTTATCTCGATGCAGCGGACGCCCAGGCTCTTCAGCCTTTCGGCGTTAGGGGAAGCCGGCGATGCCAAAAAGACACTGTATCCGTCTTTCATTGCTGCCTGAGCAAGTGGCAAACGGTGCGAAACGAAGAAGTCGCAGTCGTTGACAATAAAAAGTAGCGTTTTCCGTAACACAGATTCACAGCTCCTTTATATTTCTCCATTCCGCAATGGGATGGGCCTTAGTTTCTACCATCTACAATAAAAATGTTAAAGATAAGACGCCAGTCGGCCTCTACGTCGGAAAGGCTTCGTAATAAATGAAATAAAACTCGGCGCCCCCAGGACAACGATAATTCCATACGCAACCATATGATGGCGCATTGCGGTACCATAGTTCGTAGTCCCAGATGCCCACATAAATTCGAGGATAAGGTATGCCGTTAGCAAAATACCAGCAGCGTGCCTTTGATAGCCACTCGATGATCTCCAGAACACTATCGAAGACAACAAAAGAGCTGCATGAAACAGCACAACCAAAGCTGCGATAGCATCAATAAAGCTACGAACCTCCCAAGGAAAAGGGCCAAAAAAATAATGAGACAGTGCACCTGCCCCTGTTACCATAAACCCAAAAGGAGAGGAAAAGTCGATGGGCGCGCCATATGTGCTTCCTCCTATGCTATCAATACTTCCATGTCTGTAACTATTTGCATACTCAACTACGTTCCCTGTCTGAACTGCTTGAAGCGCCCCCATAGACGGCAAGTTCAGTGCAACGAGCGCAATGGCGATGAAAGCTGGAACCAACACAAGGGTTTTTTTAACTCGTCTCCGAGAAAAGAAAGCCGACTCTTTTTGGCTATTAAAATTCCAAGAAATAAAAATAAAAAGCAAGAAAATTGAATAAACCGATAGCCCATTGTGAAGGATTGCCAAAAGCAAAATAGAAGCGACAAACTTCACTAATGCCGCTCCCTCTCTCCTGAGACGCCAAAGAAGTCCAAAATAAAGCGCCATTAGAAGAAATAAAATTTGGTACGCCTCTCTAAGATTGACTGAGGTCCAAATAAGAACAAATGGCTCCATACCAAAAAAAATCATGGCAGTTGCATCATATTTGAAGATACCAACGATATTTTTTAATTTTAACAAGTAAACAGTGCTAAAAGCAAAAGCTAACACAACCATAGATTGCGCAAGAAACAAGCTTGGCGTAGATATCCTATAGATATGAGCCAAGAACCATTCATAGAACTTTGAATCAGAACCGAACGGAGCACCGAATAGTGACTGCGAGTACAATGCTGCAGTGTTATGGAATCGGATTGCATCTGCATTAGCACCGGGAAGTGTTTCAAAAAAGCAATTATATACAGATATAATGTGATGAAACGTTAATATCACCCAAAAAGCCAAAAACACCCCACCTCTTGCTGGCCGAAAAGGCTTATACGCAAAGGGAAGAAGGTAACTTAATAGTATTACTGGGGCAGCAACAAGTACGTCAGCGTCAATAAGCATATATTCATCTCATTCGCTAGCATGATTAGACTTTCATAATTTACAGGCACACGCCTCCAATCCAAGCTCATCCAGCCACGCCTGAAACATCAGCACACTCCAGAGGTGGTGCTGCCAATTACGCTTGCCACTCAAGTGCTCAGCCCACTTTCGGCGGATCGGCGAAGGATTGAAGAACCCTTCCTGTCGCAAACGGGATTCATCAAGCAGATTCTCCGCCCAATCACGTAGCGGGCCACGCAGCCAGCTATCAATCGGAACACCAAACCCTACCTTTGGCCGCTCGATCAATGCCTTCGGGACATGCCGGTACAACACTTGCCTGAGCACCCACTTGCCCACACCATTGCGTAGCTTCAAGTGCTGCGGCAAGCGCCAGGCAAACTCAACAACACGATGATCCAGGAAGGGCACTCGTGTCTCCAGGGAGACCCCCATGGCAGCACGGTCCACCTTGGTGAGAATGTCATCAGGCAAATAGGTAATGGCATCCAGAGCCATCATGCGCTGGATGTCATCCAGACCAGCCAGGGGAAGAGAAGCTCCACGCAGTGGGGTGAAGGGTTCAGCGGTGTTCAGCACCACTGTTTCGGGCTGCCAATAGCTAACAAGACCAAGGTACAGCTCATCAATCGAAGCGGCCCCCAGAACACCAGCAGCTTTATGAAGCTTCTCGCCGGGGTTGGCCAGCTTCATGCGCGCGGGCAAAACGACCTGGAGTCTGTCGAGAACGGAGTTCCATGCGTTTGGTGAAACGACCAGCAAGCAGCGTGCCAGAGTGTGACGTAGCCCAAGCGGCATCCTGGAAATCGTTCCCCAGCGATTGAAGGCTTGTATGTAGCGGTTGTACCCCCCGAACAGTTCATCACCCGCATCACCAGACAGTGAAACCGTCACCTTCCGCTTCGCCAGCTGGGAAACCAGGAAAGTAGGAATCTGCGACGAATCGGCAAAGGGTTCACTGTAAAGATTCGGCAACCGAGGGATCACATCCAGAGCCTGCTTGGGTGTTACGTACAGCTCGGTGTGATCTGTACCCAAGTGCTGTGCCACCGCCTTCGCATGAACGGCTTCATTGTAGCCTTCTTCATCAAAACCAATGGTAAAGGTGCTAACCGGGCGGCTCGACTGAGCCTGCATCAACGCGACCACCGTAGAAGAATCAATCCCACCGGACAGGAAAGCCCCCAACGGCACATCGGAAATCATCTGCTGGCGGACTGCTGATTTCAGTAGGGCTTCCAGTTCATTCACCGCTTCCGTGTCACTACCGGGAAACGAGGCGGCCACTCCGGCCTCGGCAGCGGCAGACAATGACCAATAAGGTTCCACCACCGGTTCGAGCCTGCCGCTTGCCAAGGTTAGCAAATGCCCTGGTAGCAGCTTGTAAATGCCCTGATAGATGGAGTGCGGCGCCGGCACATTGTTGTGGCGCATGTAAAGGCAGAGCGCCTCGCGGTTGATATTCGCAGTAAACGCCGGATGTGCCTTGAGCGCCGAGAGCTCCGACCCAAAGAGAAAGCATGCGCTATCGCCGGTGCCCTGCCAGCCATAGTAGAGCGGCTTTTCGCCGAGGCGATCTCGCCCGAGGACCAGCACACGTTGCTGTTTATCCCATACGGCGAAAGCAAACATGCCGATACAGCGCTCAATGGTAGCGCGCACGCCCCAGGCTACAAAGCCAGCCAGCAAGGTTTCTGTATCTGAATGGCCGCGCCATGCGGGAGCTGCACCGGAAGCTGCCAGTTGCTTGCGCAACTCTAGGTGGTTGTAAATCTCCCCGTTGAAGACAATGACATAGCGGCCCACGTGGCACAACATGGGCTGGTGGCCCGCTGGCGATAAATCCTGGATAGACAAGCGACGATGCCCCAGAGCAATGCCCATACCCGCATTATACCAAGCGCCAGAATCATCCGGGCCACGCGGCACTATGGCATCAGTCATGTTCTTAAGCGATCTTTCCACCATCTCGGAATGACTGGTCTCACCGCCGCCCAACCAGCCTACCAAGCCGCACATCAGCGCTTGTCTCCAAAACCAGACAGAACGCTTCGATAGAATTCCTGATACTGCTTGGTGACACGGCCGATCTCATAAAGAGATGCAATACGAGCGCGGGCTCGAGCCCCCAGTTCCTGTCTTTCTGTTAAGGGTAATCCAAGTACAGCTAGCAGCTCTTTTGCCAGTGCAGGCATATCCCCTACCGTTACTACACGCCCCGTATCCGCTACTATCTCGGCCGAATCACCCGCGTCTGTGACCACACAAGGTATGCCGCAAGCCATGGCTTCTCCCAACACGTTTGGAAATGCCTCGCCATGTGAAGAGGATACAAGCACTGTGAAAGATGCCATCAAGCGAGGGATATCATCTCTCTGGCCAAGTAAATGCGTGCATTCACTCAGGCCATGAGACTCGATCACGGCCATCAACTCATAGTTATCTTCATTCACACCCTTGCCAGCAAGTACGAAATGCACGTCCGGCATAGCAGAATGAACAAGTGCTGCTGCCTCAATGAATCCAGGGTGATTTTTCTGAGAGTCATACCGGGCAACTAGCCCCACCAAAGGCACGTATTGGGCAAGAGATAATTCAGCGCGGATACGTCCTGCTGCACCCAAGTCCACTCTAAACCGATCCAGCTCAAAGCCGTTTGGGATCACATGAATTTTGCTCTTATCATAGCCCACTCGAATATGAGCCGACTCGGCTTGATGCGAGCATGATAGAATAGCAGCTGGCAACCAGCCGGAAAGCCGGGCGCAGGCCGAAACGATCATCAGTGTACTGAATTTATTGTGCTGCTTAGAAAGATTACTTTGACGCAGCCCCCAAATGACACGACGGCAACCAAAAAGTCGTGCAGATAAACCGCCCAAAAAATCCGCATGATACATCCAAGTATGGACAATATCTGGATTATATCTCTTTAGCAAGCCAATAATTTTAAATATCATTATTGAGGCAGAGATAAAGCCACCTCCACCAAGGCTGTACACTGGTATATCAAGATCTTCAATGAGAGACTGAATCTCTCCGCCGCTGGTAAGGGAAATAACGACGGGGCTAAATTCATCACGATCAAGCCGTCTCAGCAGCTTTAGAAGCATGGTCTCTGCACCGCCAGTGTGAAGGCCTGTCACGATAAAAACAATTCCGATAGACATAACTCTCAATACTTAATATTAAAGATTTAGTATATTGCATTAATGAATTATAGATATTACTTATAAGTAGAATTTTCAGCTATGTCACAATAAACAATAGATCCGGCAGCTACAGACACATTACTTCCAACCGTTATCGGGCCTATCAGAATGGCCCCGGCCCCGACCAAGACCCCATCGCCCAAGCGAGGTGCACCTATCCGCCTTTTTGACCCGAAGTTCGATCCAATAGTGACGTGGTGAAATATAGTGCATCCATCGCCAATCTCAGCCATGCTCGATATAAAGATGCCGTAGAGTCCATGCTGGAAGACAATCCCCTTTCCAATCTTTGCCGCAAACGGAACAGAGCACCCTATAAAAAAGCTAAAACACCTACTTACGATAACGCAAAGAACATATGGTATCCATAGAATGGGAATGCTTTTCTTTTTCCTTTGGAGGCAGCTTCCAACTCTAAAGTTAGCCAAAAATATTACCGTCGAGAGCCCTGATCGAATATTGTTCCTGATATCTTCTCTTATTAAACTAAGCATGAACCCTCTCAATATACTCCAAAATGGCCTCTGAAAAGCAATCTTCCAAGTCACTGCTCCCAGAAATATACACCCATTCGTCATTCTCGAAAATAAAGTGCCCTGGCGATTCAACGAGTGTATACGGTCCGAAATTTGTCGCCTGATACTCAATCAAATGAAATCCTGCATCTGATTTGGCAATATCAAGGGACGAGTACGGAACATCAAGTTTTTCATGGATGCTTTTTGCGTAATTCAGCAGGTCTTTAGAAATGTCTTTTTTTGAAGGAAAGGAAAATAGCCCGCTTCCGCTCGCCTTGAAAGTTCCTTTTGAAACCTTTCGCTCCAAAATAAAAATTTTCTTTCCGAAAATTAAGATCTTGTAATCGCCTACCAGGCCGGGGAGGTATTGCTGCGACACGCTGAGCCGCTTCTTTTTGTATCTGTATTTATATCTATTAAACTCTTCTGGATTGAGCTTTAATGCCCTTGCGAGCATGATTATGGCCCTTTTTAGAGGTGTCCTGAACATCCCCTTTATCTTTTTTATATCTCTCTTTTCTTCTATCAGCTCAACGCCTGAGCTCCCGGCACCCATCGCTGTTTTGTATACGAACGGGAAAGCTTCAGGCGCATCATCCAAGTGGAAGAAGTATGATCCTTTCAAATCCCCAAAACCGTTCTTCTCTCTAAATATTTGCTGAAACCCCTTATTTTCATGCGCCATCAGGGCATCCAGCGATGGGATGACGGTGCATTGCTTTGAAATTAGGTAAATAATATCCTTCACGTACGCTCTGATACTTTCGTCGTCCGATGATGTATAGACAACTATATCGTCGCTTTTCAAATCAAAAGATATGATATTTTCAATTGACGTATATTTAATGTCATAACCTTTTGATATCAGATCTTTGGATATTTTCTCAGGAGAAAGCGTCTTCCAGCTCGCCCCGGCGCTTCCAAAATAACCATTGGGGAGTGTCACAATATATATCACTTGAATACGCCAACCTTTTCGAATTTCATGTATTTGATGCAAGAAAGCAAAGACAGCAACATCCTGGAAAATATAAAAACAGCAATCACAGCACTAAGCCCCCATATCGGAGTTAGTGCGATTATTAAGACAAATCCAAGCAGAGAAACTCCAACAGATATCATTGCGGCATCTTTCTCATGAGATGACAGCGCAAGGTAGTTTACCCCATAGACCAGATAAGAAAATCCAAAAAATACGCTGAATGAAAGCCATTGAAGATAAACCTTCACATTACTCCCTGAGCCGGCATACATGAAGTGCGCTATCTTTTCGGAGAACACAAAAACAAACACAGTGAAGATAATACCCAAAATCATCATGGCCTTGGCAAAAACACTGTGCTTTTCTGGCTTTCTTGATATGTAGGGAAGAAAGACAGTTGCTATAACTCGTCCAACTGTTGTTAACGCCTCAGTCACCTTCATCGCAGCACTATACAGGCCGACAGCTATGGAGCTTGCGAACACCCCCAAAAAGAACACTGAAGAGTTACTGTACAGTATCGGCGCGGCTTGCATCAGAAACACATGGTACCCACCAGCATACACTTTCTTAATCTCGCTGACTCGCACACTACGAAGGCGAACATTCAGAACGAAGCGTGCAACAACCAGCGCCAGAATCAACATCACAAAAGAGCAAGTTGCATAAATTATATTCACGTAGATATAATCACTTTCTTTTTTCACAAGAAAGATTAAGACTAGGATGTATCCAATTTTTGATAGCGCGCTGAGGACAGCAATAAGCCCCATTCGCTCCAATCCATTAAATAACCAGGCCGGCAAAGCTGACTGTGCGGACACTAGTAAAATTGCGCCCATGAATAGAAGTTTATTGTCCCCGAAGCCCGGAATGATGAAAATAAGGGCACCAGCAACACAGAAACTAAGTATAATTATCCCGACTGTTGCGGCCATGGTATTGCTGTATATCGCTGAGACTTTATCTTTGTCTGATCGGTTGCGCGCAATGTCTCTTGTAGCTGTTATCATGAAGCCATAGCTCATCACTGACGCAAAGTAGGCTGCAAACGATAACGAGAAAACGATTACGCCATACTTTTCTACGCCCACGGTTCTTATGAGATATGGTGCTTCAATCACGGGAACTATTACATTGACTCCACGTATAAAGAACAATGCTATCGTATTTTTTAACAACACCGCAGCATCACTGCCCAGCCGCTTCTTTCTAGCTACGTGCATCTCTTTATTTTCTTTCCAGAAAGTTCACTGATCAGCATGCTGTCACCCAAGGCCATAACCTGCCGCTTGGGCGAAGGTAAATTGACAGCCATTTAGGTTTATTCTCTTAGATTATTCCAGATCTATAATGATTCCACATACCAGGGCATGGCAACCCCCAGCCCCTGCCCGATGCTATGGCTCGGCCGATACCTGATACACTCCCCCGCCTTCCCAACATCCGCCTGCGAGTGCCGCACGTCCCCTGCCCTGAAATCCCGATAAACTGGTGCTTTGTCGTAGTCCACGCCCAGCTCGCGCAATTCCTTCGCGATCAGCTCGAACAACTGGTTCAGGCTGGTACGTGCATTGCAGGCCACATTGAACACTTCCGCATCGTCGCCCTTTTCGCGCAAGGCAGAAAGCAGGTTTGCTTGCACGGCGTTATCCACGAAGCAGAAGTCCCGGCTGGTTTCGCCATCACCGTTGATGTACACCTCGTCGCCGTTAATCATGGCGGCGGTCCATTTGGGAATCACCGCGGCGTAGGCACCATTGGGGTCTTGCCGGGGGCCGAACACATTGAAGTAGCGCAGCCCGGTGGATTTGAAGCCATAGGTGCGGGCAAAGACGCTGGCGTACAATTCGTTCACGTATTTGGTCACAGCGTAGGGCGAGAGCGGGTTGCCGATCTTGTCTTCCACTTTGGGCAGATCCGGGTGGTCGCCGTAGGTGGAGCTGGAAGCGGCGTAGGTGAAGCTGCTGACGGCTTCATCCTTGGCGGCGACGAGCATGTTCAGGAAGCCGTCGATGTTGGCCTGGTTTGTAGCAATGGGGTCAGCGATGGAGCGCGGTACGGAGCCGAGGGCAGCTTGGTGGAGTATGTGGTCTACACCTTTCACGGCTTGGCGGCAGGTCTCCAGGTTGCGGATGTCGCCTTCGATGAAACGGAAGCGCGCCCATTGTTCTGGGGAGACTAGGCTTTGTACTTCGTCCAGATTGTGCTGGTGGCCGGTGGCAAAGTTGTCCAGGCCAATGACGGTTTGGTCAAGGCCGAGCAGGGTTTCCAGTAGGTTGGAGCCGATGAAACCTGCGACGCCAGTGATGAGCCAAGTTTTAGGGGTGGCTTGCAGTTCGGTCTTGATTTGGTCGTATTGGGTCATGGTTTTGGGGTGCTTGGGTTGCTTGTTGGGTTAAAGATGTAGTGGTCAAGTAGAACCGGACACTTTGTTAAGCCCTTCCTCAAATTCCATTGGCGTTTGATAGCCCAAGGTAGAATGTAATCGTTGGCCGTTGTAGTAAACAGCGATGTACTGCTTCAC
>Ga0164242_10002569_pt1 | contig 21033 bp, 19 predicted proteins | sample OricomgcompostMG_FD_108783 | JGI IMG/M metagenome (GOLD analysis project Ga0164242, IMG submission 108783) | Miracle-Growth compost microbial communities from Emeryville, California, USA - Original compost - Miracle growth compost (MG) ... | reverse complement strand
ACGCTACTACGAATAGTTATGCATCTCCTCGGCGAGCGCGGCGGCGAACCGGTCGACGTCCTCCTCGGTCGTGTCGAAGGAGCACATCCACCGCACCTCGTGCGCGGCCTCGTCCCAGGTGTAGAAGCGGAACCGCTTCTGCAGCCGCTCGACGACCTCCGGCGGCAGGGTGGCGAAGACGGCGTTGGACTGCACCGGCCGGGTCACCGTCACCCCGTCCACCGCTCGGACCGCCGCCTCCAGCCGCCTGGCCATCGCGTTGGCGCGGGCGGCGCTGCGCAGCCACAGGTCGTCGGCGAGCAGCGCCTCGAACTGCACGGACACGAAGCGCATCTTGGAGGCCAGCTGCATGGACTGCTTGCGCAGGTAGGGCATCGCACGGACCCGGGAGGGATCGAGGACGACCACGCACTCGCCCATCAGCAGCCCGTTCTTCGTGCCGCCGAAGGTCAGCACGTCGACCCCGGCCTCGGTGGTGAAGCGCGCCGCCGGGACGCCCAGGGTGGCTGCCGCGTTGGCGATCCGGGCGCCGTCCATGTGGACGGCCATGCCCAGCTGGTGGGCGTGATCGCAGACCGCTTTGACCTCCTGCGGGGTGTAGCAGGTGCCCAGTTCGGTGGTCTGGGTGATCGAGACGACCTGGGGCTGGGCGCGGTGCTCGTCGTCGAAGCCGAACGCCTCGCGGTCGATCAGCTCCGGGGTGAGCTTGCCGTCGGGCGTCGGCACCGGCAGCAGCTTCAGCCCGGAGATCCGCTCGGGAGCACCGCACTCGTCGGTGTTGATGTGCGCGGTGGCCGGGCAGATCACCGAGCCCCAGCGCTCGGTGAGCGCCTGGAGCGCGACGTTGTTGGCGCCGGTGCCGTTGAAGGCGGGATAGGTCTGGGCCGCGGGGCCGAACAGGCCGCGGAAGACCTCCTGGAGATGCTCGGTGTAGACATCCTCGCCGTAGGCGATCTGATGGCCTCCGTTGGCGGCGGCGAGGGCCGCCAGCACCTCCGGGTGCACCCCGGCGTAGTTGTCGCTGGCGAAGCCGCGGACCTCGGGGTCGTGCCGGCGGCGGGCGCCGGTGACCGCCTGGCCGGCGGCACTGGCCTGCGGTTCGGGTTCGGTGTCGGGCCGGCCGGTCACGGTCGGGGCGTCAGCCACTGGCGGGTTCCGTTCACTTCCTCGGGGCTTGCGTTCCACACGCCCGCGACGGACTCGGCGAGGTCGCGGACGTCGGTGAAGCCGGCGAACTTTGCGTTGGGGCGCTGCGCCCGCATCTCGTCGTGGACCAGCGCCTTGATGACCAGGATGACGGCGGCCGCGGTGGGCGCGTCGCCCGGGGCCAGTTTGCGGAAGGAGTCGCCCATGGCCAGCGTCCACGCCTCGGCCGCGGCCTTGGCGGCCGCGTAGGCGGCGTTGCCGGCCGTGGGCGCGGTGGCGCCGGCCGCGCTGATCAGCACGTACCGCCCGCCGGGGCTGCGCAGCAGCCCGTCGTGGAAGGCGAGGCTGGTGTGCTGGACCGTGCGGACCAGCAGCTTCTCCAAGGTGTCCCAGTCGGAGAGGTCGGTCTCCGGGAAAGACGCGGAGCCGCGCCAGCCGCCGACGAGGTGCACCAGTCCGTCGACGCGGCCGTGGTCCTTCTCGATCCGCTCGGCCCAGGTGCGGGCGGAGTCCAGGTCGAACAGGTCGACGACCTCGCCGGTGACGTCGGCGCCGCCGTTCTCGTAGCGGGCGGCGTCCACCGCAGCCGCGAGCCGCTGCGGGTCGGCGTCGGCGGCCACGACGTGGGCGCCGGCCCGCGCGAGTCGGTGCAGCACGGCCCGGCCGGCCGGGCCACCGGCCCCCGCCACCGCGATCACCGCGCCGTCGAGTCCGCCCGTGTACGTGTCGGTCGCCATCGCCGCCTCCTCACTCACACCGGTCATGCGACACCCTCCAGCGCGCTGTCGCCGGTGATGCCCTTGGTCGACGCGATCACGTCGCGGAGCTTCTTCGCAAGGGCCTCGTAGAACATGCTGAGGGGAAACTCGTCCGGGAGCACGTCGTCCACCAGCTTGCGCGGCGGGAGCGAGAGGTCGAGGGCCTCGGGGCCCTTGGCCCAGACCGAGCCGGGGTGCGGGGACAGGTAGGTCGCCACCAGGTCGTAGGCGGCGAGCCAGTGCACCAGCTTGGGGCGGTCGATGCCGTCGCGGTACAGCGTCTCGATCTCGGCGCACAGCTGGTTGGTCACCTGGGGGGCACGCTCCCAGTCGATCTGCAGCGTGTTGTCCGTCCAGCGCAGGGCGTCGTGCTTGTGGAGGTAGGCGAAGAGCAGCTGGCCGCCCAGGCCGTCGTAGTTGCGGACCCGCTCACCGGTGACCGGGAAGCGGAACAGCCGGTCGAAGAGGATGGCGTACTGCACACCGCGCCCCATGGGGTGGCCCTCGGCCTCCAGCCTGACCGCCTCCTTGAAGCTGGTGAGGTCACAGCGCAGCTCCTCCAGGCCGTACATCCAGAACGGCGCCCGCTGCTTGATCATGAACGGGTCGAACGGTAGGTCGCCGTGGCTGTGGGTACGGTCGTGGATCATGTCCCACAGGGTGTAGGTCTGCTGGGCGAACTCCTGGTCGGCGACCAGCGCGGCCGCGTCCTCGGGCAGCTCCAGCCCCAGGGTCTCCACGGCGGCCGCGGTGACGGCGCGGAAGCGGGCGGCCTCGCGGTCGCAGAAGATGGCACCCCAGGTCCAGCGGTCGGGGGCCTTGCGGACGGCCACCGTCTCCGGGAAGAGCACGGCGGAGTTGGTGTCGTACCCGGGGGTGAAGTCCTCGAAGGTGATCGGGACGAACATCGGGTTGTCGTAGCGGGTGCGCTCCAGCTCGGCCAGCCACTCGGGCCACACGACACGGAAGACGACCGCCTCCAGATTGCGGTCCGGGTTGCCGTTCTGCGTGTACATCGGGAAGACCACCAGGTGCTGGAGGCCGTCCCGGCGGTCCGCCGCCGGCTGGAAGGCCAGCAGCGAGTCCAGGAAGTCGGGGACGCCGAAGCCCTCGTCGCTCCAGCGCCGCAGGTCGGCGGCGAGCGCCCGGTGGTACTCGGCGTCGTGCGGGAGGAGAGCGGAGAGCTGGCCGAGGGCGTCGACCACGCGCCCGACGACGCGGGCGGCGTCCTCGCGGGAAGGGGCGTTCTCCGCGTCGAAGTCGATGGAGCCGTCCTTCCGCTGCCAGGGCCGGATGGCCTCCACGGCCTGCTTCAGCACCGGCCACTGAGGGTGCCCGACGATCCCTTCGCCGGATATCGCACCGGAGTTGACCTCCGCAGGCGAAAGAACTTCAGTCATGACCCCTCCTTCGCAGAAGAACCTCTTGCGCGCTCAGCGTATCCAAGAGCCTTCACCGACTTCAAGGGCAGAAGTCGGAGATCCTCCGGTGCACGCGCACACGCGCAGCGATTTTTTCGGCGCATTCCCCGGATGGACCGCCAGAAGTTGCGATCCATGGGGTTCGGGTGTGAGGGCACGGCCGCCCCTCCGGCGGTTCCCCCGGCGCTCTTCCCGGGTTCGCGTGGCGGCCACCGTCCGGCCGCGGGGCGGACGTTAGGGTGCCGCCATGGGGTTCCTCACCGTCGGGCACCGCGGGGTCATGGGCGTCGAGCCGGAGAACACGCTGCGCTCCTTCCGGCGCGCCGAGCACGAGGGCGTGGACCAGGTGGAGCTGGACCTGCACCTGAGCAAGGACGGCGCCCTGGTCGTCATGCACGACGCGACGGTGGACCGCACCACGGACGGCTCCGGCCGGATCCGCGACCTGGCACTCGCCGAGATCCGCGGCCTGGACGCCGGACTGGGCGAGCGGGTGCCGGTCTTCGAGGAGGTGCTGGAGGCCGTCGACCGGCCGATCCAGGCCGAGATCAAGGACGTCGCGGCCGCCCGGGTACTCGCCTCGGTCCTGAAGGAGCGCGGCGCGACCGGCAGGGTCAGCGTGCTGTCCTTCCACGACGAGGCGCTGGCCGAGGTCCGCGCGCTGCTGCCCGAGGTGGCCACCGTGCTGGTGGCCGGGGAACTCGGCCCGGACCTCGTGCCCCGCGCGCGGGCGGTCGGCGCCCGGCTGGTCAGCCTCGACCTCACCCGCCTGAGCCTGGACCTCGTGCGGCGCTGCCAGACGGCGGGCATCGCCGTCATGGCGTGGAGCGTCAACACACCGCAGGACTGGGCGCTGGCGCGCGCGTTCGGGCTCGACGGGGCGGCCACCGACCTGCCGCCGTCCATGGGCCGCGACCTGCCGGCGTGCTGAGCGGGCCTGCTACCGGGCCGGCTCCGGACCGCCCGGGCCGCCCGTCAGCCGAGGTTCCTCGGGCGCGGGCACCTCAGCCACGACACCTCAGCCGAGGTCCTTCGTCAGCACCTCGAACCGGAGGTCGTCGCGGGTCGGCACGCCGAACCGCTCGTCGCCGTACGGGAAGGGCACCAGCTCGCCGGTACGGGTGTAGCCGCGGCGCTCGTACCAGGCGATGAGGTCCTCGCGTTGGACGATCACCGTCATCTGCATGCGCTCCACGCCCCATTCGTCGCGGGCCAGGCGCTCCGCCTCGGCGATCACCACCTTGCCGAGCCCGGCGCCCTGCCGCACCGGGCGGACGGCGAACATGCCGAAGTAGGCGTGGCTGCCACGGTGTTCGAGCTGGCAGCAGGCCACGAGCACGTCCTGGTCCCACACGGTGAGCAGCAGCCCGTCGGGCTTCTCGATGACCTCCAGGACCCCCTCGGGGTCGGTGCGCTGGCCCTCCAGCAGGTCGGCCTCGGTGGTCCACCCCGCCCGGCTGGCCTCGCCCCGGTACGCGGACTCGACCAGCTCCACCAGGGCCGGGACGTCTTCGCGGGCGGCCGGCCGGAACGCGAGCGGGAGCGCGGCCGGACGTGTCAGGGCGGCACCGTCGGCGGCGGGCGTGGTGGTGGAGTCCATGGGCGCCAGCGTAGTCGACCCCCCTGTCCCACTCGGGGGGCGCGGAGGTGCCAGTCGCACTCCCCATGATGCCCCCGTGCGCTTGGGTGCACGCCCCGCACCACGGGCAGGTCTGCAGCGACCCGGAGCGGAGGTGGGTGTGTCAGCCCCGCGGCGGGGCGGCAGGAGTCGGCCGAGCGGACCGGGAGACGCCCATGCACGGATCACCGCTGGTCGCGTGGCTGCTCGTGGCGCTGAGCACGGCGACCGCGGTGTCCTGCCTGCTGCGGTCCGGCGGGCGGGGCGAGGCGGCGATGGGCCTGGGGATGGCCGTGATGGCGCTGCCGGTCCTGCGGCCGGGGCCGTGGCTGGCGCTGGCGTTGGCCGTGGTCTACGTGGCGGCGGCCGTACCGGCGCTGCTGCCGTACCGGTCGAAGGGCGGCCATCGGCTGCACCACGCGGTCAGTTCCGGCTCGATGGTGTACATGGCGGTGGCCGCCGCCGGAGCCGGCCACGACGGCATGGCCATGGGCAGCGGTGCGCCCTGGGTGACAGCGCTGCTCGCGCTGTACTTCACCGGGTACGTGCTGCTCACCGGCGCCCGCCTCGTGGCCGCCGGGCCCGCCACGGGCCTCGTGCCGGGGCCCGCCCCGGCCGACGGCGCGGCCGCTCCCAGGCTCCGCGACGCCCCCGAAGTGGCGCTGGCCTGCCGGGTGTCGATGGCGCTCGGCACACTCGCCATGCTCCTGCTGATGTGAGGCGGCCGGCGGGCGTTCGGGGGCGTGCGCAGGTCCGGGCTCGCGCCGCCACCGGGCTTCCGGGAGGCCGTCGTTGAGGCGTGCGTCACATCGGTGCGGCGGCATGTCCCGCTGTCGGCGGCGGCTCCTAGGGTGAGGCCATGACGGTCCCGTTCGTGCTGCTGGTGATCGGCGCACTGGCGGCGGCAATGGCGCCACGTCTTCTCGCTCGGGCCGACTGGCCGGAGCGCGAGCCCGTCCTGGCTCTGTGGGTGTGGCAGTGCGTGGTCGCCGCGGTGCTGCTGTGTTGCGTCTTCGCGATGGCGCTGACCGCCTCCGCAGCGTGGTCGGCGGTGCGCGGCCACGTGTTCGCGTTCGCGCCCCACGGGGTGGAGGACGCCTACGGGCTGTCCGAGTACGGCCGGTGGGCCGGTGCACTCGCCGTGGCGCTGGCGCTGGGCGGGCTGTGGACGGCGGCGATGCTCACCCGTGAGGTGCGGTCGGCCCGCCGTCGCCGCCGGGTGCGCCGGGCCGGGCTGAGGGAGCGGGCGCCGCTGCTGCCCGGGGAGGTGGTCCCGGACGGCGAGCGGCTGGTCGTCCTCGAGGATGCCCGGTCGGACGCCTGGTGGCTGTCGGGAGCGGAGCCCCGGCTGGTGATCACCACCGCGGCGCTGCGCCGACTGAAGGGGCGTCAGCTCGACGCGGTGCTTGCCCACGAGCTGGGCCACGCCCGGGCCCGGCACGACCTGCTCCTGCACTGCGCGGGCGCCCTGGCCGGGGGGTTCCCGCAGGTTCCGGTCTTCGCGGCGTTCCGTGACCAGGTGCACCGGCTCATCGAGTTGGCGGCCGACGACACGGCCTCCCGCCGCTTCGGCCGGCTCACCACCGCGCTGGCGCTGGTCGAGCTGAACGAGCCCCGGGGGGTCTTCGGGCCCGCCCACGGGCCGCACGCCGAACTGCCCGGCAGGGTCAGCCGGCTGCTCGCCCCGGCGCCGCGCCTGCCCCTGGCCCGCCGGGTCCGGCTGACGGCCGCCTCGCTGCTGGTGCCGGCGGTGCCGCTGCTGATCGCCCTCGGGCCGGGCCTGCACGCACTCAGCTGATCCCTGCCGCCCTCCCGGGTGTGGCCGGTCTCCTCCCGCGCGGGGCCCCGGATTCCCGTTCCGTGCCTGGTGGAAACCGCCCCAACCGCCCTTCCCCGAAAGACGAATGAACCGATCGGGGGGTGGAAGGCGTCTGAACGGATGAAGGGTGCCGCCGGGGTTCGGCCCCGGCCGGACGGACGCGGGGAGGTGACCACATGTCCTGTCCCAACGCGGACTGCCGCCGCGGCGGTTGCTCCACCGAGCCGCGGCCGAATCCGTCCGGCCAGCCCCGCAAGGGCTGAACGGCCCCGCAGCAGAACGGAGGAGCGCGGCACGCGTGCGACGAGTCCGAGGAGCCGTTTCGCCGAAGGGGCCGGGGCCCACGCCCCGGCCCCTTCCGTGCGTCCCGGTGCGCGCCGGCGCCGAGGGCCTGACCCGCCCCGCCGCGAGTCCCGGCGCCGCACCGGACGGGGCCTGCCGCACCGCGTGCCGGGCGCCTGACATGCTGGTCCGGTGAACACCACGAGCGATGGCCGTACCGGGTCCCCGGCCGCGATGTTCGACTTCTCGGGCACCCTCTTCAGGATCGAGCCGGCCCGGCGGTGGCTGGCCGCGGCGCTGGCCGAGGCGGGCGTGGCGGCCGAGCCGGACGAGGTGGCCCGTTGGGCCCGCGCGCTGGAGGACGCGGGAGCCCAGCCGGGCGGCCCTCCGCCCCGGCAGCTTCCTCCGCGGCTGCGCCGGTCCTGGGCGGAACGGGACCTGACGCAGCGCCACCACCGGGAGGCGTACACGGCACTGTCACGGCTGTCCGGCCTGCCGTGGGACGTGCACGACCTCCTCTACGACCGGCACCGCCTTCCCGGCGCCTGGCGCCCCTATCCCGACGCCGCGCGCGTGCTGGCGGGCCTGCGGCGGCTGGGCGTTCCCGTCGCCGTGGTGAGCAACATCGGCTGGGACCTGCGCCCGGTCTTCGAGTACCACGGGCTGGCCGACGACGTCGACGCGTTCGTGCTCAGCTTCGAGCACGAGGTCCAGAAGCCCGACCCGCGGATCTTCCGGATCGCCCTCGACGCCCTCGGCAGCGAACCGTCCGACACCGCCATGGTCGGCGACAACCCGCACGCGGACGGCGGGGCCGCGGCCTTGGGATGCCCTTTCCTCGAAGTGGAGCCGCTGCCGGTCGACGAACGACCGGACGCCCTGCTGGGCGTGTTCGGCCTGCTCTCCCTGCGGGAGCCGGGCTCCTGACCGGTCACGGGCGCGCCCGTGACCTCCGGTTCTCCGGTCGCCCGCCCCGGCGATCCCCCGCGTCGCCGGGGCGGACGTCCGTTCCCCGTGGTCCCGCCGGCTCAGGGCCGACGGATCGCGCTGAGTATATTGGCTCGCAGCCAGTCAACGCAGGAGTAAGCATGTCGCCTCGAAGCGCATCGGTCAATGAAGCGATGCGACAGCGTTCCCGGGACCGCCTCCTCCAGGCGACCGTGGAACTGATCGAGGAACGCGGCTACGAGGCCACGACCTTGGCCGACATCACGCAACGGGCCGGATCGGCCCGCGGTCTGGTCTCCTACTACTACTCGGGGAAGCGTGCCCTGGTGCAGTCCGCGGTGCACCGGCTGATGGCCGGGCAGCTGGCCGCAGCGCTGGAAGCGGAACCCTCACCTGTGGCGGGCGACGAGGTGCTGGCCCGCGCCATCGACGCGATCCTCGGCCTCACCCGCACCCACACCAAGGTGATGCGGATCCACATGGCCGCGATCCTCCAGGACGAGGGCTTCCTGCGGTGCCCCGAACAGCAGCGGCTCCAGACGCTGCTGCGCGACTCGGTGGCCCGCTGGGGAGCACCCGACCCGGAGGAGGAGTACCGGATGCTGCGGGCGCTGCTCATGGGCGCGACGGTGGCGCTGCTGCTGCCCGGTGCGCCGATGCCGCTGTCCCGGCTGCGGGCCGAGCTCTTCCAGCGCTACGGGCTGGATCTGCGGTTGGGCCGGCCGCCGGCCGAGGACGAGCCGGCGCCGGAGAACGGCGCGGCCGCCGGGCCGGCCCTACCGGGCGGGCTCGCCGCCGGAGGCGGACCGGGCGCGCCGGCCCGCGCCCTTCCGGCTCCGGGCCCGGCCCGCGACTGACGCGAGGGGCCGAACCGCTTACCGGGTGGGCCGGTTGAGCCAGTAGAGTGACGGCCCGTGACAGCACGACCCTTGCACGAGATCGTCGAGGCGGGATGGGCGAAGGCGCTGGCCCCCGTGGAAGGCCAGGTGGCGGCCATGGGGGACTTCCTCCGCGCCGAGATCGCCGCGGGCCGCACCTACCTGCCGTCCGGGGCCAACGTCCTGCGGGCCTTCCAGCAGCCGTTCGACGACGTCAAAGTGCTGATCGTCGGCCAGGACCCCTACCCGACACCAGGGCACGCCGTGGGGTTGAGCTTCGCCGTGGCACCCGAAGTGCGGCCGCTGCCCGGCAGCCTGGAGAACATCTTCCGCGAGCTGCACACCGACATCGGGGCGGCCCGCCCCTCCAACGGCGACCTCACGCCATGGACCCGCCAGGGCGTGCTGCTGCTCAACAGGGCCCTCACCACCGCCCCGCGGCGGCCGGGGGCACACCGCGGCAAGGGCTGGGAACAGGTCACCGAGCAGGCGATCCGGGCACTGGCCGAGCGCGGCCGTCCGCTGGTGTCGATCCTCTGGGGCCGGGACGCGCGCAACGTGCGGCCGCTGCTGGGCCGGTTGCCGGCGATCGAGTCCGCGCACCCGTCACCGATGTCGGCGGACCGCGGCTTCTTCGGCTCGCGCCCCTTCAGCCGCACCAACGATCTGCTGGCCAGGCAGGGTGCGCAACCCGTCGACTGGCTGCTGCCTTGACCCGAACCCCCACGGTACGCTGCCCCGGTGACCACGCATCCGAACACACCGGCCGGCTGGTACGCCGACCCGACGGGCACCCCCAACCTGCTCAGGTACTGGGACGGCACCCAGTGGACCGGGCACACCACCCCCGGCACGATTCCGGGGCAGGCGACACCGCAGCAGAAGAGCGGCGCCGAGGGCAGCGCCTGGGAGCTGGACGTGAGCCGCCCCGCCGACCCCTCGCAGGTCCAGCGGCAGGTGCAGCAGCAGGCGGGCATAGCACCCACCGGTCCGGGCGGCGGCACGCTGTTCACCGAACCGGTGCTGGTGGTGAACCAGAAGGCGAAGCTGATCGAGCTGGTCAACGAGTACACCGTCTACGACCAGCACGGGAACACGCTCGGTTCGGTCGTCGAGGTCGGCCAGAGCACCGCGAAGAAGGTGCTGCGGTTCGTCTCCAGCGTCGACCAGTTCCTCACCCACAAGCTGGAGGTGCGCGACGCCCACGGGCAGCCGCACCTGGTGCTGACCCGGCCGGCGAAGCTCATCAAGTCCAAGGTGCTGGTGCACCGGGCCAACGGCGAGCCGCTGGGCGAGATCGTCCAGCAGAACGCGATCGGCAAGATCCGGTTCGGCTTCATGTACAACGGCCAGCAGATCGGCGCCATCAAGGCGGAGAACTGGCGGGCCTGGAACTTCGCGGTCGTCGACCACACGGAGACCGAGGTCGCCCGGATCACCAAGACCTGGGAGGGCCTGGCCAAGACCCTGTTCACCACGGCCGACAACTACGTCCTCCAGATCCACCGGCAGCTCGCGGACCCGTTGCTGAGCATGGTGGTGGCCTCGGCGCTCACCGTGGACACCGCCTTGAAGCAGGACTCCCGGGGGCTGGGCTGAGTACCGGCTCCCCCCGCCCGCGCGGCGGGAACGGCACGGACGGCGGCGGGCCCGCAGGGCATGGCGCCGACGGCGGCTGGGTGCTCGGCGTGGACTCCGGCGGCTCCGGGGTGCGCGTCGCGCTGGCCCTCGTCCCGGGCGGCGGTACCGAGCCCTCGGCGCCCCGCACCGCGTCCTCCTCGCACCCCGCGGTCACCGGTGAGCACGGGATCGACGCCGACAGTCTCCTCGACCAGGTGCTGCCGCTCGTCGCGCGGCTCTCGGCCGAGACCGGCGCACGGCGGGTCGACGCGGTGTGCGTGGGCGCGGCCGGGATGGCCTCCCTCGGCGACGACCTGCGGGCCCGCCTGCCGCAGGCGCTCGCAGACGCGCTCGGCGCCCGGCGACTGGCGCTCGCGGGCGACGCGGTGACGGCCTACGCGGGAGCGCTCGGGCTGCGCCCCGGCGTGGTCGTCGCCGCCGGCACGGGGATGATCGCGCTCGGCACCGCCGCGGACGGCGCGGGCGGCTGGCGCCGCGCCGACGGCTGGGGCCACCTGCTCGGCGACGAGGGCAGCGGCGCCTGGATCGGCCGGGCCGGGCTGGCGGCAGCGATGCGGGCGCACGACGGGCGGGCCGGGGGCTCGGCGGCGCTGCTGGCGTGCGCCGAGCGGCGGTTCGGGCCCGCGGCGGGGCTGCCGGGGAAGCTGTATCCACGGCCGGACCGGGCGGCGGTGCTGGCCTCGTTCGCCCCCGACGTGGCCGCGTGCGCGCTCGGCGGCGCCGAGGACGCCGCCGAGTGCGGGGACGGCGTGGCCGCGGGCATCCTGCGGCGGGCGGCGACGCACATTTTGGAGGCGGCGGCCGCGGTGCGGCCGGGGCCGGGCCCGGTCGACGTGGCGCTGGCGGGCGGGCTGTTCCGGATGGGCGAGCCGCTACTGGGCCCCCTGTACGAGCAGGCGGGGCGGCTGCTGCCGGACGCGGTGCTCAAGCCCGCCCAGGGCGACCCCCTCGAGGGCGCGCTGCTCATCGCGGCGGCCCTGCGCCGGGGCGACCTGCCGCTGCCGCTCGACCCGGCGCTGCTGACCGTCCCGGGGCCGGCGTAAGGCCGGGAGCAGGGACCGGCCGCGGTCCCCCGGGAGGGGGCGCAGGGACCGGCCGCGGGGAGCGGGATTCGCCGGCTCCGCGGGCGGGGTGCTTTCGGGCGTGTCCCGTGCATGTCCGTGCCATGTCCGGACATGGGGACCACGCGACCGGGTTCCGGACGCCTCCGTCCGGCCTCGGCTGAGCCACCGTCAGCCTCTGTGGCCTGCGGAAAGCCGCGGAGGCGCGGCGACGACCGGAAGAGCGGGACACTTCGGCACACTTGCGACCTCCTTCTCACCCGGCCCGACACCGCGGTGGCGTGAGGCGTTAGCATGCGACGCCATGAGCAACGCCACAGAGCCCGCCCCCGGCCTCCCCGTTCGCAACCCGCGCCCGCGCCCGACCGGCCGGCACCGCCGTCCCGAGGCCCTGTCCGCGCCGGAAGGGGCGCCGGTTCTGGTCCTTGCCGTGCCGGGCACCCCGACCCCGGCAGCGCTGAGCCTGGCGGAGGAGGTGGTCAGCCTCGCCCGGTCCGAGTTGTCGGGTCTGGACCCGCGGATCGCGTTCGTGGACGGCGACGACGAGGAGTTCCCGTCGCTGCGCGGGACGCTGGACCAGGTGGCGGCCGAGCGCCCGGGCGAGGGCACCTCCGCGGTCGTCGTGCCGCTGCTGGCCGGCCCGGAGCCGGCGGTGCTGCGCCGGGTGCGCCAGGCGGTGGCCGACGGCAAGGCCCAGGCGGAGCTGACCGACGTGCTCGGGCCGCACCCGCTGCTGGCCGAGGCACTGCACGTGCGGCTCTCCGAGGCGGGCCTGGCCCGCGCCGACCGGGCGCGGCTGTTCACGGTGGCCACGGCCGCCGACGGCATCATCCTGGCCACGGTGGGCGGCGAGGAGGCGGCCCAGGCCGCCGGCGTGACCGGCCTGCTGCTTGCCGCCCGGTTGGCGGTTCCGGTGCTGTCGGCGGCGCTGGACGAGGACGGCGCGATCGCGCGTGCCGCCGAGCAGCTGCGCTCCTCCGGGTCGACCACGCTGGCGCTGGCGCCGTGCCTGATCGGGCCGGAGATCGCCCCCCAGTTGCTGCACGAGGCGGCCGCGGAGGCGGATTGCGGCGGCGCCGACGCGCTCGGCCCCTACCCGGCCGTCGGCCGGCTGGTCGTGACCCGCTACGCGGCCGCCGTGGGGCTGGCGCTGCCGCAGCCGGGCACGCCGCACTGAGCCGGGCCGCCGGCGCGTGCGGATGGCCCGAGGGCGCCACAAGACAGCCCCCTCGGCGCCCGATGACGAACGAGGGGCGGATCACCGGTCTCCGGTCACCCCGCCCCTCGCGGCTGCGCCGGCCGGCGCAGCGCCGGGCGGACGACCCGGTGGTCAGACGAAGAGGACGCAGGAGACAGCCGGCAGTTCGAGGGCGCCCGACTGCTTCGGGGTGCCGCTGCCGGGGTCGACGTCGAACCACGCCACCGTGCCGGAGCGCTCGTTGGCCGCGTAGAGCCGGGTGCCCGACGGGTCGAGGGTGAGATGGCGCGGCCAGGAGCCGCCGCAGTCCACGGAGTCGACCAGGCCGAGCCGCTCGCCGTCCTCGCTGACGGTCAGCACCGAGATGCTGTCGTGGCCCCGGTTGGCGGCCCAGGCGAACCGGGCGCCGGGCGCGACGACCAGCTCCGCGGGGAAGTTCTCGCCGGAGGCACCCTCCGGCAGCAACCGGACCTCGTCCAGGGGGCGCAGGCTGCCCGTGGCCGGATCGAAGCGGCAGACCGTGACGACCGAGTCCAGCTCGTTCGTCACGTACAGCAGACCGCCGCCGGGGTGGAAGGTGAGATGGCGCGGGCCGGTGCCGGATCGCAGCCCCAACTCCCGCTCGATCTCCAGTTCCCCGGTCTCCGGGTCGAGCTCACAGACCCGCACCGAGTCGGTGCCGAGGTCGGCGCTGAGCAGCCAGCGGCCGGACGGGTCGGGCAGCACCGCGTGGGCGTGCGGGCCCTCCTGGCGTTCGGTGTCGGGACCGGAGCCCTCGTGGAGCAGGACGCAGGTGGGGTCGCCGAGGCCGCCGTCGGGCCGCACGGGCAGGACCGTGACGCCTGCCGGGGCCGAGTAGTTGGCGGTGGCCAGGTGGCCGTGGTGCAGTGCCAGGTGGGTGGGGTCCGCGCCGTGCACGGGGACCGGCTCGCCGAGCAGCCGCGGCGCCGCCGGCTCGGCCAGGGAGAAGGCGGCGGCGGCGCCCTCGGGGCTGGTCTCGGAGACCGTGTAGAGGTGGCGCCCGTCCGCGGAGGCGGTCAGGAAGGAGGGGTCGGGCACGTCGGCGGTGTGGCCCAGCACGGTGAGGGCTCCGGTGCCGGCCTCGACGCGCGCGGCGGTGATGCCGAGGCCGCCCGCCTTGGTGAACGACCCGATGTATGCGTGTGCGGCCACTTGCCGTCCTTCTTCCGGCAGACGATGTACGGCGGCCGAGAGTAGTCCCTGACCGGTGCCTGCGTCCCGCCGGGTCACTCCCGGGGGCGGCGCGGGCGCCGGCTCCGTGCGCCCCGGACCTCGGCGGGCCCGTCGGGGATCCGGAACGCGGGGAGCCGGCGCCCCTGCGAGGTGTCTCCCCGCGGGGCGCCGGCACGGCTCGGTGGCGCTTCGCCCGGCCCGCTGCGTCAGAAGCCGCCGAGATCCTGCACGGTGTACGCACAGTCGGTGTAGTAGCTGCCGTTCTCCAGCGTCTCCTTGTACACGTGGGAGTTGGCGACGGAGGAGTCGTCACTGTTCTTGTGCATCATGTAGATGGTGCCCGGCGGCAGGTGGATGGTCTTCTTCGGGTAGTTCCGGCTGCTGTCCTTGCAGGCCTTGGCCTGGGCCGTCGTCTCGCTGGAGTACTCCGTGCAGCCCTGGCAGCCCGGGAGGCTGACGCTGCCGGTGCGGGTGCCGGTGTAGAGGAACTCCACCGCGTCCGGGCTGTCGTTGCTGACGGTGAGGGTCAGCCCTCCGCCGGCTGCGAGGGTCGGGGCGTGGGCGCCGGCGCTGGCGTCCGAGGCGGCGATCTCGGCGGCGATCTCGTACTTCTTCGCCAGCGCGGTGTGCTTGTCGTGCGGGTAGGTCTTGGCGAAGTCGCTCATGCTCTGCTGCGCGCTGTCGAAGTCCTTCGTCTTGTACTGGTGCACCCCGCAGTTCCAACTGCCGGTCTCCACCTGTCCGTCGGCGCGCTCGGAGTCCTTGGTCAGGGCGGCGGCCCGGGTCTCGCCGGCCTTGCCGGCCAGCGACTCGGCGAAGGTGCCCAGGCCGCGGACCTGGTCGACGGCGTCGCACGGGTCGTCGCCGGACGTGCCCTTGGCGGCCTTGTCGATGGCGCTCGCGACGGCGGGCTCGACCTTGTCGGCCTGCGGGGAGTCGGGGAACGTGGCCAGCAGTCGGCCGAGGTCGTTCTCGTCGCCGCCGCTGGAGGTGGTCTGGTCGCTGTCGAGGTCCTTGACGCCGCACTCGTAGAGGGAGGTGGCGAGCTTGTCGTCGGGCGACGCGGCCAGGCTCTTGTCCAGCCCCTTGCCGAACGTCTTGGGCACCCCCCGCAGGTACGTCAGCGGGTCGATGGCGTCGCAGTACTGCTTGGCGTCGTAGGGTGCCCCGACGGTCATGTAGTACGTCCGCATGCGGTCCGGGACCAGCTCGGCGGCCTTCGACCCGGAATGGTGGTCCTTCAGGTCCCGGTAGGTGGCCAGTGCCTTCTTGTAGTCAGGTTCGGCACCGGCGAACGACTTGTCCTTGGCGTCGCCGACGAGCTTGTCCGCGGCGGCCAACCGGTCCAGCAGCATCTTCTGGGTGGCGTTGTCGCGGGCGTTGCCGTAGAGGGCGACGCCGCCCGCCGGCGCGGCCAGCAGCACCAGGCCGACGACGACGGCCACCGGCGCCAGCGGCAGCAGCGACATGCGGGTGCGCAGGCCGCGCCAGGCGCCGTGGACCGCGAAGACGACCAGGGCCGCTACATAGGCGACCAGCACACCGGTGGACACGCCGTCCGGGTCGGCCGGCAGCGCCACTCCGAGGAGCACGCCGGTGGCGGCCAGCGCGACCACGAAGGCGAGCCAGCGCCGGGTCAGGGCGTAGCCGAGGCCCAGCCCGCTGAGGTTGAGCAGGCCGACCGCGACGGCGCGCACCGGGTCCGCGGGCGGCTTCGGCGCCGCGGGGGGCATGGGCGGCAGGGGTGGCACCGCTCCCCCGTAGCCGCCGGGCGCGCCGTAACCGCCCTGCCCGGGGGCTGTGCCGTAGCCACCGGACTGCGGTGTGCCGTAACCGCCGGGGTGAGGCGCTCCGTAGCCGCCCGAGCCGGGGGCCCCGTAGCCGCCGGAGCCCGGCGCGCCGTACGGGCCCGGGGCCGGGGCGCCGTAGCCGCCGCCGGAGCTGCCGGAGCCGGGCGGCCCGAAACCGCCGGCACCGCCCGGGTTCTCGGCGCCGCCGGAGTTCCCCGGGCCGCCCTGCGCATCCCAAGACACTGGGAGTCCCCCCTTGTTGTCATGTCGTACCGCCACGCCGGTGGCGGAGTCCTCTGCTACGGCCGCCGGCACCGGGGCGGACAGCACCCGTGGCACCCCGGACGGCGGAACGCCGGGGCGTGGCGGCCCGCGGCGGACCGGACGGGGCCGCGCCGCGGGACGCCGGTCCCGGTCGCCGACCTGCCGCCGGCCGGACGCGCGCGCCCGGCGGGCGCCGGCCGAGCCTATTGCCGTCCGCCCTGTTGGCGCCCGTGAATACGAAGATTGCCACAGGACCCGTTCGGTTCCCCCGGCGGGGCACTTTTCGGCGGAGTTCCCGCCGGCTTCCCGCAGGCCCTTTTCCGGCGGTGCCACCGCGGGGAGGCACGAACGCCGACGCGCCGCCGGGCACGGTGTGCCGGGACCGCGCGCGGGGCTCCCCGGACGCGGCGCGGCCGGCAGGACCCGTCGGCGCCGCGCGGCGCGGCGGGAACGATGGGGCAACGCAGGCCGGGACACCGGGAGGTTGGCGGCTCGGTGATCATGGAGTGACGGTGCGGTGATCACCGCGGTGGCTCGAAATGATCGTCCGCGCGACGCCCGTCGGTACCGTGAATATGCCAGTGCCGCACCGCGAGAAAGAACCAACGGCCCATGCCCGTCGACGCCTTGGACGCGCGCATCCTGCGGCTGCTCCTCCAGCAGCCGCGCACCAGTGTCCGCGAGTACGCCCGCATCCTGGGCGTGGCCCGCGGCACCCTCCAGGTGCGGCTGGACCGGCTGGAGCGAGAGGGCGTGATCGCCACGGTGGGGCCGCGCGTGTCCCCCGCGGCGCTGGGACTGCCGGTGCTGGCCTTCGTGCGGATCGACGTCGCCGCGGGGCGGGTGGACGAGGTGGCCGCCGCGCTGGACGAACTCCCCGAAGTGGTCGAGGCGTTCTCCACCACCGGCGACGGCGACCTGCTGGCCCGGGTGGTTGCCCGCGACCACGCCCACCTGGAGGACGTGGTGCAGCGGGTGGCCGGCGCCCCCGGGGTGCTGCGGACCCGCTCGGAGATCGCCCTGAGGGAGCGGGTCGCTCCCCGCGTGCTGCCGCTCGTGGAGGAGTTGGCCGCCAGGCTGACTCCGGAGGACGGCCACCGCGGCAGGCTCTCGGACCGGCAGGACGCGCCCGACTCCGACTCCCTGCCCGGTCCCCGCCCGGCTGCCGAGGAGGCCCTGCGCGCACTCGACACCCCCGGGCCGGGGCACGCCGGAGCTTGTCCCTGAGAGGGGGCCACCCCTGGGCACGACGGCAGCGCACGCGCCACGGTCACCCTCCGCGACGACAACAGCCCTGCGGAGCGTGGGGATCGCGCCACCCGTGTCCCTCGCCGACTTCAGGCGGTCCACCCTCTGGCGCCACAGGCGGCGCATCCCGCATCATGGGCGGGTCCCACTGCACACGGGTGACATCCGCCGACCCGGCACAGCGGAAGGGCCACATCCCGGACGCCCGCCGGTCGGCGGCCACGTGGAGGCGGCAACCGCGTCCCCCGCGCGAGGCGCCCGAGCACGGCAGACCGGCACACAGCACCGGCACCGCACCGCCGCACACACCACCGGCACCACACCCGCACGCGTTCCCGCGACCCGCGCAGTCCACGCGCGTAGCGCGATTTGTCATGTGCACATCATCGGTTGCTCTCCGGAATGACCCGTCCGACACGGCCCGGCGACACCGACCACCGCCAACACCCCGGAAAGGACGACGACATGGCCTGCGGATCCACCTCCCTCTGGGCCGGCGAGACCACCTGGTTCTGCTGCGGCAGCTCCTGGGGGCCCTGCGGCAGCGCCGGCACCGGCGCCTGCGGCACCTGCCAGTCCAACGCCCACCAGGCCGCCTGGCCCAACGCCTCCCAGGCGTGTTTCGACATCACCCGCCCCGACCTGTGCGGCGAGAACATGGCACGGCGCGGCTGCGGTTCGGTGATGAACGTCAAGCACCAGTGCTCGGGCGCGACGGTCTGCGTGACCGTCGCCGACTGCGGGCCGCGCACCCAGAGCTTCTGCGGCGAGTCCACCTGCTGCAACGGCGCCTGCCGCACCAACCGCGTGATCGACCTGACCCCGGCGGCGTTCTCGGTGATCGGCAACCTCAGCTCCGGCAAGCTGCCCGTCTACATCTACGAGTGATCCGCGGCCAGAAGGCCGTCCCGGCAGCACATCCGCAGAAGGAGGACCGACCATGACCAACCGCCAGGACCCGTCCGCCCGCGGCTTGGACCGCAGGCGCTTCCTGACCACCGCCGCGCTCGGCGGCGCGACCATCGTGGGCGCGTCGGCGCTGGGCGGCCTCGACCCGGACGCCGCCTTCGCCGCCCCCACGCCCTCGCTCGACCCGGCGATCGCCCGGTCCGCGTTCGCCGAGGGGCGGATCACCGCGATCAAGGGCAGCGTGCTGGAGGTGGCCGGCTCCTACGGGGACCACCACCTGATCCAGCTGACCAACGCCACCAGCGTCTGGAAGCTGCGCACCACCACGGCCGAGGCGATCAACGTCGGCGACGGGCTGTACGCGCGGGGCGTGGACATGCCCGACGGCACCATCGCCGCCGACGCCGTCTGGGTCAACATCGTCAACCTGCTGTGCACCGTGCGCGGCATCGCCAAGGACCGGCTGCACCTCGCGCACGGCGGCGCCGGGCACGCCGTGGTCGGCCGGATCGTGCCGCAGACCACCACCGCCTCCTACCTCGGCGGGGCACTCACCTCGGACCTCACGCGGGTGCGGATCGGACAGTCGGCGCAGGTACTGGGCGCCTGGCGGCCCGAGGACGACACGATCGACATCGCCCGCATCACCGTCGGGCACTGAGGAGGAGCCGGTGCTGATCGTGGACCTGGCCCCGCTGCTGTGCGGGGCGCTGCTCGCGGTGACCGGTGCGGCCAAACTGCTCGGCCGCCGCACCGCCCAGGTGGCGGCGAACACCGTCCTCGTCCGGGTGCTCGGCGACGGGCACCGGGCCGTGGCCGCGCTGCGGGCGGTGGGTGCCGCCGAGACGGCTGTGGCGGCGGCGCTGCTTGCCGAACCCACGGCGACCTGGCCGGGCGCGGCCACGGCGGTGCTGGGGGCCGGCTTCACCGGCTACCTGGCGTACGCCCGGGTGACGGCGCCGGAGTCCTCGTGCGGGTGCAGCGCCCGCGACGAGGGGCCGATCGGCGTCCGCTCCTTCCTGCGGGCCGCACTGGTGCTCGCCGGGGGCGTGCTGTCCACCGTGGCCGGCACGGCGTGGTGGGCCCGGGCAGCCGGCGAGCCGGGGTGGTCGGCGCTGACCGCCGCGGTGGCCGCGGGCGCGGTGGCGGCCCTGTCCACCGACCTTGACCGGGTGTGGCTGCCCTGGCGGCGGCTGCGGCTGCGGCTGTTCGGCACCCCGCTGCCCGGCGCCCGGGGCATGGCGCCGGTGGAGGCCAGCGTGGAGCTGCTGGAGCGCTCGCTGGCCTGGCAGGCGTCGGCGCCCATCGTCCGGTCGGCCCTGCTGGACCACTGGGACGACGACGGCTGGCGGGTGCTGCGCTTCGCCGGCGTCTACGAGGGGGGCCGGCGGGCCCGCCCGGTGAGCGTGCTGTTCGCCCTGGACCGGACGGCGACGGTCGACAGCACCCCGCATCCGGCGGTGCGGGTCTCGGTGGTCGACGACCGGACCGAGAAGCCCGTCCCGGTGGACCTGCTGGAGCTGTCGGGCCTGCGGGAGCCGCTCCCGCTGGTCTGAGCCCACCCCGTGTGCCCCCGCCCGGCGGGCGGGGGCACACGGGGCCTGCTCCGTCCGGGGCCCGCCCGGCGGAGGGGGGCGAATCCGCCCGGGCCGGGCCGGGCGGCGCTACTTGCGGGCGCGGCTGGGCTGGACCCGTTTGGGCTCGCCCTCCATCTTGGGGTGGTCCGGCGGGTAGGGCAGGTCGCCGAGGCCGTGCTCGCGCTCGTCCCGGGCGGCCAGTTCCAGGGCCGCGTCCAGCCGGAAGGCGTGCCGGTCCATGTCGGCGTGCACGTCGCCGACCCGTTCGTACCGGGCGGGCATGGTGGCGATGTCGAAGTCCTCGGGCACCGCGTCGGGCACCTCGTCCCAGGTCAGCGGGGCCGAGACGGGGGCGTGCGGGCGGGGGCGGACCGAGTAGGCGCAGGCGATGGTGCGGTCGCGCGCCGTCTGGTTGTAGTCGACGAAGATCTTCCGGCCGCGCTCCTCCTTCCACCAGGCGGTGGTGATCCGCTCGGGATCGCGCCGCTCCAGCTCCCGGGCCACCGCGATGGCGGCCCTACGCACCTGGGTGAACGTCCGTTCCGGGGCGATCGGCACGAAGACGTGCAGGCCGCGCCCGCCGGAGGTCTTCGGCCAGCCGCTCAGCCCGAGGCCGTCGAGGACGTCGCGCAGCTCCAGGGCGGCGCGCACGGCGTCGGCGTAGCCGGTGCCGGGCTGCGGGTCGAGGTCGATGCGCAGTTCGTCGGGGTGCTCGGTGTCGAAGCGGCGTACCGGCCAGGGGTGGAAGGTGAGGCAGCCGAGGTTGGCGGACCAGGCGACGGCGGCGGGCTCGGTCGGGCAGATCTCGTCGGCGTACCGTCCGCTGGGGAAGGAGATGCGGCCGGTGGGGATCCAGTCCGGGAGGTTCTTCGGCGCGCGCTTCTGGAAGAACGACTCGCCGTCGACGCCGTCGGGGTACCGCTCCAGGGTGGTCGGGCGGTCTCGCAGCACGCGCAGGATGCCGTCGCCGACGGCGGCGTAGTAGCGCACCACGTCGGCCTTGGTGTATCCGGGCTGCGGGAAGTAGACCTTGTCGGGGTTGGTCACCCGGACGGTGCGGCCCCCGACGTCCAGCTCCAGGGCATGGGCCATGCCCCTCACGCTATGCCGCGTCCCCCGGCCACGCGCGGCGGGCCCGTCCGGGCGGCCCGGGCACGAGGGACGGTCGCGCCGGCGGCCTGTCCGGAGGGCGACCGGCGCCGGCGGGGCGGACAATCCGGGCATGGACCTTCCCGTGATGCCGCCCGTGGCACCGATGCTGGCGAAGACCGCAGCCGAGGT
>Ga0164242_10002568_pt1 | contig 21035 bp, 25 predicted proteins | sample OricomgcompostMG_FD_108783 | JGI IMG/M metagenome (GOLD analysis project Ga0164242, IMG submission 108783) | Miracle-Growth compost microbial communities from Emeryville, California, USA - Original compost - Miracle growth compost (MG) ... | reverse complement strand
ATACTCGAGGCACGGCCCCACGAGGTACGAGATCCTGCCGCAAATCCGCTTGGAGCCCCTGTTGGTACGGAGAGCGCGGGAGCTGAACCCCGAAGCCTTGAAGTTTGGAGCCGAGGTCACCGACGTCGTAGAGACCGATGACGGGGTCCGAGTGAAAGTGAAATCATGCAAGAGCGGGGACACGGAAGTGCTCGCTCGCTTTGTGATTGCTGCAGATGGTGGTAGGGGCATCACGGATAAACTTGGAGTACCATGGGTTGGCGAGAGGAATATTATGAATATGGTGTCCGTCCATTTCCGTTCCCGCCTCAGATCACGACACCCGGATCCACGCAACTTTATCACCTGGTTCACGCATCCGGACCAAGGTGGCAGTGTCAGGACAGGGTACCTCTACCAGATTGGCCCTTGGCCGTTTGAGAGTCAGGAGGCTCAAGATGGCGAGGAATGGGTATTTGCTTGTGCGCCAACAGCCTCCGATCCGATCAAATTTGACGAGAACGCCATAATCACCAGGTTGCGCAGCACACTAAAAATCCCCGACCTCCCTATCGAGGTAATCAGCTTGAGCCACTGGAATGTTGATGCCGTCTCGGCCGAGCGGTATCGTGTCGGGAACGTCTTCCTTGCGGGAGATGCTGCCCACAGGATACCGCCCTGGGGCGCTCTGGGAATGAACACCGGAATTCAGGATGTGCAAAACCTAGTATGGAAGCTTGGTTTCGCGTTGGGGGAACCGGCGCGCTATGACGGTCTACTTGACAGTTACGATACCGAACGCCGGCCGATAGGTCGCCGAGTGGGATTATCCAGTTTACACAATCTGCGCAGCCATGGACTTGTCATGGACGCCGCCCTTGGCATGAGTCCAGCTCAGTCTGCCTGCGAGAATGCCGCAGCAATCGCGACTTTTTTTGACAAGACCTCGCCGGGCCATGATGCGAAGATGGCAGCAGTGGAAAACGCACAGAGGATATTGGATCTAGAATTCAAAGCTCCAGGGGCCGAAATTGGCTGGTTCTATCCATCGGTAGATGTAGACGGCAGGCAGGCGTCCAGCAGCGCAGAGGTAGATGTTGGGTTCTTCCAGCCGTCGACCCTCCCGGGCCACCACATTCCACACGTCTGGGTGTCGATGGCAGGCCAGACCGTTGCGATCCGGGATTTAATTCCGTTGAATAGGTTATTGCTTCTGGCGGAGGACACTATGTGGAATTCTCTAGGAACTCACCTCGTACTTGTTGTAGTGACAGGTGAGCATGGCTGGACAGATGCGGCTGGGGAATGGAAAAGCTTGATGGAGGGGAATGCCGCCATCCTCGTCAGACCGGATGGTATTATTGCCTGGAGAGGCAACTGGGACCATGTACTTGGAGGGGGATGGCCTACGACACTCCAGCACGCAGTTTATGAGAGAACATGAGTTACCTACCTAGGTAGTCAGCATTACTCGTCATGTTTGGTAGTACGACGGAGGCTACCTTCGAAAACCCTGAATCGGGGTCGTTCCGGGGGCCAGTCATGTATTTTTTCTCCTGGAATTTCTCGATGCCATACCCCCATCCAACGACGTTTTAGTATCACCATTTAGAGTCAAGTCTGTTAAATTCTCGCGCTCTAGGAACAAATACCTTGCTGTTCACAACTGAGGCTAATTCTAGGAGAGCGCACATCTTTGTCCAGATGCGTCAGTAATGGGGAGAGTCTGTTCTCGGCTGGCTCCTAGAAGTCAGCCACAGCTTGCTTGCCTTCTCCCTGGTGTTCTAGATTACTCACCCGAGTAGGATCCTCTCAACTGTCTGCTACCCTCAGCTACCTTCAGCTACCCTCAGTACCGACCATCCACATCCAGCACTTTTTCCTACATCAACACACTTGCACATTCTATCGCCTATGTGTACCAGCTGGATATTTCTTCCATCACCTCTGGATATTTCATTTCCTCGCCTCTCCTCTATCGCCGCATCCCCCATCGTCCACTTCCTCACCTTCTCTGGGCAAACTGTCTCCCATCGCCCTTCACCCCATCATACCTTCGCCCATCATTGTGAATATTTTTCTATTCATTGCCTAACCACCAGGATCAACTGCCTAGTAAGCTAGCTACGAAATAGTACACACCTCTCTACCCCTTGTCGCTTCCCCTCCTGCCGTTCCTGCCTATTACTTCTCCTATTGTTCCTTCTCTTGATGCTCTTCTTGACGCTCTTCTTGATTGTTCCTCCCCTTCCTAGTGCTCCTGCCGTCCCTCCCGGTCTTCTATCTACCGCTTTCCTTCCTACCACCACCTTTGTTTCCCTACCACGCCTTTTCTTCCTACCCCCTTATTTCTACCACCACTTTTCTTTTCACCAAATATCACTCGAATATCGCCAGGACCCCCCACCACATCACTTTCTACCAAACTATATGCAATATTTCTGACTGAGGATATTCAGTGACACGACTTGGCATCCTGGAATCATGGCTACCCCTGACCCGTCCGAGGTGAAGCTCGGAAAGCAAACAGAACCAGGCCCGGAAATGCCACCAAATCCCTCCATTCACAATCCTGCTTACAATCCCGCCAGCGTCGGGCCACAAGAGATGCCCCAGGCTAGCTTTGAGACTAGGATGTTTCACACTCGTCGTGGCCGACATGTCACCTTTGAGTGGCTAGAGGATAATATGACCGTTACGGAGAGCACGACATATTTTGAATGTCTGGTTCCACATGAACTGAAATTCGAGATACCAATTGTCCTGATTCACGGAATATGCCACTCGAGCTCGGTGAGTTCTTACTCCCGCAAGGCACTGGACAGAAAATGCTAACATTTGATCTCAGATCTGGCTTGACACTCCGGATAGCCGCCCCGGATGGGCAAACTATTTCTTGTCCAAGGGCTATACCGTCTACGTTGTAGACCTCCCGCCAGTGGGAAGATCCTCCGTTGGCCGCAATGACCTCTTAACCTATAGAAACCCGGATATCTCAGCCGTCGAGGACACGGTGACGTCGCTCAAGGACTCTGGAAAGGCAGTCTGGAGGACAGCCAAACTTCACGAACAGTGGCCAGGGGTAAGTCATCAGAGAAAATCTACAGTCATTCCTTACCTCTCTTTGTCACCCCTCTTGCGGTGGGCCTGTTTCTGTCTTGGTTCGTGCCTTGTCATATTTACTATGCCTGCTGTCTCGCCATCCCCCCGCTACGCTACACGTTCAGTACAACTTGTCATTCGCATCGAACATTACCTGGTTAGCGCTAACAGAAATAACTTTGTAGACTGGTCGCCGTGGGGATCCGATCTTCGACCAATATGTTGCACAAATTGCTCGCCTGTACGTCCCGCCAGTTGAGTATGAGCGTATGGCGCTTGGGGCGCTGGCCGCCGTTCTATCAGACAGTGGCCCAGCCATCTTGATTGGTGAAGGCACGGGTGGCAACATGGCCTGGATCACAGCGGATTACTTGCCAGAACAAGTTCGTGCTGTACTTGCCGTTGAGCCCGACAGTCCTCCCTTTGGTTTCACTACACCAAACCTCCACAGCAGTGATAGAGATTGCCTCCCCATCTTCAAACTCCACCCGCCAGTTCGCCCTTATGGCATTAGCCATATTCCGTTGAACTTTGATCCGCCGGCAAATCCGGTGACGGAGGCGGGAGGCATGCCTATCCCTGTCAGCGAGACTCTAAGAGAAGACCATCAGGCGTACTCCTTCGACCAGGATCGCAACTTCCCCATCCGCAAACTTCCCAACCTCCGGGGGATGCCGCACGCAGCCATAACCACCGAATGTAGCTGGAATAGCTTGGGCGTCTGGGCAACCGTCAAGTTCCTACGGGGGGCTGGTCTTCAGGTTGAGCACATTGAGCTGCAGCAGCTCGGAATTCAAGGAAATGGACAACTCTGCTTCCTCGAGTTGAACAATGGCGAAATTGCTCAACTTCTTCACTACTGGATCATGCACAACGTCATCATGGTACTGCACCCAGTTGACCTGGATCCGGCCGTCGAGAGTGGACGGGTTCTGCTGGAGTCTGTATCTGAGATTGTTTTATCACCTCCCAAGACCGTTCAGCCAGCAGCCAGCTCCTTCGGGCCTCTATCTAGTCCAGACCAGTCCCTTGTCGGCCCCATTCAGGCATCCACGGGCATTTCGAAGCCGCCTAGTCGTCCAGTCCAACTATCTGCTGGTCGATACTTGGACCATTCATCCGGGGGTAGTGATTGGACTCCGGACTCGCCGGCAGCGACTCGCGATAGTGTGGGGAGAGTTAAATACCAGAAGTTGCCGCCGGCGCCGCCTCTGGGTCCCTGTACTACGACTCCCAAAGGTCGGGCCAAGCTGGCGGCAGGTCGTAGCAGTCCCGACAGCGCTGACCCAGCCCAGGGTCCTGAGACCCCTTCGCGGAAACCTCCTCCTCGACAGGCCGCAGCTAAGGGGGCCAAGAAGTTGGCCAAGGTTTACCGCAAGTATGGCAAGATTCCTGCACCTCCAATCGGACCGCCTCCCGATCTCACTATGGCCGGGAAGCGGAAGGCTCGCCACGAGGAGGATGATGATGATGAAGACTACAAACCTGAGCGGCGACGAAAGACGAACAAGCCTCACGGTTAGGTTTTGCTCTGGGATTTGCTCCAGCGCAGCGAGTCAACAACACTCGCCATACCACCGCCCTAGGTATTTGCTGGTTTGATAATGAGTTTTTTGCATCTTTCTTCTTTCACTAAGGATACGGAAACTTCAGGAGTTGAGGACTGGGGGGATACCCATATTCGTTTGCGCATTTGGTAGACACGTATACTAGTAGCCAGAACTAATGGCTACTATCAATAAAATATCACATATCAAAGTTAAGCTGACGGCGGTGGGTTGAAAGTGATTCCTCGGTATATCTATCTGGGCCTGGTTGTGTGGAAGTTAAGGGCCGGCCAGGGACGGCAGGAGTAGGTACCTAGGTACCTACTTTGGAATGTTCCACGTGACAATGCACGTGGACACAGAGGAAAGCAACTCCCAAGGTGCCCCGAGCGCCGCATATTTGCGAACCGCCTCAGAATCGAGCACCGGCATCGAAGACTGGCATTCGGGGAGATCTACGATAAATACCAGCACCTTAAACAGCTATTTCCCAGAGCCTGCAAGAATGGCGGGCTCAATACTTGCCTCGAGGTCCGCCTCTTTGCAGATACCCTCCGCGTCCGTCCTTACGGCCTCTCTTCGAGCACTTTCCATCACACCCCGAACGCAACCCGCGCGATCCGCACCGCCGCAGCACCGTAAACTTTCACAAACCACCTTCCCCTACCTCGCAAGCCGGCAGCCGACGCTACGGCCTAGGTTAAATGCGGCTACACAAACATCGGCGACGTCGGAGGCTGTGCAGGCGACGGGGCCGGGCGGCTTGGTGGCCTTCCAGAAGCAGCAGACAAGGGGCATGAAAGTGCAGAGTTCGGTCAAGAAACGGTGTGAACATTGCAAGGTGAGATCTTGAAATCTGGATTCCTTCACGTGTCTGGGCCGCGGTTCATGGTTCATGGGCTACACAACCAGGCACAAGAGGACGCTGATTTGTTCTACGACTGAGTTTTTGAGCAACTGAGGGCAATTAGCTAACGTGACGCGCTCAAACAGGTCGTTCGGCGAAAAGGCAGCAAGCGGCACAAGGGATATATCTATATAATCTGCTCGGCGAACCCCAGGCACAAGCAGCGGCAAGGATAGATGGGACAGTGGTTTATCAGAGGCCACCGAGTTGAAGACCTGTAAGCTTATGGCGCAACGGAGCCGTGTATAACAGCAACTAGAGGGTGGTTGGCAGTTCGGAAACACGTCGGCAGCAGGATCGCGGGATGGTGGGACCCGGGAAGGGTGACGAGTAAAGTGTGAACTAGGCATGACTTTGCATTGCCACTTTTGCATTGCCTCTATAGACCGTTGATATACCTCTCCATGCTCTCCCATTCTGTCTTGCCTGTCGAGAGTAAGTAACGGATGTGGCTCTATGGCACGGCCGTTAGCCCAGTTAGCATCGAAGAAACTTGCTCGGGGTCATGCAATATGCCCAACGCACAATGTCGGTAACGCCCTGGTGTCGTTCGAACTCGTCCCGAGCAAACTTGCGGGTCTCGGCGCGCGTCACCGGGTCCTTGATTCGCCCTGTCGCACGGATGATGGTTCTGTAGAGGGAGAGGACCCTTGAGCGTAGAAGGAACTATGGGGCCAGTGTCAATTGTAGCTCGGCGTCTCGGATGCGCGGACGGGGTGGTGAGAAACGGACATGATCAAGGCTCAAGGTCGCCCCGAGACGGGAGTGGGATGAAGCGCTTGTGGCATAGCTGCGAATGGAGTGCCACAGAATCGGGCGGGGAGGGAACATCAAGGCGGCATCGATTCGAGAGAGCGAATCTCTACGTTACGCTACGGGGAAGGTAGTCGGGGTATCAACAACCGGATGGGGAAGCGGACGGGCTTCGTTTGTTGCGGCTCTTCCGCTCCCCGGGCGGAGGCTAAGAATTATATTTTTACCCTTGCGTTGTGGCTGCCAGCCGCCACCCGGTCCCGCATTTCGGAACTTACCCACCCAAAGACGCGTCTCACCGCGTTCTGAACGCAATTGTACACTAAACGAAGACAGAACATGTTGGATGTGAAACCCAGAGACAAAAATAGTGGACATTTCCGCTGCCCCCGTTAGCTGTGTACCGCGTTGTCTATTCTGTCATATCCCAGGTCTGTTTACCGCCATGCCAAAGCGCCGGCGGGCTTCTACGGATGCCCTCGACGCAGCAAACCAGAAGACTGACACGCAGTTTGCCGAGGACTACTTAAAAGCGACGTGAGTAGATCTCCGTGACTTTGTGCGAAAGGCTTGCACGCCTAATTGAAAACGCTTCGTACCGAGGCCGATTGGCAGTCATCGTGCCAGCTAACATTTTGACGATTGATCTGGCAAGAGACGCGGGCTCGCCGCAATGGGTTACGAAATGGGAACACCCCCGGACGAAGAAAACATTCACGCTTCGAGTGCTGAGCTCGGGGAATCTCAGCGACCGGGACCTCAATGCGTGCTTCGAGCTAATAGCGGAGACAAGCGAGTCCGACTATAGGAACTCGAGTGTCGGGTGGCATCCGGACAAGAAGCTCAAGGAGATGAAATCGGCCGAGCTCCGCTACATCCTGGTCAAGGATGGGGACGGCGACGGCGACGGCGACGGCGATAGCGACTCGGGCGGGTCTGTCCGCGCATTTACTTCGATGATGCCGACATACGAGGCCGGCCAGCCGGTGGTGTATTGCTACGAGATCCATCTCAAGCCGGACCTGCGCGGGTGAGCCAAAAGTCCTCATTCTTTCTTGCAGTGGGCATCCGCGTACGGGTGCCTGCGCCGCTATAGCTGGGATCAACATCGATCGACTGACGAGACACACAAACTCCCCGCACCAGGACCGGTCTCGGCGCACTTCTCATGGGCTTCCATTCCACCGTTGCCAAGAACCTGCCGCCCATCGGCAAGGTCATGCTGACCTGCTTTCTGGCAAACGCGCGGGGGTTGGAATTCTACAGGAAGCTGGGGTATGAGACGGATGCGATCTCGCCAACGACGAGGAAGCTGCGCGCTGGGAACATTGAGCCCGACTATGTCATTCTGAGTAAACGAATCCTCAGAAGCGCCGCCCCGCCCGCCGATCAGAATCAGACAATGAATTGACGGTCCTAATTTATCATCAGTGATTGCCGATGCCTGCCGAGTTTAGTTGCGCCGCCGCGGGTATCGATGAATCGGTCGGTCGGTCTGTCGGTCGGTGCCTACCTCAGCTAGCGCGCTCCATTGACTTGATGCGTGTGGGTTGGCCATTCGTTGTTGGGGGGCCGTCAAACTTGGAAGCCGGGAGCGAGACTGAAACGCACCTAGATCGAGGAAGGATCGCGATACGCCGTGGCATCTCATTGACCATATATTTATCTTCCCATCCTTGGTGCTGCGCCCCATCGTCAGCCCCGCTCGTCCCCCTCCCTGGGCCTTGGAATGTGACGATCCAAATAAGCAGCGGTTCCTCTTTCGTCCTCAGCCCTAAAACGCTAGGTCCGCTAGGTTACCTTTGTGGCTGCCTTGATGGTTACTCTGATTGGCTTTGTTGACCCGATCGCCATTTCCCACCGGCCGCTCAGCTTATTTATGCCCAAGCCAAGGGTACGTATAAAAAGAACACGAACGCGCATCGCCCACCCCCGTTGGGCAATTGGCGTTCCTTGTCAAATTTGCTTTTTGGCTTTAGCTTAGCTGAGTCGCAGCCGGACGGGCCAATCTCCAAATCTTCTCGTCGTTTTTGTCTGCCTTGCGCCATTCCTCCACCTGCAAACAAACCCCTTAATCGCGATAACACTCTTTCGGTTCCCCTTAAATCAATAGCCCGACTCTGTCGATACTACTCCATACTCTCGCCAATCAATCCGCTACCATGGCCTACCAGCAGGAGCACCAGCAGGCTCAGCTGCCCCAGCAATACTACCAGCAGCAAGTTGCGCAGCCTCAGCAGTACGCTCACCAACAACCCCATCTTCAACAACAACAACAAGTCCAGCAATACCACCAGCCTCACGATCAGATCCAGCAGCACTACGCTCAGCAGCCGCAGCAGCAGCAGCAACTCCAGCAACATCAACCCCAGCAGCAACTCCCGCCCCAGTACGCCCAGGGCCAGAATGTCGCGAACCAGGAGTGGCAGAACAGCCTGCTGGACTGCGGTCCCTGCGAGCATTGCATCTTGGGTACCTGGCTGCCATGCGTCCGTAAGTTTGCCGCCCGCTCGATGCTCCCACACGTCTACCCATCCCCGTCACGCGTGCTATTGTAAATTATATGGCTTCTAACATCCTCGGTGCACTAGTCGTCGGCAGGACTGCGGACCGCATGAGGGACCCGACGATGCAAACTCACGAAACCTTCAACAGCGAGTGCATGATGATGTGCGCTATCACCTACTTTGGTTGTGGTTGGATGTGAGTATCTCTTCTATTCCCCTCGATTGTTTCGTGGAAACGCCCTGCGCCCTTCATACTTTGACTAACGTCGTTCTCCGCATTAAAGTTACGCCATGCTCAAGCGGACCGAGATCCGGGAACGCTACGGCATCAAGGGTGACGGTACCGCCGACTGCTGCGCCACCTACTGGTGCCCGTGCTGTGCCGTCATCCAGCATGACAAGGAGGTTATCGCCCGCACCTCCGCCGGTCCCGTCGCCCAGGGTTACCAGCCCAACAAGGAAGGCATGGTCATGCCTCAGCAACAGCCTCAGCATCACCACCAGCAGCAGCATGCGGCACCCCTTCCGCAGCATAAGTAGACCTGCATAATCACTGGACTTGCGACCGATATCACTCGAATAGGACGCCCCTTAAATATATTCCCTTGTTATTGCGTGTCCGGGCCGAGTTTGTCGGCAATTGTGCTTTCTCGCGCGTTTTGGAGGCTAATGGGGGAAACTGCTTGCGGAGATCCGGTATGGCCTAAGTTACCCCTTGGACTGACTTGAAATTGACCAAGACTGAATGGAGGACACGGCAATTCCTTATACCCCGATTTATTTCAACCGTATTATATACCTATCTAGTCACGAACCGCTTTTTCACACATGCCTTCAACTTTGTCTCTTTTCTCCGGCTGACGGCGAGCGGATATGAGCGTTCTGGTCGCGATTTCCAATTGATACAATCGTCCATGTTCCACAACGCCCCTAAGATTGTTCGAAGTGTACAAATAATGCTAGACCACCGCTGAGAAACCCGTCCCGAAGTGCATCGCAGCTAGCCTTAGCTTCGTGGAACCTTCGCCATCCGTTACTTGGACCCCGGGGTGGGATCGTCGAGGTCCGGTACGGGTACACGCATACTTGACCTACCAACCTTTCCTTCAGCTACGAACCCCTGACGACGCTCTTTGCGGCATGAGGGGAACAAACTAATAGCTCCGAGGTATCTAGCGACTTCCTGGTTTTGACGACAGGGAGGCCTAGCGCGTCGTTGACCGATATAGGTCGATAAAGGAGTGCATCGCCACAAGCGGGAAAGACTAGCACTGGTAAAGATATTGATTCGCATTTCCCCTGTAAAAACCAACACAGAGCTGGGGGAGGCACGTTACCCTTCCTAGAGTCTGGAATACAGCAAGAGAAATGCACCGCGCCACTCGCAACCAAGTTGCTCTAAATCCCGGAGCATGCAGTGAAACTCGCGGCCTCCCGCTCGCATAATCTCCAGCAATCCCGCAATCCAGCCGACTCGACCCCTATTTCGAGCATTCGATCCGCCCGTAGAAACACTAGACCCCGTCCCAACCCGAGCACCACAAGCCCAAATCCGGGCAATCACCGCTATTCCCGAATTACATCGGTTTGTCCTTCCATTCAGGACGAATAAGCGCCTTCATATTCCCACCCATGAACTCCAAACTAAGCGATACTAAGCGACTCATCTTCAAACATTGGTCTAGTCAAAGGCCCATGCCTAGTTTTTTTTTCTTCATATCTCTTCCGTCTCTTTTCTGCTGACACCCGTGATGAATTTCTGGTACTGCTCGTCGGGATCAACCTTCCCGTAGAGCTTCGACTTGGGAGGTAGTTCCTTGACATCCGATTTTAATGACTTTACTGTCCACAGTACACTCGGCTGTGGGGCAGCGTTGATAACCTGGACTTCGCTAAGCTTCGAGGAGGGCGCGCCGTTTGTATGGGCGTCCTTCGCGTCCTTCACGTCCGTTGGACCGGCGCCATCTTCCTTGGTGGCCGTGCCTCCGCGAGGCAGCCGCATGGCGAGCAGCACGTACTCGGCCCGCGTCATCTTGTCCATGATGTCGTCCATGTAGCGGCGGACTTCTTCCGGCGGGGCCACCACCCTGGAGAGGTTTTCCAGGTGCCGGCCTGTCGGGGTGTAGAGCCGGATTGTGGCGGGTTGGTAGTAGTCTAGCGCTGGATCTGTGACGGGGTATTCTGACGCGCTCCCCTTGCGCACGATCAGGAATGACGCTATCACTTGCTGGCCTGCCGGGACTGGGACGTATTCCAAGATGCTAAATTTGGGGAACATGTACCGGTCGCCTGTGCCCCCTGAGAACTCGAATACCACTGCAGATATGTCGGGCTTTGGGGGAGGTGGGGGCGGCCCTTTCGAGCGAAGCGCTTGCTGCGGAGGCTGTTGTGCCGGCTGCGGCGGCGGGGTAGGAGTTGCAGTGATGGAACCATCCAGGGCGCCGTTGGGTTTCGATGTAGCTGACGGGGCGGTCGATGGAGCGGGTGATTGAGTTTTATGACGCTCAAGATCCTTCGCTACCTTGTGCTTCAGCCGGTCCAGGACTGCTTTTAGATCGGTCGCATCAGAGAACTGGGGGCGGTTCTCTGCTATCCTACGGACCATATCCCTCGTTCTAGGCTCCTCCAGCGCCGTCTTGACTAGTAAAACAACCAGTGGGTCGCTCCCAGGTGGCGGGCGCAGATCCGCCGAGGTCTGCTTGGGGTTTGAGGCTAGCACTATGTCGAGAATCGTCCTGACTTCGTCGGCAAAATACCGCACCGTCTTGCCGTCCACCAGCAACCTATCGGCGGACGGTCCTTGCGGGGTCCCCTTCCTCTTGCTTTCGGCCGTGATCTCGTCGATGATTGCTTGGAACCTCTCAAGCTCGTGCTTGGCGGCATCACCTTGCGCTACCCTCTTCATGAGATCACGTAGATGGGGGTCTTCGCCAGCCTTCTCCGCTAGCGTGAGGATAATAGGATCAGTACCTGGGGCAGGCTTGCCAGCAGTTCCGGTGACTGGAGCTCCATTGATGCCTGGCCGAGCCACTGGTGCTGCCAGCGGGGTTCCCGGAGGTTTACCCGCGGCTGCTGAATGTACCGACGCCGTCGGAGTCGCAGCTGACGGCGCCGGCGATTGAAATGGCGCGGCGGGCGGGCCGGGAATGGGCGTCGTGGCGGTAACAGGCCGCTGGGCTGGCTGTGGTGTCGGTGCGGTAGGTGAGACGTGATGGGAAGCCGAGAATTTGGGAGCGACGGATGCTGCCGATGAAGGCGGCCGCGATGCGTCTTGACTAGTTGGTGGTGGCAGCCGCTGCGGTTGCGTTGCTAGTTCAGCCGTGGCTAGCATGGGTGTTTGGGCTGAAGGCTGAACCGGAGTCTGAGGAGGCGAGGAGGCAATCGTCGACGGCGGTGGGGGCGGAGGCATGACTCCGTTAGGAGGGCCGTATTGGATCACGGGTCGGAAGGTTGGAGGCGGCGGCGGCGGAGGCTTTGGGTCTTTCACGACATACATGGTGGCTTCAAAGACGTGAGGCTCAACGGTTATTACAACCTGGCCAACCTTGCTCATGCTCTCCTTGGGAGGGTTATTCGGTTCCTCAATGAGGACGCCCTTGCGTTTCGACGGCTTCGACCAATATTTCTCGAAAATGCCTTCGCTGACCCATTTGCTTCGTGACCGTGAGAGGGAATCGGATAGGACACCACTAGGGCTAGAGTTAGCGAGGGGTGCAAATTGGGAGCTGGACGTCCGCCCTAACCTCTCTGCGATTGATTGATATTCCTTGTCGGGGAGATCGCTTGGCTGTGCATCCTCAACGGTGGGTAGAGGCTTGCCTGCCTGTATTGAGTTTGGTAACGGCGGCTTGATTTCCTGGGCAGGTGCGGACTCGGGTTCGAGAGGCGGTGCTGGTGTCGCAGAGCGACGCTCGGGGGGTGTCAAAGTCCTCCTCTTGGAAAGTTGGTCGACGCGGGCAGCGGCGCGCGCCGGGAGTTTCCTCTTCTTCTCCATTTGGAACGACTCGGCGAACCAGCTCGTAGGTGTTTGTGAGACAGGGAAGCTGTCATAGAGTCATCGGAGGATGCCAGAAGGGCGCGGCAGACAACTCGGACACAATGCGCGTTGGCTTGATACGATCCGGCGGCAGCACGCGTCAGGCGAATGTAGGATGACCTATAGGCGACGCAGACGATAGGTGGTGCAGACGCTAGCAATATAGACGCCGTTGGAAGAGACCCAACTCAAACTCGGTTGTCGGTTGGGGAGAATCGGGGGGCCGGCAGGCTATGTGAGCTGCGTGGGCTGCGTGGGCTGTGTGTGGGTTCAAGGGTTGTCGTGGCCGATTTGCTGAAAAGACACGGAGAGAGGAAATTGCGGCACGGCGAGGCGAGGGATGGGATGGATTATTGATAGTCAAATCCAGAGATGGCTACTGATCGTACACGTATAGCTCTGCAGGGTACGTTGCTGGTATCAAAAAATTGCTGGGACTTCTGGTGTCACATTCAATGTTGGAGAGAAAATGCAACAAGTGGTAATCTCGTCGCAGCTGGGTAGGTAGGTACTTCTTGGCTGCGCATAATGTACTTATCGGGGGTGTTCCAGGAGGGCGAAAACTATCCCCATAAGCGTCCGAAACTGGCCACTTGGGCAGCGGCACACGCTCTTATAGTGGAGGGGTTCTCCCGGATATGTCCTGAAAGCCAAAATTTTGCCCATAACTCACCAAATTCCACACGTGACTGCCAACCGAATGCCTTCACTTGCAGGACCGTCACAAGTCTATTAGGCTCATTTCTGGTAAGAGTGACCTTTGTTATATCATGTGCTCTGGCTGTTGTTGCTGCTAACAGGTACACAATGCTTGAGTCCACCTGGAACGCTACCTAAGCCCGTGCCTTCACTGAGCATGATGGCTCCGCAAAGGTCTTGGGGTTCTCAGCTGCAGAACTTCAAAGCCCGGGGAGGAAAGAAACGCGCAGGAACAGATATTGCGACTCCTTCACAAAAGAAGCAGAAGACGGGCCCGAACCCCCGACCGACGCTTGCCCCGGAGCTTGATGAGTTGAACCAGTTCGTTGAGACTGTAGCAACCGAAGAAGAAGCCAAGAATCCAGATACCTCTTTCGTCATAGTAGTTTTTCAGCAGGATACGGCATACATTGCAACTTGGTCTTCCTGGCGGGGCGGTGCGAATCGTGGTAATGTTGACCAGACATGGAAGCAAGATCGTGAATCCATCTCACTCCGATCCCTTGTCGCCGTGGACGTATGGGCGATCAAGCCAAGACTGTCAAGATGGTTCTCAGACAGGAATAAGGGCCAACTATCTTGATCCTTTGGACAGCTCAGACTCGTTGGGCAACGAGAATCAGGAAACTCAGGGCTTGCATGAGGTTTCTATTCATCAGTATGAGTGGCCGTCGGAAGCAAGCCGATACAAGACCGTTGCTGCCAGCCATGACTTATTGGCTCTCACAGCTCTGAATGAGGAGAAACAGACCCCCTCCATTGTCAAGGTCGGTGCCACCCACATATCACCTTGCGGAATGGCCCAGTATCGGACGTCAACACTCCGCATTTTGACAAGACTGATGCGTGACCACCACGAGAGTCAGTACGATGGTCTTGGTGGGTCCAACTCCGGGGACTCTTCGATTTGGACAGGTCTCTTCATCGAGTTGAACGAATCATGGCGTGCTACAAGCTCAGACGATTTAAAGCACCGTTTCAGCTGGGTATTGGACCTTATCAGGACAGGGAGCTTGCCTGCCCAGGTTGAGCTTACCTCACAGATCCTGCAGAGGAGGCTCTCTGGAAGTGTTTTCCTTCAGCAAACGCATCCCTACAACTACAAGATCCGATGCTCAACTCGCAAGTTCCTGAACCCAGATCTGTCCCCCGAGTGGACAAAGGCATTCTTCTTAGCAAATAATGCCTTGGCAGATGTAGAAAAGGGACATACAAGAACAGATGGACGGACATACCATTAAAGGATTCTGTTCTCTGTACGGGGTCCTGATCACACAGCTATGGGAACAAGCAATGGCTGAGCAAGGTCACCTATACCCAGGCCTGGCACTTGTGCGTCCCTCTGCTTCGTCGTTCATTTCTCGGCAGGCCAGCGAAGCTTCTGCAGCTCAAGAAGCCCAATATCATGTTCAGGCTGCGACGGGAGAGGCTGGCTGACCACCCCCGCCCATCGTCTCGTCCCCCATACCCAACCCTACAGGGACACTCTGGTACCAGGAGGGCTACACCTTGGGAAGACTCCGAGATTCATTACTTGAAGTACTTGATGGAACTCTCAATCCCGCTGAAGATAATGCTAGCCAAGTTTCACGTTCGATTCGGTGGCTACCGCACCTCTCAATCTCTCCAGTCTCAAGCCGCGCGAGCGCGCGGAGATCGAGACGCCCTGCCGTCGGCGGCTGCGACGCCACAAAAGCCGTCAGGGCCGCCTGAGGCTCCGGAGCAGGTCGAATTTCCCCTGCGACCAGCCTCGCCAGAGCCAGATCCACCTGAGGTGTCTAGGCAGCGGCACACTTCTTCACGCAAGCAGAGTGCAGCATTCACGTACCTGAAGGACGAAGGCGATGCCAAGCGGGAACATCTCAGGTCATTGTTGAACTCTTGTAGTAGTTGGCACCAAGCCAGCAGTGCAATGAAGACAAGGTTTGGAGACAGGGGATCAACGCAAGTCTTCCAGACCATTGCGAAACTGGAGAGTATGGACACCTCAAGACTTTCCTCTCGCAATCGAATCCCATGGACCGCTGAGGAGCACACCTTTCTACAGTCTCTTGTCCCGAAATGTGCGACGTGGAAGGTCTACGATGGGTTAGAAGCCGAGTTACCAAGAGGCCGAAGTATGGCAACAATCCGTCATTGTATTACGAAGCAAAATATCGATATATCGCAGCTGAGCAGTCCAAAACCGTGGACTCTGGAAGAGGACAACGTTCTGAGTTTTTTTTATATTTTTTTTACTCTGGAGTTCCTCGACCTCAGTTTCCTACTCGTTTCCAGGAGAAGTTCGGCTCTGGGCGCACCCGTGGCGCGATCATAGAGAGAACTCAACGACTGGGACTGCTGAAGAAGGAGAATTGGTCTGAGGCCGGGTTGCAGAATGTTCGGGGCTATGGCAACCTTGACCTCCAGGACTTTTGCGCTCAGTTCCGGCAGAAGTTTGGACTTGATCGGACGTTCAAGGCACTCAAAAGACAGCGACTTTTGCAGAGATCAACTCAACCGGACGATTAAGTTCTCAGAGCTTAACATCATTCCCACTCGCAGGATCTACTCAATCCTTCCCACGCTACGCATTTGGAACATTAGCACAACGTCATGGAAGGCGAAAGTATTTACCAACACATCGACAAGCAAGGTGCGATCGCAGGAACCAAGCGAGACGAGATCCCGCCAGAAGTTGGAGGAGCGGTCAAGGACAGCAGAAAAAATTGCTCGTTAAAGGCTCAGGACCTGGCTCTTCAGCGGCGGTCAGACAATATCGTGGAAAGCAAAGGGAGCCGCCGGGCAGGGCACAACGTGACGGAGCATAATGTGGAGGGTGTCCTCGGATCGTGACGATCCCTTTCTCAATTGAAGAATGGAGTTGGTTGTTCTCAGTGTAGTCCTGATACCATGTCGTATCAATCATGTGAGCTCCATCAACCGTAGAACCAGGCACAGCAAAGCCCAGAGCGCAGGAACCGATTCGTCCGCGATAGAATAAGTATTCACGCACAGGATGCATCGCAACTATCACGGGCAAAAGGGGCACGGAAGGAACCGTACGGACGAGCAGTCGGCACTAAGGGGGGGTCGTCAAGGTAAATACCCACACTTTTCTTGGAGTCATGAAATGGCTTGGGTACCTAACACTCCTTGCGCACGATCCAAGCCAAGGTTCGGGTGCTTCCTCTATCTGGCGCAATCAGGCGCGCTGGATCATGGCCTCACGGTCGGGACCGGTGCCAATGTACTTGATCTGCGGGACGTTAGCAACTGCGGGCTTGGACAGTATGTGCGCCCACGTACCTTGACTCCCACAAACTTCTCGATGTACTGCTAGAGATCAGCACCATTGTTCGCTATACGAGCCCAATTCGAGTGCTTACCTCCACGTAATCGCGAGCCTTCTTGGGCAGATCGTAGTAGGTCTTCGCGTTGGTAGTCGGCGTTTGCCACCCTGGCATCTCATGGTAAACCACCTCAGCTCGTTCCAAGATCTTAAGATCCGCAGGGTAAGAGTCCAATTCCTATGCAGACTGTCAGCGTCACTATCATCTATTATGATCTCGTTGGCATCACTAACCTGTCCGTCCACCTTATAAGCGATCGCGATCTTGATCGTTTCGAAAGTATCCAAAACGTCGAGCTATAAAGTGTTAAGAGTATTTTCATATATGTAGGAAGCATACCAGGCCTACCTTTGTCAGATTAAGGCTGGTGTAGTAGTTGATTGAGTTGCTGTACTTGACAACAACAAGGTCTGTATGTACTTGTTAGTTGCGTTCCCAGTTCCGTCAATCCCTCAGGTTTTTGAAGTTGTGCGTACCGAGCCTGAGAGCAGTTAGTAAGTTGATCAGCAGCTAAACGCCAAAGTGATTAAAGCTCACCATCCACATCGGCGTCTGCGGCCGGTCGACGTCCCCTATGTCTTGTCAGCGGTGAAAGCTCGAATCCTCCGGGGTGCATGTAGCCTCACCCATTCGCGTCCAATCTCCTGAAGTTTGGTGCCAATCCTGAGGTTTTCAATTAGTCTAGAGTGGCTTCGGGAACGTAATAAAGACGCACTCTTCCGTATCTTCGGTCTTAAAGGCACCCCAACCGACACGGGTGGTGTCTGTTGCCAGTCAGCAGTGAACGACAGCCTTAGAGCAATTAACATACAAGCCTTGACCACCCCAACCGTCTCTGTAATGTTCTTCGGGTTCAGGGTGAGTCCACCAATGATGCCAGCAAGCGTGGTACTTGACGAAGTAACGAACTGTTATTGATTATAAGCACTGGTGCAAAACGAAGAACGAAGTTAACGCAGACTTACTGGGTACGAGCCATAATCAACATCTAGCATCAGTGCCTATTGAAGTAAGCACTGTTTGTTTAGCGTTTGGGACGAGAACATTACGTTTGCGCCTTCGACCACAATCTTCGTGTCGCTCTGCTGTGCGGATGTCATGAAGGACACGCCGTCCACGACGTATTTCCTCATCGTCTCCCTATACCCCTCAAAAGAAGCAAGCTCAGCTTTGATGTCGTACTTGAACAGTTCTCCAAAGCGCTTTTGATAACCATCAGCTAAACGCTTCACCTTCTTCTCGAAAATTTCAGGATAGAAGATGTCAGTTAATTTGATGCCAGTTCGCTGGGAAAGTTAGCGCACAGTGCGACCCCTCGTCAAGCCAACTTCTTACCGCTCTGCTTGTTTGGTAGCATGGACCAATGCCTATGGTGGACGTTAGGCCCCGTTGCTTCAATAGAATCGCTAGCCCTGCTGTTCATATATGGGAGTGCTTGTAAAGGGGCGAAAGCAGCAGAAAGGAACAACCCAGCATGAAGTTCTGAGGGTACAGTACCGCGTTTTGTTGTTCCAATAGCTGCGTCTGAGGTTTTCATTAGCTGCTGCTTCTTAAAGAGAGTATCGGAACCATGTGACGAACCTCCAAGCTCCTGCTCCTCGAGACCATCCACTGCCATGTGCATGTCCAAGAGGACATTGACCCTGTCAGAAACAAGGATTCGGTCGTGTACCGCGGTCAGGCCCTCTGAGCTATGTTAGACATACTGGTGCTCAAAAGACTGGGATATCCCGCAACATACTCTCTTCAAGCTCCTTGAGCTCGCTGAAGAAGGTTGGGCTAGAGGGACCGAGTCAGTCTTATTGACCTGTTCAGTTGAGGGGTGCGAGCCAGGCGAGACATCAATAAGATGCCTGTCTAGCGATCGATTGAGTCATAGTCAGAGGATTTTGTGATGACGCACATGTGAAAGACCACACCGGAGCCGATGAAGTTCATGCACCGCGGATTCATGAGGCCGGAGGGCAAGAGGTGAAAGCTACTACAAGTCAGTAGCCACCCACAGCTTCGACGCCGGCCCGTTCTTTACCTGTAGGAGACTCCATCCACCCTTTGACTCATTAGCAAATAGCAAGTATATCAATTGATCGATTGAAAGCGTTTGACGAACTTGATCAAGTGACCTGGAACCGTCATACCGGTCAGCGCTGGCCCCCGATTGAGGCCGCTTTAGAGATTCGCCTCGCGGCAGATAGACTGACCTGCATTAGATCCACCCTTGAGGGTAGTTAGCAGGTATTCCACCGGGAGATAGTCGATTGCGAAGGGATCGTGCAAGCTGTTGGCGGAATTGGTGCCTTCGTTGAACTTACGGCAGCTCGGCAGCAGAGTTGCGCCTCCTGGGACTGGATATCAACCAGCTTTCCCTTCTGAAGACACAGTATCGTTAATGTCCGGATGTCGGGCCGTATTGGGTTCGGATCGAGGACTCACGCCTTCGTCGCCTATGCGGTTATCGTCAGTATCGTAAGAGCCAGCCGATATCGGCCGGGCGCAGAGGAAGGACGCATTCCAGGCAAGGGAGGCAAGGCAAACTTACCCCATTGGGCCCCGAGAATGACATTGATAGTCATTTTGTGCGAGATCGAGATTGGTTGTCGTGGGTGCCGTCGTTGTGGTTGAAGAGAACAAAAAGTCGATATGCGACAAGATTTTAATGGACGCGGCTGCTAAGGTGAGCGATTTCAGATCTGAGCAAGAGTGACAAGTACGCTAGTCCTAATCAGGGCATCACGCCAGCTGTGGTATGTAAAACCCGGAACCAAAACCGGAGAATGGTTGAGAGAGAGTCACACATCCAAGGTCTTTTGCTGCTTAGCTGCGCTAGAGACAAAAGTTGGTCCACTGATTGGGTGCTTCCGCGAGGGGGCGGTCGACCTCGAAACTTTTTTGGCCCGGCCGTGAGCCGCCTTTGCAGGTATTTACCAGCACCAATAGCACCTTCTTGCTGTGCTCACCTTTGCGCGTTCCCGGCTCTACCGATTGCTTCAAAGTATATGTACATACCTCGTACCAACGTACATTCCCTTGGCAATTGCCGTGGGTCTGGATTTGACGACGGGGCTGTTTCTCAAAGTTATTAGGGTTTACTGTGGTGGTGGCTCAGGATCCTTCCTCATGCACAGATTATGACACCCATTTGTATACGCCCCCTCCCGATGTACGGCGTAGTTATTTCGCGAATACCTAGTGTGGTAGGGGTATGTACCTTCCTTCGTACCAGCTACCTTGCTGCTAAACGCGCGGACGTGGGTTGTTGCGGCTGACACTTAGCCTTGAGTAGCACGCGGATAAGCCGCATCATTTAGCGTCTCTCTTTTCAGTACTAAGAAAATTGACTTCAAACTTTACGGTCCATTTTCAGTATTAATTTGTATTTTGTGTTAGTAGCCTAAACACCCTTATCGGCGTCGTCACCCAGAGTCGCCAACGTCAGCTCTATCGCGCCATACGAAGCAGAGGCTCACAAGATTTCTCCTCGCAGGCAGCCACTTGTTTTACCCGTGGAAAAGATACACGATGGAAGAGGACCTGTAACCATCTCTCGTAATAATTTAGGACGCAGGTTTGGAACCATTTTGAGCCTGTAGTTTTGCCAAACTCCGAAGCCGACGCTGCTTCGGAATACTCAGGCCGCATGTCTACTCGCTACTGGCCTATTGCCTTGGTGGCGGGGGTGCCCCTCGGAATCTATATTACCTTCCTTGGCTTGAATGCTAGCCCTTTCTTCCAACGCCAGTAAGACAGCGTCCCTGCTGGAACGCAGCACGTCCTTGATGCCTCAGTGCTGACTATTCCGTCAGTTTCCTCTATGCCCATAAAATCCACACCCTGTGGTGGAACGACGTGAATAGACCCGAACACTGGGGGTTTGCTAGTCAGTAGTCTGTCCCATGAGCGATTGTCCGGCAGGTGCCCGAATATCTACGGTACCTAACTAACATGCTGCCCTTCCACAAGAAAACCAAGTCACCCCCTTCTCGCTAACGACCGTGGACGATGAGACCATATATGCCTGGCATATACTTCCACTACCGCTGTATTCCAAGCATGAGGATGAGCTTGTCACCCAGCCATCCGGGCTGAGCAAAAGCTTTACCAGAACCATGAACTTCAAGTTGCTCAAAGAAGACCCCGGCTCTAGGCTTATTCTATACTGTGCGTCGAGCCCCT
>Ga0164242_10002567_pt1 | contig 21036 bp, 34 predicted proteins | sample OricomgcompostMG_FD_108783 | JGI IMG/M metagenome (GOLD analysis project Ga0164242, IMG submission 108783) | Miracle-Growth compost microbial communities from Emeryville, California, USA - Original compost - Miracle growth compost (MG) ... | reverse complement strand
TCGGCGAGTTTCGGAAGGCCATCGCGGGCGGAGTCGCCGGCGCGGTCGCGGCGCTCGGCGGCACCGGCGCGGTCGCGGTCACGGCAAACGGCGTGCCCGGATGGGAGCAGTACGTTCTGACGGCCGTCGGCGGCTTCATCGTCGGATTCGTGGCCGTGTACGTGCCGCAGAACGACGCTCCGTCCAAGTAGCCATCACGAACAAGAAGGAGAACGATCCATGTCCGACGTGCAGACCGCAGTCCAGAGCGGAGTGGACGCCTACGCCGCAGCCGAGAGGGCGCTCCAGGCGGCGCACGACGCGCTGCTTCAGCTTCCGGCGACGTATCAGTCGCTCAACTCGGCCGGAACGATCGGCTATCTCGAGACGCAGGAGCGCTGCTCGCAGGCGCAGGCTCTGGCCGGCGACGTCGCCGGAGTGCTCAACTCCGTCTTCGTCAATCACCAGTCCGACACGAAGCGCGCCCAGGAGCTGGGGATCGACCTGCCGGCCCCCCCGGCCGTCGCCGCCGCGCATCCCAACGGGGGCGGCAGGTGAGCAGCTACGAGGTCGCTCTGCTGCTGGCCGGCTGCGCGGCCTACGTGGTCTCCGCGCTGTGCCGCAGCGCGCGAGGTCAGTTCTGGATCGCGGTGATCCTCGCGGATCTCGTCGCGTCCACGGCGTACTGGCGAGCGGGGTTGCCGCTCGCCGACGCGGCGACTGCCGCGTGCGACTTCGTCGTGGCTCTTCTCGTGTACGTCCTCGGTCGCTATCGGTGGGAGCTGTGGATCATGCTTCTCTACTGGACTTCGATGCTGGTCAGCTTCGTCGATCTGGCCGCGCGCATGAACCACGACGCCTACTCGTCCGTTCTCGAGCTCATCAACTACGTCGCCTTCGCGACGATCGGGGTTACGGCCTCGTTTCAGAGGTCCGGTCGTGGTGTACGCGGTGCTGATCGTTCTTGGCGCGGGCTACGTCCTGCTTGGCTTCCTCTACTGGGCGAAGTCGAGGCAGATCGAGGAGAATGAGCGCGCCGATAGACAGCGCGACTAGCGCGCTGATCGACGCGGCCCCGGTCTGGGGGCCGATCGTCGTCATCCTCGGCTGCGCCGTGGTCGCGCAGTTCGTCATCATTCTTCGGATGTCCAGAGACCACCGGGCGCAGCTCGTGGACGTTATCGCTCAGAAGGACGCCAAGCTGGAGGAGGCCAACGCCAAGCTCGTCGCGGCGCTCCAGGAGGTGATCCCGGCGATCCGCGACATGAAGGACATGGCGGTCGACATGGCGATCCACGCCAAGAGTCGGAGATCCGAATGAGGTGGAGACGAGTGGTCAGGAAGCCCGACGCAACGGAGAAGAGTCGGGCCGACGAGCTCGGTCGTCGCGCCGACGAGCTGATTCCGATACTCGCGTCCGAGACCTCCGGGCTGCACAGCGCCAAAGTCCTCCTCCGCAACGCGCTCATGGAGGAGATTATTCAGAGACGTCGGGAGAAGTGATGAACGTGACCAAGACCAGACTCGTCTACGCGGGTGTTATTCTCGTAATCGTTTACTGGATTCCGGCGTGGTTCTTCCCGACGATCACGGCGAACGTGGTCAACTCGCTGTTCACGGTCGTATCGGCCGCACTCGCCGTGGTTCTTCTTCCGGACATGTGGAGCATCGTCGTCACGCGCGGCGTCGGACTCTCGTGGCAGGCTCTGCTCGCCAAGATCGGTCTGTTCATCCTGACCGCCGCCTACTCGGTGGCTCGAGCCTGGGCGCTGATCGCCGCCGTGTCCGACTTCCCGTCGTGGATGATCCACAGTCCGATCGGCACGTTCTTCTTCTACGTGATGGGAATCGGTCTGGCGTCCATTCTGTACGGACTGGAGAGCGTTGGGGACATCCGACCTCGGATCACGTTCCAGGGCGCGATTGTCGCCGGAATCGCGATCGGCGTCGTCATCGGACTCTCGCTGGCTCAGATCAGATAGCTTCTCGACGTTTCTCCCTCCGTCGAGATCGGGGGCCGCGCTGCGTGCGTGCAGCGCGGCCCCTTTGCGTTTGCGATGCGCCGTGCGGAGGCTGGGGAGGGTCGCCAGCGGTCGGTAGGGGGTGCCGGGCTACACGTACAGCTCGCGCGGCCCCGCAACCGCTGGCGGTCTCCCTACGCGTCGCGCAGCTCGCACTCGTCCTCGATCATCGTGACCAGACCGTCGAAGTCTTCGTCCGGGCCGAGCACGTCGGCCAGGCACAGCACCGACTCCAGCGGGAAGTCGTACTCTTCCGCGAGGCTCGCGAGATAGTGCGCGCGGTTGTCGTAGCCGCGCTCCTCGTAGATCGACGGACTCACTGCACGGCCTCCTCGAGACTGTCGAGCGCCTCGTCCATCTCGCCGAGACCGGGGATCAGGTCGTCGTCACCGAGTGCCTCGGCGAGCGCCTCGATCTTGTCGAGAGCGCTCTGCAGCGCCCCGATGGCCGACTGAGCCATCTCTCCCTTCTCGCCACTCTGAAACGACTCGGGCATGTTTTCGTAGTAGTCCTCCTCGTCCGAGCGAATCTCGTCGACGGCGTTCGCGACGTCCTGGAAGTCCTCCTGAAGCTCCCGAATCGGCTCCAGCAGCCCGCGCAGCTTCTCGATGTGTTTCTCGAGTGCTGCACGCTGCCTCTCGACGTCCCTGCGGCGATTGTTGTTCATGGTGGTCTCCTGTTGCTGACGAAATCAGGTTATACCACTTCGTCGAGACGCGCAAGCGGAATCTTCGGCTGCGCGATCACCCCGCGTAGGGCGTGACGACCTCGAATTCCCAGACGCTGGCGACGATCTGCCTCGGGTCGCCACCCGGGATCTCGTCGGCTGCGGTCCTCGCGTCGACGGGACGCAGATACGACAGATACGACCCCATGAACCCCGCCTCCGCGCGCGTCGCGCCGACGAAGCCGCAGCGCAGCCCCGGAAGCCACTCGCGCACGCGCTCCTCGGCCATCGGCATCGGGCCGAACTCCTCGCCGCCCCGCCAGCCGGTCCACTCGAACGTCACGCGCACGCGCAGCTCGTGATCTGCGTAAGGTCGCGGCTGGCCCGACGCCAGCGTCTCGATCGTAACTCTGGTCTTCGATCCCATTCACTTCTCCTTCTCGATCACTCTAGCCAAACAGCGGTGAATGTGATTGCACAGACGAGCCGAGTCTCGATCTCTGAAGCAGCGTACGCACCACTCGTCCGTACTCTTGGGTCTGAGTTTAGGCGGGTGCTTCCTCACACGATCCACTCCCGCGCCGCGTCGCCGGTCACGGCGCTGGCGACGTCCATTCGGGCGCGCAGCGTCTTGACGATCTTCTCGTCGACGGTTCCGGGGGTCACGAGGTCCACGTAGGTCACGCTCCGCGTCTGTCCGGCGCGGTGCGCGCGGTCCTCGGACTGGATGCGCCGCTCCAGGCTGAAGTCGTTCGAGAAGTAGATCATCGTGCTGGCGACGACCCAGGTGTTTCCGTATCCCCCGGACTGCTGATTCGAGATCATGAACCGACACTCGGGGTCCGTCAGGAAGCGACCGACGTCGGTCTGGCGCGTGTCGACGTTGCCACCGTGAAACTCGGCGACCGTGTTCGCACCGTGCTCCGCTCGCAGCGCGGCACCGATCTTCGCTACGTCCCTGCGGAAACGCGACCAGATCACGATCTTGCCGTCCGTCTCCGCCGCGACGTCCAGCACCGCATTCACCCGATTGGACGGCACGTCCTGCTCGACGCCGTCGTCCGACACGACGTGACCGCAGATCAGCTGCTGTAGCCTCAGCATCTGTGTCAGGACGTGCGTCGCGGTCATCAGCTCGCCCCCGGACAGCGTCGCCAGGGCGTTCTCCCTCAGACTCGCGTACATGGTCGCCTGCTCCGGGGTCAGCTCGACGTCGCGTCGCTCGAAGATCTTCGGCGGCAGGTCCAGACACTCGTCCTTCGTCACTCGGTAGCTGTGCGATCTCATTCGCTCGGCGAGATCGTCCAGGTTGCGCGGCGCGACCGGAATCTGGAACCTGCGCCCGCCGAAGTTCTTCGTCTCCATGACGCTGAATCGGGCGCGGAAGGCGTAGAACGACCTGAACCCGAGGATTCCCTCGTCGAGAAAGTCGAACTGCGAGTAGAGGTCCAGAGGACCTCGCGTGACCGGGGAGCCGGTCATTATGCGACGCCAACGCGCCAGCCCCCCGATCTTCACCAGCGTCTTCGTGCGCACGGCTCCAGGCGTCTTGATCGTCGTGCTCTCGTCCAGATGGACGATGCTCGGATGAGCGGCGAGGAATTTGGTCAGGTAGCGCGCCGCCGCACCCGACGACGAGCTGAGCGCCTCGACGTTCATGACGAGGACTGCGAGTCCTCGTCTGTATCTGATCAGCTGATCCAGCTCCTGCTTCCTCGTCTTCGTTCCGTCTCCGCGCCACAGCACGATCATCGCCTTCTCGCGCACGCGATCGGGCATGTGCTCGGGGATCTCCTTGCGAATCCAGTTCTCGTAGACGCCCTTCGGCGCGATCACGACCCAGCCCCGCGCCAGCCCCTCCTCGTGGTACAGCGACGCCTCGTCAACGGCGACCTTCGACTTTCCTGTGCCCATCTCCATCAGGTACGCGAAGCCGCGCCGCTTCCACGCGCGGCGCAGCGCCTCGCGCTGGTGCGCCCACGGCTCCGTCTTGAACGCGTAGGTCACAGGTGGAACCCCTTCAGCTCCTCGTACCAGCGAATCATCGCGACGACGTCGCCCTCGGCCATGGCGCGCGCCGCGCCGTCCAGCGCCTGTCGCATCATGGTCAAAGCGAAGATCCCCGCTGGCCCGATCTCGACGTAGGCCGGCATGACTACGTCGCGCACTCGCGCCATCTCTCTCGGCAGAGCGTCTCCCAGCGTGTCGGTCATCTACTACTCTCCCTCGTGATGGTAAACTTCTCGGGCTGCGTCTTCGCCAGATAGGCGACGTAGGCGCGGATGGTCGCGGACTGCTGCGCGATCTGTGCCTCGTAGCTCGACTGTCTCTCGACCGTGCCAACGTGGTACGCGGCGCAGATCAGCGCGACCACGAGAGCGAACCCCGCGATCTTCGCAATCGGTCGGGTAAGCAGACCGATCAGGATCAGAATCAATAAGACGACGAAGAAGATCATTGGATTGCGACCTTTCTGACTGATCTGGTGCGATGTCTCTCGCAGTAGTGCGAAGCGAGCGCCGTCGCTTCGCCGCAGAAGAGATATTCCCTCTGGGAATTACTCCACAGAGGCCACCTGCACGTCGCGTCCGTCAGGCTCAGTATTCCGATGGCGGTCGACGGCGTCGGCTCCGACTCCAGGTCGATTCTCGACGTCGGCTCCGCGCGAAGTTCGAACCTCGGCTCGGGCGGCGTCGGAGCCAACCGGTTCCGGGCGTTGCTTCTGGTTTCGGTCCCGAGCTTCGGAGCTGCGCTCCGGCGACGTCTCGACGCGCCGAGTCTCCGTCCCACAGGTATCAGTACCCCGACCTTGCGCAGTTCATACAGCTTGGCCGCCACGGCGTTTTTCGTCTTTCCGATCTGCGCCCCGATCTCGTCGACCGTTCTGCCAATTGCGCGCAGTCGCAGCATCTCCTCGACCTCCTCCGGGGTCCAGCGCGCGCCTCTAGGCATCCAGACTGACGCTAACAACGGGCATTCGCTTCTCCTCTGCTGACAACCGGGGCAGCTTAGCACGAGACGCGCGACGCGCGCTAGTGCCGCGCACCCTCGATCGTGCGAGCGACGCACCAGTCGACGACCGGCTGAAGCTCTCGGGCGGAGAAGTGCTGCGTCTCGTCCTCGGTCTGGGCGACGTAGACGAAGCGCCCCTCCACCGAGCACGTAAAGATCGAGTAGACGCCTATTTGGCAAACGATCATGCGAACCTCCGGAAACTGCTCCGGGCAGCATACGCCGGGAGGCCAAATCGCGCAAACCTCGCGCGCGAGCGCACGTAGTTATATGCACACTCAGATTATGCTCGCGCGCCCCGCAAAACCAGATAAAAGACATAGGTGGACATAGGTCAATTGCATAGGATCAACACTAGTAATTACAGGCTATTAGCGCGGAGTTATGCCTTTATGCGTTTATGTCGGTCCGAACGAGTGTAAGGGGTGCCTCGCGCGCGCTCGCGCGTTAAAGCATTTTTTAACATAAACGAATGTGCATCCCGAGCTTGCAAAATGCAGCGGTCCCGCGCACAATAGGGGCCGTCAGCAGTACCGGAAGGAGACGACGGCGTGTCAGAGGACGACTTTCTTCAGCAGCTCGCGGCGGAGGCCGCTCGGCAGCCGACTGTGGCTCCGACGGAGCAGGGATCGGCGCAGCTCCGCGCTCTCGCCGTCGAGCTCGTGGACGTCGAGGCCAGTATCTCTGAGCTCGAGGCCGAGCTGAGCGCCAAGAATCAGAGACGCAACGACCTTCGGCACCGTCTCATTCCCGACAAGATGACCGAGGTCGGTCAGGACAGGATGGGCCTCCCCGGCTTCGGCGACCATGGGGCCGACCTCGTGTCCGAGCCCTACTACCACGCGAACGTGGCGGCGGACTGGGAGCCGGAGCGCAGGGACGCGGCCTTCGAGCTTCTCGACAGGATGGACGCGGGCGACATCGTGAAGACGGTGGTCTCTCTGTCGTTTCCGCGCGGGACCGACGGACTCGCCAGTGCATTCCGAGACGCGATTCGCGACCCGAAGTTCGAGACGCTGCTGCGCGAGCACGCCGAGGGCGTGAACGACTTCGAGCTCCCCCCGGTCGAGACCGCGAAGTCGGTCCCCTGGGGGACGCTGACCGCATTCGTCAGGGAGCAGCACCGAAAGGGGAGGTTGTTCCAGACGTGGATGACCGACGCCGGGATAGATCCGCGCGTCGTGCTGGGCGCGACCATCGGGGTCGTCGCCAAGATCAAGTACCGGAAGGAGAAGTGACTTGGCAGGGAAGCAGAACGTGAAGGAGAACGACGTGCGCGTCGACGACGACAAGGGCGGCGCGCTGTCGACGCTGGCGGGGAACGAGCTGGCGCCGGCGGACTTCGCCGGGGAGCTGGGAGGTCTTACCGACCTCGGATACTCGACGAAGGCCGAGGACACGCTGGTTCCGATTCTCAGCATTCTTCAGGACAACTCGGGCGAGGTGAAGAAGAATCACTCGCGGCGACTCGACGGGGCCGAGTCTGGGCACCTGATCATTCGGTCCATCCAGAAGCTGATCGACCCGAAGGATCCGGTTCTCTTTCAGCCCTGCGCCTTCGGTCACAACTGGGTGGCGTGGCGAGGCGAGCCGGGCGACGGCGTCGTCACGGGCAACTATCCGTTCGACGACATGCCGAAGGAGGCGGAGAAGGTCGTCGAGAAGCGCGACGACGGGTCCGACGCCGAGGTCTGGAAGATGCCCGACGGCAGTCGTCTCGTCGACACGCGGTATCACTACGGATACCTGTTTCTCGCCGACGGGACGCAGATGCAGATCGCCATTCCGATGGCCGGAACCAATCACGCGGCGTCGCGCGGCCTCACTCAGCTCATGTCCATGCAGCGCCTCCCGGGCGGCGCGCGAGCTCCGGGGTGGTTCTGCGTCTATCGTCTGGACACGAAGTACAACGAGCGCGGTACGCAGTCGTGGTACAACTACTCGATCTCGTGGCACGGTTGGGTCCTCGACCGAGCGCAGCGCGACGCCGGTCGTCTGCTCAACGAGATGAGCCAAGCGAACGAGATTCAGGCGGACGTCGCGGCCGAGACTGCCGGCAACTCGGGGGACGCGGCGGCGGACGACGACAAGGACATCCCCATCTGACGACCATCTTCGTGCGCGGCGGTTCGGGTTCGTACCGAGCCGCCTCCGGAGAAGAGATGGTGAGGTGAGATGACCGAGAACTACGCCGCCAGACTGATGCGGCTGTTCGCCGGATTTCCCGACGCGCACGGCACGCATGGCGCGACGTCGCGAAACGACGAGAAGGGTGGCAAGCTCGAGATACGGAAGTCGGCGCGAACGGTGCGAGAGCCGGTGACCGAGGACGTCTGGCGAGAGCATCTGGCGGGGAGACGACCGCTCGGGATCATCCCGGTTCGCGCCGACGGGACCGCGTCGTTCGGATGCGTGGACGTGGATCAGTACGATCTGGACCTCGCGGACGTGGTCTCGAAGATCAGGAGCGCCGGCTTTCCGATGATCGCGTGCCGGTCTAAGTCGGGCGGCGCGCACGTGTTCGTGTTCTTCTCCGAGCCGACGGACGCGGGCGAGCTGCGCGCCGCGCTGCGCGACGTGGCGGCGCGACTGGGGTGGGGCGGCAGTGAGATCTTCCCGAAGCAGGACAGAGTCAACGCTTCGTCCGACGACCTGGGTAGCTGGGTCATCATGCCGTATCAGGGCGGCGATCAGACCGATCAGTACGCGGTCAAGGAGGGCGGGGTGGGCATGACCGTCGGTGAGTTTTTGACGATGGCCGAGCGCAGCCGGACGACGCTGGACGCGCTGCGAAAGCCGAGGAAGAGGAAACCCGAGAAGATCGACGTCGATCTGTCCTACGGACCGCCGTGCCTTCAGCATCTGGCGGAGATCGGATTCCCCGACGGGCAGCGCAACTCCGGTCTGCTGGCGCTGGCGATCTTCTGCAAGAAGGCGTTCGTCAACTGGCGCGAGAAGTTGGAGGAGTACAATCGCGACCTGATGTCCAAGAACGGCAGGTCCCCGGTCCCCGCCGAGGAGGTCGCGGACATCATTCGTCGGATCGAGAGCAAGGACTACAACTACTCGTGCAAGAACGTTCCGCTCGTGCAGCACTGCAACTCGTCTCTGTGCCGAACGCGGAAGTTTGGCGTCGGCGCGGGAGAAGGCGCGCGTCGTCCGGTGCTGACCGGGCTGCGCAAGCTGGAGACCGACCCGCCGATCTGGTTTCTGGACATGGAGAACGAGACGGTCGAGCTCTCGACCGAGGAGCTGCAGGACTATCGGGCGTTTCAGCGCAAGTGCATGAACACGATGTCGGTCGTGTTCGGCGCGATCAAGCCGGCGGACTGGATGGAGATGGTCGGGCGCGTCATGGAGGACGTGGTTCTCATCGACGCTCCGGTCGAGGCGGGCAATCTCGGTCACTTCCTGGAGCTTCTCGAGGAGTTCCTGACCAACAGGTACGTCGGCAAGACGCGCGACGACCTGACGCTGGGCAAGCCGTGGTACGACGAGGAGAGTGGGCGGCACTACTTCCGGCTCGGCGATCTCATGCAGCATCTGGAGCGCAGCAACTTCCGAGCCCCCGGATGGGGGCGCAACTCGGTGTCGCAGCGAGTCGTCGAGCGCGGCGGGAAGCACTTCTTCAACATTCGAGGAAAGGGCGTGAGCGTGTTCTACGTCGAGAAGCTCGGGCGCGAGGCGGCGGAGCAACCACTACTACCGGAGGGAAGGAGATCCCCGATATGAGTACCGAACCTGACTTCGAGAAGCTCGACGAGCTGGTCGTGCGCGAGGAGAACGACGTTCAGCATCAGTCGCTGATCAACAGACAGAGCGCTGCCGATCGATTGGACACGGAGCTGACGCTGAAGAGCGATCTTCTGAACGAGATCAGCCGACGACGGCAGGCGCGGCAGCGCTACGCCGATCTGGCGACGCAGATCGCGAATCTGGCTCGTGTGAACGACGCGGCACTGGCCGACGCGCAGACCCATCTGCGCAGCGTGATGTCGTCGATCGCCCAGCTCGAGATGGAGGAGTTCAGGTGATTGTCAGTGACCCGGAGGAGATAGCGCGCTTCATGTCGTACGTCGACGTGCTGCCCTCCGGGTGCTGGTTCTGGACCGGAGCGAGGTCGCGCGGTGGCGGAAACCGGAAGTGGTACGGGTCGTTTCGGACCAGGACGCACGGCGTGGTGCGCGTTCATCGCTTCTCGGACGAGGTGTTCAATCGTCGCGAGCTGCCGGGGGGCTACCACCGTGATCACACGTGCGTCTTCTCCCTGTGCGTGTGCCCGGATCACGTCGAGCACGTGACCCACGAGGAGAATCAACGGCGCAAGATGGAGCGAGCTAGATGATCGAGCCGGAGATCGTAAATGGGGCGCCGGGGGCCGGAAAGACGACTCATCTGCTCAACGAGGTGGAGCGGGAGCTGGCGGCCGGCGTCGAGCCGGAGCGCATCGGCTACGTCTCGTTCACGCGCCGCGCGGCGACCGAGGCGGCAGAGCGCGCGGCGGCGCGCTTCGGCTTCGAGACGAAGCGTCTGCCGCACTTTCGCACGATTCACTCGATCTGCTTCCGGGGTCTCGGCCTGAAGGGGACCGACGTCTTCGAGGGCGACAGAGTGACCGAGTTCGGCGACTGGATCGGCTACCAGACCCGACCGGGTCGCTGGTCGGAGGAGGGCCTGACGACGGGCTTTCTCCCGGCCGAGCGAGCTCTGTTCATGGAGAATCTGGCTCGCGTTCGCGAGATCCCGCTGCGCCAGCAGTACGAGGAGGACCACGACGATCTGCCGTGGTCGTTCGTCGACCGGATCGCCAGGGGGCTGGCTCAGTTCAAGCGAGACCGTCAGCTTCTGGACTACACCGACATGCTGCGGGAGTTCGTCGAGACCGGCGACTCGCCCGAGCTCGAGGTGCTGTTCGTCGACGAGGCGCAGGACCTCGCCATGGCCCAGTGGCGCGTCGTCGAGAAGCTGGCGCGCGGCGCGCGACGACTGGTGGTGGCTGGCGACGACGATCAGTCCATCTACAGGTGGTCGGGGGCGGCGGTCGACCACTTCGTCGACATGCCGGGGCGCGTCACGGTGCTGGGGCAGAGCTGGCGCTGTCCGCGAGTCGTGCAGGAGCTGGCGACCTCGATCATCGGACGCGTCGGGCATCGCCGACCGAAGACGTGGAACTCGCGCGACTCGGAGGGCGAGCTGACCCGCGTTCGGACGATCGGAGACGCGGATCTGGAGGGCGACAGCGTGCTGATCCTGGCGCGCAACGTGTTTCTGCTCGACGATCTTCGCGAGAAGCTGCGCGACGACGGCGTGATCTACGAGTATCACGACCGCCCTTCCGTCTCGGGCAAGATTCTCGAGACGGTCCAACTCTGGGAGCGCATCCGTCGCCACGAGAAGGTGACCGTCGATCAGGTGCGACAGGTCTACGAGTACATGACCAGCGGGATCGGCGTGCGGCGCGGCTACAAGACACTCCCCGGCTGGCGAGACGACGAGCTCGTCGACGTCGACTATCTGGTGCAGGCCGGAGGGCTGATGACCGAGGCGATCTGGCACGAGGCGCTGACGCGCATCCCCGACGACGAGCGGGGATACATGCTGCGCGCGCTGAGGCGCGGCGAGAAGCTGACCAGGAGGCCGCGCGTGCGCGTGTCGACGATTCACGGGGCGAAGGGTGCCGAGGCCGACCACGTGGTGCTGATGACCGACGTGGCGGCGCGCACCTGGCGCGAATACGAGAAGTATCCGGACGACGAGGCGCGCGTCTTCTACGTCGGGGTCACCAGGGCGCGCGAGCGGCTCACCGTCGTCGCGCCCCAGACCAATCTTCATTACGACGTATAGTGCGAAGATTTCGCTTGCAACTCGTCGTCGTCTCGGGTTATGATGACTGAGTACGCGACGGAGGGAGACTCGTGACGGTACTGGCGATCACTCGTGGTGGGTTCGGTGGCGTGTGGAAGTTCGACGACTTTGAGTCGGCGGATCTGCATCCCATGATCCAGTACGGCGACGCGATACTGCGCGAGCCGGCCGACGCGGCGCGTCTCTACACTCGGCCGGAGCTGGAACTTCTGCTGGGCCGACTGGGTCTCGAGAGACTGTCTCTCGAGATTCGCAACTCGATCGTCGAGAACGGCGACTGGCGTCGCTGGCAGCAGGCGGCCGAGAAGCGAATGGACCCGGTCTGGGACGCGCTGCTGGTTCTGGCGGCTGACCCGCCGACTGATCCCCGAGTCGTATTCGAGAAGATCCGGGAGGACCGGATGGCCATGAAAACGCAGGAGATGCCCAGAATGGCGAAGAAGAACAACGCGGAAGAGACCACGAGCGGTGGCGACGTCGGCGAGAACGCCGAGAAGAAGACCCGTGCGCCGCGCGCGTCGACCAAGTACGGCGACAACGACGTGATCCACATGGGGTCGGACAAGGACGGCAATCTGTACGGCGCCGACAACAATCCCAAGCGCGCCGGCAGCGCTGCCGCCGAGCGCTTCGGCAAGCTGCGCGACGGCATGACCGCCGGCGAGTTCGCCGAGGCCGTCGGCGACAAGAACGCGGCCTACGCCGACCTCGTCTGGGGCGAGTCGCACGGCCAGTTGACCGTGGAGCGCAAGTCGGCCGAAACCGAGGCTGCGTGACCCCTTGCGCGGACCGCGCGTCCGCGCTATACTGTGCATGTGGCGTGGTCTCCTGACCAGGTTGCTGACACGAGCCCCTCCGCTGCCACCAGCGCGAGGGGCTCACCTTTTTGCGGCCCGCGCTTCGCGTGCTATGCTGCGTCGGCAACGGTCGGAGGTCGTCGTGCAGATAGAACAGTTCTTCGCGTATGCTCGGGAGCGCCAGGCGATTCTGCTGCGCCGCAGGCGCGGCGATCTCGCACCGTGGACGACCGACCCCATTCTGCAGCAGTATCGCTTCTGCTGCGTCTTCCGCGAGGACGACCGCGTCACGCGCTGGTTCCGCGAGAACGTGCGCGAACCAATGCGAGGCTCCCCGGACGTGTTTCTGGCGACGGTACTCTTTCGCTGGTTCAACCGAATCTCGACCGGGGAGGCGCTGTTCAGTCAGAGAAGCTTAGTTACAGATCCGAGTGGCATGACCGCGTGGGAGGAGTTTGGTCAGTATGGGTCGAAGAGAGTAGAAATTCTCAGAGAAGCGATCGTCGAGTACTGCGGCGCGGGACCCTACGTCACCGGGTCGTACATCATTCAGGGACGGCCTGGTCTGCCGAAGCTCGACGGGGTGCTGTCGTACTTCGAGGAGTTCTGTCGCACGGCGGCGGACTATCCTGGCGACGTCGCCACGTCGCGGATGAGCTGGCGCGACGTGGCGGAGATGCTGCTGGCGAACCGCACGTGGCCAGACCCCGCTGCGCGCTTCGGCTCGCTGGAGCAGACCTGGATGTGGCTGACACAGCACCAGGGCATGGGCCCGTTCATGGCGTACGAGGTCGTGACCGACCTGCGCCACACGGATCTGCTGGACTGGGCACCTGACGTCATGACCTGGGCCAACCCTGGCCCTGGCGCGATCCGGGGGGCCGGGCGCGTGTTCTACGACGACCCAGGCAGGTTCCGAGGCTCGCCACAGGACCGAGAGGAGATCCTCCGACTCATGCAGATCCTGCTGGAGGCGTCGCGAGACGCGGCGTTCTGGCCACAGCCGAGCGCGGACCGACTGGAGTACGTCTGCTCCGCTCCGTGGGCCTCCGAGTTCCAGACCTGGGGCGACTGGCCCGCGTGGGAGATGCGCGAGGTAGAGCATGGGCTCTGCGAATACCTCAAGTATACGCGCGGCTACTCTCGCAACGTGTTTCGCGCTGGTTAGTTGTCTGGTAACGAATCTCGCGCTAAGCTGCGCGGGTAGGCAATCGGGAGAAGAACATGTCGTGGCTCGTAGATCAGTTCGCGAATCACCCGCTGCGCACGACGACGATCGTGCTGGTCGTCTCGCTCGTGCTCGACTGGCTCGTGGTGCCGACGTGATGAAACATAAGGTCGATTTCTGGCGCGCGATGTTCTGCGTCGCGGCGTTCGTCGCGCTTGCGTTTGCGCTTTGCCCGACGTGGTAGTCGCGTGCTATACTAGCGCATGAGCAAGATCAGTCAGCCGTACATTCCCGTGGGGGTTCCGTTGCAGACCTTTCTGCCCCATCCGAACTTCAGCGCCTCGGCCCTGGTGCTGGACCGCCAGCGCCTCGGCAAGCAGCGTCTGGAGTGCTACATGATCATGCACTACGTCGCGGCGGCCGAGACCAGCGATCCCACCGGGGGCTGGGCGCGGCACCCGGCCGTGCGCATGTGGCGCGGGCACGCGGCGGCGCTGGCGCTCTACATGACCGTCGTGTGCCGAGAGTGGGCGCGACGCGGCTATCAGTCGACGCAGGAGGTTCCGTTCGGACTCGACTATCGCGCGAACCCGGAGTTCTACTACGCCTCGACGCTGCCGTCCGAGGTGACCGAGGAGACCGTGATCATGCCGTCGTGGCTCGGCGATCCGGCGTTTCACGCCGCGCATCGCAGTCAGCTTCTGCGCAAGGATCCCGAGTGGTACGGGCAGTGGGGATGGACCGAGGAGCCGGGCGCGCTGGACTACGTCTGGCCCGGTTCGGAGCAGGAGAGGGAGATCGCATGATGGGCGAGCACAGACGCAGCAGGGCGGCGTCGGACTACGCGACGGAGCAGACCGAGCAGTACCGGAAGATCCAGCGCGGACAGAGGTACGTTCAGAAACTGATCCGGCGGCGGGTGAAGATCGGGTATGTGGGTCGTCTGAGTACCGATCAGTATCTCGCGGCGCACGCCGCTTATCTCCGCAAGCTGGGAGTTCACTGATGGCGTTCGTCTCTCACGTGGTCAACATCCCGAACGCCAAGATTGGCCGCGGCACGGGCGTCCGGGCCGCGCTGCGCAAGCGCGGCGACCGTCCGGCCCAGCTCGCTCTGGTGCTGGATCAGAAGGTCGCCGAGCGATACGACTGGCGCAGCACCGATCGTCTGGAGGTGCAGATCGGGGACGGAGAGCACCAGGGTCTGATTCGTCTGCGAAAGAACAACTCCGTCGGGACCGCGATCGTCGACGCGAAGAAGTCGCCGCGCGGCGACTCGGTCTACGTCGAGATCAGGCTCGGAGTCGTATCGCAGCTTCCGAACGAGGCTCGCTCGCCGAGCTGGTGCGGCGAGATCCGCGACGTCGGTGAGACCTGGGTCGAGATCGCGCTTCCGAGCTGGGCGCGCGGACCACTCCCCGTGAGGTCGGTCGACGGGACGCTCGAGAACGGACAGAAGATCACTGGTCTGGCTCAGGGCGTCGTAAGCGGCGCGCGAGTCGCCAACGCGGCGGTGTCCGCTGCGGCGAACTTCCGTCGGCCTCGACGCGACGTGCTCCCCGGAGATCCGCCGTCGGGTCGCTCTGCGCTCGATCAGAAGCTGAGCGGAGGCGGATCGTGACATATCGTCCCTCGGACTGCGACTGCGCGGACGAGGCGACGGCGGACGCCAAGATTCTGGAGCTCAGCGCGCTGCTGTCGGGGACCGCTCTGCAGATCGGGTCCTCTAACGACATGTGCGACTCGCAGGCGCTGGCGGCGCTGGCGATTGCGATGGCGCGCGTCGCGTGCCTGCGCGTGCGGAAGGACGAGGACGTCGGAGACGCGAAGAAGCGGATCAACGAGGCGGCGAGGATGGCGCGGGGATTCGTCGACGACTTTCGGGCGGCGACGCGGACGGTCGCAGGCGGTCCGTCGGCGCCCAGCAACGACAACGGAGCGGAGAGAGCGAGATGAGACTGATAAGAGCGAGTGGGGTCAGCGACGCGTGGCCCGAGGCGCTGCGGCTGCTGGACGCGTGCGGCGAGCGACAGTCTTCTCGCGCGGGCGACGTGTTAGTCGCCCCGTGGCCCGTGGTCACGGCGTACTCCCGGCCCCGCGAGCGCGTGCTGCTGGACGAGGTGCGCGACGCCAATCCGTTCTTTCATCTGTTCGAGGCGATCTGGATGCTGGCGGGGGCGAGCGACGCGCGCTGGCTCGATCGCTTCGTTCGCGACTTCTCGTCTCGGTTCGCCGAGGACGACGGAACGATGCACGGGGCCTACGGACATCGCTGGCGTCGGCACTTCGACGTTGATCAGCTCGCGGTTGTTGTCGACCGACTGCGTCGCGACCCGACCGACCGGCGCTCGGTGATCCAGATGTGGGATCCGGTCGCGGATCTGATTGGGCCGGACGAGGAGGACGTTCGCGACTTCGACGATCCGGACGCAGCCGGAGTTCGGTGGCCGACGGAGCCGCGCGACGTTCCGTGCAACCAGTCGGCGCTGCCGCGCGTGGTCGGCGGCGCGCTGGATCTCACCGTGATCAGTCGCTCGCACGACGTGGTGTGGGGTCTGTACGGGGCCAACTCGGTTCACTTCTCGGTTCTACAGGAGTACCTGGCGGCGGCGATCGGAGCCGAGGTCGGATCACTCTACTTCGTCTCGAACAACTGGCACTGCTACGAGTCGACGCTCGACAAGCTGCGTTGGCGCGCCCAACGGGCTGGGCGACCGCTGATTCGGGACGCGACCGAGCCGTATCCGGGGGTCGCGCCGATGGTCACGGTCCCGCACGAGTTTCTTCGTGACAGCGAACGATGGGTCGCGGCGGAGGAACCGACGGAGCATGTCTACGCGAATTCGTGGTTTCGCACCGTTGCAATGCCCATGTGGGCAGCGCATCGCGTGTGGCGAGACGGGAGAGCCGACGAGGCACTGCGCGTGCTGGATCACTGCGCGGCTCCGGACTGGGCGCTGGCGGCGCGGCGATGGATCGCGCGGCGTGCGGATCGGAGGGCTGCGGCGTGAGTGCGTGGAGTCCGAATATGGAGACGCGCTTCGCCGGCGAGGTGGAGCGCTATCACGCCTGGAGGACGCTGCGCCGGCAGTCCGTCGGCGAGCACACGTGGCAGGTCCTGAGGATCTACGACGAGATCTTCGGACTGCACGACGCCGAGGTGGCGCGATGGATTCTGTGGCACGACGCCCCTGAGCTGATCACCGGCGACGTACCGTTTCAGACCAAGCGACGCTGGCCCGAGGTCAAGAAGGCGCTGACCGAGGCCGAGGAAGTGGCGAGTCGGGAGCTCGACATAGTCTGGCCCGAGATCACCGATCTTCAGCGCGCGCGGATCAAGCTGTGCGACGTGCTCGAGATGTACGAGTTCGGCGTGCGCGAGGTACAGATGGGGAACCAGTTCTGCCGCGAGGTGGTTCGCGCGACGGCCGAGGCGCTTCAGGATCTATTGGAATCTCTACCGGATCAACGGATATCACTGAATGGGCAGACGTGGCGTTACATCTTAAAGCACGCCCTGCCAGCAATCGAGGAAGGGAGAACGTGGTGACACAGACGACGGACGATCTTCTTGTCGAGCGCGGCAAGACTCACGGCGAGTATTCCGAGCACGCACGGTGCACTCAGGCGATCATGGACGCGATCCAGCGCGAGCGCAACTGGAGCTCGCTGCCCCCGGAGATCCGGGAGGCTCTGCACATGATCGCGCACAAGATCGGGCGCGTGGCGACGGGCGATCCCTACGTGGCTGATCATTTCGACGACATCGCGGGCTACGCGCGGCTCGTGTCGCAGCGGATCGAGAAGATGCGCGCTCGACAGAAGCAAGACGATCTCGCCAAGATCATCGAGAGGGAGCTCGACACGCACGGTCTGTCGTCGGCGCAGGCCCAGATGAAGCGCGACGTCGTCGCGGAACACGAGAAGGACGATCTTCGCGTCCTTCGCGTCGGTGATCCGGTCTACGTCAGGGGGATCAGGGAGCAGGGGCGCATCGTCGACGTACGCATCAGCGAGCAGCCGTACTTCGTCGAGTGGCCCGACGGCAAGTACCCTTCCAACTGGTTTAGGTTTGACGAGGTCACCTACGCGCGGCACGCTTCGCCACTACCACCGAAGTAGCTCGCGCGCTATACTAGGTGCAGGTCAGCAGCAGAGGAGACAGAAGTGAAGATCATAGTTCCGACCAGAGGACGAGTGGGTCGGCAGCACACTCTCGGGTTTCTGCCGAAGGAACTCCTCGAGAGGACCGTTGTGGTCTGTCCGAGCGACGAGGCGCATCGTCACGGACTCTATCCCTACGTTCGTGAGCATGGTGCCTCCGTGATCAGTCAGCCTGACCAAATCACCACCATCGCGGCGAAGCGCGAGTGGATCATGCAGCACTTCCACGAGCAGGGCGAGGAGAAGATCATCATGCTCGACGACGATCTCAAGTTCTACGTTCGGCGCGACGACGTTCCGGATCGTCTGCGCAACGCGACGCACGGCGACATGATCTACTGGTTCGGCGAGCTGGAGAAGAGACTGACTCCGGAGACCCCGCACGCCGGCTTCGGGCCACGTCAGGGCAACGACAAGCAGGACGCCGGATGGCAGTCGCCGGGGAGAATGATGTTCTGCCTCGGATATCATCTTCCCACGGTGCTGGCGAACGTCGAGCTCGGTCGAGTTCGATTCCGCGAGGACATGGACGTCACTCTTCAGCTTCTGGAGAAGGGCTACCCGGATCTGGTATGCCACACGTTCGTCAACGGCCAGGAGACCGGCAAATATGGCGCCGAGGGTGGCTGCTCCGATGAACGCGACGTAGACAGCAGCAATGCTGAAGCCGAGAAGTTGGCTGCACTGCATCCTGGTCTAGTCAAGGTCGTGGAGAAGAGCTACGCTATCTCCGTGCCGCGCAAAGAAGTGATCTGCTACTGGCAAAAGGCTTTGCAGTCTGGACTCTCGAAGAGAGAGCAGACTGCTAATGTCGAATCGTGACCACGCTTCACGATCTTGTGCTGGACGTCTGCGCGTGGTCGCTGGAAAACACGCCGCACGACCCGTGGCCACCGCGAGCGCCGCTCCGCGACGATCGTCTGGACACGTCGTGTGGTCACGGCGGCGCGACAGTGACCGAGGCCGTCGTCAAGACTGGCGACGTGCTGAGCATCGGTGCCGAGGTCAGGTACGCCCAGATGCTCGGCGTTGGACCCGAGATCCTTGGGTCGTGGGACGGCGGCTACGCAACGTGCCGCCTCCGTGGCACTCCGAACTCTAGCTGGCTGCTGTCGGCTCGCGAGCTGCTCGAGACGCGCGTGTGGTGCCACGCTGCTCCGACCGTGGATCACACCTGGCGCGAGGATCTGCTCGCCCGACTCGGGGTAGTCGCACCCAACTGGATCGTCGACGAGGAGACGCGCCTGATTCACGGCGACCCAACGCTCGGCAACACCATCGTTCAGGACGGGATGGCGTACCTGATCGACCCCAAACCCCCCGGTCGCGGGATCCCGTCCGTCGCGTCGGTGGACCGGGGGAAGTTCCTCCAGTCGATGCTGGGCTGGGAGCGCCTGAAGTCTGGTCACTGGTGGCCCGAGCAGATCTCTCCGCTCGCAGATCTCGAAGATCTGGATCTGGCACGAGCGGTCTGGTGGTGCGGCGTGCATCTGGCGCGGATCGTGCAGCGCGAGAGTGGAGACACGCCGGCGGCGCGCTGGGCGCTGGTCCGTGCGGAGAAGCTGGAGGAATTGACGAGATGCGCAACGTCGTGATCGTGCCAGCGATGGGGGAGTCCAGGCGATTCGCCGCCGAGGGCTACGCGGGGCCGAAGTGTCTGCTGACTCTGCGCAGTCCGTGGGGCGAGCAGAAGACGATGATCGAGTGGATCGTCGGCGCCATCCCCCCTGGCTGGTGCGCGCTGCTCGTCGCGCCGCGAGAGAGATATGAGGAGTTCAATCGCCTGACGGCGAAGTGCATGATCATGTACCTGACCGAACCGACGCGTGGGCAGACTGAGACGATCGCGCGAGGACTGTCGATGTGCGAGGGCCCGGTCGCCGTCCACAACTGCGACCTGGTCTATCCGTCGCTCGCCGAGATGCTGACTCCCCATCATCGCGAGGACCTAGGCGCGGGCCGAGTTGCGCTGCACTACTCGGAGAGCGAGGCCTACAGCTTCGTCGACGACGCCATGCTCGCGCGTTTCTTCGCCGAGAAGCGACGAATCTCGCCCTACGCTCAGACCGGAGTCTGGTCATTTCGCGACGCGAGGACAATTCAGGAGGCGTGCGAGAAGCAGCTCGGCGGTGAACCGCCGAACTATGGTGGCGAGTACTACTTCAGCGGCGCGCTGAACCACGTTCACGTCGGAATGCGCGGAATCTTAGACCGCAACTGGACGGACTGGGGCACGCCCGAGGCCGTGCGCCGGAGCGGATGGGAGATCGTGACGTGAGCAGAATAGGAAACAGCGACCTGATCGACGTCGAGGTCGTCGTTCACGCGGAGACCGCGAAGGCGGTTCTGGTGTCGGACGACGGCGACTACGAGAACTCGGTCTGGCTGCCGAGATCGCAGATCGAGATCGAGAAGCGCGAGCGCGGTCGCATGGCGACGATCACGCTGTCCGAATGGCTCGCCGAGGAACGAGGGCTGATCTGATGCCGAAGCGACCACCCGACGAGTACCCGAGAGGGCGACCAGCGGACATTCAGCCCGTTCTGTGGCGAGCTCTGGACCATCTGCTGATTTCGCGATTTTCGTGGCTCGACCTGATCTGGATCTCGATCGTAACACAGATCGAGGTGGACTATGGCTGGTGGTGGATCTGGTTGTGCGTTCCGTGCGCCATCTGCTCCAAGGCCGTGGAGACGAGATGGCTCGGCTGAGGGAGACGTCGACGCTGGGCAGGACGCTGCCTCTCGGGTTCATGCTGCCGGAGACGGACTGGGTCGCACCGACCGAGCTGCCAGACTTCCGGGGACTTGGCCCGGATCTGGCGATCGACACCGAGACGCGCGACGACGGGCTGCGCAGCGGACGCGGCGCGGGATGGGCCTACGGAATGGGGCGGATAGTCGGTGTGTCAATGGCGGCCGGCGACCGCAGGGTCTACGTCCCGCTGGCGCATCCCGACACGGAGTGCTTCGCGCACGATCAGGTGCGTCGGTGGCTGCGAGACCATCTGGCCTCCAACCAGCGTCACATATTCCAGAACGCGCCGTACGACCTGGGCTGGATCAAGCGAGAGTTCGACCTGGACCCCCCGGAGCTGATCGACGACACGATCGGAATGGCGTTTATTCTTGACGAGAACCGCCTGACCTACAATTTAGACTCTCTCTGCGACTGGCAGGCGGTCCCTCACAAAGATGAGTCTGTGTTGAGAGCCGCTGCAGAGGCGTACGGCTACGACGCCAAGTCGGAGCTCTGGAAGCTGCCGGCGCGGTACGTCGGCCCCTACGCCGAGCAGGACGCTATGTCGACGCTGCTGCTGGCCCAGACGCTGCGGCCGAAGCTGGAGGCGGACGAACTGACCGCT
>Ga0164242_10002566_pt1 | contig 21039 bp, 26 predicted proteins | sample OricomgcompostMG_FD_108783 | JGI IMG/M metagenome (GOLD analysis project Ga0164242, IMG submission 108783) | Miracle-Growth compost microbial communities from Emeryville, California, USA - Original compost - Miracle growth compost (MG) ... | reverse complement strand
CTGGTACGGCGGCCTGCTCGCGGGCACGCCGTCCCACTGCCAGACGGCCTCGGCGATCTCCTGCGCTGTGGGCATGTCGTCGTCCTCCTGGGGACTCGTGCTGGTGGTCTTGGCGGCCCACGCGGCGAGCGCGGCCCGGTCGGCGAAGGCGGCGACGTTGTGGTCGATGCCGCCGCTGGAGCTGTACTGATGCACGGTCCACGCGTGCTGCACCCGCGGGTGGCCGGCGCTGGACGACGGGTCGGCGATCCACAGGCCGTCCCCGCAGAACGAGGTCGTGTCCCGGTTGAGCCAGAAGTCGCGGTTGCAGTACAGGAGCACCCGGTGCGCGGCGGCATCCTGCTGGATCCGCCGCAGCAGCGCGTCCTTCGCCGCCCCGGACACGTCCTCGTCCTCCCAGTCCAGGGCGAGCAGGTCGCCGTCCTTGGGGGCGGCGTGCTTGAGGAAGTACGCGGACTGGTCGGCCGCCGACCCGGGCCGGGCGAAGTGGTAGTGGCCCACCAGCAGGCCCGTGGCGCGGGCGTGCGCCACCTGCGCGGCATGCAGCGGGTTGACGTACCCGGTGCCCTCGGTGGCTTTGACGAAGGCGAAGGCCTGGCCGGAGGTGGGGAAGTTGGTGGGCTGGTATGAGGCGACGTCGACGCCGTGGACCGTCACGAGGCACTCTCCTGGGGCGGTGGCTCGGGTGTGGGCTGTGGTGGCAGCAGGCCGAGGTCGACCAGCGTCTCGGTGTCGGCCGCGGTGGGGTCGGGCTGTGGGGTGACCGGCTGCGGGGCGGCCATCAGGCGCCTACCCATGTCGCGGTGAGGCGGATGTTGCGGTCCTGGATGATGCCGCAGTTCGTTCCCGAGGCGCCGTTGCTGGACCAGGCGCGGGCGGTCACGGTGCCGTCGGTGCCGATCTGTACCTCGCCCAGGCCGAACCCGTCGCCGACGTGGCCGTACATCGTCTCCGGCGGGGAGAAAGCGGCCGGGAGGCTGCCCATCACCGTGTCGGGGATGTTCCCGTTGGAGTCCGACAGGATGTTCCCCGCAGTCCTGGTCCAGGTGGCGTTGACGGTGGTGATGTGGCCGCTGGTGCGGCCGGAGAACGACACCAGGGAGAATCCGGCGGCTGCTGTTGCGCCGTCGTTGGAGGTCGTGACGGGCGGCGTGGGCACGGCCCAGGTGGTGCCGTCGTAGACCTGTAGTTGGTGTACGTCGGTCAGGTAGGTGGCCATGCCCGTGATGGGTGCGGTGTCGTCGACCAGTGCGGCGGCGCGGGCTGCCGCCGAGGCGAACCACAGCACGGTGTGGGGCAGCAGCGTCGAGCCGAGGCCGGCCAGGGCCTGCGCGAGCGTTCCCGCGTCCGGTGCGTCGGTCAGTGAGGCGATCTGAATGCCCTGGCCGTAGGGGTCTGGGGTGGGCATGTGGCGGCTCCCTTCAGGTGGTCCAGAGGTTCATGGGCGGGATCGAGACGAAGGAGCCGGCGGTGGGGCCGCGGTGCTCGATGTTGCCGGTGGCCGCGCGGATGATGCCGCGGCAGGCGCCGTTGGTGGCACCGCTGCTGCCCTGGTTGCAGACCAGCGTCACGTCGGTGTCGGCGGGCGGCCGGCACTGGGCGGGCAGTACCGCGAACACGTCGCCGTATGTCACCGTGCTGGTGCCTTTGCTGTAGGAGCCGCGCAGCTGCACCGTGTCGCCCACCACCCGGTACTGCGGGGTCTGGTAGCCGGACAGGGCCGTGTAGCCGGTGCCTGCCGGAAGCGCGGTCCAGGTGCCGGAGTCGGCCGTGGCGGCGAGGCGGCCGAGTGCGACCCATGCGCCGGTGGCGGTTGAGGCGATCTGGATCACGTCGCCGGTGGCAGGGGCTGTGTAGGAGGCCAGTCGCAGGGCAGGGATGCCGTCCGCGGTGGTGACGACCGTCGAGTCGCTGCTGACGCTGGCGACGGTGGCGCGCTGGATGGTGCTGGTCCGGGAGAGCGGCCCGGTGGTGGCGGCCGAGCGGGCGGCGTGCTGTCGCAGGGCGGCAGCGAGGTTGCGGTGTACGCGCAGGCCGCTCGGGCCGTTCATGCGTCCTCTTTCGCCGAGATGCTGGTGATGGGGAAATCGCCGCCCACGGCGAGGGGCACGGTGAATGCGGCGGCCTGGTGCAGCTCGGCGAGGCCGCCCGGGTGCAGGACGCGCAGCACGTCGCCCTCGGCGAGCGCGGGGTTTGGCAGGCTGGACAGGTCGCCGCTGCTGTTCGGGGCGCGGGCCGCGGCCAGCTGCTGGCGGCCCGCGTTCAGGCATGCGCTGGTGGTCGTCAGGACCGAGGACGAGTAGACCGTGGGCCGGTGCCCGTATGGGCCGTCCCAGTAGGTGGGGCTGCCCGGGTCGTCGTCCACCACCAGGGCAGACACGGGCGGGGCGGCGCTGCCGGCGTCCTCGCCCTGCGCGAGCACGCCGTTGAACACGTTGTCGGACGACATCTGCCGGGTGGCGGAGATGTAGACGCCGCCCTCGCCGGCGGCGATTGTCCACACCGGCGGCTGCGACAGTACGTCCGGCAGGACCGCGATGGTGAACACGCCATCGGCGTTGACGTACACCTCGGCGCCCGCCGCGCTCGCGATCTCCTGGGCGGCCGACCAGGGGCTGTCGCCGATGTTCCAGGTGCGGGCGCCGATCGGCGCGTCCGTGATGGTGCTGGAGATCTCGGCGTCCGGGATCGAGCGGAGGATCAGCGCCGTGATCGCGCCGACGACGGTGCCGCTGGCGGTGTAGGGCGCGGTGAACAGGTCGTCGTCGACGATCGCCGACGGGTCCTTGCCGGTGAGGGTGACCGGGCCGAGGGTCGGGTCGCCGCCGTTGGAGTCGAGCCGGAACAGGCCGAGGGGCACGAGTTCCTGGGTGCCGTCGCCGTAGTCGACGCCGGCCTCGATGCGCAGCCGCGCGCCGTAGGTGGAGACCTGGTCGGCGGCGGTGATGGGGATGATGCTCGTATCGCAGCCGGTCACGGTGCAGGTGCGACGGATCGCCTGGGAGCGGTCCACCACCACGGAGCCGCCGGTGTGCGGCATGTCGAGGACCTGCCCGGAGGTCGTGAACAGCGTCACGCGCGTGATGTAGGTGTAGCCCTCGGCCAGCCGGGCCAGGAACCGGTCAGAGACGGGATACACGGCTTACCCCTTCCGGCGGTTGAGGAGCACGTCCTCCCAGGTGGCGAACGTGTCCCGCACCTCCTGCCAGGTCGCGAACTCGCTGAGGATGTCCTGCCAGGTGCGGCCCGTGGAGGTGGCGATGCCGACCGCGACCGGCATGTCCGCCTCGACCAGCGGCAGCGTCCACGTCCGCCACGCGTCCGTGGAGTCTTGTGAGCCGCGGGCTTTGGTGGCCTGCCCGACGCTGACATAGGCGACATCGAGGTCGGCGGTCGGCGCGGCCTGCAGCAGCAGGTCGTTCCCGGACGACAACAGCAGATCCAGCGCGGCCCGTTCATCGTCCGAGCGGGTGATCACCTGCATGTCGCCCTCGCCGCCGTTCCGGATGCCGTGCAGGGTGACCTTGTTGCGACGCCCCTTGACGACGTAGGCGGCGGTGTCCATTGGGTATTGGAGGTCGGGGCCGCCACCGGCCGGCACCATCAGCAGGAGGTTGCGCTGGGGGTTGCCCGGGTCCTTCAGCCAGACCGAGGACGTGTCCGGCGCGGGGATCGTCACGGCCGTCCACTCCGCGACCTCCTGGATGGCGCCGCTGCTGTCGCGGACCTCCGCGTAGTAGCTGACCGGCACCCCGAGAGGCGCCTCGTAGTCCGTGATGACCATCGTCTCGGCCTGGATCTGGTAACCGTCCAGCAGACCGGCCGGGCCGCGCACCAGCGTCCGCTGGCCGGCAGCGTCCTGCCGCCACACGCTGATCAGCCAGCCCACCGTCAGCTGCCGGTGCGTCAGGGTCACGCTCGCGGTGGCCGCGTCGACCACCAGCGTGGTGATCGGCAGTGCGACACCGAAGTTGACCCGGTCCAGAGCCGCGATGCCAGCGCTGGGGGCCGTCACGGTGACCGCACCCGACACCGACATCGCCGCGCCCGACGGGACGGTGTAGGTGGTGGTGTTCATCCACCAGCCGGCCGATGGCAGCGTGTACGAGTCGCCGTCGTCGGTCTGGATCACCGTGCCGTCCGCGTCGTACCACGTGATGTGGTCCTGGAACGTCCAGCCAGCCGCGGCAACGTGCAGGTCGTAGGCGAACGCCCACGATTGCCCGACCTGCACGTCGCCGAGCGGCCAGCGGCCCGAGGTGACCGTGCTCGCCGCCGTGTCCCCGGTGATCTGGAGGCTGTAGGAGTTGCCGATCGCCAGCGCGCCCCACGGGGACGAACGGGCGATGGTGGCCGCCCCGGCGGTGACCTGCCAGCTGCCTGCGCCCTGCTCGAACTCGCTGTCCGCGAACGGCACTACCGTCCCGGACGGCCGCCCGCCGAGCAGGCCCGCGGCGGCCACCTGCGAGGCCGGCACGACCGCCATGGCGTCCGCGCGCAGCACCTGCCCGGCCGTGGCGCCGGTGATACCGACCGCGACGACCACGCCCGTGGTGCCCGCCGGCGCGGTCCCGGACGCGATCTGCCGGTACACGCCGGTGCCCGGGGAGTCCAGCACCCCGCGCTGGCTGGCCAGGGTGTTCCCGGAGTCGTCCACGAACCGCACCTCGAGCCAGCACACGGCCGCGCTCGACGGCGGGTTGAGGTATCCGAACACCACGTACTCGATGCCCGCCGTCGCGGGGGCCGGGTCCGCGGTGCGGATCGAGGCGTCCCCGGCCGCCGTCGCGGTCAGCGTCAGCATGTGGCCGCCGCCGAGGTAGTAGTCGACGGGCCAGGAGTAGGCCGGCACCGACCGGGTGAGTGTCGCGTTGGCGTCCACCGTCCACGCCGAGGCGTCCACCTCTGGGCTCTCGGCATTGAACGGCAGCAGATTGCCCAGTGTCCGCAGCGGCAGGCCGAGGTAGACGTTCTCCGCGTAGGTGGTCACGCCCGCGGCGGCCGGCGTGGACGAGATCACCACCTGGGCCCGCACAGCGCTCGCAGGCGCGGGCCCGGCCACGATGACGCGGTGCCAGCTCGTCGACGCGGCATCCGTGGGCGCCGACCACGTGATGCTGACCTCCGACCCGGCGGCCGTCAGCCACCGGATCCCGATCCGCTCCGGCACCGTGCTGCCTGCAGCGTCCGCGAACGCCTCGTACACCGTGCCCTCGGTGACCAGGTACGACGACACCGTGCGGGCCCGCATCTCCCCGGCGGCCACCGACGTGATGGTCAGGCAGCCATCCCCGTTCCGGCCGCCGGCCCCGAGAGAGATGGTGGCGTTGAGCATGGCCGTCCACCCGGAGGTGTTCGGGTCCACGCTCTCCGTCACCTGGCTGAGCAGGTTGCCCGGGATCGCCATCAGGACTGCCCTCCGCCCGCGTTGAGTACGGCCACCAGCTCACCGGTGGCCGCGTACACCTCGGTGCGGGCCACGGCCGCGATCGGCTCGTTCCCGACCTGCACCACCACCGTCATTCCGGCCAGCGCATCGGCCAGGCCCTGCCCGGCCGGCCTGCCACCGGCGGGCGCCTGCGCCTGCGCGGTCGCGTACCGCACCGCCGCCGCAGCCGCCCTGTACTGCTGGTCCGTCAGCACCATCTCGGTTTTGCCGGTGCCGTTGGCGGCCAGCGTCAGGCCTGTGCCGAGCGGGCCGCCGGCGTCGTACCAGTGCGGCGACCGACCGGACCACGCCGCCCACGCCGCAGCCGGAGACCCGTACCGCGATTTGATGTAGCCCTCGCCCCACTTGATCTGCGTCGCGGCGTTGTCCCGCCAGTCCTTGCCGGCGCTGGCCATCTTGGACGCGGGCAGAGACTGCGGGATGCCGTAGGCGCCGCTGCCCTTGTTCAGCGCGTTCCAGCGCCACCCGGACTCGCCGTTCCACAACGCCGTGAGCGGCGCCATCTGGCCCGGGCCCCACCCGTACCGCCCGAGCAGCGTCCGGGCGATGGACTGCGCCTGCGACGTCGACGCATGGTAGCCAGACGCCGTGGTGCTCGACGCACCCTTCTTGTCGGCCGTGTCGGCGTACCCGAACAGGGCGTTTACGGCCGCCTTGGGGATGCGGCGGGCCAGGTCGCCGAACTTGCCCGCGCCCGGGATACGGGCGATGAGCGGGTCCACGACCGCGTTCACGCCCGCCCGCGCACTGGCGGCCAACGTGTCCTTGATCCAGGATTCCGCCCGCTTCGCCTTTTTCCACGCCGCGCTGCCGGCGCCCGCGACCGCGTTCGCTGCCGAGCCGACCCACCCGAAGATGCCGCCGGCGTTATACGCGGGCAGGGCGCCGCCCATCGCCCGCTGTACTGCCGGGACGCCGCCACGGGCCGCGAGCGCGTTCATCGAGTTGACGTAGCCGGGGCCCATCGCGCGCGTCCACTCCGGCCGCATGATGGCCTCGCCACCGGACAGCGCGGCGAGGTGTACGTCCCGGCCCGGCGTGTAACCGGGCAGAATGCCGCCGGTCGCGAACTTGTACGTGCTCAGCTTCTTCGCGCCGAACGCGCCCGCAATCTTGTTCCAGACGCCCACGATGCCGTCGTTGTAGACCGTGTTCACCACGAACGAGACCGGCTTCTTGGCCAGCCCCTCCAACTTCCCGAAGCCCTTGCCCGCGTCCGTCGCGGCCGAGGTGAACGCGCCGACGACCTTGCTCTTGAGGGTGCTGGCCCAGCCAGGCACGGTCTTGGTGAAGAACGTCTCCATCGGCGTCAGGGTGTGGGACTTGATCGTGCCCCACGCCGAGCTGATGCCGCTGGAGATCTGGTGCCAGTGTGTGACCACGTACACCGTGGCGAGGCCGATCGGCCCGGTGATGATGCCGAGCAACAGCGGCCAGTGCGCCCGCACCCACCCGATGGTGGCGTTGAACGCCCCCGGGATCGTCTTGGTGAAGAACGGCAGGAACGACCCGGTGAACCAGCCTGCGACATCCTTCGCGCCGGCCTCGATCCCCGCCCAAGCGCCCTGCACGATAGCCCGGAACGTGGCGCTCTTGTTGTAGGCCACCACGAACGCGGCGCCGAGCGCCACCAGGGCGATGACCACCAGCGCGATCGGATTCAACGCGAGCACGGCGTTGAGGAGTGTCTGCGCCGCCGTGAAACCGCCCGTGGCAGCCTCGGCGGCATCGAGCGCGGTGACCCCAAGCCAGGTAGCCGCAGTGCTGATCCCTGAGGCGATGGCCTGGGCGTTCAGCGCCAATGTCAGGCCACCCACGAGGACTACCAGTGGAACGAGGTACAAGCCCCACTTGCGGAACCAGTCGACCGTTCCAGCGATCACGGACACGGTGCCTCTGACGGCCGGCAGGAAATCGGTGTCCAGGATGCCGCCGACCTTTTCCAGCGGCGGCAGCACGTCCTTATCGAACGCCCCGCCCCATTTGGAAATGATCGGGATCACCTTGGAGCCGAGGAAATTCACGAACCCCTGTTGCAGCGTGCGCTTGAAGAGCGTCACCTGGTAACTCGGTCCGGTCCGCAGGTCTTTCCCGAGCTGTGTTGCAGCCCCGCCGAATTTCCCGACTGCCTTGGTGGCCTTGGACGGGTCGAGCTTGAAGAGGGCACTGCCGAGGTCCTCGGCCTGCGTGCCGAACAGATCGGTGGCGAGCTGCGCGCGCTTGACCGGGTCGGGCACCTTGCGCAGCCGGTCCAGGACCGTCTGGAGCCCGTCCGCCGCGCCCTTGCCGCCCTTGCCGATCTGTTCGGCCATGCCCTTCGCGGACAGGCCCAGGCCCTTGAACCCGGCGATCGTGGTCGCCGAGCCGTCGACCGCGCGGATCGAGAATTCCTTGATGGCGTCCGCCACGAGGTCCGTATCGCGCGCGCCACCCTTGATGCCCTGGTCGATGAGGCCGAGCGCGGTCTGCCCGGACAGGCCCATTTTCTTGAATTGGACCGAGTATTCATTGAACGTATCGAGCAGGTCGTCGGCCTTGGGGCCGAGTTGCTGATACCCCGTGGCAATCAGGTCGAATGCCTGGTCGGTGTTTTTGACGAGCCCGGTGGCAATCAGGCGGGACGAGGCGTTCGTGACGGACTCGAAATCCAGCCCGAATGTATTCGCTACGTCGCTCGCCTTGGTGGCAATGCTCTGGAGCTGCTTGTTCGTGGCGCCGGGCGGGACGAGGCCGCCCTGCGCCACGTTCTTGATGGCCTCGGCGGCGTCCTCGAAGCTGTCGGACACGCCGGAGCTGTAGAGCTTGCCCGCGATCTTCCCGTACTGCGCCGCCTGCGCGTTGCTGGCGCCCAGCGACGCCTTGAGCTTGTTGACGATCTGGCCCTGCTCCAGAGCCTCGTTCCATGCCTCGGAGAACGCCTCGGCCGCCTTCTCGGCGATGGCCTCGACGCCGAGGGCGGCGAGGGCGCCCTCGAACGCCTCTCTAAACCCGCCGCCGGACTCCTCGCCCGCATGCTGGCCAGCCTCCTGCGCGGGCCCGACCAACTGCCGGCGCAGGTCGTCGGCGATCCCCCGCACGCTGGGAATGACCTGCAACGTGGCGTACCCGACGTTGGGCATTCTGATCGCCCCCTCACATGCTCAGGTGATCTCGCCGCGGGCGATAGCAGTCCGGCGCGCCGCGGCCCGGCGGCGGGCGTCCGCCCGCTTTGCCTGCCGCTGCGGGCTGTTCTTGTCGCTCTTGCGGCCGACGCCGGGCCGCGGGAACGGCTTGGGCGGCTTCGACTGCTGGCCCTTCTTCACGCCCTCGTTGGCGCGCTGCCACGCGGCGATCCGCAGCTCATCGATCACGACCGCCTGCAGGTGCTCGGCGAGCCCCCACAGGCTGTCTGTGTCGCCCCGCGCGATGCGCGTGCGCGCGCCCGCGGGGAGCTGCCGTACCAGCACACCCAGTTCCCGCCATGTCAGCAGCGGACATCCGGCGGCGTCCCGGCGCCACAGGTCGCCCAGGCGCACGCCGTAGTGCTCGCGTAGGTCGGCCTCGACCTCGTCCCGATGGTCGCTCAGGAGTCGGCGGAGGCCTGCTCTTCCCCCAGGTCCGCCCCGCAGTGCGACTGGTACGCCTTCCACAGCGCCTGGAGCTTGAAGCGCGGCATCGGGGCGGCCCGGAAGGCCTTCCAGTCCTCGGCGGACATGCCGACCTCGAACATGCCCAGCATCGCGGCTACATCGCCGCCCTCGGCCTTCTCCAGCACGGGCCAGGTATCGAGGGCGTCGATGTGCTGGATGGTGTACCGGCGATCCCTACCGGCCGCGTCCTTCCACATGAAGCGGAAGGGAGCGAGGTTGGTCTCGGCCTTGACGGCGGACAGGTTGAAGTCGAACACCGCATCGGCGGCGGCCGCGGTTCGAGTGGTGGCCACTGGGCTACTCCTTGATGGTCTGGACGGTGTGTGCGAGCAGGGTCAGGCGCACGGTGGACGGCACGGCCGGGTCGGTGCTGACGCGTATGTCCACGGGCTCGGCCGCGGCGGGCAGCCGCTCGCCGTCCAGCTCGATGCCGGCGCCGGGCCGGATGGTGATCTGGCCGCCGATGTATGGGCCGTCGTCGGCCGGCCGGGCGGCCATCTCGGCGGCGCGGCGCTCTTCCACCAACGCGGCCTTGACGCGGGACCGCACCTCTGGCGGCATCGCCCGGTCCGGTCGGTCGATGATGCCGAGCTGTACGGCCTTGGCCTTGATCTCGTCCTCGGTGAACGTCAGCACGGGCGGGCTCCTGTCGCGGTGGTGTCGCGGTTCAGGTGGTGCCGGGGGCGCGGCCGAACCGCGACGAACACCGCGCCCCCGGGGTCTCATGCGGCGGTGACGGTGACCGTGCAGGTGTCGGTCTGGCCGCTGTAAGACGCGGTGATGGTGGCCTGGCCGGCCGCGACGCCGGTCACGAACCCGGCGGAGACGGTGGCGATCGTCGGGTCGGACGACGTCCAGGTGGCGCCCGTCGTGGCGACGGTGGTCGAGTCGTCGGAGTAGTCGGCCACGGCGGTCAGCGCGCCGATCTGGCCGACATCCACTCCGAGCGTGTCCGGCGTGACGGTCAGGCTGCTGATCAGCGGAGTGGACTGCCGATGGAACAGGTCGCCGTCGGCGGTCGGGAAGATCACGCAGGCCAGGGTGGCCGACTCGAGATCGGACTCGTTCTCGCCATGGTCGCCGTCGAGGCTCACCTCGGCGTACAGGGCGGTGATCAGCCGCCTGCCCTTGTCGCCCTCGCGGGTCTCGAAGCCAACGAGCACGCGGGCGGGTTTGGGGACCTTGATCACGTCCGGGGTGCTCCCCGGCCAGATCAGGGAGTACGTGGTGTCATTGTCCTCCAGCGCCGTGAACGACTTCGTCAACTTGAAGTGCTGGCGAGACGTCCTGACCAGGATGCCGCCCCACGCGAACAGGTCGTTGGTGTCCTCGTCGCGGGTCTCGGGGAAACCGTCGTCGCCGTCGAGCAGTCCGACGAGGTTCCAGTCGGCGCCGAACGGCTCGTTGGCGTTGGCGGGCAGGGCGGCGGACAGGTTGGTGGACACGTACACGTCGGCGTCGGTCCAGAGATTCGCCTTGGTGGGGTCGCCGGACATGCGGCGCCTCCTTCTGTGTCAGTGGTGCGTGGTAGAGGTGCCGCAGTGAGGGGCGGCCGTCAGGCCAGGTCGGGCGGGAAATCAATCCAGGTCGTACCGTCGCCGTGCGAATAAGGACAGGGCAGCGGTGCACTGGCAGCCACGTCGTACCACTCACGGGCTTCGGCAGCGCACGGGGCGCAGTCGTGGATGTGTCCGTACTGGCCGTGGAACGTCAGAGCGACCACGGCGGGGCGGGGGCAGCCCTCAACGGAACAGGGCCACTTTCCCCTCAACTCTGCGCAGGCCACCTCTGCATTGGCGTCGATCGTTGCCATGTGGACCTCTTTACGGAGTGAGGACGGTGGGCCGGACGTTGGCCAGCACCGTGAACGTAGACAGATCGGTGCCGCTGCTGTCGCGGGCAGGAATCGGGCCGGTCGCCGGTCGGCAACTGCGGATCACGTCGCCGGAGTGCACCAGCAGCAGACCTTGGCACAGCTGCGCGAGGTCGTGCGCCTGGTCGGCGTCGGCGTGCCAGATCGTCACGCGGAGCGTGCAGCGGGCGTTGGCCATCGAGGTGTGCGGCAGGTCGGCGTCCTTGGCGACCAGGACGTAGGGCAGGTGCGGCAGGTCGGTCGAGCGGTCCGGCGGGACGATCGTGCCCACCGTCGCCCCGGCCGCGTAGGGCTCGGCGCGGCCGGCGAGGGCGTCCCGGAGCAATCCCGTCGCGGCGGCCTGCACGTCCGCGAACACCACCAGCGGGCGGCCCATTACGATCCCCAGGCGCGGACCTCGGCGCCTATCTCGCCCGCGGCCCGGGTCAGGATGCCGTCCCGGGCCTGCCAGGCCATCGCCCGCACGTCCTGGACGGTGACCGAGGCGGCGCCGCGGTCCGTGGTGTACGGCCGCACCGTGACGGGCGTGTTCTGCGCGTCCTCCGGCAGGTGCGCGCGCACCCGCAGGGACAGTTGGCCGGCGAACGCGTTGACCATGGCGTGCATCTCCTGGGAGCCCAACACCTCGCGCACGCCGCGGGTGTCGAGCCGGAGCGACTCCAACATGCCGGTCACCTCCTATCCGGTGATGCGCTGCATGGTCCATTCGACGTGGTGGACGCCGCCGTCGAGCGGGTCCGGCCACGCCGCGACCTCGCCGACCACTTCGCAGGTGAGGCCGCCGAACTCGATCCGGTCGGTGGCCACCACGTCGGGCGCCGAGTAGGCCGGATCGGACAGGACGTGCCAGCCGGTGACGACCTGGGCCGGCCGGTCGGCCGCCGCGCTCTCGGTCTGCACGGTGGGCTGCACCGACAGGTGCCCGATCTCGACGCGCTCGGCCAGGGTCCAGTCGGGGACGGCGTTGCCGGCGCGGTCGGTGCGCGTGCCCGCGCGCACCCGCGTGACGGTCTGATCCCACATCAGGCGTTGTCTCCCCGGTTGAGCCGGTACCGCTCGACCGCGGCGGTCCACTGCGCGGTGACACCGACGGCGGCCTGCACGCCGTAGGTGATGGCCTCGCCGCCGGCCTGCACGGTCTGGACACCGGGCTGCACCCGGTAGATCGTGCGAGCCTGGTCGATGACGACCTCCTGGACGTCGCCGGGGATCGGGTCGTACCCGTGATCCCAGACGACGTCGACCTCGGCCCAGTCCGGCCACACGTCCCCGATCCGCCGCAGCACGCCCGCATCGCGGCGCACCTTGTAGTCGGTGCCGGCGGCCAGCGCGGTGCCGTCGACCGTGACCGAGGTGACGGTGAGGACCGGCGCGGCGGGTAGCAGCAGCCGGTCCGTGCAGTCCCCGTACAGGGTCACCGTGTCGCCGGTGACGGCCCGGACGGGGTGCCGCACAGCGCCCGCGAACCGTCTGCTCGCCGCCGTCAGGGCGGCGAGCAGCTTCGGGTCGTCCGCGGGCACCGGCAGCCACGCCGCCAGGTCGGCCGGGTCGGCCAGGTACGGGTCAGGTGGCAGTGCCACCGCTGGCCCCGTCGTGCTCGCGGGCGGCGGCCAGCAGCTGCTCGCGTTTGGACGTCAGCCCCACCCGGTTCTTGCCGGCGGCCTCGGCGTCCAGGACGCGGGTGGCCTCGGCCAGGCCGACGCCGGACAGGTACTCCAGCACCTCGGGCACGCCGGCGCTGGCCGGGTCGAACGGCGCTGCCGGCGCCGGCGGAGTGGTGGGCGTCTGCGGGGCGGACGGCATCTGCCCGCGCGTCCCGCCGCCGTACCGCTCGGCGTCCTCCGGCCGGACCCGCACACCGTCAATGATGATCATCTTGTGCTCGGGCATCAGCGGATCACCCCGCGGCAGCCGCGAGCGTGGCGACGCACAGCTGCGCGGGCTTCCAGATCGCCTGCGCCGCGCGCAGCTCGCCGCGGACGTACACCAGGTTGCGGGCGGCGTAGTCCTTGTGCTGGTTGAACGCCAGCACCGACAGGCCCTCGCGGTCCATCAGCGACACGGTCTTCCAGTTGCCGAGGATCGCGGTGCCCTGCGGGAGGGACTGCGACACGACCCGGGTACGACCCCAGATGGTGCCGGGGCCGGACGACCACGGGCCCTGGCCGAGGTACCGGCCGTCCGCGTCCTTCATCAGGTCGAACGCCTCGTCGTCCTCCGGGCTGACGGCCACAGCGGTGATCGGGCTCTTGATCGCGGTGAGCTTGGTGATCGCCTTGCGGATCGTGGTCACCATGTCGGTGTCGAACGCCTGCGCCTGCACACCGGTGGTGCTCATGATGCCGAACGGCTGCCCGTCCGTACCGGTGCCGTTCAGGAGCATGTCCTCGATGACGACGTTGATGTTGTCGCCGAGCTGGGAGTTCAGGTACGTGGCGAACGCCGGCGCGTCAGCGAGCATCTGGTTGGTGACGGTGTATCCGTCGGCGTAGGTGTACGCCTTCGCCGTCGCCAGCGCGGTGGACAGGCCGGAGGTGGGCTTGACCGTGGCGTCGGCCGGCAGGATCTCGTCCGGCACGATCGCGGCGTTGTTCGTCACCGCCGTGATCTGGACGTACTCGAACGAGTTGCCGCCGATGCTGCCGGAGGTGTCGATCAGGTCCAGCAGGGTCAGGTCCGGCGGCACCGTCAGGTCGACGGTGGGCAGGCGGACCGCCTGCGGGTAGGCGATGCCGACCTGGAGCGGCGCCGCATCGGCCTTGAGGCCGCGCCGGGCGCGCATGAACCCCTTGAGGCTGCCGGCCTTGGTGCGACCGATGTCGATCGGAGTGCCCTCGCCGAACCCGCTCGGGTGCTTCTTGCGGAACGCCTGGTACGCCTCGGACTTCACGAACGCGTCGCCGAAGGCGAGGGCGTCCGCGGCCTCCTGGCGGTCGACCACGGCCTCGATGACCGGCGCGGGCCGGTCGCCGGCGCCCTTCGCGCCCGGGGTCTGTCCGGCGGTCAGCCGGGCGATGTTCGCCTGGGCGGTGTCGGCGGCCTTGATCTGGGTGTCGAGGTCGTCGGCCTCGGCGGAGAGCTGGTCGACCTCGGCCAGCTCGTCCGGGGTGAAGTCGCGGCCCTTCGCGGCCTCGGCGAGTTCGGCGAGCCGGGACACGGCCGCCTGGTGCTTCTCACGCAGCGTCGGCATGACGCCCTCCTGTCGTGTGCTTCCGGATGAGTGCTTGCGCACGCACCTGGGCGGGCGACAGGCCGGACGACTTCGCGGCCGGCTCGGTGCCGGTGGCGGGCGTCTCGGCCGGCGGCTGGCCGGTCGTCTGCGCGGGGGGCGAGCCCTTCGGCTCGCTGGTCTTCTCGGCCGCGGCGATCACGTCGCCGAGGGCCTGGTGGGCTTCCTTGAGCCGGTCCACGTGCGCCTGCGCGAGGACCCTGCCCTCTTTGAGACCGCGGACGAGGCTGTCCGCCTTCGCGGCCAGCAGCTCCGTCTCCTGGTTGGCGCCCACCAACGTGGGGCCGACCTCGTACAGCCGGAGCTTGCGCAGCTCGTAGTAGCCATACGGGTTGGACTGGTCGTCCTCGGTGTCCACCCACGCGCCCTCCTGGACGTCGTAGGCGAAGCTGAACTGGGTGACCCTGCGGCCCTTCAGCAGGCGGTAGACCTGCGCGGCGGTGGGGTTGGTGTCCAGGTCCTCGATCTGGCCGGTGACGAGCAGGCCCTCGTCGGTCTCCTTGGCGTCGACCACGACGCCGATGTGGGAGAACGGGTCGGACCAGTCGTGGGACCACAGGACGGGGATCGGGTCGCCCTTGGCCGCCCAGTCGGCGAGCGTGTCCGTGAACGCGCCCGGCACGACCACGTCTCCGGCGCTGTCCTCGTTGCCGAACACCGACACGATGGCGGTGAACTGGCCGGGCTGGAGCCCGTCGGCCTCGCCCGCAGCCTTGATGCGGGCCGGGCACTCCTTGGTGCGGGGCACGTCAGCCCTCCCTCTCGTAGTCCAGCGAGCAGTTGCAGCGGGCGGTCTCCTTGGCGTCGCCGAGCCCGTCCCCGGGCCAGCGCAGGCCGTTGCCGAACACGTCGTCCAGCGCCACGGCCTCGCCGTCCAGCGCCTTGTGCGACGGCCGCGGGTTGCGCCCGCCGGTGCGCCACACCTTCCGGGTCAGCCCGGACGCGCCGGCCGCGTCGTGCCCCCCGAACGACCGGGCCTCGGTCGAGGCCGTCACAGCCCGGGTCGCCGCGGCCGACACCCACGCGGCCATGCCGGTGCGGAGGTTGTCCTGCCAGTCGCCCGGCTCCGCCACGGCCGCCACCGCGGCCGCGTGCCCGGCCTGCTCGTACTGCTCGGCGTGCGAGGCAGCGGCCTTGGCCAGCCACGCCTCCATCACGTCCGCCGACCAGCCGTCCGCGCCCGGGTTCCACACGTCCAGCACCGACCACGCGCCGATCTGCGCGAGCCGGAACCCGTGCGCCTGGATGATCGCGGCCAACTGCGCCTGCCGCTCCGGGCTCGATGCCGCCCACAGCTCGTAGAAGTCCGGCGGCCCGTCCGCCTTGGCCCCGGCGCGGTCCAGCAGGCTGTCAGCCTGCTTCTGCGCCCACGCCGTCAGGGCGTCGGTGAAGGCGTCCCGCTCTGCCGCGAACGTGGCGAGGTCGTCGGGCCGCCCGGCCTTGGCGCTGGACGGCCGGCCGCTTTTGGGAGCGGCCCGGTGGCGCGGGATTTCGGCGCCGTGTCCGTGGGCGAGGCGAGCCCGCCCGTGACGACGTTCAGCGGCGTCACCAGGTCGTCGGTGCCGTCGATGTGCGGGAGGTTCTGCACCGCGCGCGCCTCGCTGCGGAGCATGTATGGGGCGCCCACCGCGGTCTGCAAGAGCGACGCCTGTTCCTCGAACGAGCCGCGCAACTTCGCCTGCACGTTGGCCTCGACGTACAGCGCCCGGCCACCCGCGAGCAGCGGCACAAGCTGACTGTTCAGCACGTCCTCGAGGAAGGTGATGTCGGGCCCGACCGAGTGCGTGTAGAGCATCTGCCGGAACGCGTCGATGTTGGAGAACGTGCCCTCGCGGGCTCCGACCAGCTCGGGCGGGATGTGGTAGGCCGAGGCGACCTCGGCGTCGGAGAGCTGCCGGCCCTCGATGTCGAGGTTGTCCCGCGGGGAGAACGCGTCGACCTTCGCCAGCGTCATGCCGTCTTCCAGCAGCGGCGTGCCGCCCGCCTCGGCGCCGCGGCTGACGAACCGCCGGAATCCCTCCAGGAACCGCGTGCGGGCGCCCTCCGACCAAGCAGGCGCCTCGGCGGGCCGCTCGATGACGACCGGCACCCGCGCGCTGTTCTTCCACACCTGCCGCCGGTACTCCACGGCCTCGGACTGCTCGGCGAGCAGCTGCCGAAGGGTCTCCATCGGGCTGGTGCCGTCCGCTCCCCAGGCTGCGTAGCCGGAGTCGAACAGGTACCGCTCGCCGGCCGGGCCGGCGGCGCCGATCGGCACGGTGGCGGCCTGGCCGTCGCCGTAGGCCACGTACAGCGCGGCCGGCTGGTCGTCGTCGTCCGCCAGGATGTGAAACCTCCTGGCCGGCTTCCGGCGCAGCTCCCACCCGGAGGTGGTGTCCGCGCTGGGCAGCAGCGTGGCGGCCCACCGGTCGTGGATCAGGTAGTCCACGAGGATGCTGTGCCACAGCCGCGACGCGGACCGGCCCGGCCCGGGCGCGGCCAGCAGCAGCGCGAGCGGATGATCTGTCACGCGCTGCCGGTCGGTGTCCGAGACGCGCTCGTAGACGTGCCACGGGATCGTGGCCAGCGCCCGGGCGATGTAGTCCACGACCTTCCGCACGGATGGCTGTGTGCGCCACACGTCGTAGGCGGTCGCCCCCGAGTAGGCGCCGAGCGGCACGCCCGGGTCCGGGACGATGAGCGTGCCGTTGTACGTCCACGGCTTGTCCAGCCCGTCGAACGTCGCCAGCACGCCACCGGTCACGGGGGCCGCCTTCGCGGTCACCGGCAGGCCGTCCGGGGTGATCACCGCGCCGCGCGGCAGACCGCCGCCCTTCCTGCGCCACCACGCCATGAGCAGCCCCCTCTCAGATGACCTCGAACTCGCCGTCCTCGTAGGCGCTGACCCTCTTCGGCGGGCGGGCCAGCACCTCGGACATCGCGTCGCACAGGGCACTGATCCCGTCGATCTTGTCCGCCGAGTTGGCCTTGTCCGGCTTGACATTGCCCGCCGGGTCCGTAGCCACCGCCAAGTTGTCCACCATCCACGCCATCACGGGGGAACCCTGGTGCCGGAGCGTCGGCCGCCCGCCGTGCCGCACCTGCCGCTCGCCGAGCAGCAGCAGCCGCTGCACCGCTTTGAGGGCGGGGCTCATGGTCTTGTAGCCCTGGCCGACGCCGACCAGCGGCGCCCGCTCGCCGCTCAGCTTGTTGGTCAGGTCGGTCGAGTTCCACCGGTCGAACCCGAGCGACTTCACCGTGAACTGGTCCAGGTCGGCGCGGATGACGGACTCGATGGCGTCGTAGTCCGTGACGTTCCCGGGCGTGGTCCGTAGCCATCCCTCGCGCACCCACCTGGACGCGGCCTTCGCCGTGCGCTTGTCCAGGGCGGCGAGGTTGTCCTCGGGCGTCCAGAACCGCACCACCAGGTCGAGGGACCCGTCGGCGTCGTCCGGGAAGAGCCACACCAGGGCGTTGAGGTCGGACACCGACGCGAGGTCGAGGCCGCCGTACGCCTCCCGCCCGGCCAGCGCCCCTTCGTCCACCATGGCCGCGTTCGCGCGCCAGCTGGAGAGCGTCAGGAATTCCGTGGTCTGCCGAGTCCGCACACCCAGGTGCAGGCGTAGGAACTTCGCCAGGTCCGCCGGACTCTGCTGCGCCTCGCGGGCCTTGCGCTCCAGGTATGACCGGGTGGGGCTCACCCCGAAGCCGGGGTTGGCTGCCCGCCAGGTCTCCTCGATGAACGGGTCCGCGTCCCGGGGCACGCCCCAGACGACGCCGTACACCGAGGGGTCGGTGAGTACGCCGCGCGCCAGCTGCTCGACGCGCCGGCGCTTCCGGGCGTAGATCGTCTCCGGCTTGCCGGCGTCCGCGGTCGTGATGATCAGAATGAGCGGCTGACGACGGGAGCCGGTACCGGTCTCGATGACCTCGACCAGGTCGGGCGTCTTGTGGGCGTGCAGCTCGTCGATGACGCCGCCGTGCAGGTTGGCGCCGTGCTGGGCGTCCGCGGCCGAGCTGATGACCTCGAAGTACGAGCCGGACCGCGGGTGCACGATCCGGCCCTGCAGCGCCTTGACGTGGCCCTTGAGCGCCGGAGCCTTCTCGGCCAGGGCCTTGATCGGGGCGAAGACAAACCCCGCCTGGTGCTTGGTCGTCGCCGCGGCAACAACCTGGGCCCCGGGCTCGCCGTCAGCGCATGTGAGGTAGATGGCGATGCCGCCGCTGAGCGTGGACTTCCCGTTCTTGCGGGGCACGTCCACGTACGCGTCGGTGATGATCCGTACGTAGGAGTCGGCGTCTTGGTCCCACCGCACCCATCCGAAGACCGGGGCGATGATCCAGGCGACCTGCCACGGGTCCGGCCTCAGCGGCTGGCCGGCCCATTGGCCCTGGGTGTGCCGCAGCAGCGAGAACGACCGGAGCACGCGGTCGACGCGCTCCGGATCGAACCGAGCGCCCGGGACATCCCGCGGCTCTGGCGTCTTCACCATCGGCGGGCAGTCCGGCAGGGGGATGCCCCGCTCGGTCAGGTACCAGGCGACCTCGGGCGAGAGCTTGAGGCGGTCGAGCAGGTCCTGGTCGAGGTACGCCTTCGGCACCTTCGGCGCGGGCGCCTCAAGGTCAGGCGAACGGGTTGTCCTCGTCCCCATCGTCGGCCCCTCTCGCCAGGGCCTGTTCCGTGCTCGGCGTCAGGCCGAACTGTGCGGCGAAACCGCGCAGTTCGCGGCCAGCGTTCCGGGCGATGGCCACGGCGGGGTTCGCCATCGGCCGGCGGGACTCGGAGCCGTCGGGCCGAACCGTCACTGCCTCGCTCATGACGCCCTGCTCGTTCACCAGGCGGGTCGCGGCGACGTACACCGACCAGGTCTCGCAGTAGGCGGACAGGACTGCCCGGTCCTCCGGCTTGAGCAGGTCGAGCCTCGTCAGCCCAGGAACCACCCGCCGCCACTCCGCAGCCGCCTCCCTGCTGAGCCAGGTCGGCGGACTCGGCGGAAGGCGCTTGAAGGCCGGCCCCGCGTTGACCTTCCGGCCGCCGGAGTCGACGCCCTCGCCGCGGCCCTTGAGGAGCTTCAACGCGGCGGGCTGGGCTGTGCGCCCCATGGTGCACCTCCCATGACCTGCACAGACGTCGATCACAGGGGTGTAGCGGGCCCCTACGGCGGTTCGCAATTCTGAGATGGCGTGCGTCGAGTTGACCGCGGCGGGGCCCCAGGCTGGGGGGCTGGAAATCTGGACTCCCCTACCCCGGGGGGTGGGGGATGGGGCCGGGTAAATCCGCAGGTCAGGGGCCTGTGGCTCGGCGTCTGGCGAGGTAGCGTTCTCGGCCGCGCTCGGCCTCGGCCTTGGACTTGATCTCGTCGCAGGTCGGGCAGAGGAGGCCGAGGTTGTCGAGGTCGCGGGCCGAGCCGCCTTCGCTCATGGGCGTGATGTGGTCCAGGACCATGCGCTCTGCGGCTTCGGGGTCTTCGTCGGGGCTGAGGCCGCAGGCGTAGCAGCAGCCGTTGTCGCGGCGGCTGACGCGGGCCTTGAGCGCTCGCCATTCGCCGGAGCTGATGCCGTCGTAGCGCGCCGACTTGTCGTCGCGTCCGGCCCACGGCGTGCGCTTGTGCTGGTCGCACCGACCGGTGGTGGTCAGCTCCCGGCAGCCCGGTTCGGCGCATCGGGAGGGCGGGCGTGTGGGCACCGGGTGGTCACCTCCGGGGGATGCTGCTACCGGGGGGCTGTCTCGTCGCCCTGGGGGGCGGTGTCGGCGTCCCGGGGGTGGGCGATCCGCAGGCCGCGGCTCTGGACGTCGAGGTGTGCGGCGTCGCGGACCAGGGCGTCCACGACGTCCGGGCTCATGCCGCCGGCCAGCAGCTCGTTGCGGTAGGCGATCAGGTACGCGGCGGTGGTAGCCACGGTTCTCCTTCGCGGTTCGGGCATGGGCACGCCCCCGGCCGGTGTCGGCTCGGGGGCGCGGTGGCTGGTGGAGTCAGCTCTTTGGGCAGAGCGTCGCACGTAGCGCGGCGTTGATGGCCGTGCCCTGGGTGTCGGTGAGCTGGTGGTCGTCGGTGCCGAAGCGGACGGCGGCGAGATGGTCGGTGTTCTGCGCGCCGTCGTCGAGGGCCTGGCACTGGTCTCGGCCGGCGTCGATGATCCGGTCGGAGTCGGCGGTGAGGCTGGGGTCGATGGCGGCGATGGCGGCGAGGTAGGCGGTCCGCGTAGCGCCGGTGGGCGCCGGTGGCAGCGTCGGTATGGGCGCGTCGGTGGTCGTGGAGGCGGTGGTGCTTGGGGTGCTGGTCGGCTTGGAGTCCGAGGTGGAGTCGCTGCTGCACGCGGCCAGGCTGAGGAGCGCGGCCGCGGTCAGGGTCGCGGCGGCGATACGAGTACCCATGGGGCCAGCGTGCCGGACTCCCCTGCGGGCGGGGCCGCTGTGACAGGGCTGTGACATGCCGCAGGCCCCGGCGGTGTGCGCGGGGCCAGCTGGTCAGGTGTGGGGCAGCCAGGTCCAGTAGTTGACGTGCGTCTGCTCGCGGGTGGCGAGGTCGTCGGTGTACGTGGCCGACGTGCGCCAGAGCAGGTTGTGGCTGTCGGCGAGGACGCGCAGGTTGACGGTGGTGTCGGACCAGACGCGGGTGATGATGGCGGGCGCCACGTCCGAGCCGTTGTTCATCTCGGGCTCGATGGGCACGAGGACGATCCGGCCCACGCTGGGCGTCTGCTCGGGCATGGTGGCCTCCGTGGTCGGGGTGTGCGGGCATGCCGCAGGCCCCGGCGGTGTGCGCGGGGCGTTCGGTGGTGGGTGGCGGCCGTGTGCCCGTCCCGGAGGCGTGGCCGCTCGTGTGTGCCCCTGCCGTGGCGCGTCCGTGCGCGGGGACGGGTCCGGGGCGGTTGTGGG
>Ga0164242_10002565_pt1 | contig 21040 bp, 12 predicted proteins | sample OricomgcompostMG_FD_108783 | JGI IMG/M metagenome (GOLD analysis project Ga0164242, IMG submission 108783) | Miracle-Growth compost microbial communities from Emeryville, California, USA - Original compost - Miracle growth compost (MG) ... | reverse complement strand
TGCATTGTCGGAACCAGGCTGCCAATTGACTTTGACTGCGTTGGCTCCATTGACTGTTTCATTGGTTAATTGCAAAGCGCTTGGTTGAGCCGGAGGCATGCTAGCTAGGGTGCTAACTACAATTGCGTTAAGATACCCTGCACTAGCGTTCTTGCCTTTGCTCATCGTGAAGGTTATTGTCCCATCACTTGCAGGGGTAATGTTTGTTATCGTTAATGTTCGGTTTGTATTCGCTTGGACGTATATTGAATCTTTATGATCGCCGATTTGGAAGACTGTATAGCCATTGTCATTCGTAAAGCCCCAAGAACTGCTAGAAAAGAATGTTAGTGCGTAACTTTTTTGTGAATCGAGACCCGTTATCTTCCCCGTGACCTGAGCGGGGCCACCTTGCCATCCGAAATAGTAGTTGTCTCTGAGTACGTTATCCGGATATATGCCACTGTTGTTGCCTGTTTGCGCCCCTTTAGTCTCTACTTTCCACCAGTCAGTAAGAAGTGTTACCCCAACAGAACTATTTTGTCCGTTGCCATCTTTTAGGCCAGTGGTATTTACTCCCTTAATGTTATTCCATGGGCTGCCCGGGAATGGAAGCCATCCGTAACTTGAAGCGAAATTTATGTACCATTTTCGGTCGTCAACATATTGATTTGTTGTTATAGACGCCGTATCACTAGTGTTTGAGATGCCATATGCATTGGATGCTACTATGTAGTAATAATAAGTTACACTATATGTTGGAGCAACTGTTGTGTCGGTATACTGAGTGTCATTTCCGTTGGTTAATCCCTCATCTAACAATGAATATTGGCCACTGCGCTTCGTTGACCGGTAAACTTCTATAGTATTTGCGTTGGCCGACCCTAATTCCCATGCAAGCTTGACTGCATTTGCTCCATTTACGGTTTCGTTAGACAGCTGTAAATTAGTGGGTTGGGCAGGAGGTGTACTTGCCAGGGCGCTTACAATCAATGCGTTTAAATAGCCTGCACTTGCGTTCTTTCCTTTACTCATTGTAAAGTCAATGGTGCTATCGCTAGAGGGAGTGATATTGGAGAATGTGAGAACTTTGCTAGTGTTTGCTTGTACATAGATTGAATCCTTTTGCCCTCCGATTTGGAATACGGTATATCCATTATCATTGGTGAAGGACCAATTGCTGCTGGCGAAGAAGGTAATAGCATAGCTTTTTTGAGGATCCAAGCCTTTTACTTGGCCAGTAACTTGTGCAGGCCCCCCCTGCCACCCGAAATAGTAGTTGTCTCTGAGCACGTTATCTGGATATACGCCGCTGTTATTGCCCGTTTGTGCTCCTTTGGTCTCCACTTTCCACCAGTTTGTCTGGAGGGTTAGTCCGACGGTACTATTCGCACCTTGGCTGTCCTTTAAGTTGGATGTGGTATCCCCTTTAATATTGTTCCAAGGGTTTCCAGGGAACGGTAGCCAACTGTAGCTTGAAGCGAAATTTAGATACCAACTTTTCAAGGGAGCTGCGTTAACCGTTATATTCACGGTTTTAGTGTCGGTCATGCCTAAGTCGTTTGATACCATCACTTGAAAACTATAGTTTCCAGCGTCATTTGCACCGGGGTTGATTTCTAGTGCTAGATCGCCTCCTATAGTGGTTGTGGTATCTACAAAGTGTGGCATTTCGGATATTTGCCAGGTCAGTCCATCATTTGAGTTACCGTTACTGAGCCTAACGGTGTCCCGAGTCATTTCAAATGTGTTGGCATAGATTGTTTGAATGTCCTGAATGGCCGGGGGGTAAACGTCGTTTACGGTGATCGAAAATGAGGTACTGTCCTCTCCACCGTGCTGATCCGATACATATACCTTAATGTTATCGTAGGTGCCCTGTTCGTTTTCAGTTGGTACAAATGTAATTGTTCCGGTCCTGTCACCATTGTCTTTAAACGAGGCGAACTCTGGTAGATCAGTTGCCGCTAGGGTTAGCGATTCATTATCCGTATCGCTCGCTGTCAGCACGATATTGGTTGTAATTCCATATCGTGCATAATATTTATTTTCCGAGGTAATTTTCGGAGCATGATTGAAGGTGATCGCTGTAGCAATGTTGCTGAAACCAGAAGCGCCTCCGACATTTGAGGCCTCAAGCTTGTAAGAATATGACGTATTGCTGTAAAGAAGCGAGTCTGAAAAGCTGATAGTTCCTTTTGGAACGGATGTTAATTTCCGGTATTCGATTCCGCCGTCGTCTGAGCGGAATATTTCGGAGGTTGCCTCACCAACTGAATTATCGTTCCATGTAAGTGTGATTTGGCTTGTAGAAGTGGCGGTAGCTTTTACCTCAGAAGGTGCAGGCGGTGCAGGTGGGAGATTGGGCGTCGTGACGGAATTGTGCATTCCGTTGGTTTCATATCCAGATGCACCGAATTGGTTAATAGCTTGAATTTTATAGAAGTATTTAGTTGCAGGAGAGACAGTAGTATCCGTGAAAAAGGTTGTGTTGGACTTGGTAGTGGTAATGATCTGGTATGGCCCTGAAGCAGTTTCGGCTCTATATATTTCGAATCCACTTTCGTTAGCACTATTGTCGTTCCAGGTAAGGTTCACACTGTCATAAGCTGGAGCAAGAGCGGTTATATTGGTTGGCAATACTGGTGGATTCCCGGCCATTGTAAATCTCTCAATGAATGCGGAATCGGGAATCTCAGATGCGGAAAATTTTGGATTTGAAGTCCTTTGCCAAGTGACATTTAGGACGGCACTTCCTCCTTCTTGATAATAGTCTACGCGGAATGGATATCGACCTGCAGTGTCAAAAGTGAAATTGTTTGACTGCGTTTGAGTTCCATGTAGCCCGTCGTTATTTACCACCAAGACGCCATTAACATAGAGCCTGCTTCCATCGTCTGAGCTTGTAGAAAATGTATAATCCCCAGGCTGTGTAATGTAGATATAGCCTTGAAATGAAAATGCATAGTTGGAGGCTTGGGTTGCCGGATCAAGCGTTATATTATTCACGATTCCACTGTCCACTGGTGTGAGCGTACTGAGAACCGGCAGATTGGGCCAACTACCAGTATAGGTATATAGTTTATAGTTTAGGCCTCTTTTTGCAGCAAATGCGATAATTTGGTTGCTAGCCGGAGATATGTTTCCCGTAGAATCAAATGCCTTTACGGTGAGCGCATAACTCTGCCCATGCGTTAGTCCAGGTATAGTAAACGTTGTGTTAGTTGTTATATAAGATCTGATACCGTTGATATAAATCCCATAGTTCTTGACGGAAACATTGTCGGTAGACTCTCCCCATCCCAGAACGATTGAATTGGAAGTTCCGCCGATTACAGAAAGACTTGTGGGTGCTGTTGGAGGTTGATTGTCAATCAATGTTGCTATGTGGATTTCGTTTGAAATAGAAGCAGCTCCAGTTTGGTCAATAGCACGTACCACATAGTAGTAATCCGTATTTGGAGTTAATTCAGCATCTGTAAACGTGAGTGTGTCTGCTGGTACAATTCCTACTAGTGCATAAGGTCCTCCTGTCTTTGTGCCTCGATATATTTCAAAAGCGGTTTCATTGTATATCGGATTTTTGTTGTTACTCCAGTTTAGCTGAATTGTTGTCTGTGAAAGTGCGGATCCATCAAGGTTGGATGCGGGGGGAGGGGGATTGGGCCCATCATTTGATGCGACATTGAATGAGTCTGATGGCTTGGCCGGGCACCCAGTTAGCTCGGTTACAGTCGCAACATAATTGCCAGGCTTGGTTGCATTGTATAGTGAATCCGTCCCAATTATTTGGCCTGCTGAGTTTCGCCATTGATAGCTTACATAACCGGGAGGAAGAGCAAGTGTTACCGATGTTTTCCCATCTGGAGCCGGTATAACGCGACTCATTAACCCTGAAACGGTAATTGGGGGCGTCTGAGTAAAGTCACGATAGACTATATGCACTGGAGTTGGAGACCAATATGTCCATTGACCATCTACTTTGTATCGGGCAGCGTATGTGCCAGTATCAGCGACTATTAATGTATTTGAATTAGCACCGCTGACGGTTACTCCATTTTTCATCCATTCGTAAGATTCGAATCCTGCGGTTATACCCAAAGTGTCGCTAAACGGACTTCCGGAACAAAATTCGGTCTGGCCGTGGTAGACATGCGGATTGGTCTTATTTACTTCGAGCATCCAGGAGAAAGCGTCGGGTTCGGCATAATGGTTGTTCCAAACCCCATGTCCACTATTGGGATAGACAGTGTAGCGGACGTTTAAGCCAGCACCACGTAAGGTGCTAACTATATTGTCCGATGTGCTTTGTAACGGATCGGTATCCAACCCGCCTTGTGATAGCCAAACAGGGATATCTTGTAATGAGTCTACAATATTAACGCTAGCATAGAAGGTGGGAGATGAACTGATCGGAGTCACTCCTGCTACTAAGTCTGGATTTGCTTTTGAGAAATTCCAAGCTGCGGTGCCACCCATTGACAAGCCGCTGATTGTGATCCAACTCTTGTCAAGCATATTGTTAGCGGCCATGTAATTGATAATCCCTCTGATTCCCGAAAATGACTTATCCCATAGATCTGAAGTGGTTTGCGGAAATAGCACGAAGCCGTCGAATTTTCCCTTCTCGACGGCGTTCATGATCGTTTGACCACAGTTCACTAGTTGTAATTCATTGTCATAGTAACCGTTTCTGCTAATTTCGCCTTTCCCATGGAAAAAGACAAGCATAGGATACTTTTTATTGGGGTCAGTCCCATAAGATTTCGGAAATAGAAGCCGAAAAGCGATACCGGTACGGTTTCCCGTGCTGTAAAAATATGGTTTCCACAATTCAGTATTCCAACCCATGAGAGGGGTCCTCACCCATTTCATCATTACACCCGCAGTAGTTGGTAGAGAGGGAGGATTATTTGAGTCGTAATTTGTTACGGTATCAGTCGGACTTAGCACGGACTGCTGAGCAAAAACTGGAGTATTGATGATGAAGCATACCAGGATGAACAGTGGTAAAAAGTAGAACTTTCTCATGATAATGTGCTTGAGTATGGTACTTTTGGGTGTTAGGATGGCCGAATAGTTTGGGTTGGTGTTCTTCACCGTAAAGATAATAGCTGTATTATGTCTCATTATTGGGCGTCTTAGCCAAAGGATGAAATAAAACAGGGAACGTTGTAATGTCTTGAACGGTTAATATAACTTTCTAAGAATTGGAATCGTTGATTATGAAACAATTGCGTTCCGGTGATATGGCTACTACCTCTCTTCCGGCCTTTTCCCAGATTGCCGACTGTCTGCCCCGAATAAATCGAAAGAAGCCCAGATAGACAGAATAATTCATAAAAAGCAAATAATAACAAATTCTAAATATCTTAGAATAAATGGCACTGGATTTTGAATATACTCCGATAACGCCCATTCCATAAAAGATGACTTGCGCCAATAGAAAATATAGAAAGAATTGATTACGACTTGATAATAATATGACAATATTTGTTATGAATAGAATTGGTAGACAAATCGGAGTTAGCGTCCACCTTAATATGCGGTGCGAGAGAAATTGAAAAAATAATATAGGATGGCGAAAGATGTTGAATAGTGGCTTTAGAAGTACCATTGCCTGAAACGCTCCAGCTGAAATTCGAATTTTTCGTTTCTTTTCTTCATGGATTGAAGTGGAGGGAAGTTCGGAAGCATAGGCTGCGGGTTCATATGCAATACGATATCCGCGGAGGTTTATGCGAGTAGATATTAAAAAATCATCCAATATTATATTTTCTGGCAACTCCTCCCATAGGTCGGTTCTGATGGAGAACAATTCGCCTGCGGCTCCAGTAACAGTATATAATTCGGCATCCAATTGTTTCACGAACGACTCATATTTCCAATACAATCCCTCACCCGTCGCTGCTACTCCTGAATCCTTTCTAAGTGAGATTCTCTTTTCACCCGAAACCCCTCCAGTTGTGGGATCCTGATAGTGAGAAACCAATCGCTTTATTGCGGATTTGTTTAGCATTGTATTGGCATCACAAAATACAGTAATCGGAGTATTTACGTGGATCATAGCACGGTTCAACGCTGCGGATTTTCCCTTTCGGTCGGGCTGATGCAATAATCGAATTTGAGGATGGCGTTTGATGATTTCTGGAGTCCTGTCGGTAGATCCGTCGGTTATAAACAAGCATGATAGCTTATCAGGAGGATAGTTTAGATTTAAACAATTGTCAATTTTTTGTTTAATAATGGATTGCTCATTATAGGCTGCGACAACGATAGTAACGTTAGGAAAAGACTGTGCATCCTGTTTAATTTCAGCAGGTTTTGGAAGCCGCTTGGAGAACAATTGCTTAATGCCAGTCAGTATCAACAGTACGATGGCATATCCAAAATAGCTGTAAAATATGATGCCTAAACTTATCCAGAATAAATAGAATATAATGCGCATGATGCTTATCATATTTAATATAAAGCAGCGCCAAATATACCTCGACCATATCCAGATAAAATGCGGATTTCGCCAACACTGCCATTTTACAAGGGATTGGTTTGTTTTATCAGTTAAATGCAATAGCGAATTTTTTCTATGTATCTAGGAATTTCGGTTATTGCAAGCGATTGATGGTCATGATTTTAATATTTGTATAGTCACCTTCTCTATATACCTGAATGGTGAAAAATAACCTTAACTGAGAAAAATCATGCGTTCACGAACTACTAAAAGAGTGGCTAGCCGTCCTATCCTAATTTAGCATCGTTATCTAATAGTGATTTCCTATTAAACGATGTACCCGGATTAAATATAAATTATTTAATATATAATCGCCAACCATGAAAAAGCCCACGATATTGATTGTTGATGACAGCAAACCAATCCTTTGTTTGTTGAAGGTTGTTTTGGGAAAAAAGTTCGATGTTTTTGCAGCAACAGACGGATTCCAGGCGATGAACTGGCTAATTGAAGGTAATAGGCCAGACGTAATTATCTCCGATCTCGAAATGCCGAACATCAATGGTATAGAGTTAATTGATTTTGTATGCAATAGTAGCTACTATGATAAGTTGCCTGTTTTAGTCTTGTCTGGTTCGGGAGAAAATGAAATAAGAGAGCGATGTGGAGATCTGCATATTGCCGATTATATAACGAAGCCGTTTGATCCAGCTGAATTATTAGAAAAAGTAAATAAGGCTTTGAATCAAGATGAAGAAGCTTGTAAACGCTCGTCTCTTACTTTGTGATATCATTCTTATTGTAACTAACTTATTCTGTAATGACTATGGATCAGACTAGTACTACATCATTTCCTGTCGAAGTTCCCACGGAGGTTAACTTACGTTTTTCAAAGGTTACAATTCCATATGAAATTCTTTTTGTTGGAAGTTGTGATCCCGCCAATTTGACCAATATCCTCGGGTCACAAAATCTAATAAGGTATCGTAACTATCATGAAGCGGCTTACTATCTGCAGCATCTTATTGGATCAGGAGTTGAAGAGCTTCCTGATATCATAATTGGTGATTATATAGAAGACAATACTGTCGAGGGATCTAATTTCGGAAGGTTTTTAAAGGGTCATAGTAGACTAATGACTATTCCATTTGTTCTAATGGAGTCGAAACAAACGCGTGCCATCGAATCTGCATATAGCCCGATAGTGGATATAGATGATATATTGCGAAGTGATATTACTCGGGAAGAGCTTTTTAAGAAGATATTGTTACTAAAAAAATTTAAAGCTTTAAGACAGTTTCATTGTCAACAGCAGGTTCCTTCCGTAGCAAAAGGGTCTTCAGATCGTCGCGCCTTATACAAGATCGACGGAATTTTTAAACGAATAATAGATATACTGATTGCTAGCGTTGCAATTACCATCTTAATACCGGTATTGTTAATAATAGCCATTGTCATAAAACTTGATTCGAAAGGCCCAATATTTTACATGTCTTATCGGGCTGGTTCTAACTATCGTATTTTTAAGTTTATAAAATTCCGGACGATGATCCCAGAGGCCGATAGTAAACTTTCAAAGCTAAATAGTAGAAATCAATATATACCCAATGGCAAGAATATGCCTGTTTTTTTTAAAATAAGTGATGATCCAAGAGTTACTCGCGTGGGTAAGTTCCTTAGGAATACAAGTTTGGATGAATTACCTCAATTACTAAATGTCTTAAAGGGAGATATGTCTCTTGTTGGAAATAGGCCACTTCCACTCTATGAAGCAAGAACATTGACTACTGACCGCCACGCTGAGAGGTTTAATGCGCCGGCGGGTATCACAGGATTATGGCAGATCAGCAAAAGGGGTCAAAGAGAAATGTCCGTTGAAGACCGAATCGCCTTAGATATAGATTATGCTAGACATAATTCATTTGTCCAGGATTTACAAATTATACTCAAAACGCCCAAAGCTCTCATTCAGAAAGAGAATGTGTGATCGATTGTAGAATCACCAATGTCTTTTTAGCTATTTCATGTCAATTATCCTACTGAGACTATTATTTGAGACGCGAATGTTCGCCTTATGGAAAATCGGTACCCACTAGTTTCTATAATAACACTAAATTATAATCAGGCGAGGACCACCGTAGAGTTCTTAGAATCTTGCAGATCGCTATCCTACCCGAATTTTGAGATTCTCGTGTGTGACATGAACTCGAAAGAGAACCCTTCGGATCTGATAAACGAAGGCAGCTATCCTAACACGATACTTCTTCTTAGTGATGTAAATCGCGGGTTTGCCGGGGGTAATAATTGGGGTATGGATTTCGCAAAAGGCGAGTATATATTAATTATTAATAACGACACTGAGGTGACATGCAATTTGCTTGAATTGTTGCTTGTCCCATTTCAGATGGATCCCGATACTGGAGTTGTTTGTCCTAAAATTAAGTATTTCTCCGACAAAACAAAAATACAATATGCGGGATTCAGCCCCATGAATTTAATAACAGGTAGGACGAAAACTGTTGGCAATAAGGAATGTGATCGAGGGCAATTTGATGAAATTAGACCTACTTGGGGGGCTCATGGTGCGGCAATGATGGTAAAGAAAGAAGTTATAGAAAAGGTCGGTAGGTTTCCCGAGAAATTTTTTCTTTATTATGAAGAGTGGGACTGGGCCACCAGGATTTTGAATGCGGGATATAAAATTTTTTTTCAGGGACTGGCGACCGTTTATCATAAGGAGTCTATGAGCGTTGGTAAAGAAAATCCAATGAAGGAATATTACTTAACGCGAAACCGCATACTTTATATGAGAAGAAATTCACACGGCGCCAAACTTGTTGTATTTATTGTCTTCTTTATGTTGTTCACGGTGCCAAAAACGATTATTAAATATTTAATAAGGGGGAAAACGACCTTCCTCAAAGCATTCATAAGAGGAATCAAAGATAATTTTTTGATGAGCTCGTACTCGACCATTTAAGTCGTCATCTTCTATAGACAAGTACGGGAAAACTATTTATATTTATGAAGATTGCTATTGAGGCTCAAAGGCTATTCCGGGCGAAAAAACATGGGATGGATATCGTAGTACTCGAACTCATAAAGCACTTGCAGAAGATTGATTTTGAGAACGAATATTTTATCTTAGTAAAACCCGATATTGATAATAAAATATTGCAAGAAACGGACAATTTTCATATAATAGAGATTCCAGGAGGCCCATATCCGATTTGGGAGCAATATTACTTACCTAGGGTATTGAAAAAACTTGCCCCTGATATTTTACATTGCACAAGTAATACAGCTCCAATATTTTCTAAAGTTCCTCTTGTCTTAACACTTCATGATATTTTATACATGGAGTCGATCGATTTTACGAAAGGGACCTGGTATCAGCGTTTGGGTAATTTATATCGAAAGTTGGTTGTGCCTCAAATTATTTCAAACTGTCGGAAAATTATTACTGTTTCCTATTTTGAGAAAGAGGAGATAGATAAGTATTTCTCGTTGGATGTCGATCGAGTGGAAGTCATTTATAATGCTCAAAATGACAGCTTCAAACCCATTGCAGAGAAGGTTGAATTGCAATACTTTAGGGAGAAATTTAACTTGCCGCCGCAATTTATTCTATATCTTGGGAATACACATCCTAATAAGAACATTTATAATGTTATCGAAGCTATTAGGTTACTTAATCAAGAGTGTAATACGAATACCATTCTTGTGATGCCGGATGTGAATAGGGAGTTTCTTAATGCCGTGTTAAGAGATATTGGCCATCCAGAATTGGCTGAGGTAATCCATCTCACGGGGTATATTGAAAACAAATATCTTAAGTATATATATAACTTAGCTTCAGTCTTTCTATATCCATCTTATTATGAGAGCTTTGGAATCCCAATATTGGAAGCAATGTCATGTGGAACCCCCGTTATTACTTCAAATACGACAGGGATGGCCGAAGTATGCGATACGGCTGCAATTACTGTTGATCCAAAGAATCCAGATATGATTAAGGCGGCTATTAAACAGCTGTTGTTCAATTCGCAGGCACACACTGATTATAGGGAAGCTGGTCTGCGTCGGGCGTCTTTGTTTAGTTGGACGCAGACAGCGGCTAAGGTGCTAGACTTATATCAGCAAGTTTGTGTTGAAAAAAATGCGTAAATCAAGATAAACGATTTGATATGATTTTCTATTATGCGCTATCTATATTATTATTCTTATATTTAGCTTTCAATGTATCCTATCTATTCTTGTTTTCCATCGCGGGATTGTTAAAGAGGAAGAATTGGTATTCGGCGGTCGAATTAAAACGAAAGATAGTAGTGTTGATTCCTACATATAAAGAAGATAATATCATTATAAACACAGCTCTTAACGCAATACACCATGATTACCCAGTAGATAGATTTGATATTTATATTATAGCCGATCAATTGCAAGAAACTACTGTTAAAGCCTTGTCCGATTTGCCGATTCATCTAGTTAATGTATCCTTCAATAAGAGCACAAAGGCGAAATCCATCAAGTCTGCCTTGCGAGAGCTTCCCGATAATTATTATGATATTGCTTTTATTCTTGATGCGGATAATGTTATGGGATCGGGATGTCTTGAGAAAATGAACCATGCGTTCGACGCGGGTTTCGACATGGTTCAGTTGCATAGGACTGCAAAGAACAGAAATACACCGACGGCTGTGTTGGATGCAATAAGTGAAGAAATCAATAATCATATATTTCGAAAGGGGCACCGGATAGTTGGACTCTCATCTGCCTTAATTGGATCGGGAATGGGCTTTAGGTACACCCATTTTAAGAATCTCATGATGCAGACAGATATAGATAATAACCCTGGGGAGGATCGGGAAATATATTTAGAGTTTTTAAGGATGGGAAAGACTTGCGAATATATTGAAGATGCATTTGTTTATGATGAGAAGGTCCAGTCAGCTCGAGTATTGGAGAAGCAGCGAACAAGGTGGATTTCTGCTCAGTTGCAATATGCCAGGCGATTTTGGACCCGAGATTTTTTTAAAACATTTTCGTTTGGTGTGCATTATTTTGACTATGCTTTGCAGACACTATTGTTACCCCGACTACTGTTAGTTGTAGCTACCATGCTTATTCCAGTTGTTTTTATATTCCTTTATCTAGTAGCTGGAATTAAATCGTTTCCCAGTTGGGGTGTGTGGGGAGGCCTGTCTATAGTTTGTTGGCTAGGTCTTTTTATGAGTGCTTATCGCAGCGTATCATCACATGAGATATTAATTGCTTTAAGAGGATTGCCTAAAGCGTTTTGGTCTTTTTTGAGAGCCTTATTAAAGTCCAGCTCTGGAAATCGGGAGTTCATTCACACCCCTAAGGAATATGTTAATACGCGACTTATTATGGATAATAATCGCGCGGAAGGAAAAGATTAAAAATAGTTGGGTATATTAAGTGATCTTTAACGGTAAATTGTTGGGTGCTGAGATGTTGCTGTAAACTCTCTTCGATCGGTGAGCGGATAGCAAATGAGATTTTTAGTATATAGCGAAATGGTGTGCGACATATTTACATTTCTATTTATTATGATAGCAAAGGCTGAGGTGCTAGAATTTATGATATTATTTTGAATGCTTATATTAAAGGACTCGGTTGTTATAAACTTAGTGGTATTAAACATAGCTTTATTATTTGATATCTCGATAAGTATTCCAGTCGTTTCAATGAAAGTGAGTGTATTTAATTTTGTTTTTAAGTAGGTATTTAATATTAACCGATTGAATATGGAATTTATACAGGGTTATTCGAATATAGTTTATGATTCTAATTCCGCGATAGAAATTAGTTTTCTCGAAGTAAGAGAGTATGTTTTTGCCGTTATTGAAGAAATGATTTCGATACTAGGAGATAGATTTAATGACTTTTGTTTTATTTTTTTTTCCACCAACAGCGATGGGCGAATTCCGGCTACCATGGATGCAGATTTTGGTGGGCGAAAAAAGGTATTGTTTTACTTGTTAGATGAGGCCGGTGCGACCATAGAGGAGTTGTCTGAACATTATCATTGTATTTTTAAGCAGTATTTGCCAATTGAGAGTGGGAATAATATATATCCTTTTCCCTTGGGATATGCTAACGGAATTCGGTTCGCAAAGTCCGATATTAAATCCACTAGGGAAAGAGGTTTCAATGCTTTTTTCTCTGGAAGCATGAATAAAAACCGAACGGACTTTTTTAATCAATTTAGTTCTGTAAGAATTCCGTCGACGAAAACCATTTCAAAAATTATTAGGGTTCCTCTGGTGAAGAAGTTGAAACGGAGAATCCGGAGATTAATTAATAAATATGGTAAAAAAGAGCTGTTGCTGCCCAACAGTGTTATCAACTTTACAGATGGGTTTAACCAAGGGTTACCAAAGACTGCATATATCGACTATCTATTAAATTCTAAAGTCGCATTATGTCCAAGCGGTGCGTCATGTGTAGAGTCGTATCGACTTTATGAAGCGATGTTCGCAGGGTGTGTTGTTATATCTGATAAATTGCCAAACACTTCACTTTATTCTGAATCTCCAATAATACAGATCGACAATTGGAGAAATGGTGTTGAGATTGCGCAACAACTTTTCAAGTCTTCATATGAGTTAGAAAACCTGCAGCGGGCATCTCTAGAATATTGGGAAAGTCACTACAGCCCCAAGGCTGTGGCGGCCTATATTTCCATGAAAATAGTGTGTTAGTGAGTGGGATCTGATGGTAGTCGATATGTAGGAAACGCTAATTGGGAGTTTTTTTCGATTGTGAGGAGCCAGACTAGTGTATCGGGAAGCGTGGATGATAGTAGTTTGAGGAATACTGTAAGCGGGAATTAACTGCTAGAGACTAACATGGTTGGAAGGCGGTCCTCCAGAAGATGGTTAGCATTAACAGAGCCTCCCCTAGTGAGTTTTGGTTTGTCGTCATCTTCTGGCCTAGCAAAAAGATTCTTCGAATCTATTGGTTGTTTATATGACGCTACGTATAGTGCTAACGAAGTAGTTAGTGAAAGCAGGTCCCGATGTCCTGGGCGTTATTTTTTGCTATGCGATATAGCTTTTATTTGCGATGGAATAAGACTTTTGATTAAATATGAAAGGTCAGATTTTGTTTTTACTAGTTTAAGTAAAACAGGTAGCAGTGTCTTTATTCTTATTTTGTCATCTTTCATTGAAATAGATATTCTAAGGTTCAAAAGATCAGCACAAGTTTCTAAATATTTTACCCTAGTAAATTCGTCAGGGCTTTTTAAGTACATATCCTTATATATATAATAATGAACAAGGAGCTTTTGTTCTCTTGATTTAAGGCTAAACACACCACCTTCATGTTTATTATAAACTCCTAATACCTGTTTCATATAATATCCTTTCCCAGACTTTAATAAATGATAAAACAAATGGATGTCGCGAGAAAACTGATATTTTGTTGAATAGTTCGTCAGATCGGGGATATTTCTGAAAAGAGTTGTTAGGGTCTTCGTTAGCCATACTTTGCTAAAGTCTCGTAGGGTAAAGTAAAATCCGTCCTCATCTTCTTGATCAGGAGGAAGCAAATTTTCTAATATTTCGACCTTTTCGCCAGTGGGGCCGATAGATTTAAATCCCCCGCAAATCAATGTGAAATCGCCATTTTTTTCCATGAAGTCGACTTGCTTTTGGAGCTTTAGGGGGTCCGTCCAATAGTCGTCACCTTCGCAAATTGCAATATATTTTCCCTTTGCTCGCGGAAATAGTATCGTCCTCCAAAGCCCCGATCGTTTTGAATATTGATTTTCAGTTTGATAGATAGGTTTTATGATAAGAGGGTATTTTTGTTCATATTCTTTGATGATTGATGCGGTTTTATCTGTTGAAGCATCATCGTTAATAACAACTTCGAATTCAAAGTCAGTCTTTTGTATTATAAAACTATCAAGGCATTGTTTTATGTATAGCTCATGATTGTAGGCGGTACAAATGATGGAAACTAATGGAGTGTTCATGATTTTATTTGGGATAGTTAATTTGTCAGGCCTTTATTGCATTTTTGCCGCTATTGACGGAAACGGGCCGTGCCGGGCTTCCAGCTACAACGATATTAGGAGGAAGGGATTTGGTTACGAGTGCAGCTGCGCCAATGTATGTGTTGTCTCCTATGTGGTCGACTTTTTCTGAGATGGTTAGGGCTCCCTGACCGATAAATACATGATCGCCAACGATAGTATATGCACCGACAGTGGCTCCTCCGGCAATGAAGCATCCTTTTCCTATTTTATTATTGTGCGATATGTTTACTCCAGACAGTATTATTGTATCTTTACCAACTTCGGAGTTTGCCTGTACATAGGTAAAGGGACTAATTACTACCCCTTCTTCGATTTTTGCGAATCTTGATATTACTGTTAAGGGATGGATAATCGTTGGAGTGTTCCCCCCGAGACGCCTTATTTCTTCTGCTACTTTTGTCCTGATCAAATTGTCACCCATGGTTAGCAAGTAATTATTGCCTAATAGATTACCATGCTTAAAAAGGGTCTCAAATGACCCGATTATCTTAAAGCCGTGTAGAATTGTATCCGTTAAATCGTCGTTATAGTGATACAACCCCGCTATTCGGTAACCGCAACATTCGGCAAGATCTATGAAAACCGGTGTATTACGACCGACGCCTAACAAATATATATTTTTCATTTTTTCCAGTTGTTGATTATCGGCTTTCGTTTTCCAGAAGCTAATATAGTGATTTCAATAGCTCGCTCGACGTTGATAATGGCGTCTTTGCCAAGTATTGCTAAAAGGTCTTTTTTAATTGCGTTGATCTCTAATTTTTTATCCTGAGTGACTAATTTTAATGTGTATGATCGCTCGGCTTCTTGGATAAATTGCCACTGCGTTATTTGTAAATAGTGTTTTAGCATTCTAGAGATTGCCGTTGGATGGATGATATCTCCATCGGTGTTAAACACTAAATCCACTCTTCTTCCATAAAGTTTGATTAAGGTGAAAAAGTTTTTATCTTGTTTAGTATCGATTTGCATTATTCCAGTATCACCAGTATCATAACGAATCATGGGGAAGGCATAATTGAACAGATCTGTCAGTATTATCCTGCCTAGTTCGCCATATCGCGCTGGCGTATCTTCGTCTAGTTTGAGAATTTCAAAAAAATAGGATGCGTGATTCAGAATGAATGGACTCGGATTGTTAGTGACGTCTTCTTGAGCTAAGATACCGTTTTCTTCGTTTGCGTATTGAGATATAATATTACAATTTAGATGGTCTGTAACGATTTCTCTGGTAGATTCTTGTAGAGATTCACTTCCAGCGATCATAATCTTTAGGCTCGGGAGTTTTATATTGTGCTCCACTGCATATTGAGCTAATAAATCTAAAGAAGATGCATATCCTCTTAGAGCTACAACATCATTTTTATTGATGATATTGCATAATTCCTGTAGTCGTTTATTATCAATTTTGTCTATATTGAAAGGGATTATATTTTCGCGGAGAGATTGTATTTTAGACTTTGTTTGCCATCTATTCCATGCTCTCAGATGAATCAACTTGTCGTGTGATTTAAAACCGACCAGTGCGCCGAAGTACTTTAGCTCGGCGACGCGCCTATTTCTTTTTCTTGTGTCCTGTGGAATAGCAAAGGGGGTTCCGGTTGAGCCACTAGTTGACTGAATCCGGATGGGGCCTTTTTGATCGGGTATGTTCTCTGGCGATATTTTAATTAATTCGTAATTTTCTATCAGAATAGATTTGTTAACTACTGGGAAGTCCCGTATGCTTTTGCCTTTGTATTGCTTGTAATATGGAGAGTGATGAGTGGCATGGCTAATCAGGTTTTTCAAGTACGTCTCTTTTTTTTCTTTTCCTTTAATAGGGTTGCTTAGTATTGATCGGATATCAGTGTAATGTTGTCGGACGGGGCTGCCCTTGACGCAGTCATTCATCCAATAGGTTGTACGTAGTATATAAGGTAAAAGGGCCATGGAAAGGGTAAATTAATTATTTAGTGCTCGTAATATTAGTCTTCCAATCATTGTTACTTCTTCTGAAGATAAATCGTAGTAAAGGGGAAGACACAAGACCCTTTTGGCCACGTCTTCTGTGACAAGCATTTCTTTTGGGGCTAGATATGGTAGCACCTTGGCGAGAGACGGGTAAAAATATCTCCTGGCGAAAATTTCCTTTGTTTTTAGCCGGTCAAAGCATTTTAGTGCAATTTCCTCCGATTCGAAAATTATAGGGTAATAAGCATAGTTCATTGTGGCATTCGGATTCCACTTAGGAATGGACGTTTTCGAATTCCTGAACATTTTGTGGTAAAGGCTAGTTAAGAATTGTCGTTTAGCGTGAATATCTTGTATATGTTTAAGATTTGCCAATCCCATGGCCGCATGGAACTCAGAGTTTTTCCCATTTATTCCTAGTTCTGCAAATGCCTCAGGCCCATTGAATCCAAAATTTCGCATGAATGCCAGTTTTCTTAACAAGCTTGGATCTTTGGTAATGATTAACCCTCCTTCTGTTGAGTGATATAATTTGGTGGCATGGAGACTGCAAGTAGAAATATCTCCATAATCGAAAATGGATTTTCCATTTACCTCTACTCCGAATGCATGGGCAGCATCATAGATTACTTTAAGTTTGTGCTTGTTTGCTATTTCTTGAATTGCCTGTACATCGCACGGATTTCCATATACGTGGGTTGCTAGTATTGCTTGAGTTTTTTTCGTAATGGCTGCTTCGATTTTTGAAGGATCGATATTCAATGATTGAGGGTCTATGTCTACGAATACAGGGGTGCAGCCCTCCCATACGATACTGCTGGTGGTGGCGACAAAAGAGAATGGTGTGGTAATGATTTCTCCTTTCAAGTCAAGTGCTTTAATAGCCATTTGGATGGCAATTGTTCCGTTAGTAACGAAAAGTAGATGTTTTACATTTAAGTGGCGTTTTAGCTTGAGTTCCAGGTCACTAGCGAGTGGTCCCATATTGGTTAGCCAATCACGTTCCCAAATGCCGGAAAGGTATTCCTCGTAGTCCTTCTTGGGCGGAAGAAATGGTTTGGTCACAGGTATCATGTTATAATGTTTTAGTTTTAATTATTGGCTATCTGAGTAGAAATTGATTCTTCTTTGCGTTTATAATTTCAATGAATTCATGATAGGGTGAGAAATGATTTAGCCAGGCTATCAACCAGTATAGGGCTCCTCCTAAGGAGTACCCTGTTATAAGTCTTAGCCAATCAGGGAAATTGGTTAGCATGTGATCCAACAAGAACGTCGCGAATCCTGCTAAGATACTTAATCCGATAATTGGCGATATATCTTTTATTTGCTCTATAATAGGGTATTGAATGAAACGTCCTGAAAAGTGACTATTTATGTAGTAGGCGAGAACTGCGTTAAATGCTTGGAATCCGATCAAAGGCCATATGCCGAATGGTACGGTTGCAATAATCCCAATGGTCGTAATGATTTTTTTTAGTACTTCAAGCTTTAGAAATAAATCGCTTCTCCCTTTTACGTTGACTATCGCTAGGTTATATGAGCTTAAAGGATAAAATATTCCACCTATACAGAGTAGCCTGAAGAAAGGTACTGCAGGCAGCCACTTGTCGCCAAATATTAGGCGGAATAGCGGTATTGCCAGTACTGCGGATAGTATGAATGCCGGACATATCCAGAAAAGTACCTGTTTGATGATTCGCTTATATCCATCCTTTAGCCTTTTGTTATCGTCTTGTACCGCAGCAAAAGCCGGGAAGGCAACACTGTTCAAGGCGCTACTGAGAGTGGTACTAGGTGTCTTTACTACTTTGCTTGCGGTCTGGTAGTAGCCAACGCTACTTAGCGGAAAAAACTTCCCAATAATTACAAGGTAAATATTCTGATATACGGTGTTTAAGACAGCGGAAAGCATTAGCTTTCCTCCAAACGAGAAAAGCTTTTTAACCTTAGCCTTGTTAAAAGTAATTAAAGGCGTCCAACGGGCATATATCCATATCTGTACCGCATAGGCAAATCGTGAAACGAGTTGCATTGCAATAAGACTCCATACGCCGAATCCAGTAACTGCCATTACAATACTAACAACAGCGGCCAAAATCACTGACGGAATGTGGATGATTGTTAAAGTTTTAAAATGCATTTCCTTTCTCAACCGAGCTTCCTGAACATATGAGAAGGCATTGATTATAAATACCAGAGACAAAGCCCTGGTTAGTTCACTTAAAACGGGCTGATGGTAAAACCTTGCGATGAGAGGAGCTGTGAAAAATAAGAGGGCATACATCATTAGGCTCATAGCCAAGTTGAGCCAAAATACGGAGGAATAGTCTTCTTCATCTGTCGTTTTCTTTTGGATTAGTGCCTCGTTAAATCCGGCAATAACTAAAGTTTGACTGACCTGTATAAAGATTGCTAGCATACCTACCAACCCAAATATTTCAGGAGTAAGTATCCGAGCCAAAATAATAGTTACTATAAATGAAACCCCACTCGCCCCGACATTTTGAAGGAGAGACCAGAACATTCCGGATATGGTTTTGTGCCGTAAAGAAGCCATTGAATCTATTTAGAGTTATTCATAATTTTTACTAAGCTTTGATACGTTCATGTAAATTTTAATCATATTTAGCATTCAGATGATCATCTTATTGTCTTGAATAGGTTAATTTGGAGCAAAAATATGCTTGATGGTTTACATAATCTCAATGGACCTTTTAAAAGATGATATTGATTTAGGGAACTAACTGTTTTGTACCGAGAAAATCATTGTGAATCATCGTTTCAACGATCGATCAGAAGTTTTTCAAGAGCGAAGAGACCTCGGTCTGATTAACCCGACGTTTAATATTTAGCTATTGACAAATAGTCATTTAACTAATAAGTAAGAAAAATTATTTGTATATAGCATTATACATCGTAGTTTTGTTCTACTTTGCCTGTATAATATGAGCCGTTTACGTGCTAAAGCCTTGCTTTAACCGGCGGTTTTATTCCCTATTGAGTATATTTTTAAGGTGCACTATTGTTACCATTATAGTGTTCAAGATGGCTAAATACCGAAGTTTTGGGTTTTAGTTATCTATATCGTTATAATAGTCTGTATCTAATATATTACGCGTCATTTATATATTAATTATTGTTAATTTAAATATTAAGATTACCGGTTTATCCTCATGAAAAAACTGATTGGCATTCTTTTCTATATTATTCTGGCTATTTTATTTTTGCCGACCTTGAGTTTTGCTCAGCAAGCGGGGAAACAGGTGCCCATTAAGGTTCCAGCTAGTAATTCGATAACCAATGCTCTGCTTTATTTGCCGTGGGATTATTATCTCTCAGGTAAAAATTATCCATTATTATGTTTTTTTCATGGAGCAGGAGAAGCCGGTAATGGGGGAAGTGACCTTAGTAAACTGGCCGGCCAAGGTCTGCCCGGGGTTATTAGCCACGGTCAACCTCCTTATGCTATTGCCCAAGGGGGGGATACAACCTGGTTCATTGTCTTGAGCATACAAGTGCCACAAACCCAATACTCGCCGTCTCCCGAAACGATGATTGCTGGAATACAATCATTGGAGGATGAATACCACCTTCGGATAAATACTAATGAAATTTATCCGACAGGATTAAGTTCTGGATACCGCAGTGTGTATGCGCTAATGAATTATCCGTCGTTGTTTCCTGCGGCTGTGACAATGTCGCCGTCTATGCCGATACAAAAAAATAAAGTCGATAGTTTTGCGCATAGATACGTATGGTTTTTTCAGGGCACTAAAGACGGTACTGTCTCTCCTTCAAATGCTTATGATTCTTATGATTGGATTAATGCAAAATATCCAGGACATTCTCGGTTAACTAAATTTGACGGAGGGCACTGTTGTTGGATGCAATTTTATGACCCTAGCTATAGAGAGAGCGTCAATGGTAGAATGATGAATATCTATGAATGGCTGCTCCAGTATAATTTGAATATCTATTCGGCACCTCCCACCAATGCTAAGCCAATAGCCAAAGCGGGTGATGATCAGGTGATCACACTGCCGAATAATCGAGTGTCATTGGATGGATCAGGATCTTCTGATTCTGATGGAAACATTTCTTCTTTTAAATGGGCGCAGCAATCTGGCCCTTCAACAGCTATCTTTAGTCGGGCTAGTAGTGCAAAGACTGATGTAACGGAACTTGAGGCTGGGTTATATGTATTTATTCTTACCGTAAAAGATAATTTGAATGCAGTTGCAGTGGACACTGTTATTATAACAGTTGAGCCTCCACTTGATCAGCCTCCTGTAGCTGATGCCGGATCTTCCCAAATACTTACTCTACCTGTTGATTCTACTATTCTTGACGGATCTGCGTCCTCCGATTCGGATGGAGTGATTGTCGGCTACAAATGGGTGAAGAGCTCAGGTCCGGATACATATTCGATTGATAATGATACGAGTGCCACGTCGATGGTAAAGGGACTAGAGGCAGGCACGTATGTTTTTACGCTTACGGTGACGGACGACTCATTGGCGACGTCCTCCAGCGAAGTGACCGTAAAAGTGAATGATTCAGTGGTTACGTCACCTCCCAATATT
>Ga0164242_10002564_pt1 | contig 21043 bp, 20 predicted proteins | sample OricomgcompostMG_FD_108783 | JGI IMG/M metagenome (GOLD analysis project Ga0164242, IMG submission 108783) | Miracle-Growth compost microbial communities from Emeryville, California, USA - Original compost - Miracle growth compost (MG) ... | reverse complement strand
CCGCCTCGGCCCCGCTATTCATCACCCACCACCCAGCCTGCATGTCCCCGCTCTCCAAGAGTTTCACCTGCCCGAAGACGGACCAGCTCGTGTCCGCGCGCGCCGAGCTCTTCGCCGGCGAGCGCGAGCTGGCCAACATGTACGAGGAGGAGAACGACCCGTTCGCGCAGCGGCGCAAGTTCGTCGAGCAGGCCCGCCACCGCGATCCCGCCGACGGCGACGCCGCTGCCGTTGTTGACGAGAGCTACGTCCAGGCCCTCGAGTCGGGCCTGCCGCCCACTGGCGGCTGGGGCTGCGGCGTCGAGAGGCTGGTCATGCTGTTCTCTGGCGCCAGGCGCATCAGTGATTGCCTGAGTTTCGGGACGCTGAGGAACGTTGTTGGGTTGTCGGCTGCGGCTCGGAAGGGGGGCGTCTGAGCTGTAGTGTGGCAGCGATGGGCGTGTACCAACCCGTAGCCCTGTACTTGTTACAATTATAATTGTGAAATTTAAATCAAGACGATATTGTCCGACCCCTTACGAGTCGTAACCCCGTCCCGTCGTCGTTTCAGCGACAATCCACTGCTTACCTCCCTCCGTCGTTTCCCCATATCCCCCAATATTAAGGGGTAGTGGATCAAGTTGCCGCTAGGGGAGAGGCCAGCGCGTTATCCCATTGTCCTATATAGAAATGAAACTCGCACGTTAGAAGGCATCGACCCAACAAATTACTCCTTACTGCCACCCCATCCTTCCTTCTTTTAGGGGGTTCTTGCACTACTGAGGTAGTAGTTTACGATAGGGAGAGCCATGGTTATACACTTTTTTTGGTATTTTCTATCTGTGGGTGAAGCTGAGAGACCACTGAATGTTCCGGTCTACTGACCCATGATTATGTGATATCTTCGTGATCTATGAAAGGAGGGGTGAGGGCGCTCGTCAATTCCTTCTGGGTATCAATCTGCATGCCGAGAATGCCAAATAGGGGTATCCACGGTGAGTATCTATCGCCCAACCGTCCAAAATCTTGCTATGAGAGTATGACAAAGGAAATAAAAGAAAAGAGCGCAAGGAAATGAGGGAAGAGACGCAAGGAAATAAAGGGGAAAGGCGCTAGGAAATAAGCGGAGGTAGAGCGGTGATGGCGAGTCGGGAGAACCGTCCAGGAGAGTGGCCATGAGACTCCATCGAAGGAATCTCAGGGATTGTGAGCAAGCTAGTTGCGGCCGACGGTTTCTGCAATTCTAGGTTTTGCGAGGTCGGAGAGAACCCGTTCTGGCAGCCACGATGATCTTAACCCTCTCCCCCTTAATTTCGGTGGTGGGCGGTGCGAGTCCACTGGGGATCAACGGCATTGGCCCGGATCAGTCTACCGTTGTTGACGGCCCTCTCCATCTCATCGAAAATCTCGCTCCGCATTTCGTCCCAGTTCCGAGCGGGACGGTTTGGCTGCCGGACCAACGCCTGCCACTCTCGGTGAGCCCAAAGTAGATACCGCCGGTCGTGAGCATCCCTGATGGGGATAGCGTGGGCTATCTGGTTTCTGGCTTTCTGGTCTACGCGCAGCCAATCTAGCTCCGCCCGGGCGTTATTTACCAGAGCAGGACGCACACCGGTAATGAGGTCAGGCGAGTTCCATGTCATGCCCGGGTTCCTCTTGGCCATCATCTTCGCTACCCTCTGATACCATTCGGCAGAGAAGAAATAGTGGAAAAACATCGCCGGTGTTACCGTCTGGAAGCTGACCGGGATGTTTTCCTCGCCGATGGGAGTGTACTGCCACTCACCCCGTCGGCGGTTGACAGGGCCGTGAGGCTCTTGCTCGCGATGATAACGATGTCTAAGCTTCGTAAGGTCGATGCGCCAGATCAGGTCGGTAACGTCGCTACCATGGCCATGAGTCTTGTCATGTTCCACCATAACATCGGTGTCCCAGGCGTAACGGGCGGCGTTCCACTGCCTTTGACTGGCCAGCGCTTGCTCCAATGTGTACTTCTCCCGTTTATGCCCGAGCCACATTTCCATGGCACGCCCCTGCCACTCCTTGAAATGGTCATTTGTATCGACCATCCTATTCAGTAGCCGACAACCGTAGCACTGCTGGTCCAGGTACGGGAAGAAGACCTGGAGGATCGGCTTAGTAGGAATCAAGCCAGGGGTCGGGATACAGCGAAGAGAGCATTGTGACTGGCGGCGCCACCAGCCGTATCTTCGATTAAAAAAATGGGCCGCTAGATCCCCGTGTCTCGGTTGAGGGAGGCGGGGAATGAGAACCCCCTCGGGGACTATGCCTGGTTCCGGCTCGTCTGCAAATATGGCAGCCGAAAGTTCATCGGCGAGCCGCTGGAAGGCTGGATCGTCCGAATCGTCCATCCAATCACGGGTGAAATCCCTGATCTTTCGGTGAGCTTCATAGGTCCTTATGGCCTCGTACGCTCGAACGACTGTCCAGTCTGGTAGGGGACATTTCTCGAGCCATAAGCGGTACGCGCTAGACGGATCGAAAAGATCAAAGCCCATGCTTCTGGCCTTGGGGTAGTGATGATAGAGGGCCAACTGTAGAATGCCCGCCGTGGTGTTCAGGCCCGGGTCCTCCCAGGTGACGCCGAACGAGCCCTTTCGATCGCTCGAGTTAGGGCCTTGGTGGAAATTCGGGAAGAAGTCTAAATGAACAAAGCCGGATTCCGTCTGGTGCTTTTCGATGACCTCAAGAACCTTGAGCGTGGCACCAAAATGCAGAAGTCGACACTGGTACAAGCCAAGGTGTCGCAGGTGCGGCAATGAGGCGATGATGCACTCGACAGCAGCCAAGTTCAGGAATGGGACCCTGTGAAGATGCAGGTTCATGATCGTGGAAGCCCGGTTTTCCAACGCGTGGACTAGACATTATTAGCAAGGTCGGCCAGGAGATAGATGGCGATGGGATTAGGAGGTCTTACACAGCTGCACCAAGCCGTTAAACTCCGAGAAATAGTCGGTATCCCGGCGAACAGTCTCAATTTTCTTCATCTCTGGTCGCACTGGGGACACCACCACAATCCCCGGATTCGGCTTGTGTGCCCTAATGAGTGGCCCCGTGTTGTAGCCAAGGAAATCCTGGTCTGTGATGTTCCAGTGCTCCTGTACTTTTATTAGCATCATGGCCGTGGTGCTAGGCAGTGGAAACGGCGTGGGGAAGGACACTCACAGTGTTAGAGTGGACGACGCCAAATGCTGTCCAGCACGTTAAACCCAAGTTCGCGAGATCCTGGAAGTGCGGGGCACAATGGTTCAAGATGCGGCTGGCGAGTTCGGGGATGGCCATAGCCGTGAAGATGGGGAGGTCACGGTTGCCGGTGTTCTCAGTAGGAGTGTGTTCCGAGCAGCGGATGAAAGGCGCCTGGCCATGTTAGCAGGAGCGGCTTGTATAATCGGGGGAAGTAACTTACCCTAGTCGGAATTCCGAACTTGTACGGCCAGTCTTTGACGTTCTCAAGTACGGCGAGGCGACCCAAGCGTCCCCGAGTTACAAAATAGAGGCGCCGACGGCGCTGGAGCTCCCGCGTCTTTGAATTGTCCACCTCCATGGCGAAGACCGGTGGATCGTACTTCCTCATCTGGTACTCTGCATATTGTGGCAGATACACCTCTGGATTGTCGACAGAAACCCACTTACGGTCCGTGTTAAAGGTCAGCACCCGGCGAGGGTAGGTCGGGCTGAGCTCTATTTGCTGCGTTAGGGGCAATGGGTTAGTCAAGAACAGGAGAGGAGTAGGCCTGTCAGTGGGTGGGTGGCGGCTCACAAGCTGTTCCTCCATGGGGGTAATCGACATCTGTCAATGTTAACGATGTGCCCCGGTAAATTGTCTTGAGGGTGAACCATACCTTGGATGTTTGCTGCTGCAGCTCTCTTTCGGCCTGCTTGAAATTGCTAGTGTCGGAAGCGATGAGCTTCTTCCCACGCCTCCGCTTGTTCCCCTTGCCTCGCTGCGGGCGATATCCTTCGGGGACTTCTAGTTGAGCAAACTTAGTTGAGGCAGGCTTCTCGGACTTGTCACCGTCTCCCTTCTTCTGCAAATGACTGCCATGGTTAGCGCTCTGAGCCTTCCCGTTGGGCCGGTTTCCTTTTCTTTTGGCCATGCTGGGAGCCCTGTCCGGGGTTTGGACGGGAATTAATGGTATGAAGCCGGGCGTGATTGGGGAAGTGTGTAATTCAGCGTAATTCAGGGCTGAGGAAGGATTTTATGCAACAAGGTTTAGACTTGGAGCGCTGGTGAAGTGAGTGTTGAGTCTAACCATCTACATATGGTATACCGGATCTGGTGTTGTAGGTGGAAAGATGGTTCGGATAAGGTTTAGAGTGGGGCAACAGGGTCAAGTTGAGTTGAGGCCAAACTAAGCACGATGCTTTAGGCAAGGACGGCGGTCGAGGTAGGAAGGGGCGGCCGGTTCAACAGTTCGCCGGGTGCCCCTTTCCTGTACGGCATGCTAGACAGCGCTGTGCAATGCCCGTCACAATACAGGGAGGCGGCACCCAGGAGTCGAGCCAAAGAAGGGAAGTAATAGGGGAATATAAAGGAGGGAGGGAGAGAAGAATAGGGGTCTGTGGGTATGTGTGCAGATATGTAGGGTATATGTACGTGAAGGCGTTGCAGCTCGGTTCACATGAAAGTGCTGGGTTCGGTATTTTTTGGAACTCACCTTGATGATTAAAGCTCAGCACGATATCCCAACGAACGCCTCGCTGAATTGACTCGAGATCGCGAGAAGGTAAGAAGCCAAGAGCCCTTTACTGCGAAAGGGACGGAACCGGCAAAGCTATTCCCAAAACCTGTGGTGAAGACCACGATAGAAATCAACGTTTCAAAGATCTAAACGCTTGAACACCAACGTGAGCGCATGGCGCTCTGCAAATTAGCACTTGGAATTATCGCCGAGAGGTGCTCCATCGTGGCCTAGGTCCGTAGACATTGTGAAAACAAGAGGTATTCCACTTACAAGCAACCACTGTCGTGGTCGGCGCAGGTTGTGCTAATATTGATGTTGCGGATAGGATCGATATTGGATACCGCTATCCACGGAGTTGAGCAAGTGCCCGTTCTCTCTGAGGGTAGTGAACGGTATGTGAAGGACTAATAATGCCCCCGTGATCGAAGCGGAAATAAATGATGAGAGGGGTTCGGATTAGGGGAGAGGGGAGGGTAAGGGAGTTGATGTGAGGGAAATAATGATGGAGAGAAGGGGTATGGTGACGGTGATGATGCTATCGACGATGCTTGATTTTCAAGCAAGTCGAAAGAGCAATCGTGGGATGATAGGATCTATGAGTCGGCAAAGAAAGGATGTTGAGAGTTGTGGAATTTGGGGGTGAAGATCGGTCGGATCTGAGGGTGCGGAGGAGTGGTCTGGGATAGAAAGGGTCGGGTTGGTCGAGGGAGAATCCGAATTTTATTACGACTCGGGACAAGAGATGGCCCTGTGAAAGGTCCGGTAGGCTCGCGGGGTAAGCCAAACAATGGGGTTGATATGCTATTGGTAGGTTAGGAGGTAGGTCGGTAGGTCTGGGAGCTCACATGGTTGTCAGGGGCGCGTCACCCTTCTACTACCCGCCTTCGCCTCTACCAGTGACCATTGTAGGTTCTTCCATGGCCGCCGACTATTGTCCATCTCATATTGTCCATAGCTTAGGAGACATTGATCCTTTCCGGACTTTGGTCGAGAGGGAAAAGGAGAGGACATTCACGATAGCTACCTTCCCCCCAGCTAGTATCCTTGCAAACCCGAAGCTCGCTGATGCACCGTACACTTGTTAACTTACTATTAGTTACCTGTATATAACGAACTGCAACGTATAGAAGTAGTTGGGGTACTCGAAGTTGCCTTGTTCCCCTCTCTTTAAAACTTGTCTTCCTCTTCGCCCCTTTAGCTCGTCGCCCCCTATCCGCGTTTCTAGTCGATTACATGGATCTAAGATGGCTAGCCTTCCGAGTGCTGGTGAGGCAAGATATCTACTAGCTTCTGCTTGGAGGACCTGAACAGAGCCGGCGATTACTCCTCGTCGAGTTAGTAGACCAGGCACATTGGCCACGCTGAGAGAAGGGGAGAGACGACACCATCTCAGGAAGGACCATCATCACTTGATGTCCTATTTCATAAGAGAATTCAGTTTCTATTCCTAGGTCTGGCATGTCTAGGTATCTAATCATACAATGCCGAGATTGCGCTTCCAGACGCCTCAAACTCCGCAAATTGCGCGTGCGCCCTGACTCTTTTTAAGGAGAATATCTGGATATCTTGGTCCTTCGCGCCTAAAACCCATTGCCCTCAGTCGATATCGATTTCCCTCGTCGTCTCAAAGCCATACGTGGGAGGGAACCGAAAGGAGTCCGAAGGAAGTAAGAAATGCCGGGGGCGTGTGTTCGCCTGGGAACCCGGACCTTGAGAAAGAGCTAGCTAGTAAGAGGAAGAATTGGCATATTTTGCCGAAGGGCTCTCGTTTCAACCCTTGGGATCAGCGGGCGGCAATTTAGGTGATAATACAGGTAGGGCCTTCGCGGCATGCCTGCGTCCCTACCACTCGTACTCGCCGGTGGCCTTGTGGAATACGTATTCCTTGCCGTTGACGGTGAGGACTCCGTCCTTGAGGGTGCACTTCCTATAAGCGCGTCAGTAATCTGGTCGCGTGTTGGCGTGTTCGCTCTCCTTTGATGTCACTCACCACTTGTTCTTGACGCGCTGGACCTTGTCATACATGCAAAGCATGATATGGCCCATGCTGTCGTCATCATCGTCATCGTCGTCCTGTTCATCCTCGGTATCGTCGAGGTCTGAATTGATGGCGTCCTCATCCAATTCTTCCTCTTTAATACCATCGTCGGGGCCATCGACCTGGGAAGGGCCAGCGCCGCGTCGCTTCTTTCCCGAGAGGCTCTTGTGCTGGGTGGCCTCCTTGAGTGGCAGCATCAGACCGCCACCCTCCATCTGTTTAGCGCGAGAGGCAATCTGGGCATGGAGAAGGTCATCAATATCGACCCGGGCCATCTCGACAAGGTTGCCATTGGTGTCCCGCTCCACCAGGACGCCCTCAAACTGGTCACTCGGTCCGTCCATCTGCGAGTGGCCAACCCCGCCTTGGCCGTTGGCGTTGGGAGCACTTTGCTGAAGGCGTTGCTGCTGGGCAGCCATGGTGGCCGCCACTCCTTGGCGGTACTGCTGAGCATTGGCGGCCTGGGGGGCCTGGCCCGGGCGCTGAGGCTGGCCTGGGTGCATCTGGGGACCCTGAGGCATCTCCCTGTGAATGGCACTGATGGAAGCGGCCGCTCGTTGGCCATACTGGTTCTCCAGGGCCTGAGCAGCACGCTGCTGCGCGATAGGCGGGGCGTGGCTAAGACCGGCGGGATAGTTCTGGCGGTGTTGCTGGTATCCGTTGCTGGCGAGGCCAGGTTCCTGCTTGACCGGGGTACCGTCCTTAGCGAACCCCTGTTCGGGCTTTACCTGACCGTCATTGACGTTATGGTGGATGGTGCCACCGGGAAGCGACAACGGCTGCGCATTTTGCGGGGGGCTAATCTGAGGCTGGACGTAGTTCATGGTGGCAGCCGGGGCGGGAGCCGGGACGGGAGCAGCGGCAGCGGCAGATGAAGCCGCATTTGTGGCCGGCTGGGGATCCGGCTTCGGGTCCCATGGGAACTGCGCAACCTGCAGATTAGACAACTTGCGCTGCCATCCCTGCATGATAATGTGGTCAGCTTGACTCTCAGTCAGATGTGATTCAGGGGGAGTCCACGTGACGACGGATTAAGGGTGGGCCAATGGCAAAGTGGGGCTGTTCAGGTGATTGAGAAACAACGGGGCTACAGGGGGTGGGGACTTAAAAGACCCATATAGCGCTGGGCTGCCCCCCTCAGAAACGGATGCCCATCCACCCCCTCTCTCGAGATGCTCGGCACGAGGGACGGAGGCGCCCGGAGGCGGCCAACACACGAGATTCCCCAACCCAACGCAGCGACGATGAAGACAGTCAAACACCCCATGCAAAAAAAAAAGGCCTGCTAGGCGTGCTGAGATGATGGAGGGGATATATGCTTCTTGATGATGCATCTGACAGGAATGCTGGATGCGAGGAAGGATGGAGTGGATGACACTGATTCTATCGAGATATGCTTACCTTCTGGAGTTCGATAAGGATGGCCTCCTCGACACCTCCTTCCTCGAAATCAACCCGCGACGAGTCGATCACATCCTCGATGATTTGCGAATACACCGTACCAACGTGCTGGTTCGACATATTGGAATGCCTTGTGGTGGTGATATCTTCGTTGTTCGGTAGAGAGGGGTGGGGTGGTTTGGCGTTGCTCGATCCGAAAGATTACGACCTTCGTGCGGTCTCGATATGGCGCGCTCGGCAATCGTCCCTTTTTTTTTCCTATGTCGGCAGTCGAATAGCCTTTCCTCTGCGTGGCTTTGTTTTCACCAGGTTAGGGATGCGCAGGCTACCCTTCGTGTACCGGAGGTAAATGGCGAGGTAAGAAATGGTTGGTAGGTAGGCGTGATGGGTTTGTTTCCGTGTCGCGCGACTACAAGTGATGCGATAAAAGGAAAAACCACCTTGGGCCCTCGATAAATCTGCTCGACAAAGCGGATATCGTGCACTAAGCTGTTAATTTCTTGGCAGCCTAGATTTGGGCGCTGTGCGATGATACCGTTGCGAGCCTCTTTTTTCGGCTGTGGAGGATGTATTTGGGAAGTTGGCCGCCTAGCAAGGCTCAGCTATGAAGTCCAATCTGATTGATTAGTCAGCTCTACTCTCCATTGTCTCTGCCAGCTGCCACAGGCCTCGATCTGCGACACCAGAATTCTTTGATGGTGATCTTGACGACTACCTCTAATTAATTGAGAAGTCAAGATCCTAATACGTACAGAGTACCTACTACCTACATAGGCAATTGCAAATCTTCGTTCAAGGACTGTCATGATTCTGAGGCGCCGCCATTATCCCACAAAACTGTGGTTCAATTATGCTACCTACAGAAGAAGGTACTTCGCGAGATCTGGCATTGTGCCATAAAAACAACATACTCGATTCAATCCAGCGTCCGCAATATCCGGCGTCCGCAATCCGGCGTCCTCATAAACTCATAACCAAGCAGATTTCATATCGTCCCTCCGTAGAGCCCTGTCATACCGCACGAGGGCGGAAGTCCCCAACTCCACGCTGAAAAGCACGACATAGCCGAAGCCAAACCGATGAATGCCAGAAGGAACCCCGTGTATACTTACCGTTGTCTGTGTAATTGATTCCGACACTACCAGCTGATGCAATCCGCTGGCCACCGCCCTAGGCCTCCTTACCGGATTGTCATCTGCTTCACCATATCTGCCTTGCCTGAGGACCCGGCACCGACGACACCAACGGTCGCACCGGCCTTCTTCTCGAAGATCTTCCAGAACTTCAGACTCTCATCGGCAGCTAACAATAAGGGTGGACGTTAGTGGTAGGTCGGAAAACAGCTTGGGAGTAGGGGGCAATAAGAACTCACCTGCTGTTGCCAACATCTGTCCGTCCGGGCTGAGGCAGCTGTGGAGGACCCGGCTCTCGTGGGCGGGGATTTCAACGTTGCGGACCAGAGTGGGATAGCTCCAGATGCTGAGCGAGTTGTCGGGGAAGCCGCTCGAGCTGACAATCTCCCGGTAGTGGGGGCTCCAGCGGAGGCTGGTGACCTGAGAGCCGGTATCGATGCTGTTGACGCGTGCGCCCGAGGTGGTGTTCCAGAAGTGGATGTGGCGATCGTAGGAGCCGCCTCCAGTTGCGAGAAGGTTCATGTTCCATGGGCACCATGCGAGGGCCTTGACGGCGGCCTTGTGGTTGGTCTTAGTGAACTTGGGGACCGAGAGCGACCGGGCGTCCCAGATGGAGACGAGGTTATCGTTACCGCCAGTAGCGAGCTGTGCTCCGTCCGACCTCCACTCCAGACCACAGACCTCAGAAGTGTGAGAAACGAGCTCCGCAACCTTGTGCTCCGCAATACGGACATCGTGGTTGAAAACCAGACCGCTTCGTGCGCCGGTCGAGAGGAGGTGCTTGTTCCAGCCCATGACGCCCACACGGGTATCGTGGCCAAACATGCTGCGGATCTTGGCGCCCTCGGCGACATCCCAGATTTGCACTTCACCGCTGCCAAGCCCAACGCCGACGTACGCGCCGTCGCCAGACCACTTGACGCTGCTGACATAGGTGTCGGCGGGCGTCTCCATGAGGCAGCTGACCGAGCCTTCGTCCGCCGACCAAACATAGACGTTTCGTTCCAAGCCGATTGCCACCTGGTTCCCCGAGCTCCAGTCGAGCAGGTTCAGGTAGTAGTCGTCAATGAGGCCCGGGGCGTCCAGTACGCGCTCAGGGGCGCTGGCAACACGGCGCTTGAACTGTGTCGAGCTGGCGGTGGCGGACTTGAGGGGCCGGTTGTACTGCTGGCGCAAATCGATGGGCTTCGAGGACTCTGGAGGCGCAGGCTTGAATTGCAGAATGCGGGTGTTGAGGCTGACTCCGCAGGCATCGGCCAAGGAGTCCTGGTACGCCACAGTGTTGGGCGAGGGCCTCGAGTAGGTCGCGGCCTCATCGTCGTCGAGATTCAACCCTTCGAGTGCCGCAATGGCATCATCTGTAGCGGTTGACAAGACAGCCGACGATTCGCCGTTACCGCTCTTTGGGCGCTGCTTCTCCGGGAAGTCTAGCTTTCCGGAGCCGACATTGGCGATGGCCGAGCTGGCACCCCGGTTGGGGATGAATCGATCTGCAGCATAGGACAAGGTGGTCTTGGTCGACTTCTGACGCAGGGGGGCCTTCTTGGACTTAGCACTCGAAGGAGTCTTATTGTGATGACCAGTGCCGGTCAGGGTAAAGTCTGACACGCCAAGCTCGAGGGCTTTCCGGGGGGTGGCGACACCACGAACGATGTTGGACTTGGGCGAGTCACGGTGACCCTTGGAGCTAGCCTTCGCAAAGTGTGCAGATAGATTTCCTCCGTAGACGGACTTGGAGGCTACCCGTTGACCATCGTTCCCCGAAGCCTGACGGTCCGGCGTGAACGGGGACGAGTTGGGCTTGCCTTGGGCAAGAGAGGCCGCAGCCCGTTGGCGGGGCGATGGGGTCAGGGGCATCCGTCCGCCAGCGGTACGGGAAGAGAAGAGTCCCGCGTGGGACTTGAGGGGTGTGGATACCGATGCAGTTGCCATGATGCTTTACTGTTATACGCAGTATCGAGTAGTTGAATTAGTTTCGATAAATCGAACGAGACCCAAGAGACTCAAGCTAATGGTTCCTGGATGGGGTTAGTATCTTCAGTTGCTGTTGGTTCGATAGTTCGAAAGGGGCCTTGAAGAGCGGCTAGAAGTCGGTGGGGGCGATCAAATGGCTGCGGGGAGCGAGATGATCTAGTGGACTTGTAGATGCTGGAAAAGGCTTGATTGATCAAGTGTTTGATGCTTTTGAGGAGCGGTACGGAGAGAGAGGGAGAGGGAGAGAGAGAGATTAGGGGATATGTCGGATGAGAAGGTAGGTTGGAGGAAGGCGATGATGCAGGTTTATGAGGAAGAGAAAGACAGTGAGATGGTGAGGTGCAGCTGCTGCATTTAAGGGATTTGTTTACTCCACTCCGTCGGCACAGCAACCAAATATTCCCCACTATTCCCTTTCCCGGACATGGTCCGTGCGAAATCAGGAATTTCACCTGTCCAATCACCGCCGGCCTCATCCCGCCACTTTCCTCTCAAGACAGGGGGCGATGCGAATTCAAGTCTAAAGGCGCCCGCTTTGAGCAATCGCGACGACAATCCCGCCCACTCCTCAAAAGTGGAACAAACGAACATTCACTGCCGACCTACGCAAGAGCCTCTCATCGACGGTCCCCAATTGCTTGGGAATCCCCTGAAACCTGTCTGCAATGCCGAACTAACACGGCGCTTGAATCCTTCAAACAAACCATGGCGCAGCTGCAGCCGTCGACTCCTGCCGGTCCTGCTCCGGGCCCTGCATCAGGGCCCTCCATCTTTGGCGGCAACTCCCACGCCGCCTCCGCTCCATCCTCTTCCCTGTCGCTGACCTCGGTCACCTCGGCCGGAACCCCTGCCTCGTCCACTTCCTCCAACAACACTTACATCATGCCGAACTCCCCCCTGAAGAATCGTGTGACCATGGACGGCTACCGACCCAGAGTTACCCGCACCCTCGGGCAGAAGCCGGCCTGTCTGGTGAATGCGTCGGTTACCTATTGCGGGAACAACCAGATCTACGCATTTGGGGGCTTCGACCAGTACACGGATGAAGTTTACAACCATGTGCTGAGGTTAGATCTTGTGAGCCACCAATGGAGCTTGGTAGACAACTACGGGGACATCCCCGGGGTCAGGATGGGTAAGACAGTCCCAATTGCTAGCCATTGGCCTCCTACATGCTCATACTGCTGCTACAGGGCACACTGCGACGCTGTACAAAGGCGACAAGCTCCTCGTATTCGGCGGCGAGAACGAGCACCGAACCTACCTTTCCGACTTGATCATCTTCGACCTAAAGAACGCACACTGGACTCAGCCCCAGGTCACTGGTCCGATTCCCAAGGGACGAGCGCGGCACGCGGCTGTCCTACACGAAGACAAACTGTTTATTGTGGGCGGTATTACTGGCCAGGATAACTACGTCCTCGAGGATATTTGCTACTTGGACCTAAAGACGTTCACCTGGTCCAGGTCTTGGCGTTTTGTCAGCAGATTCGACCACTCGGCATATATCTGGGGCGATCGGGTCTGGGTCTTTGGTGGTCTCAGCGAGGACATGGACAAGGTGAGCGACATTTGGTGGCTAGACCTTAAGGGAAGCCCTGCATTTGATTCGCTGCCGCACATCGGCTCCTTCGAACGGCCCGGCATGAGCCGCTCACCGAGACGGCCGTATATGGCCGTCCAATCGCCGGTCGTCGGAGCATCCGGCTACGCCGCCAATTCCCGGACGGCCCAGGTCAACCCGCCTTCTTTCCACTTGAAATCATACGCGCCTCCAGCACCCGGAGTCATCTCGGCGTTGAGATTCGTCGGCGGGCCCAACATCCCCTCCCAGATGCAGGGGGTGCATTTCCACGTCTACTCGTCTGGGACTCTCCTCGATTTCGTGACGCCAGCAGCAACTATAACATCGAAAGAATGCTCGTTGTCATCTTTGGATCTTGGAACCCTCCGGTGGCAGAAACTCGCTGAAGGTCGCGACATCTTCAAGCCAGAATACCGCTGGCATTACTGTACCATGAACGAAGACGGCACAAAGGCCTGGCTCCTCGGCTGCCCCAGCGATCCCGGCACGATTGACCTCGGCGCCAATGGCTTCGAGGAGTATCTGTCCGACATCATGGAGATTGACCTTCGCCGGTATGGATTCTTAGGAAACAATCTGGCATCTGAGCCGCGCACAGACCTAGTTCGGCAGTCCTCGCGAATGAGGCATGTTGAGCAGCCGTCCAAGGGGCTCGGGGCCGATCTAGCCGAACTTTTCAACCAGCCGCCGGAGACGGGCAGCGGCGCCGACTTTGTCATCACAGCGCTATCTAGGGACAGTGACGAGGAGGAGATCATGGGTTCCGCACTAGTCCACGCGAGCGAATCCGGGGACGGCGATCACAGCTGGCTGGCACCCGACGCCCCGACGTCGCCGCCCATCTACGTGCATCGGCTGATCCTGCAGGCCCGATGGCCACATTTCGCACGGCTCTGGGCCAGCCAGATGGCCGAGTTCCACACCAAGAAGATGCACATCCCGGAGCCGTACAACGTCGTCAAGGCGTTCCTCTTCTACCTGTACACGGACCGCATAGATCCGGCGTGTTCGGCCGACGACGACGATAGCAACAACTCGTCCGTCACGGCAGACCTGTCCGACGTCGCAGGCCTGCTGGTCATGTCCAACATCTACAACATCCCGCACCTCCGCCTCCTCTGCGTCAACCGCCTCAGCAAAGAACTCGACGTCGACCACGCCTGCATCACGTGGCACTGCGCGGGCCTCGCGGGCGAGGAATGGCTGCGCCGCCGCGCGGCCGGCTTCTGCCTGACGCACTGGGGCCGCATCGTCCGCACGGTCGGGTTCCTGCGCCTGCCCCGCAGCGCCCTCGTCGAGCTCTCGCAGGAGATCGACATGGAGGGCCGCGTCGTCGGGGGCGAGGAACTCGACATGTTTGACGGCATGGATGGCGGTCGGTTCTCCGACGGGGCTTCCGCGGCGTCGAGACGGAAGGAGAGTATGAGCAGTAGTAGCCAGACGCAGATGCTCGAGAGCGAGGGTGACGACGACGACGGTATGGAGATGACATGATGTTTTCTAGACACTCTGCGTTTTTGATCATTTGCTTTTCTTTGTACAAACTGGCTTCACCAACAGCGTCCTAAGCCTGGATTTCCTAGAAGGGGGGGGGGGAGATGGACCTCCTTTCATAACGGCCGTTTCGGGGGATTCGCTATATATGTATGATACTGCCCGGCTTGGTCCTGGCCGGAGTCACTGGATCTGGTTCAGGGTTGGGCTACCTACCACCAACTTGTTGGGGGCGACTAGTTCATGCTGAGCGTGTGCGCCGAAAACGTGTACGACATGTTATGATATACGGTATTGCGAATGGCGTTTGCTTTCCGCACAGAATTAGGGGACACTTGGGGGGAGCATTTAGGTATCAAAGGAGCTACGTTTTAAGATGGGTCGGATGGGATACCTTGGGGGTTAGCGAGCTAGAATCAACGGCATATTTGCAGACAAACCTCTCCATTCTTAAACGCCACGCCTTTGGGTCTACGTCCACGAGAGGTATTATCACGCAGGTACACCATGAGCAAGATAGGCCCGGCCATTTAGCCAGGCCCGCGACAAGATTTGTGGAGGCGTTGCGAGTTTTGTTCTATGACCGTTTTGACCGTACATGACCCATTCTACCGTACGCCAAAATGAAAAACGCCTCCATGGGAAAAAATTAACATTAAAGAAAAAGGATGGACGTTGGACGCTGTATACCCAGGCAGGGAGGCAGACAAATCTCGCTGCGTGCCCCCCTTTTCCCCCTTCTTCGCATTCTCCTTTTCTTTTTTTCCTTCTGCTTTTCGTTTCTTTTTCCGATTTGTTAAAACATGGGGGGAATTGAGAGCTGAGGGACCCCTCCGCTATTCAGCCTGGGAAAGAAGAAACTCCATCCATCCATCCAAACAAACAAACAAACAAGAAAAACCCCCCTCTATTATCGTCGTACACTTCGTCCTCGGCGTCGTCTCCCGAGTCTAGGTTACTCTATCATCACCTCCTAGCCCCCCCTTGGCTTTCTTGACAAGGAAACGGGAACTTGGTAAAAAGGGCCGAAAAAGCCGGCCGGCCATAGAACCGAGGAAAGAGAAATAGAGAACAGAAAGAAAAGAAACGGGGGTAGGGAAAAAAAAAACAAATCGACCTCTTCCCACCCTGTCCTGTTTTGGTTTATTTTCAGTCCGAGCGCTGCGAATCGAACCCGCTAGCGGGGAAGGGGCTCACAGAGCTGATGAGCAAAGGGGTGGGGAGCATAAGAGGTCGTATCTTCCAAAGTCTAGGTCCAGTTGAGGGGGGTATAATGGCGGCAAAACAAAGTTTGCCTAAACGACTGTCGCCTCCTGCTGTCCATGATGCGCGAAGTCAGAGCCGTTAGGGAAAACGCCGGCGGTAAATGCAGGTAAAACAATAAAATGCAAGGTTCTTTTGTGGTGTCCGGGGCCCCAAGGAGAAGTAGGAAATGTAAGAAAGCGGTGGCGTTGCAAAAGCAAATATTCTTGCAAGGATGTCGTTGCAATAATGTTGTCGTAACGAGGTGGTTGCCATAATGCTGTCGCAACAACGTCGTCGCAATTTGGTGATGATCAGCCGCCGATGCGGTTGTCGGCGCTGTAGCCAATATGGATGGAACACGAGTTAGGTTGAAAACCACATGCAGCAGCCTAGCAAACAAGGGTGTCCAGTGCAATTCGAGAAAAGCGAAATCAGAATTGCGTGTCCTCGCCAATGTTGGGCAAGCCGTGCGTCAAGCCCAGGTCGAAGCCCCCCAGGGGGTTCTGCTGCTGGGACAATGCTGCGATGGTGGCCATGGCGTTCTGCTGTTGTAACCGTGTCTCGGGGTCGCAGAGTGGGGAATGCTGCTTGTGCTGCAGAGGAGGTTAGCAGAAGAAAGAGGGCAAAGATTCACGGAAGGATCATCTTACGTATTTGAGACCATTGAGGTTCTTGTAGCGCTTGCCGCAGACGTCGCACTTGAAGGGCTTCTCCTTCTCCATGCCAAGAGTCCCTGGGTAAGGGGTCGAGGTCTCGGGGTTCACGATTGAGAAAGTGCCGTCGCCGTTCTCATGTAACTGCTGTGACGTATGGCCATGCGTCTTGTGGTACCTATAGCTGCGGTTAGCCGGGATTCACGGGGTTATAACGACAAGAAGGGGACCGCATACTTGAGACCGTTTTGGTTCTTGTAAGCCTTCTCACAACCGATGACAGGACACTTGAAAGGCTTTGGCTCCTCGGCCGGTGGCATCATCAGGCTGGTCATGTGCTGAAGGAGCATGGCCGGATCCGTGCCGGGAGGAAGCTGGCTCGGGTCCAGGTTCAGCTGCTGCAGTTGTTGCTGGAGCTGCTGCTCCAATAGGCGGCGTTGGTTCACAACCGGGTTCGTGCCCCCGGGGCTATATAAGCGCTTCGCTGGGTCGTCGATGCATCCCATGCCGAGCACTCCATTGCCCTTTCCGAAGTTCAGGCCGAACTGAGAGCCGTTCATGTTCAGGTTGCCGAGGTTCATCTTCATGGGCATGCCGGGGAGCTCGTCGTCCAGATCGGCGCCGTCCTGGTCAAACTGCGACTGGCCGCCGCGCTGGGGCAGGCCCTGCTGGGTGGTCAGAGTCGGGGTGTTGACCGAGGAGACGGTAGGGTTGTTCTGGAAACCGAAGCTGGCAGCGGCAGGGGTGGTGGGCTGGGAGGTGCGAAGCGCCTGGTGAGGAAGACCCGAACTATTCAGGTGAAGCTGAGGTCGCTGCTGCTGGCCGAACAATTGGCGCGTCTGCTCCATGGTCCGCTGGCTATCGTCTAGGTCTAGGCCGAGGCCGTCATCCATCTCCATATCGCCGACGGCGTCCATCTCATCGTTCATGTGAGAAGACAGCTGGTTCTGCTTCTGGGAGACGGGCGTCGAAGGCTGATGTTGTTGGCGCATCATCTGCTGGATCCCTCCGACCCCACCAGCGGCGCCAGCTTGCCTGTTCTGTTGGTAGCCTTGGATGGGCTGGGCGCCATGCTGAGAGGAGACCGCGGACGGATTAGAAGGGCCGGGCCGCGGGGTGGTAGGAGTGCGGATGTTGTTATTCTGGCCGAATGCGCCAAAGTTCTTGGTTACTTGCGGGTTCGGCTGGGTGTGGTTCTCTTCGTAATGGGTGAGGAGATCGTGGAGCGTCGGCCAGGTCCGGTCACAGCACACAAAGTCCCGCATAAAGTTGGCCTCCAGCTTAGGTATGTATGACGAACTATGGAATGAAGGCGACTGGTGGGCGATGTAAGGGGAGGTGCCAGCCATCATAATGCTATTGTGTCGCAAAGGGCGTCAGTCGACCCCTCCATTGTACATAGCATGTAAAACAGGGCTTTGGGTGAGGAAGCAAGGGCCAAAAAAGTAGATCGAAGGGGGGTTTGGAGGGGAAATGGCAAATGAGACAAAAGTGACTTGACTTGTCTCGTCACATATTAGAAGAAAGATCGGGGGAGAGACTTGGGGAAAGATCCGGGGAAAGATCCGGGGAAAGGATAAGGGGAAGGAGAGACAGCAAAAAAAAAACAAATCGGCGACAATAGGAGGGCAGTCGGAACTTACTCGTCGCGGATGAAGCTGCCTACGGAAACGCCGCCCCAGCTCATACCGCCCATCATGCTGCCGGCGAGGGATTCTCGGCGGGCGCGGTTGGCGTGGTCGCGGTTCGGGTTAATCATGGAGATGGGCTTCGCGCCGGCGCTGACGAATGAGTCCTTGCGACTGCGGCTCATGGCCGAGTCGAGGCTGGGGCCGGTGGTCATGACTACGTCGTCGCAGGTTGGGCTGCGGCCAGGAAGATAAATGCCGATGGGGTCGTCGTCGTCGTCGTTGGCGGCGCGCACGGCGGCAGTGGCGATATCAATGGGTTTCGAATGGAAAGGCGGGAAAAACGCTGGATAACGTTGCTGGGGGTGGTTGTCGAGAGTGGAAGTTGTTGTCGAGGTTGGGGTTGCCGGCTGGGGAGAAGGCGACTGCGATTGCGACAGCGACTGCGACAGCGACGGAGGAGGAGGATGTGGTGGTGGTGGTGGTGACGAGTGGATGAGGGAAAGAGGCGAATGAGAAGTGGCAGCGGGTGCGGGTGGGCGGCGGTGGACTTGGGCGGCGGAAGAAGACGCGCGATGACAATTATTATCCGTGACGCTATTAGCACTGTCAGGGGCCGCCGTGCTGGGACTGGTGGCTCTGAGGGCACTGGTGGTGCCGCTGGTGGTGCCGCTGGTGGTGCTGCTCCAGCTGCTGGTGGTGGATTCGATCCGGCTCGACGGCTGGTCGGTACTTGGCCTCGACTTGAGCCACCCAAGGAGGTCCCTCATGTCAAAGTAACTTGTGGGGCGGGAATTGGCCCCCCCTAGCGGCTACCTTTGGCGAGGGTCCCGGGAAGGTAACCTCGGATGAGGAATAACAAAGAGACGCGCGATAAGCCGCCGAGGAATGTGAGACCAGGGGGGAAAGAGGGAGGTGGGAAAAAAGATGGTTTAAAAAAATGAAGGAAGGAGCTGAATATTGTAAATAACAGCCCGTGATTTAATGGCGTTTAATTTCTTCTTCTGCTTCCTCCTCCTCTCTCGAGTGCCACCTGTTGGAAGGACGAAGCGTGTCTCGGCTGGTAAGCCCGGATCGATGGTGGGTTAGGTGGTAGTACCTAGTAATAATGAGGTACCTAGCGGGTGTAAGTGGTGGCTTTGCCGACGGGACCAGGTACTCGGTACCAAGTACTTGCGAATGTATGGTTGACTACCACCTCATGTTGTAAGGGCGGCAAACCAAACCACCAGGGAAAAGAAAATGGAAGGAATATTGGGAGGGAAGGGAAGGGGACGCGGGATAGATGGTCACAAGGTCGGTCCTTAAAGTAACGCTGCTCCTATCCGGCGCAACATCGAGTTTGTGGTCCTATTTCTGGCTTCCAAGTATTCTTCTCTCGTAGCGACGGGAGCGCACAAGCGGTCGGATCGGGGACTAGAGGGTGGTGAGGCCGGCGAAGCCGGTGACGTCGGATTCGGATGGGGGGGTAGCAGATCAATACCCATGGCAGAATGAATGCCTCGACGACCCCTGGCGCGACGACGTGATGGTTCACAACTAGTGTACGGTGACCATACCTTTGGTAATTACGGGGGAGGGGTAATGAACAACATATATGGGCCTACAGCCGATCGAAGTTTGTAATAATAGAGTCCGTTTAAGAGCCAGAGAGGATTAGAGTTTAGAGTCATCCTCCCAACAGCTGCTTCGGTATGCGCCTCTCAGCGGCGCCATGACTTAACCTCGTGTCGTACCCGTCCCAGCGGAACGTCTCAAAAGGTTGAGGGCTCGCCGCCAAAGGTTTCGGTCCCAGGCCAAAGGTTTACCAGACTTACTGTGGTAAGTGTAGAAGTCGGGAACTACGTCCGGACCCTATGTCCTCATTCAGACGTCATTAGCTTCTCTTTAGCACACCCCATCCTATTGATGATCTCGATCTACCTATTTAGTGCTCTGCTGCGAACTACACGTGTACTTTCTCTCCAACGAATAGGATGCGCAAGGTTGACTGGCCGGCAGCTGGTCCGGGTATAACTTCTATGCCCCGGCGTTCGCCGGCGAGTCTTTCCTGTTTTTTTTTGTGGAAAGTTTCCTGTGTATTCCCAAGATCCACCCCCTGAGACTTTGAGACCTGCGCCTTTAGCCTCCTCGTCTCGACTTTCGGCGACGAGGCGAGCCCTTGGCGTGTCGGTGAGACTCCCTCTCCTCCCCTTGCGCTAACGGCCCTCTAGCGTTGCACCGTGGGTGTATTGGCAAAGGCTCGGCACTGAACCGCCGCGGCCGCCACCTTGGCCTGCTTGGTCGCCCAGTGCCTTGACTCATACACAACATTTCACTGCAACTCTACATACGCATATAAACGCACACATAACTAAGGCACAGTACAGATTACTCCTGCACTATTGTAGTCAGCCGGGGAGTGTGCGAGGACATCGGCACGCACCTTTGCGCTCTTTGCCAAGGCAACAACCCTCCGTTACACCGCAGCGGCCCAACTAATAATCTGTTTCTCCTGCCATGTGGTCCTCCACGTGTAAGCGGTGTACACTACACTGTACTACCTCCCTAAGCACACACATCCAGTAATTATGGCGCCTGTCTTGTGGCTCGTTCTTTGAAGCTGAAAGAGAGGGCTGCGAACTGGGAAATTCGGCCCCGGGTTGCCAGAAGCAGTAATTCGACTCGTGGCTTGTCGCCACGATGTTCCCGTTTGCAACCCCGGGCGAACGCAGCATGACGCTGATCCCTGACCCCTGGATTCCATTATTTTGCAGGACGTATGTACAGCGGTGCCGTCTACCCAGCCAGAGCTACATACGTGAATCGCACCCTCGAACGAAGGACTGTGGAGCCACCTCCCCTACCCCAAAGAAGGTAAGGAGCGTGAAGCTAAGACTAGTGCGCTCTCTTTCCCTGTCAGTCTTGGAAACCCACTTGCATGCGTGGAAAAGATCTCGAAGGCCACCTTTGCTGCTTCTTCTCTGGGCGCCGAGAGATCAAGAGTTTCTCTAGGACTTTGCCTACCCTTACTGTGTGTGTTCTAGGACTTTTCACATCTTGCCCAACACTCGATGTCCCCTTTCCTGTCTTCTCTTGTCTCCGCTCTTCTTTTGTCCATCCCTCCAGACTTGACATTGGTAGCGACCCGCGACCATTGGAGCTATATCCGCACGTTTGGCACCCGTCCACATTCCTTCCAATCACCAAGTGCCTTGGAGCCATTAT
>Ga0164242_10002563_pt1 | contig 21047 bp, 16 predicted proteins | sample OricomgcompostMG_FD_108783 | JGI IMG/M metagenome (GOLD analysis project Ga0164242, IMG submission 108783) | Miracle-Growth compost microbial communities from Emeryville, California, USA - Original compost - Miracle growth compost (MG) ... | reverse complement strand
CTTCGCCGTCGCTTTCGGCGTCGTTGCCGTGCCGCTTCGGGCCATCGTCCTCACACCTCATCGGCATACCCGGTTGCAAAACCGGAGGATGCCTCCGTATAGTTCTAAGCGGAGATCCTCTCCGCTTCCATTTCATGGTACGCCTCGCTCTCGCGAAGGACACAACTTGACCATTACTACCAAGTTTCGCAGCACCACGGCGCCCGCGGCCGGTCACCATGCCGCGGCGACGCCATCCCGGACCGGCACCCGGCTGGTCCTCACCGCGGTCCTGGTCACCCAGTTGATGCTGGTCCTGGACGCCGCGATCGTGAACATCGCACTGCCGGACATCGGCAGCCAACTGCACATGACCCCGACGTCCCTGTCCTGGATCGTCAACGCCTACACGCTCGCCTTCGGCGGCCTGCTGCTGCTCGGCGCGCGCGCCGGCGACATACTCGGCCGGCGCACCACCTTCCTGGCCGGTATGGCGGTCTTCGTCGCCGCGTCGTTCGCCGGCGGTGTCTCCCAGGGCGAAGGACTCCTGCTCGCCGCACGAGCCCTGCAGGGCGCCGGTGCCGCATTCGCCGCACCGTCCGCGCTGGCGATCCTGATGTCGCTCTACAAACCCGGCGCCGAACAGACCCGGGCGATCGGCTGGTACACCGTCGTCTCCGCCTCCGGGGCCGCGACCGGCCTGCTGGCCGGCGGCATCCTGACCTCCGTGGCCTCCTGGCGCTGGATCTTCTTCGTCAACCTGCCGATCGGTGTCGCGGTGCTCGCTGCCGGCTTCCGTGCGCTGTCCCGCGACAAGGGCGTGCGTGGGTCACTCGACATCACCGGTGCCCTGCTCGTCACCGTCGGAATGACCTCTGTCGTCTATGGATTCATCCGCGCAGCCTCGGACGGCTGGACCGAGACCGGCACGCTCGCGGCGTTCGGCATCGGCCTGGCACTGCTCGCCGCGTTCATCACCGTCGAGGTGCGCGCCACCTCCCCGGTGATGCCACTGCGGCTGTTCGCCGACCGCGACCGCGCCACGGCATACATCGCCCGGCTGATCCTGGTGGCCGGCTCGCTCGGCGCGTTCTTCTTCATGAGTCAGTACATGCAGATCGTGCTCGGCTGGACGCCGTGGCAGTCGGGGCTGGCGTTCCTGCCCTTCCCGGTGACCATCTTCGTCAGCTCGCAGCTGGTCGCCCGGGTGATCTCCAACCACTTCTCCACCCGCTCGATCGCAGCCGTCGGCACGCTGTTGTCGACCGCCGGGATGCTGATGCTCACCACGCTGACCGCGCACACGACCTACCTGGAGATGCTCCCGGCGTTCATCGTCTTCGCGCTCGGCAACGGCATCGCGTTCGTCCCGCTCACCACGGCGGGCCTGTCCCGGGTCGACGCGTCGGACACGTCGGTCGCCTCGGGGCTGGTCAACGTCACCCAGCAGTTGGGCGGCGCGCTCGGCCTGGCGGTGCTGGTGACCGTCTTCGCGACCGCGGGCAAGCACCCCGCGGTGGCACCGGACGCCGGCGCGCACGCGATCCACACCTTCGTGAGCGGCGCCGACCGGGGCTTCGCGGTCGGCGGGCTGATGCTGGCCGTCTCCTTCGCGCTGGTGCTGCTGGTGATGCGGCGCACGCCACGCGGAGGCGACGTCCGCGACGCGACCGCACCCGTGGAACGGCTGCGCGACACCGAGGAGATCGCGCTCGAGGCGATGTCCTGAGGAGCCCCGAGGTACGAGCGGCATCTCGAAGGGTCGGCTGACGTCATACCCGCCCCACGCACAGCGGCCCGGCCCTGCGCCGGGCCGCTGTCGCCGTGGCGGAGCCGGCGACTCGCCAGCCGGGGCCGAGTAAGGCTAACCTCATTCGTATGTCGCTCGCTGACTCGCCGAGGAGAACGCTGCTGAGGGCCGCCGACCTGCGCGCCGCCATCGCGGGCCTGGTCGACGTGCCGATCGAGCGGCTGTCCGACCACGCGAACCTCATCGAGCACGGCATCGACTCCTTCCGGGTGATCCAGCTCGCCGAGCGATGGTCGCGCCTGACCGGCCGCGTGGTGCGCTTCGCGGACCTGGCCGCCGAGCCGACGCTGGCGGCCTGGGCCCGCATCGTCGGCGTGACCGCCTGAGCGAGAGCGCTCGCGCCGATCCGGCGCACTTCCATATGGTGGGCGTCGTGGAGTCCCGATGAGATTGCACGGCAGCTTCGCGCTCGTCACCGGCAGCAGTGCGGGTCTCGGCGCCGCCGTCGCACGTGAACTGGCCCGGCACGGGGTGCGCCTGGTCGTGCACGGCCGGGATGGCGCACGCACCGCAGCCGTCGCCGCGCAACTCGGCGCGGCGCACGTGCTCGGTGACCTGCGCGACCCGGCGCAGGTGCAGCGGGTCGCCGACGAGGCGACCGCCGCCCTCGGCCGCCTCGACCTGGTCGTGCACAACGCGGGCGTCGGCTGGCAGGGCGGCTTCGACACCATGCCGCCCGAGCGCATCGGCGAGCTGATCGCCACCAATCTGGCCGCACCGGTGCTGCTCTCGCGGGCGGTGCTGCCGCGGCTGCTGGCCCGCGGCCGCGGGCAGCTGTGCTTCGTCACCAGCATCGCCGGGCGCACCGGCGTCGCCGGCGAGGCGGTGTATGCCGCCACCAAGGCCGGCCTGGACGCCTTCGCCGACTCGCTGCGTCTCGAAGCGACCGGCAGCGGGGTCGAGATCAGCACGTTCGTGCCCGCTGTCGTCGACACCGAGTTCTTCGCGCACCGGGGCACGGCGTACGCGCGCCGTTCGCCCAAACCCCGCGACCCGGAACGCGTTGCCCGGCAGGTTGTTTCGCTGATCGCCTCCGGTGGTAGTGAGAGGTGGAGCAACCCCGCGTTGCGGGCCGCACCGGTGGTGCGGGCAGCGTGGCCCGCGGCATACAACCGACTGGCCAGGCGTTGGGGGGAAGAGACACGTCTTTCGGGAGGGCCTTTCTGACCGATGTTGTGGTTGGTGCTGCTGCTTGCTTGCGCGGCTGCGTTCGCGTTCGCGCTGTCGGCCATGCTCGAACAGCGAGCCGCCACCCAGGCGGGCCGGTCCGACTCGCTGGAGACGGTCCACGGCTTCTCGGCATTCGTGCGAACGCTGGTGCGTCGCAAGCTGTGGCTGACCGGCTTCGTCATCAACAACGTCGGCTTTCTGATCCAGGCGGCCGCGCTGCACCTGGGCAGCGTCGCGCTGGTGCAGCCGGTGATGGTCAGCCAGGTGCTCTTCGCGCTGCTGCTGACCGGCCTCGGCAGCCGGCTGCGTCCGACCGCCCGCGACTGGTGCTACGTGCTGTGCATCTGCGGCGGCCTGATCGTGCTGCTGTCGGTCAGCGGCGCCGCTCCGCTGCACGGCACCCCCAACCGCGACCGGGTGATCTGGGTGCTGATCGCCATGGCGGCGCTGGTCGTGCTGCTGGTCGGCGCGGCACGCACCCAGACCGACCCCCGTGCCGCCAGCCTGCTGCTCGCGATCGCGGCCGGCGTGTGTTTCGCCGGCAACGCGGTGCTGATCAAGCTCACCACCGAGGACCTCTTCGGCCCGGGCGTGCTGCACACCGCCCTGGACTGGCCCGGCTACAGCCTCGCCGTCGCCACGGCGTCCGGGCTGCTGATCGAGCAGGCCGCCTTCGCGCACGGCACGCTGCCCTGGGCGGTCGCGGCGATGAGCATCACCAACCCGGTCATCAGCTACCTGGCCGGCATCTTCGGTTTCCACGTCGCCGTGCCACACACTGCAGGAACGCTCGCGGCGGTCTCGGTGACGGCGGTGCTGATCGGCATCGGGATCAGCGGGCTGGCACATTCGCCGATCACCCGGCGGCAGGCCCCGGGACATTCACAGGTGGCGGTGCCATCATGAAATATGCCTTTGCCCCCAGCTGCGACTGCACCGGCCTGTCAGCTGATCATCGACAAGGAATTCGTGCGCTCCTCGGCGCTGCGCGCGGGTCGGTTGGCTCTCGAGGCGGCAGTGGTCCCCGCACTGATCCTGTATGCCGCACTCGCGACCGTCGGTCAGGTCTGGGGACTGATCAGTGTGCTGGCCTGGTCGGGGCTGATCGTGGCGGTGCGGCTGCGCACCCAGTCCAGCATCCCGCGCACCCTGCTGATCGCGGTGTTGATGCTGGTCGGGCGCACCTCGTTGTCCCTGGCGCTGTCGAGCATCTACGTCTACCTGCTGCAACCGATCGCCGGGTCGCTGATGATGGCGCTGATCTTCCTGGGCAGCGCCGCCATCGGCAAACCGATCACCAAGCACCTGTGCCGGGACTTCATCGCGCTGCCGCAGATGCTCTTCCACGACCGGCGGGCGCACCGGATGTTCAGCCAGGTCTGCATCCTGTGGGGCGTCTCGCGGCTGATCGACGTCGGCATGAACATGGGATTCCTGCACCTGGGCGCCCGCAGCGCACTGCTGTCGCGCGGGGTGTTCAGCACCTCGCTGACCCTGGTGACGATCGTGGTCTGCATCGCGTGGGGCTGGAGCCGGCTGCGCCGCATGCCCGAATTCTCCATCGCCTTCGCATAGCCCCACGACGTCTTCGCTCCGGATCCACTCCCCCGAACACCTCGGAGGGACAGCGATCGCAGGACGTCGACTCGACCCGAGGCACCAGGGGGTGGTCATGAGCGCGACGCACGCGCAGCATCGGCGGCACCACGGGCATCCCCAGCTCCGCCTGCCTCTGCCGGCCCGGCGATTGCCCGTGCCCACCGTCCCGCACACTCCACGGCCCCGGCTGCGCACCGAGCTCACCCTCGGGCTCGCGTTGTTCGTGGTCTACCTGGCCGTCGACTCCCTCCGCGGCGCCGGCCGCACCGCCGCCGCGCGCTCGCACGGCGAGGCGGTGCTGCAGCTGGAGCAATGGCTGCACCTGGACGTCGAGCGGGGCCTCAACAACTGGCTGACCGGGCGGCCCGGCCTGATGACCGCCGCCAACTACGAATACGCGACGACCTACCTGGTCTCGGCAGCTCTGCTGCTGATCATCACCTACGTCTGGACGCCCCGGCTCTACCGGCAGGCGCGCAACTCCTTCATCCTGCTCAACCTGCTGGCCTTCGCCTGCTTCGCGCTGCTGCCGGTGATGCCGCCGCGCATGCTGGGCGGTTTCGTCGACACGGTCGCCACCGGCGGCACCGTCGGGTCGTGGGGATCGCCGCTGGTCGCGTCCGCCAACCAGCTCGCCGCCATGCCCTCGCTGCACATGGCGTGGGCGCTGTGGGTCAGCGTGATGCTGGCCCGGATGTCGCACGCGCGGTGGTTGCAGGCCGTGAGCGCCGTCCACGTCGGCGTCACCCTGTATGTCGTGCTCGCGACCGCGAACCACTACGTGCTGGACGTGCTCGGTGCCGCCGTGGTCGTGGGTGCCGCCGTGGCAGCCACCGAGTGGTGGGACCGCCGCCGCCCCGGCGACCCGCTGCCCACCTCCGACGCGTTCTTCCTGGACGTCGAAACACCCGGGCACGCGCAGAACGTCGGTGGGCTCGCGATCCTGTCCGGGTCGCCCGGCTACGAGCAGATCCGCGCGAACCTGGCCGAGAATCTCCACGTGCTGCCGCACTTCACCGAGCGGCTGGTCTCCGCCCAGCTGCACCGGTGGGTGCCCGCCGGGCCGATCGACTGGTCGCACCACCTGGTCGAGGTGACGCTGCCGGACGGGGTCGAGCTGGACTCCTTCGTCGGTGAACTCACCGGTGGCGCGTTGCCGCGGGACCGGCCGCTGTGGCGCGTCTGGCTGATCCGGGGGCTCGGCGACCGGGTGGCGTTCTGCATCGTCATGCATCACTGCATCGCCGACGGCATCGGCGCGGTCGCGAAGCTGTTGCACATCCTGCAGCCGCCCTACGCACTGCCCATCCCCGATCGTCCGGGTCCGACGTTGTGGCAACGCGGTGGCGGCGTCATACAGGGGTTGGCGCAGTTGGCGACCGACGGCAGGTCCGCCGCGGTGCTGCCGGCGGGTGGTCCGCGGCGCGGTTTCGCCACCGTGGACGTGCCGCTGGCGGCGGTGCAGCAGGCCGCGCGCAGCCATCGGATGCGGGTCACCGAGCTGCTGCTCGCGGCGACCGGGCTCGCGCTGGCCGAGCTGGATCCGGCGCTCGCGGCGGCGTGCGACAACCGGCTGCGCGTCTCGGTCCCCGTCATGTTGCGGGCACCCGACGCGGGCTCCGACGACGGCGGCAACCTGACCGGAGCGGCGATCGTGGACGTGCCGGCACGTGCCACCACGATCGAGGACGTGCGGGACGAGGTATGCCGCCTCAGCGCTGCACTGCGCACCCCGACGCGGGCCCTTGCGTCACGCTGGGTGATGTCGTCGGCGTTGCGCGCGGTGCCGCACGGCGGACGACGGTGGTTCGCTCGAACGGTCTACGGCCCCAGGTATTTTCACGCGATCGTGTCCAACATGCCGGGACCCGACCGGGAGTTCACGCTGTCCGGCTGCCCGCTCGTGCAGGTGCACCCGATCCTGCCACCCGCCCCCGGCATACCCCTCACCATCGGCGCACTCAGCTGGGCCGGCTCCCTGGGGATCACCGTGGTGACCGACGCCGACGTGCTCGACGCCCGCGAGTTCGCGGCGGCGCTCCGGGCGCATGTGGTGCAGACCCGCCGGGCCGACGACGACGGAGCGCAGCTCTCGCTGCGTTGATCAGCTCTGCGTCGGCGCGCCCCACACCAGCGCGAGGAAGAGCTGCGCGCGTTGCTCCGGCTCGTCCAAGGCGTCGCCGAAGACACCGCGCAGTTGATCGAGCCGGTAGCGGACCGTCTGCGGGTGGATGTGCAACTCCTCGGCGACCGCGGAGCGGGAGCCGAAGTGCCGCAACCAGCTGGCCAGCGTCTCCGCGAGCCGCTCCTGGCTGCCGGCCGGCAGCTCGTCCAACGGGGCCAGAACGCGAGAACGCAGTGCTGCCAACAGTTCTGGATTGCGGTGCACCAGCATCGTGTCGATGTGCTCGGGCACGAACAGCAGCCGGTCGGGCAGCACACCTGCCACCTGCAGACGCCGCGCGCTGCGTGCCACCCGCATGCTGCGCCGGACCTCGGTGACGGCGACGGGCGGACCGACCACAGCCGGCACGTCGTCCAGTGCCCGCTGCAACCGTGGCTCGATACCGGTCACCCACGGCACCAGCCAGCCGACCACGTCACCGACGTGCACCACCAGCCACTCCGGGTCCAGCCGCGGCCGGGTGGTGAGCGGCGGATCGTCCTGATCGCGCAGCAACACGAACGCCAACTCGTCCGGCACCGTCCAACCGGCCTGGTCGGCCGCCAACAGCACCGCATTGCGGTCCGGCATCGTGGACATCAGCAGGCCGGACAGCTCACCGCGCGCCCGGTGCGACACCAGGCCACGCTCGGACTGCTCGCGGACGTAGCCGTCGGTGGTGCGCGCCGAGATGTCGTGCGTCAGCATGAAGAGCGTCTCGGCCAGCCGCGACAACCGGCGGGTGTCGAGCCCGACGTCCATCGCCTCCCGGGAGATGTGCGCCCACGCCACCCGGGCACCGGCCTGGTACGCCGTCAGGATTCCGTTGAGGTCACGTCCCTGTCGGAACTGCGCGCGGCCCAACTGGTCGAACATCGCCACCAGCAGCGGGTCCAGCTCCGGCGCCACCACCGGACGTTCCAGGGCCTCGCCGCTGATCGTCGCGAGCAGCCGCGGCACCACCTGGTCGGCCGCGTTCGACAGTGACGTGCCGCGCTCGGAGGCGAAGGCCAGGCAGGCCGGCCACAACATCTCCAGCTCCTCGGCGACCGCTGCCATGATGTCGGTGAAGCGCGCATGCAGGCGTGACTGCAGGATCCGCAGCTCGGGCGGCTGTCCGGCGACCCCTGCGACCTTCAGCGTCTGCCCCATAACCTTCAGGTCTATCACTTGATGACAAACAATCCCTGGTTATGTCACACATTCCGGTGCAGCGACTGCGGATTCATCCAGGGGAGGATGGAGCCACATGATCGTCGCCACCTCATCCTCCGGCGTCGCCACCGAAGGCGTCGCACCCAGCGCCGCGACCGAGAACTTCCCGGTTGCGCTGCGGATCCTGCCTGCTCGCTACCGCGGCGCGCTGCTCGCGATCTACCGCGTGGCACGAACGATCGACCAACTCGGAGACGCCGCACCGGGCGATCGGGTCGCCGCACTGACCCGGTTCCGCGCCGACCTGCAGCGGCTGCGCGACGGCGAGGAACCGTCGGAGTCGGTGTTGCGCGACCTTGCGCCATACAGCACTCGATTCGCGCTGCCACTGGAGTGTTTCGACGATCTGATCGAGGCGAACCTCCTGGACCAGCGCGTCACCCGGTATGCCGACCTCGACGCACTGCTGGACTACTGCGCGCTGTCAGCGCACCCGATCGGGCGGCTCGTGCTCGCGGTCTTCGAGCAGTCCACCCCGGCCCGGGTGGCGTCCAGCGACTCCGTGTGCGCCGCGCTCCAGGTGCTGGAGCACTGTCAGGACGTGGTCGAGGATCACGCCGCCGGACGCGTCTACCTGCCCGCGGACCAGCTGGCCGACGCGGGGCTGACCGCCACGACGATGCTGCAGCCGGACAATGCGCTCGCACTGCACCAGGTGGTGCTGCGCCAGGTGGCCACCGCCCGGGAGTTGCTCGGGCCCGGCCGGCCACTGGTCGGGCAGTTGCGCGGCTGGGGCCGCATCGCCGTCGCCGGGTATGTCGCCGGCGGGCTCGCAACGGCAGACGCCATCGAGCGGGCCGGCGGCGACATCGTCACCGGTGCACCGGTCACACCGTCGCGGCTCGCCACCCTGCGCCACGGGATCCGGCTGCTGTTGACCAGGAGGGCGTGACATGTCGACCGACGAGGCGTTCGCCACCGCGGAGGAGGTGACCCGCACCGAGGCGCGCAACTTCTACTACGGCATCCGCCTGCTGCCGGTGCGCAAGCGCCAGGGCCTGTGCGCCCTCTACGCCCTCGCGCGGCGCATCGACGACATCGGCGACGAGGACGGACCACTGGAGGACAAGCGCGCGGCGCTGTCGACGGTGCGCAAGCAGTTGTCCGACATCGACTCGGCAACCGACCCGGTGCTGACTGCCGTCGCCGAGACCGCGCGGCGCTTCCCGGTGCCGCTGGAGGCGTTCGACGAGCTGATCGACGGCGTCGAGATGGACCTGAACGGTGCGACCTACGAGACCTTCGACGATCTGCGCCTCTACTGCCGCTGCGTGGCCGGCTCGATCGGCCGGCTCTGCCTGTCGATCTTCGGCAAGGGCACCGATCCGCGTGCCCCACAGTTCGCCGATCAGCTCGGGATCGCGTTGCAGCAGACCAACATCCTGCGCGACATCCGCGAGGACCTCCTGCTCGGACGGGTCTACCTGCCCCGGGCGGAGCTGGCGGACTTCGGTGTCCGGCTGCAGCTGGACGACGAGGGCACCCTGCACGATCCGGACGCGCAGCTCGCGTCATACATCGGCTTCGCGGCGGAGCGTGCACAGCACTGGTACGAGCTGGGGCTGCGGCTGCTGCCCCAGTTGGACCATCGCAGCGCGGCGTGCTGCGCCGCGATGGCCGGCATCTACCACCACCTGTTGCTGCGGATCCAGGCCAATCCGACGCTGGTCTACGACCGGCGAATGTCGTTGCCAGCACACGAGAAGGGGCGCGTCGCGCTCACCGCACTGGCCAAGGCGGTGCTTCCGGTATGACGGGGCGCACGGGTTCGGTCTGCGTGGTCGGCGGCGGCCTCGCCGGGATCACCGCTGCACTGGACCTGGCCGATGCGGGATGCGAGGTGACCCTGCTCGAATCCCGGGCGCGGTTGGGCGGGCTGACGCACTCGTTCCGGCGTGGCGACCTGTGGGTGGACGGCGGGCAGCACGCGTTCCTGCGGTGCTGCACCGACTATCTGGCGTTGCTCGACCGGCTCGGTGTCCGGCACCTGACCCATGTGCAGGACCGGCTCGACGTGCCCATCGGGAGCGAAACCTCGCCGGCGCGGACTCATCTGCGGCGCAACGACTTACCGGCTCCATTGCACCTCGGCAGCTCCCTGTTGCGGCACCGGTGGATGTCACGCAGGCAACGCCTGCTCGTCGGGCCGATCGCCCTCGCGCTCGGCCGTCTGGACCCGGACGACCCGGCCCTCGACGAGCAGACGTTCGGCTCCTGGCTGCGCTCCAAGGGTGCGGACACCCGGTCGATCGAGGTGCTGTGGGAGCTGATCGGCAAGGCCACGCTCAACGCGCAGGCCGACCACTGCTCGCTGGCCCTGGCCGCAAGGGTGTTCCAGCTCGGCCTGCTGCAGGACAAGAGCGCCTCCGACCTGGGGTGGGCGCGAGTTCCGTTGCAGCAGTTGCACGGTGACGCCGCCGAGCGGGCCCTGGCCGCCGCGGGCTGCACGGTCCGGATGCGCAGCAGGGCCTCCGCCATCGTGCCGGACACGACCGGCGTCGAGGTCATCAGCGCCACCCATTCGGGGCGGTATGACGCAGTCGTGCTCGCCATACCCCCTGCGGCGCTCGAGCGGTTGCTCGATCCCACGCTGCTCGGCCTGCCTGCCGACGTCGCCGCGCGGCTGGGCGTCTCCCCGATCATCAACGTCCACCTCGTGCTCGACCGACCCGTCCTCGACACGGATTTCCTGGCTGCGGTCGACAGTCCGCTGCAATGGGTGTTCGACCGGACCACGGCGGCAGGACTCGTGAACGGTCAATACATCGCGGTGTCACTCTCGGCCGCCGACGACCTGATCGGCTTGACCAACGCCGCGCTGCGCGACTGGGCGATGCCACACCTGCGTGCACTGCTGCCGCGCCTGGCCGACGCCGAAGTGCGCGACTTCTTCGTCACGCGTGAGCCGGAGGCGACGTTCCGTGCCGCCCCGGGCAGCGCCCGCTGGCGGTCCCGGGCGAGCACTTCACATCCACGCGTCGCGCTCGCCGGCGCCTGGACGGCGACCGGTTGGCCGGCAACCATGGAAGGTGCTGTGCGCAGCGGGCATTCGGCAGCGCAGGCTGTGCGTGCCGGCGGCCTGCGGCCGTCCACTGTCTCCTCGTCCCGTGCGCTCGCGACCAACCCAGACGAGGCCGCCCAGGCGATGGCCGGATCGGCGACCGGTCGGCACGACCTCCCGTCGAGTGCCGGCGCCAGCGAGCTCTCCAGGGCACAGGACCTCACCCGCACCCTGGTCAATCCCGCACTCCACAAGGCCGTCGACATGCTCGACGGACAGGAGCGGCTGGTGGTCGGCTACCACCTGGGTTTCGTGGACACACAAGGCAATCCGGTCACCGAGGACGGCGGCAAGAAGCTGCGGCCCACGCTGGCACTGCTCAGCGCCGGCGCCCTCGGGGTCGAGCCCGCCCAGGTCGTCAGCGCGGCTGCCGCGGTGGAGCTGGTGCACAACTTCTCCCTGGTGCACGACGACATCATGGACCGGGACCGCACCCGGCGGCACCGGGCAACGGTCTGGTCCGTCTGGGACGACGCGACCGCCATCCTCGCCGGGGATGCGCTGCAAACACTGGCATTCGAGGCGCTGCTGGCAGACCCGAGCCCGCACGCGGCGGCCGCCGCACACCTGCTCGCCACCACGACCCGTGAGCTCATCCACGGGCAGATGCTCGACATGGACTTCGAGACGCGTGCCCACGTCTCGCTGTCCGAGTGCCGGGCGATGGCCGCCGCGAAGACCGGGATCCTGCTGTCCTGCAGCGCGCAGCTGCCGGCCGTGCTGGTCGGCGCCGCACGAGAGCAACGGACCGCCCTGGCGACCTACGGCCGCGAGGTCGGCGCCGCGTTCCAACTGGTGGACGACCTGCTCGGCATCTGGGGAGACCCGGTGGTCACCGGCAAGTCGAACCACTCCGACCTGCGGGCCAAGAAGCACTCGCTGCCGATCAGCTGGGCGCTGGAGCAACCGGGCAGCGAGCCGATCGCGCAGTGGTTCTCCCGCGGCGAGCCCACGGACCACGACGTGAGCCGGGTGGCAACGGCACTCGACGATCTCGGCGCACGCGCGTGGTGCCGCACCAGCGCGGACCATGCGGTGCAGCGGGCGATCTCGGCGCTCGACGGCGTCGACCTGCAGCCCGCCGCGATCGCCGGCCTCACCGAGCTGGCGTACTACGTCGCCGGAAGGGAAGTCTGACCCCACATGACAGAGACGCTGACCGACACGACACCCGGCGGCACCGCCGACGTGGCGCGATCCACGCTGGAACGCGCGGTGCAGCGACTGCGCGACCTGCAGTTGCCGAGCGGCGCCTGGAAGGGCGAACTCGAGACCAACGTGACGATGGATGCCGAAGACATGATGCTGCGGGTCTTCCTCGGGATCGACACCGAGGAGACCCGCGCGCAGACCGCGCGCTGGATCCGCAGCCGGCAACGTGCGGACGGCACCTGGGCGACCTTCGCGGGCGGCCCCGGCGACCTGTCGACGACGGTCGAGGCCTGGATCGCGCTTCGGATGGCGGGCGACAAGCCCACCGCCGAGCACATGGTGCTCGCCCGTGAATTCATCGTCGGAGAAGGTGGTTTGGAGCACACCCGGGTCTTCACCCGGATCTGGTGCGCGTTGTTCGGGTGGTGGGACTGGAAGGACCTGCCGAACATGCCGCCGGAGCTGATGTACCTCGGCAAGCGGGTGCCACTGAACATCTACGACTGGGGTTGCTGGGCGCGCCAGACGATCGTCCCACTCACCGTGGTCTGCACCCTGCGCCCCGTCCGTCGCATGCCCTGGGACCTGGATGAGTTGCGCTCCGGCTCGCAGCCGGCGAAACCGTCCGGGTTGACCCCTTCCCACGCCTTCCGGCAGGTCGACAAGGCGCTGCACGCCTACCACGAGCACGCGATCGGTCCGGTCCGTCGGCTCGCGCTGCGTCGCGCGGCCGAGTGGATCATCGCCCGCCAGGAGGCGGACGGTGGCTGGGGCGGCATCCAACCGCCCTGGGTCTACTCGATCCTCGCGCTCCACGCGCTCGGCTACTCCCTGGAGCATCCGGTGCTGCGTGCCGGCATCGCCGGGCTCGACGGTTTCACCATCACCGAGGAGACCCCGGACGGTCCCGTCCGCCGCCTCGAGGCCTGCCAGTCGCCGGTGTGGGACACCGGTCTGGCTCTCAATGCGCTGCTGGATGCCGGTGTGGATCCGCACGATCCGGCGCTGCGACAGGCGGGCGAGTGGTTGCTCGACGAGCAGATCACGACCCCGGGCGACTGGGCGGTTCGACGGCCGAAGCTGCCTTCCGGCGGGTGGGCGTTCGAATACGCCAACGACGTCTATCCCGACACCGACGACAGCGCGATCATCGTGACGGCGCTGCGCCGCGTCATCACCCACCGCGGGCCGCTGCAGCAGATCGCGGTGTCACACGCGATCGCCTGGACGGCCGGCATGCAGTCCAAGGACGGCGGGTGGGCGGCCTTCGACGCCGACAACACCAGCAGGTGGCCCGCCCAGCTGCCGTTCTGCGACTTCGGTGCCGTGACCGACCCGCCGTCCGCTGACGTGACCGCGCACGTCGTGGAAATGCTTGCGGCCGACGGGCGTTCGGGCGGCGCACGGTGCAAGCGGGGTGTGCAGTGGCTGCTGGCTCACCAGGAGCGGGATGGCTCGTGGTTCGGTCGCTGGGGTGCCAACCACGTCTACGGCACCGGAGCCGCCGTGCCCGCGCTCGTGGCCGCCGGCGTGAAGACCGACGCCGAGCCGATCCGGGCCGCGGTCCGCTGGGTCGTCGATCACCAGAACGACGACGGCGGCTGGGGCGAGGACCTGCGGTCGTATGACGACCCGGCCTGGATCGGGCGCGGTGACTCGACGCCGTCGCAGACCGCGTGGGCGCTGATGGCACTCGTGGCGGCGGGAGAGCTCGGCGAGCCGCTGCAACGCGGCATCACCTACCTCGCGCGGACCCAACGACCGGACGGTGGCTGGGACGAGGAGAAGTTCACCGGCACCGGTTTCCCGGGCGACTTCTACATCTCCTACCACCTCTACCGCCTCATCTTCCCCGTGTGGGCACTGGGCCGTGCGGTCCGCGCCCTGGACTGGCGCAACCGTGCCGACGCCCGGAGGGGATCGTCATGACGGCCGGCGGTCAGGTCCTCACACCGTTGCGCATCGAGCGGATGGCGCTGGAGCACGGCCTGCGCCGCGCGCCATACGTGTCCGGTCGTGGCGCCGGCGGTCGCGCACCGCGCACCGATGTACCGACCGTGATCGCAGGGGTTGCGGGGGCGCTGTCCCCCGAGGTTCGCCCCGCCGACCTGGTCGTCGCCGAGCGGCTGCGCACCGGGGACACCGACGTCACGCTGCCGGCCGCGCCACTGCTCGCCGGCGCACTGCGGCGGGCGGGACTGACGGTGCACGTCGGCACCATCGAGACCACTGACCACGTCGTCACCGGGGTCGAGCGCGCGCAACTCGCCGACCGCGGCGCTCTCGCCGTCGACACCGAGTCGGGGTATCTCGCCGGCCAGCTGGATCCACGACGACTCGCCGTGGTGCGGGCCGTGGTGGACACCGCCGACGACCCGCTGGTCCACCCCGGCACGCTCAAACGCGGCGTCGCCGCACTCCGCGCGCTACGGCGTGCGGCGCCCGTCATCCAGGACTGGATCGACGCGTGTGCCGATCGCACGATCGTCAGGGCGGAGCCGCAGTCGTTCTGCGCCGGTGTCGAGCGCGCGATCGAGATCGTCGAACGCGCGCTGGCCAAACACGGCGCACCGGTCTACGTGCGGCGCCAGATCGTCCACAACACCCATGTGGTGACCGAGCTGGAGCGTCGCGGGGCGATCTTCGTGCAGGAGCTGGAGGAGGTCCCAGAAGGTGCGGTCGCAGTGCTTGCGGCCCACGGGGTCGCACCGTCGGTGCGCGTGCAGGCGATCGAGCGGCGCCTGCAGGTGATCGACGCGACCTGCCCCCTGGTGGCGAAGGTCCATCAGGAGGTGCGCCGGTTCACCGGCGCCGGCCGCACCGTCTTCCTCATCGGGCACGCGGGTCACGAAGAGGTGGTCGGCACCCGAGGGGAGGCACCGGACCGGGTCGTGCTCGTCGAGTCCGTGCAGGACGCACGCATGGTGCAGGTGCCCGACCCGGACCAGGTGTCCTACGTGATGCAGACGACCCTCTCGGTCGAGGAGGCCGACGAGATCGCCGCGGTGCTGCGAGAACGCTTCCCGGCGCTGCAAGCACCCCGGCGCGACGACATCTGCTACGCCACCAGCAACCGGCAACAGGCCATCCGGGACGTCGCGGCCGTCACCGAGCTGGTGCTGGTCGTCGGTTCACCCAACTCGTCCAACTCGACGCGGCTGACCGAGGTCTCACGCGCCGCCGGGACCCCGGCGCACCTGATCGAGGACGCGTCCGCCCTGGATCTGCGCTGGCTGCACGGCGTGCACCGCGTCGGGGTCAGCGCGGGCGCGTCCGCGCCGCCGTCGCTCGTCATCGAGCTCATCGATGCCCTGGCCGCCTTCGGCCACCTGGAGGTCACCCAGGTCGGCGGCATCACCGAGACTGTCCAATTCACCCTGCCCCGAGAGGTCGTCTGATGCCACACATGCCGTTTCGCCAGTCCCTTCGCCTCGGGCAGTACCTCGCCAAGCAGAAGCTGCTCCGCCGCGACAAGTTTCCGCTCCTCGTCGAGCTCGAGCCGCTCTTCGCCTGCAACCTCGCCTGCGTCGGGTGCGGCAAGATCCAGGAGCCGGCCGCGATGCTCAAACAGCGCATGCCGGTGGAGCAGGCCGTCGGCGCCATCGAGGAGTGCGGTGCCCCGATGGTGTCGATCGCCGGCGGCGAGCCCCTGATGCACCCGAAGATCCACGAGATCGTGCGTGAGTTGCTCGACCGCAAGAAGATCGTCTTCCTGTGCACCAACGCACTGCTGATGGAGCGGCACATCGACAAGTTCACCCCGCACCCCGACTTCGCCTGGATGGTGCACGTCGACGGCATGAAGGAGCGTCACGACGCGTCGGTCAGCAAGGAGGGCGGATTCGAGGCCGCGATCTCCGCGATCAAGCTGGCGCAATCGCGCGGCTTCCGGGTCATGACGAACACCACTGTGTTCAACAGTGATTCGCCACAGGACGTCATCGACATACTCAACTATCTCAACGATGAGATCAAGGTCGACAACATGCAGATCGCGCCCGGTTATGCCTACTGGAAGGCACCGGACCAGGAGGGCTTCCTCGGCGTCGAGGAGACCCGGGCGCTCTTCTCCAAGGCGTTCGCGCAGGGCCGCCGCAAGAAGTGGCGCCTCAACCACTCGCCGCTGTTCCTCGACTTCCTGGAGGGCAAGATCGACTACGAGTGCACCCCGTGGGCGATCCCGTCATACAGCCTCAAGGGCTGGCAGCGTCCCTGTTACCTGCTGGACGACGGCTACGTCTCCACCTACCAGGAGCTGATCGAGGACACCGACTGGGATGCGTTCGGCCGTGGCAAGGACGAGCGGTGCGCCAACTGCATGGCGCACTGCGGTTACGAGCCGACCGCCGTGATCGCCACGATGGGGTCGCTGAAGGAGACCATCCGGGCGGCGGTGGCGTGATGTCCGCGCCGGAGCTGCTGCATCACGTCACCTCTCCCGGTGACCTGAAAGTCCTGCCGGGAGAGGCACTTCCCGAGCTGGCGGCACAGATCCGGCGGCGACTCATCGACGTCGTGACCCGCACCGGCGGTCACCTCGGCCCCAATCTGGGCGTCGTCGAGCTCACCATCGCCATCCACCGGGAGTTCGACGCCCCCAAGGACGCGATCGTCTGGGACACGGGCCACCAGAGTTACGTGCACAAGATGCTCACCGGCCGGGACGACCGGCTCGAGCAACTGCGCACGGCCGGCGGCATCGCCGGCTACCCATCCCGTGCCGAGAGTGACTTCGACATCGTCGAGAACTCCCATGCCTCAACGGCTTTGTCCTACGCCGACGGGCTGTCGCGCGGCTTTGCGATGACCGGCCGGCACCGCCGGGTGGTCGCCGTGGTCGGCGACGGCTCGCTGACCGGAGGTATGGCATGGGAGGCGCTGAACAACATCGGCGCGAGCAACCGCCCGGTCATCGTGGTGCTCAACGACAACGGCCGGTCCTACGACCCGACGGTGGGTGCGATGTCCCGGCACCTGGCCGATCTGCGAGCCGGCACCGCGTCGTCCAATCTGTGGGAGTCCTTGGGGTTCGGCTACATCGGAGTGGTCGACGGACACGATTTCCGTGCGCTCGAGAAGGCGCTGAGGGCAGCCCGGTCCCACGCCGGCCCGGTCGTGGTGCACGTCGTCACCCGCAAAGGGTGCGGTTATCCGCCGGCCGAGCAGGACGAGGCCGACCGGATGCACACGGTCAGCCCCGCCCCAGCGCCGACGCCGGTCACCGACGAGCCCGAACCCTCGGCCCGAACCGAAGCGTGGACAACGATTTTCGGCCGGGAACTCGCGGCGATCGGTGAGGAGCGGGCCGACATCGTGGCACTCACGGCGGCGATGCGATTGCCGACGGGTCTCGGACCGTTCGGCGATCGATTCCCGCACCGGCTGATCGATGTCGGCATCGCCGAGCAACACGCGGTGACCTGCGCGGCTGGCCTGGCCACCTCCGGACTGCACCCGGTGGTGGCGATCTACTCCACCTTCCTCAGCCGGGCCTTCGACCAGGTGCTGATGGATGTCGGATTGCACCGGCTCCCGGTGACCTTCGTGCTCGACCGGTCCGGCATCACCGGCCCGGACGGGCCCTCACACCACGGGATGTGGGATGTCTCCATGCTGCGCGGTGTGCCCGGGATCCGGATCGCAGCGCCGCGTGACGGTGTCCGACTCCGGGAGCTGCTGCGCGAGGCGCTGGGCCACGAGTCGGGGCCGACGGTGCTGCGCTACCCGAAGGGCCGGACGCCCGCCCCGATGTCCGTGCACACCCGCGTCGGCTCGGTCGACCTGCTGACCCCGCACCAGACGAGCAGCCAGGTGCTCATCGTGCCGAGTGGTCCGATGGCCGCCGTCGCGGTGGACGCCGCGCGCCGGCTCGCGGGCATGGGCGTGTCCGCCACCGTCGCCGACCCCCGCTGGATCCACCCGATCCCACCTGAACTGATGACCCTCGTCGCCGACCACCGCGTGGTCCTCACCGTGGAGGACAACACGGTCGGCGGCGGGCTCGGGGCTGCACTGTCGATGGCCTCGCACCGAGCGGGCCTCGCAACGCGCGTCATACCGATGGGTCTGCCGATCGAGTTCGTCCCGGTGGGCGAGCGTGGCGACCTGCTCTCCCGCTACGGCCTGGACGCCGAGCACGTCGTCGACACCGTGCTCGCCACCCGCTGGCGCCGCGGCAGCACCAAGGCGGCGGCTGCCGTCTCCCTCGCCAGCAGCTGATCCACGACCGACAGGACACGAACGCACCGACAGGACACGAAATCCAGCCCGAAATGGGCTGGATTTCGTGTCCTCTCGGTGCTGTCTGTGTCCTCTCGGTGGAGAGGGTGAGTGGGTGGGGCCGGTCGCGGTTCGGCGCCGCACTAGGGGGTGGGGCCGCAGGGCCGCACTCAGTGGGTGGGGCCGTGCGCCGCCGGCGGTAGCGCCGCCCGGTGCACGCCGCCGATCACGCTGCCGAGGTATGCCGGAGCGCCGACGACGGCGAGCCCGACCACGCCGAGCAGGACGGCGTCACCGACCGAGTCCATGCCCCGGACGGCCGCCGCAACACCGCACAGGACAGCGGCGGCTGCCCACCATCGCTGCGCCGCCGCGGTCGAGTGCCGCCGGGCGTCCACCACGGCCCACACGAACGCCACCACCGCCGCCACCACGAGCGGCACGACACCGACGCCGATGTCGGCATCGGAGGAGGGATCGTTCCCGTCGAGCAACCAGACGGCCAGGCGCAACGACGCCACCGCCAGGACCATCACAACCACCGCGCGTAGGGCGCCCCCGATCAGTGTTCTCATACGCGCGAACCTAGAACCGTCCGGGCCGCCGCGAATCGGTAGCAACAACCAGGTGACCCCGAGTAGTTCTACCCACGCGGGCGACGGCAGGGAGCGGAAACTCACCCCGCCGGTGCGGCTACTGCGCCTGGGCTTGATCGGCCCACCAGCGCAGCAGCTCCGCGCGCGCGGCCTCCTCGCCCACCGGTCCGTTGTCCAACCGGTAGGCGAGCAGGTGTTTGTAGGCCTTGCCGAGCACCGGGCCCGGCTCGATGCCCAGAGCCTGCGCGATCTGGTTGCCGTTCAGCTCCGGCCGCACCGCATCCAGCTCCTCCTGCTCACGCAGCGCCGCGATCCGCACCTCCAGGCTGTCGTATGCCGCCGCCAGCGCAGCCGCCTTGCGGCGATTGCGGGTCGTGCAGTCCGACCGGGTCAGCAGGTGCAACCGGGACAGCAGCGGCCCGGCGTCGGTGATGTAGCGGCGCACGGCCGAGTCGGTCCACTGCGAGTCGACGCCGCCGCAGGCGTCGCGGGACGGGACACCCGGCCCGCCATATCCGTGGAAGCGCAGGTGCAGCTCGGTCAGCCGGGCCACCTGCCGGATGGTCTCCTTGTCGAAGCGCAGCGCACGCAGCCGCTTGCGCACCAGTTTGGCGCCGACCATCTCGTGGTGGTGGAAGGAGACACCGCCACCCTTCTCGAAGCGCCGGGTGGCCGGCTTGCCGATGTCGTGCAACAGGGCGGCCAGGCGCAGCACCAGATCCGGTGCCGGCACGAGTTCCGGGTGCTCCAGGCCGGGAACCACTCGCTCGCCCTCCAGTGCCATCGCCTGCTCCAGCACCGTCAACGAGTGTTCGTAGACGTCCTTGTGCCGGTGGTGCTCGTCGATCTCCAGCCGCAACGCGGGCAACTCCGGCAACACGTGATCGGCGATGCCGGTGTCGACCAGCAACGTCAGCCCGGCGCGTGGGTCGGGCGCCAGGACGAGCTTGACCAGCTCGTCGTGCACGCGCTCGGCGGAGATCATCTCGATCGAGCCGGCGAGCTGCGCCATCGCGGCACGGACCCGGGGGTCGACGCTCAGGCCCAGCTGCGCGGCGAAGCGCGCCGCCCGCATCATCCGCAACGGATCGTCACCGAAGGACACCTCCGGCGGGGACGGGGTCATCAGTGTCCGCGCCGCGAGCGCCGCCATCCCGTCATACGGGTCCACGAACTGCAGGTCGGGCAGCCGTAGTGCCATGGCGTTGACGGTGAAGTCCCGGCGCACCAGGTCCTCGGTGAGCGAGTCGCCGAAGCTGACCACGGGTTTACGGGTCCGGCGGTCGTAGGCATCGGCGCGGTAGGTCGTCACCTCCACGATGCTGTCGCCACGCCGGGCCCCGATGGTGCCGAAGTCCCGGCCGATGTCCCACGTGGTGTCGGCCCAGGGCTTGAGCAGTGCCTCGATCTGGTCCGGGCGCGCCGAGGTCGTCAGATCCAGGTCGTGGGAGGTGCGTCCGAGGAACGCATCGCGCACCGGCCCGCCGACCAGCGCCACCTCGTGCCCGGCGTCGGTGAACACCTCGCCGAGGGAACGCAACAACGGCAGCGCCGGTGCCAGATGGCCGACGGCACGTCGCTGCAACTCGGCGAGAGAGGTCGAATCATCGCTGCGCGGGGGGTTGGGCACCACCACAGGGTAGGCGAGGGGCGCGGTGCCGCGACGCGGCACACACCGCGGCCGGCCCCGCCGAATCGCTCGATCAGCTCAGTGCCCGCGCGCACGCGGTTTACAGTGTTGGAATGACCACCTACCCGCCGCGTGCCGACCGCCCCGTGCGGCGGTTGCCCGCGGTGGAGGAGACGTCGGCAGGTGGTGTCATCATCGACGTCGCGGGCGGCTTCGCCTGGATCGCGCTCATCGCACGGCACAACCGGGCCGGACGCCTGGAGTGGTGCCTGCCCAAGGGTCACGTCGAGCCGGGCGAGACACTGGTGGAGACCGCGGTTCGCGAAGTGCGGGAGGAAACCGGCATCATCGGACGTGCCCTGGTCACCCTGGGCACGATCGACTATTGGTTCAGCACCCCGCAGCTACGCATCCACAAGCGGGTCCATCACTACATGTTGGAGGCACTCGGT
>Ga0164242_10002562_pt1 | contig 21054 bp, 18 predicted proteins | sample OricomgcompostMG_FD_108783 | JGI IMG/M metagenome (GOLD analysis project Ga0164242, IMG submission 108783) | Miracle-Growth compost microbial communities from Emeryville, California, USA - Original compost - Miracle growth compost (MG) ... | reverse complement strand
GTGGCCCTGCTCACCGGCGTCGCCTTGGTCGTGGTCGGCCTGACCTACGTCCCGGCGCTCGCCCTCGGTCCGATCGCGGAGTCGCTGTCATGACTACCTCGTCAGTTCTCACCCTCGACCAGATCGTCCAGGCGCTGCCCGGCACGGTGCGCAAGCTCGATCCACGCACCCTCCTCGCCACCCCGGTCATGCTGATCGTGGAGATCGGCGCCGTCGCCACCACGGTGATGTCGGTCCTCCACCCCGGCGTGATGGGCTGGCTGGTCACCGCCTGGCTGTGGCTGACGGTGCTCTTCGGCAACCTCGCCGAGTCCGTCGCCGAGGGCCGCGGCAAGGCCCAGGCGGCCAGCCTGCGCGCCCTGCAGGAGGAGACGCTCGCCCGCCGGCTGCGCGCCGACGGCACCCTGGAGACGGTCGCCTCGACGGCGCTGCGGCGAGGCGACGTCTGCGTCGTGACGGCCGGGGAGCGCATCCCCTGCGACGGTGACGTCATCGAGGGCGTGGCCTCGGTCGACGAGTCGGCCGTCACCGGTGAGTCGGCGCCCGTCATCCGCGAGTCGGGTGGCGACCGGAGTGCCGTCACCGGCGGTACGACGGTGCTCTCGGACCGGATCGTGGTGCGGATCACCGCCGAGCCGGGGCACTCCTTCGTCGACCGGATGATCGCTCTGGTGGAGGGCTCGGAGCGACAGCGCACCCCGAATGAGATCGCGCTCAACGTGCTGCTCTCGACGTTGACGATCATCTTCCTGGTGGTCTGCGGAACGCTCCGCTACCTGGCCGAGTACAGCCAAGCCCACCAGTCCTGGATCGTGCTGACGGCGCTGTTGGTCTGCCTCATCCCGACCACGATCGGGGCGCTGCTCAGCGCGATCGGCATCGCCGGCATGGACCGGCTGGTGCGCCGCAACGTGCTGGCCATGTCGGGCCGGGCGGTGGAGGCGGCCGGCGACGTCGACGTACTCCTGCTCGACAAGACCGGGACCATCACCCACGGCAACCGCCAGGCCAGCCAGCTGCGGCCCGTCGCCGGGGTGGAGCGAACCGAGCTGGAGGACGCCGCGGTGCTGGCCAGCCTGGCCGACGAGACGCCCGAGGGGCGCAGCATCGTGGCGCTCGTCGGGCGCAGCCTCGACGCCCCGCGGGCGGCGACGATGGTGGAGTTCTCCGCGACCACCCGGATGAGCGGTCTGGACGCACCCGGGCTGCGGCTCCGCAAGGGCGCGGGCAGCGCGGTGGCGGCATGGGTGGCCGCGACCGGGGGCGTCGTGCCGAGCGACACGGAGGCGATCATCGCCACCATCAGCGGCACCGGTGGTACGCCGCTGGTAGTGGCCGAGCAGCGCGGCGAGGCGCCGGCGCGGGTGCTGGGCGTCGTGCATCTCAAGGACGTCGTCAAGGAGGGCATCCGGGAACGGTTCGACGAGCTGCGCGCGATGGGGATCCGGACCGTGATGATCACCGGCGACAACGCGATCACCGCCCAGGCGATCGCCGACGAGGCCGGCGTGGACGACGTGCTCGCCGAGGCGACGCCGGAGGACAAGCTCGCCCTGATCCGGCGCGAGCAGCGTGGCGGCCGGATGGTCGCGATGTGCGGGGACGGCACCAACGACGCGCCGGCGCTGGCCCAGGCCGACGTGGGCGTGGCGATGAACACCGGCACCAACGCGGCCAAGGAGGCGGGCAACATGGTCGATCTCGACTCCGATCCGACCAAGCTGATCGAGATCGTCGAGATCGGCAAGCAGCTGCTCATCACGCGTGGGGCGCTGACGACGTTCTCCATCGCCAACGACGTGGCGAAGTACTTCGCCATCTTGCCGGCGATGTTCGTCACGGCCTTCCCGCAGCTTCACTCGCTCAACGTGATGCGGCTCTCCAGCCCGCAGTCGGCGATCGTCTCCGCGGTGGTGTTCAACGCGCTGATCATCGTCGCGCTCATCCCGCTGGCCCTGCGCGGCGTGCGCTACCGGCCCGCGTCGGCGGTGCGGCTGCTGCGTCGCAACCTGCTGGTCTACGGCGTCGGCGGTCTGGTCGCGCCGTTCCTCGGCATCAAGCTGCTCGACCTCGTCGTCTCACTCATCCCGGGACTGTGATCGCCATGGACAACCTCGACGCGCTCTACCGGCACAGCCTGGCCGGCCTGCGGGTGATGATCGGTGCCACCCTGCTCCTCGGCGTGCTCTATCCGCTCGCCGTCACCGGCATCGCGCGGCTGACCATGCCGTGGCACGCGCGCGGCTCGCTGGTGACCGCCACCGGCGCCCACACCACCGATCCGGCCAAGGCCGTTGGATCGGCGCTGCTCGGCCAGGTCACCGCGGACCCTGCCCTCTTCTACGACCGGCCCTCCGCGGCGGGCCGGGGCTACGACCCGACCGACAGCTACGGCACCAACCTCGGCCCCGACGACCCGCGCCTGGTCTCCTCGATCGGCCGCCTCAAGCGGCAGATCGCCGCCCGCGAGGGCGTTGCCCCGGCAGCGGTCCCGGCCGACGCCGTCACCTCCAGCGGCTCCGGCCTCGATCCGGGCATCTCGCCGGCGTACGCCGCCCTGCAGGTGCCACGGGTCGCGCGGGCCACCGGCCTGGGCGAGTCGGTGGTGCGCGGCCTGGTCGCGGCGAACACGCACGGGCGGGTGTGGGGCGTGCTCGGTGCGCCCTACGTCGACGTACTCACGCTGAACATCGCGGTCCGGAAGGCGGCACACTGAGGCCATGGAGACGAGGCGGGGGCGGCTGACCGTCTATCTCGGAGCCGCCCCCGGAGTCGGCAAGACCTACGCCATGCTCGGCGAGGCGCATCGCCGGGCCGAGCGCGGCACCGACATCGTCGTCGGGTACGTCGAGACGCACGACCGGCCCCACACCGCAGAACAGCTGCTCGGGCTGGAGGTGCTGCCACGTCGACGGCTCCGGTACCGGGGGAGCGACTTCACCGAGCTGGACCTCGACGCCGTGCTCACGCGCCGGCCCGAGGTGGTCTGCATCGACGAGCTGGCGCACACCAACGTTCCGGGCAGCGCCCATGCCAAGCGGGCCGAGGACGTCGAGGCGATCCGGGCGGCCGGGATCGACGTGATCACCACCGTCAACATCCAGCACCTGGAGTCGCTCAACGACGAGGTGGAGCGGATCACGGGCGTGCGACAGCGCGAGACCGTGCCCGACGAGGTGGTGCGCACCGCGGACCAGATCAACCTGGTCGACATGGCCCCCGACGCGCTGCGCCGGCGGATGGCCCACGGCAACATCTACCGGCCGGATCGGATCGACGCGTCGCTGACGTCGTTCTTCCGGGTCGGCAACCTGACCGCGCTGCGCGAGCTGGCGCTGCTGTGGCTCGCCGACCGGGTCGACGACGCGCTCGGCGACTACCGTCGCGAGCAGGGGATCAGCAGTCCGTGGCCCACCAAGGAGCGCATCGTCGTCGCCGTCACCGGCGGCCCGGAGAGCGAGACCCTGCTGCGCCGCGGCGCCCGGCTGGCCCAGCGTGCCGCCGGCTCCGAGCTGCTGGCGGTACACGTCGTCACCACCGACGGGCTGCACGCGCCGCAGGAGGGCACGCTGGCGCGGATCCAGGAGCTCACCAGCTCGCTGGGCGGGACGTTCCACTCGGTAGTGGGGGAGGACGCGGCCGCGGCCATCGTCGACTTCGCCGTCGGCGGCAACGCCACCATGATCGTGGTCGGCGTCTCCCGGCACGGTCGGCTGCGCCGGCTCTTCGCCGGCACTACCGGCGACCGGATCGCCACCGCCGCGGGAGCGATCGACGTCCATCTGGTCACCCACGAGCAGGTGTCGCGTGCGTCGCGACCGCGGGTGGCCGCCTCGCCGCTGAGCCGGCGGCGGCAGGTGCTCGGTTGGATCTGCGCGTTCGCGGTGCCGTTGTTGCTGGCCTGGTGGTTGCACCAGACCGCCGCCACCGCCGACGCCACCGACCAGCTGCCGCTGGCCAGCCTGCTGCTGCTCGCCGCGACCGTTCTGGTGGCGCTGATCGGTGGCCGCTGGCCGGCCGTCGTGGCCGCGATGCTGGGCTTCGTCAACCTCAACTGGTGGTTCACTGCGCCGGTACATCGGCTGACCATCGCCGCGCCACGCAATCTGCTGGCCCTGGTGGTGTTCGTGCTGGTGGCGGTGGCGGTGGCGACGGTCGTCGACAGCGCCTCCCGGCGATCGGCCGAGGCGGTGCGAGCCCGCGCCGAGGCCGCCACCATGAGCGCCCTGTCGCGGTCGGTGCTGACCGGGCACGACACCGCCGAGGCGATCGTGGAGCGGGTCCGGGAGACGTTCGGGCAGCGCTCGGCGGCGCTGTTGCGCCGTACTCCCGCCGGATGGGTGCGCCTGGCGGGCGCGGGCATCGGGTACGCCGACCGCCCCGAGGACGGCGACGCCCAGGTGCGGGTCGATGACGAGCACGTGATCGTGCTGCGGGGCGCGCGGTTGCGAGCCGACGACCAGCGGGTGCTGGAGGCGTTCGCGGTGCAGACCTCGCTGGTCCTGGAGTACCGCCGACTGCGCGAGCACGCGGACCGGGCGGCCGCGCTGGAGCGAGCGGAGGCGACCTCGACGGCACTGCTGCGGGCGGTCTCCCACGACCTGCGTACGCCGTTGGCGACGATGCGCACGGCCGTCGACGGGCTGCGCAGCGGCGCGCTGACCGACAGCGACCGGGACGTGCTCGCCACCTCCGCCGCCACCTCGGCCGAGCAGCTCGAGCGACTCATCGACAACCTGCTCGACCTGTCCCGCGTGCAGGCGGGGCTGGTGCGACCCGTGCTCCGGGCGGCAAGTCTGGAGGAGTGCCTGCCCCTGGCGCTGGCCGGCTTCACCGCCGACCGGGTGGAGTACGACGTGGCCGAGGACGTGCCGCTGGTCCGCACCGACCCCGGCCTGCTGGAGCGGGTGGTCGCGAACCTGGTGTCGAACGCGGTGCGGGTCTCCTCGGCGCCGGTCCGGATCCTGGCCAACGTCCGGCCGGAGGAGGTGGAGATCCTGGTGGTCGACCGCGGACCGGGCGTGCCGGTGGGTCAGCGGGAGCGGATGTTCGAGCCGTTCCAGCGCCTCGACGACTCCTCGCCCGGTGGGCTCGGCCTCGGCCTGGCGGTTGCCCGTGGCCTGGCCGAGGCGGTCGGCGGGCGGCTCTCGGCCGAGGACACGCCCGGAGGCGGACTGACGATGGTGGTGGGGGTGCCGCGGGCATGAGCAGGGTCCTGGTCATCGATGACGAGCCCGCACTGGCGCGAGCCCTGGCGGTCAACCTGCGTGCGGCCGGTTGGGAGGTCGAGGTCGCCCACGACGGCCGCTCCGGCCTGGCGGCCGCGGCGGACTTCCACCCCGACGTGGTGCTGCTCGACCTGGGCCTGCCCGACCTGGACGGCACCGAAGTGCTCACCGGGCTGCGCGGCTGGACGTCGGTGCCGGTGGTGGTCCTCAGCGCCCGACAGCACGGCGACGACAAGGTCGAGGCGCTCGACCTGGGTGCGGACGACTACGTGACCAAGCCGTTCGCGATGAACGAGCTGATGGCGCGGCTGCGGGCGGCCGTGCGGCGCGGCCAGGAGGCCGCGCCCGAGGTCACCTCGCTGGCGGTGGGCGACCTGGAGATCGACTTCGCCCGCAAGCGCGTGGCCAAGCGCGGCGACGACGTGCGCCTGACCCCGACCGAGTGGGCCTTCCTCGAGCTGCTGGCCCGCAACGTGGGCCGGCTGGTCACCCGTGAACAGATCCTGCGCGAGGTCTGGGGGCCGGTCTATGCCAAGGAGACCCACTACCTGCGCGTCTACGCCGCCCAGCTGCGGCGCAAGCTGGAGGACGACCCGGCCCACCCGCGACACCTGGTCACCAGCAGCGGGCTGGGCTACACCCTGGAGCCGTGAGCCGGCCGCAGCACCGATGCGGCGGCCGAGAGCGTGATCAGCACGCCCAGCAGCTTCAGGTCGGTACGGCGAAGGTCAGGCGGCCGCCGACGTTGCCACGAAGCCGGTCAGGAAACCCGAGCCGGGCGCGGCAATATTGACGGATTCTTGACGGTGTCGAGCGTGGCCGGGATGCGGGGCGACGCGCTGCCGGGCTGCAGGCTTGGAGGGTGTCCTCCACGCCGTTCCGCCTGAGCCATGCGGCAGCACTCGAGCCGGTCGAGAAGAAGCATCAGTGGTGGCAGATGATGTGCCTGACCGGCGTCGACTACTTCTCGACGCTCGGCTACCAGCCGGGCATCGCGGCCCTGGCCGCCGGCCTGCTCTCGCCGATCGCCACGCTCGTGCTGGTCGCGCTCACGCTGGCCGGTGCGCTGCCGGTCTATCGGCGTGTGGCGCAGGAGTCACCTCACGGTGAAGGCTCGATCGCCATGCTGGAGCGGCTGTTGAGCTTCTGGAAGGGAAAGCTCTTCGTTCTCGTCCTGCTCGGCTTCGCGGCCACCGACTTCCTCATCACGATGACGCTCTCGGCCGCCGACGGAGCGGCGCACCTGGTCGAGAACCCGCATGTACCGCACAGCTGGGACCATCCGATGCTCGTCACGCTGGTTCTCCTGGCGCTCCTCGGTGCGGTCTTCCTGCGCGGCTTCGGAGAGGCGATCGGCATCGCCGTGGGGCTCGTCGGGGTCTACCTCGCGCTCAACGCCGTCGTGATCGTGGTCGGCACGTGGAAGGTCGCCACGCATCCCGCCGTCCTCGGCTCGTGGAGGAGCGGCCTGCTGACCGAGCACGGCAACGTCTTCACCATGATCGGGGTCGCGCTGCTGGTCTTCCCCAAGCTCGCCCTGGGCATGTCGGGCTTCGAGACGGGGGTGGCGGTGATGCCCCAGATCAAGGGGCTCCCCGACGACGCCGCCGAACGGCCGATCGGTCGGATCAGGGACGCGCGCAAGCTGCTGACGACGGCTGCGCTGATCATGAGCGGGTTCCTGATCGCGAGCAGCTGGGTGACGACGCTGCTCATCCCCAAGCAGGACTTCGAGGTCGGCGGGCCGGCCAATGGCCGGGCATTGGCCTATCTGGCTCACCTCTACCTCGGTAGCGGCTTCGGCACGGTCTACGACCTGTCCACGATCCTGATCCTGTGGTTCGCCGGCGCCTCGGCCATGGCGGGCATGCTCAACCTCATCCCGCGCTACCTGCCCCGCTACGGCATGTCGCCGGAGTGGGCGGGAGCCACCCGGCCGCTCGTCCTCATCATCACGGCGGTCGCGTTCTTCATCACCTGGCGGTTCCATGCCGGCGTCGACGCGCAGGGCGGCGCCTACGCCACCGGGGTGCTGGTCTTGATGAGCTCGGCCGCGGTGGCGGTGACGCTGGCGGCGTACCGAGCGGGTCAGCGGCGCCGGACGATCGGCTTCGGCGCCGTCGCCGTGGTCTTCGCCTACACCACGGTCAACAACGTCGTCGAGCGGCCCGACGGCGTCAAGATCGGCGCCTGCTTCATCGCCGCGATCATCCTCGTCTCGCTCGTCTCCCGGATCGGCCGCTCCTTCGAGCTGCGGGTCACCTCGGTCGAGCTGGACGCCACCGCCGAGCGGTTCGCCCGGGACTGCGCCCGGCGCCGGATCCGGCTGGTCGCCAACGAGCCGGACGCGCTCGACGCTCAGGAGTACGACGACAAGATCCGCCAGGTGGTCGCCGACAACGACCTGGACGACGAGGGGGACATCGTGTTCGTCGAGGTGACGGTGACCGATCCGTCCGACTTCGAGAACACCCTGCACGTGCACGGCGAGGTGGTCCACCAGCATCGCCGGGTGCTGCGGCTGGAGTCGGCCACGGTGCCCAATGCGCTGGCCGCGCTGCTGCTGCACATCCGCGACCTCACCGGTGTGACGCCGCACATCTACTTCGAATGGACCGAGGGCAGCCCGGTGCTGAACCTGCTGCGGTTCCTGTTCTTCGGAGTCGGCGAGGTCGCACCGACCACCCGCGAGGTGCTGCGTCGCGCCGAGCCGAACCGCTCCCGCCGGCCGCACGTGCACGTCGGCTAGGGGCGATCAGGCGCCCCGCACGCACGGGCCGGAGCCGAGCACCCGCAGGCCGGCCAGGTCGCCGGCGCCCCAGCGGGCGGGCTTGCGGGTGAGCACCGGGTACATGATCTCGGCCGGGTGCTGGGCATGCCCCAGGCCGACGGCGTGGCCGAGCTCGTGCATCAGCGCCCGACCCTGGCTGCCGATCTCGCCGATGCGGTGACCGCGGCCGAAGCCGGCCGCCAGCCCGGCGAAGAGGGAGTGCTGCACGAGGACGAAGCCGCTGCGCAACACCCGATGGTGCCGCACCGTCGTGGGTACGGCGCCGCCCTCGCCGACCGCGGTGGCGTCGCCCTCGATCGTGTGATCGGTGGCGGCGACCACCAGGTCGGTGCCGCGCGGGTCGGGTCGTCGGCCGTCGGGGACGAACGAGGTCCTGCCGGCGTACCTGAAGCGCAGGCCGGAGGCGGTGGTCACCCGGTGCAGCGCGCGGCGTACCTCGTGTCGCCAGCGCCTCGGCATCCCGCTCGTGTTGAGCCGGTAGCGGATCGGGTGGCAGGTGCTCCACCGGTGCAGCCTCGGCGCGAGCCAGGCGTGGTCGGAGGCCGCGCCGGGCCGGGCCGTGACCGGTGACGCGGCACGGGCCGTGGCCGGCGCGCAGAGCGCGAGGGTGAGGAGCAGGACGGCCGGAAATCGCCTCATCGGCCGCCGGTATCCACTACTTGCCGTGCTGGAACACCGGGTGGCCGCGGTCGCGCTGGGGTGCCTCACCGAGCAGCCGGCGCAGCCGCTTGAGCCCCCGGTGCCGCGTCACGCGTACGGCGACCGCCGACATGCCCAACGCCGCACAGGTCGCGGCGACGTCCATCCCGATCACCTCCAGGCAGGTGATCACGTCCCGCTCCCGTGCGGAGAGCGCGGCGAGCGCCTCGCGCAGCCAGGCCCGCTCGGGGACCACGCTGTCGGGGCCGCGCACCGGCTCGGGATGCAGCAGTGCGATGGTGTCGTGGTCGGTCGGGGTGGTGGCCCGCCGGCCGCTGGTGCGGCGGGCGTTGGCGGCGTGACGGCGGGCGATGCCGAACAGCCAGCCGCCGAACTCCTCGCGGTTGCCGTGGAAGTCGTGGATCTTGCCCGCCGCGGTCAGCCAGGTCTCCGCACCCAGATCCTCGGCGGCCGCGGTGGCGTCGCCGGGGGAGCGGTGGGCCAACCACACCACCAGACGCCCGGCGTGGGCTCGGTACAGCTCACGCCAGGCGTCTGGGTCCCCCTGCTTCGCCGCGGAGACGAGCGGGTCGTCCCGCTCGTCCCCGCGGTTGCTCGCGCTCACGGCGACCGACCACTCCCGAGGCGGCCGGGGCCGGGGCCGTGACCGAACGTGCCCGGCCAGCTGGGGTTCCGGAACGGCGGCTCGAGGTGGTGACGCCGGTGATGGCGGGAGTATGTGCCGAACGTCGGGGCGGCGTGGCGATGCCGCTTCGTCTGACCCGTGTGAGCGGCCGCGGTGCGGGTACCGACCGGGTGATCGGGCGGCGTCGCCGCACCGGTCGAGCGGGAGTGTTCCGCATCCGAGGTGGAGTGAGTGGCGCCCGGTGTCCCCCGCGTGGGGTTGGGGACACCGGGCGTCCGGGTGCGTGGACGTGCCGCACCGTGGGGGGACGGCGGGGCGGTCGGGACGACGGTCGGCCCGTGCGGGTGGTGCGCCGGGATGATCGGGGACGACGTACCCGGCAGGGCGCCGACCAGCCAGGTCACCGCCGCGATGGCGGCCACGCTCGCCGCGACCAGCAGGACCTTCGCCGACGACGCCCGAGATGTCGTCCGCGACGGCGTCGTGCTGACGCTGAGATCGACCAGCCGGACGAGCAGCGCGGCATCCGGCTCCAGCGTCGGTACGTCGACGCGGAGTCGTGCGATGCGATCACTCGCCATGGCTGGTCCGTGCTAGCTCAGGAGACCGGTGCCGGCGCGGGGGTCGGCGTCGCGGTGTCCGTCGGGGTAGGGGTGGGCGTCGGTGTGGGGTGCTGCCGCACCGGCTTGCCGTGGTGCCAGAACCAGCCGAGGTGCCAGCCGCGCCACCAGCCGAAGTGGCGGTGGTGGTGCCGGACGTAGTGGTGGTGCGTGCCGCGGTAGTGGTGCGCGAAGGCGGGCACGGCGCTCGGGTCGACGCTGGAGTGGGCGGCGGGGTAGTACTGCCCGTGCGGGGCATGGCTCACGTCGCTGCCGGGTCCGCCCACGCACGCCTGCGCGGCGTAGGCACCTGCGACGACGCTGACGACGACGGCACCGGAGGCAAGTGCGATGCGGATGCTTCGCATGGTGATCTCCTCTCCGAGAAAGAGGCCCCCTCGGGGGCAGTGTCACCCTTTCCCTGTCACGGGGGCCACGATGCGTTACGCCGGACCGCGGAGAATCTCAGGCGTTCACCATGAAGTCGGCCGCGCGCAGGATGTAGCTCCAGAACTCCGCATCCTGCTCGGGTGTCAGCGCGGCCGCGTCGAGCCCCGCTCGGAAATGGGTGAGCCAGCGGTCGCGCGCCTCGGTGGTCACCGCGAACGGCGCGTGCCGCATCCGCAGCCGCGGGTGGCCCCGGGTCTCGGAGTACGTCGTCGGACCGCCCCAGTACTGGCACAGGAAGAGGAAGAAGCGTTCCTCGGCCGGTCCGAGGTCCTCCTCGGGATACATCGCGCGGAGCACGTCGTCCTCGGCGACGCCGGCGTAGAAGGTGGAGACGATCGTGCGGATCGTCTCGGCGCCGCCGATCTCGTCGTAGAACGTCACCCCTCCATTGTGAGGGGTGCCCGTTGAGCCGACCGACCCCACCCGTCAGGATGGGGCCATGGCTACCACTCGCACTGCAACCACCGTCTGGGAAGGCACCCTGTTCGAGGGCGCCGGCAAGGTCACGCTGGACTCCTCCGGCCTCGGCACGTACGACGTGTCCTGGCCCTCCCGGGCCGAGGAGCCCGGCGGCAAGACCAGTCCCGAGGAGCTCATCGCCGCGGCTCACTCGGCCTGCTTCTCGATGGCGTTCTCCAACGGCCTGGCCAAGAACGACACCCCGGCCACGTCGCTGACGACCTCCGCCGACGTCGAGTTCACCCCCGGCACCGGCATCACCGGCATCAAGCTCACCGTCCGCGGTGTGGTGCCGGGCCTGGACAACGACAAGTTCGTCGAGCTCGCCGAGGCCGCCAAGGCCGGCTGCCCGGTCAGCCAGGCGCTCGCCGGCACCACCATCACCCTCGACGCCGCCCTGGCCTGATCTGAGACGCGAAGCGGGCCTCTGGCGGCGTTGTCGTCGCTCGACGGCCCGCTTCGCTCAAAGGCCGCCTTCGCTCCTCCGCCTTGCCAGGGGCTCCGCCTCGCGTCTCAGAGTCTCAGGCTTCTTCGGCCTCTGACGGCGTTGTCGTCGGAGCGGTTCCGCCCGCGTACGGCGGCGTCGGGAAGAGCACCTTCTGGGTGAAGGGCATCGCGATGCCCTCGTGGTCGAAGCGGGCCTTGATCCGCTGCCGCAGCTCGCGGGCGATCGCCCACTGCCGCATCGGCGCGGTCTTGATCAGCACCCGCACCGTGATCGCGTCGGGTGTCATGGTCTCCACGCCGGTGACCTCCGGCTCCTCGATCACCACGTCGTGGAAGTCGTCGTCCTGCCACAGGTCGCGCGCGACGTCCTTGAGGACGCGCTGCACCCGGGCGAGGTCCTCGCCGTACCCGATGCTGACGTCGACCACCGCCCGCGCCCAGTTCTGGCTCATGTTGCCGACCTTGAGGATCGAGCCGTTGGGGACGTACCAGACCGTGCCGCTCTGATCGCGCAGCCGAGTGACCCGCAGCGACACCGCCTCCACGGTGCCGGAGGCGTCGCCGACGTCGACCACGTCGCCGACGCCGTACTGGTCCTCGAAGATCATGAACACCCCGGACAGGAAGTCCTTGACCAGGCTCTGGGCGCCGAAGCCAAGCGCGACGCCGACGATGCCGGCGCTGGCGATGATCGGGGCGATGTTGACGCCCAGCTCGCCCAGGATCATGGTCCCGAAGACCGCGACCAGGACGCCGGTGACGATGCTCTTGAGCAGGTCGCCCATGGTCTTGGCGCGCTGCACCCGGCGGGTGGCCGTGCCGGTGCTGAACCGGTCGGGCAGCACGCCCTCCTCGGCGTGGCGGACGATCCGGTCGACGAGCTTGCCGAGCACCCAGCGGATGCACAGCGCGAGCACGACCAGTCCCAGGATGGCGAGGGGCTTGCCGATCACCACGTCGGCGACGTGGTGCCAGTCGGTCTTCGCGGAGAAGACGGCGGTGAGCGCGGACATGGCCCCCATTCTTAACAGGCCCGGGCAACCGCTAGGCTGACCCTCGTGAGCAACTCGATCGCACGCCGCGCCCTGACCCTCGGCGCCGCCGTCGCCGCGGTCACCGTGGCCGTCGTCGGCCCCGCCGCCGCCGACACCCCGAACGGCTGGAGCAACCCGTCACACGTCAACCCGCTGCACTTCCTGGCGTTCGTGCTGTTCATCCCGGTCGGTGTCGCGCTGATCATCTCCGGGCTGGTGCTGCTGCCGGGTCTGCTCCGCGGTGAGGGGCTGCTTCCGCGCGCGCACAAGCCGAGCAGCCAGCCGCCCTCGCAGGGCCACTGATCCTCCCAGAAGATCGGCGTATCCGCGGCTGCGGATGCGCCGATCTCTCATTTCAACGCCCACGGCGGTGAGCGGATGCGCCGGCCGCCTCGTGCAGCCGGCGCATCCGCTCACGCGTCCGGCTCAGGCGCTGGCGGCGTCCTTCGCCTGGGCGGCCAGCGCGCGGGCGATCTCGTCGCGGCCCTCGAGCACGTACCGGCGGGCGCCGTAGGGAATGTCCCCGGTGGCGACCGCGGCGTCGATGGTCGCCAGCGCCTCGGTGGAGATGAGCGCGAACGGGAAGCCGTACTCCAGCGCGACCGACGCCTTCTGCGGGCCGATCCGGTCCCAGAGCGTCTTGGCCGCCTCCAGCATCTTCGGCAGGTACGGCGCGATCAGCTCCTCCTGCCCGACGCGGGAGAAGGAGTTGGCGATCGACCGCTGGGTCTCGTTGGGCGTGGCCGGGTCGATCCAGCCACGCTCGAACGACGCCGCCTTGGTCTCGGCGCTGGGGATCGCGGCGCGGGCCTCGGCGGCCTTCTCCTGGCCGGTGATGGTGTTGTCCCGGCGCTCCTCGGCGGCGACCTCGGCCTCGCCGAACACACCGGCCGCGCACAGGCCGATGATGAAGTACCAGCGCAGGTCCTGGTCGACGCTGAGGCCCTCGATCGACCACGAGCCGTCCAGCAGCGCCTGGAGGTCGGCGTGGGTCTGGGCGGCGACCGGGACGCCGGGGATGCCCCCGCGCAGCTGGCTGCCCGCGCCGGAGTAGCGCCGGGCCAGGCTGAGCTGCAGGTCGCTGCCCGGCTCGGCGGCCAGGATCAGCTCGCGCAGCCCGGCCTCCCAACGCTCCTTGAGGGCGATACGACGAGCCGGGTCGGCGTACGCGTTGACGGCTAGCTCGGCGTAGTGCGGGATCCGCGAGATGCCCCAGGCGTCGGTCTCGGCGCCGATGTTGGCCAGCACCAGCTCGACGAAGTCGTGCGCCGACAGCTCGGCGTCGCGGGTCATGTCCCAGGCGGCGCCCCACACCAGCGCGCGGGCCAGCGAGTCGGGCATCGAGGACAGGCTGGTCAACGCGGTCGCCAGGGAGCGCTCGTCGAGACGGATCTTGGCGTAGGTGAGGTCGTCGTCGTTGAGCAGCAGCAGGTCCGGCTGGACCTCGCCGACCGCCTCGGCGATCTGGGTCAGCTCGCCCGCGACGTCGACCTCGAGGTAGCGGCGCCGTACGAGGGCCCCGTCAGTGGTGTCGTAGAACCCGATGCCGAGTCGGTGCCGGCGCAGGGTGGGGTGGTCGGCCGGGGCGGTCTGCCGCACCGCGAACGACGTGTAGCGGCCGTCCTCGCCGACGGTGAACTCGGGACGCAGTGTGTTGACCTGCGCCGTCTGCAGCCATTCCGCCGCCCAGCTGGTCAGCTCGCGGCCGGAGGCCTGCTCCAGGTGTCGCAGCAGATCGGCGAACTCGCTGTTGCCGTAGGAGAACTCCTTGAAGTACGCCGTCAGGCCCTGCAGGAACGGCTCGAGCCCGACCCAGGCGACCAGCTGCTTGAGCACCGAGGCGCCCTTGGCGTAGGTGATCATGTCGAAGTTGACCTCGATGGCGTCGAGGTCCTCGATCTCCGGCGCGATCGGGTGGGTGGTGACCAGCTGGTCCTGCCGGTAGCCGGTCTGCTTGCGGGCGTTGGTGAAGCCGGTCCAGGCCTCGGTGAACTCGGTGGCCGTCGCGCCGGCGTGGTAGGCGGCCCACTCGGCGAATGACTCGTTGAGCCACAGGTCGTTCCACCACTTCATCGTGACGAGGTCGCCGAACCACATGTGGGCCATCTCGTGCAGGATCGTGTTGGCGCGGTTCTCGTAGAACGAGCGCGGCTGCTTGGAGCGCGGGATCAGCTCGTCGCGCAGCGTCACGCAGCCGGCGTTCTCCATCGCGCCCATGTTGTACTCGGGCACGTAGAGCTGGTCGTACTTGCCGAACGGGTAGGGCACCTCGAAGGTCGACTCGAAGAACTCGAAGCCCTGCCGGGTGACGGTCACCAGCTCCTCGCGGTCCAGCGAGTCGGCCAGCGACTGGCGGCAGTAGTGACCCAGCGGGATGGTGCCGTTCTTGCCCTCGTAGACGTCCTGCACCTCGTAGTACTCACCGGCCACGACAGCGGTGATGTACGTCGCCATCCGCGCGGTGGGCGCGAAGTCCCAGCGCGCCTTGCCGTCGCCCAGGTCGACGGGCTCGGGGGAGGGGCTGTTGGAGACGACCTTCCAGTGCGCGGGCGCGGTCACGTGGAAGGTGAAGACCGACTTGAGGTCGGGCTGCTCGAAGGTGGTGTAGACCCGGCGGGCGTCCGGCACCTCGAACTGGCTGTAGGTGTAGACGCGGCCGTCGGCCGGGTCGACGAAGCGGTGCAGGCCTTCGCCGGAGTGCGAGTAGGGCAGGTCGGCGCTGACCATGAGCACGTTCTCGGCGGCCAGCTGGTCGAGCCGGATGCGCGAGTCGGCGTACGCCGAGGCCGGCAGGGTGCGGCCGTTGAGGGTGATCTCGCGCACCGATGCGTCGACGAGGTCGGCGAACGTCGCCGCGCCGGGCTGCCGGCAGGTGAAGGCGATCGTGGTGGTCGATGCGAAGGTCTGGTCCCCGGTGGTCAGGTCGAGCTGGATGTCGTACGACGTGACGTCGAGGAGGGCGGCGCGGGTGCGCGCTTCGTCCCGGGTGAGGTTGGTTCCAGGCATGCGGCCGATCCTCTCACCCGTGCCTCGGTGCGGCCGATGTCGGGGTGAGGCCACCGACGGGGTCGGAAAAAGTACAAAAATGTAATTCCGCCACGCCGGTATCGGTACTTGACTTTTTTCACTACGGTTCTCCCGTGCCTCATCCGTCACATTCGCCACGCCGGTCACTGAAGCGTTCAATTCTCACGGTGATCCTGGCGTCGTTGGCGACCGCGACGGCACTCGTCCCGGCGCTCACGCACACCGCCGACCTGAGGACGATGTCGGGCTCGTCCTCGGTGCTGTGCACCGGCTTCGGGCCGTGCACGGACGCCGGCATGAGCGCGAAGGGCTACCACGCCGTCTGGAACACGTCGTTCTGGAACATGGCGTCGGGCCAGCAGTGCACCAACTACGTGGCCTACCGGATGATCAAGGCCGGGATGTCGGCCACCCGGCCCGCCCAGCTCAAGCCGGGGAAGGGCAACGCCGAGTACTGGGGCACCTCGTTCGGCTACAACAGCATCCCGACCGTCGGCTCGATCGCCTGGTGGCGGGGAGGCGCGCAGGGCGCCAGCGCGGAGGGCCACCTGGCCTACGTCGAGCGAGTCAACTCGCCCACCGACATCGTCGTGTCCGAGTCGAACTGGGGCAGCAACTTCGACTGGCGCCACATCACCACCGCGGCCAACTGGCCCAGCGGCTTCATCCACCTGGTCGACAACGGGGCGCCGCCCCCGCCGCCGGTCACGACACCGCCCCCGGTGACCACGCCGCCCCCGCCGCCGGTCACCACGCCTCCGGCCACGACTCCGCCGGCCACGGTGCTGCGGAACGTCAGCCCGCCGACCATCACCGGGACCGTCAAGGTCGGCCAGACCCTGGCCGCCACCGACGGCAGCTGGTCCCCGGCCGCACAGACGGTGACGTACCAGTGGCTTGCCGACGGCAAGGCGATCTCCGGCGAGACCGGCCGGACGTTCCTGGTCGGGCGCAGCCGGCTGGGCAAGAGCATCTCGGTGCAGGTCACCGCGACCACGGGCGGGCAGAAGGTGACCGCCACCTCGGCTCCGACGGCGCCGGCGATCGCCGGCACCATCGCGGTGACCACGCCGCCGGTCATCGAGGGGACCCCGGCCATCGGCGAGACGATCACCGCCGTACCGCCGGTGACGTCGCCGGCCCCCACGGCCTCGGCCGTGCAGTGGTACGCCGACGGAGTGCCGATCCCGGGCGCCACGTCCTGGACGCTCAACGCCGGCGCGGACCTGGCCGGCAAGCGGCTGACGGTCCAGGTGACCGGGACCCGGCAGTCGTTCGCGAACCTCTCGACCACCAGCGCACCCAGCGATCCGGTGCAGGCGCCACCGATCCAGTTCACCACCCCGGGCTCGGTGGCCGGCGCACCGCAGGTCGGCTCGCCGCTGACCGCGAGCCCCGGCGTGACGGACCCGGCTCCGGCGTCGACGACGTACGCCTGGCTGCGCGACGGCCGGCCCATCCCGGGCGCCACTACGCCCGCCTACACGCCGACCAAGGCCGACGCCGGGCACCGCGTGTCGGTGCAGGTGACGCTGACCGCGCCGGGACACTTCCCGAGCATCAACGAGTACGCCGCCGGCACGATCAAGGCCAAGCCCCGGCTCAAGGTCGCGGCCCGGTCGGCGCGGCGCGCGGCCACTCTCACCATCAAGCTCAAGACGGCCGGCCTCCCGGTCAAGGGCGGCAAGATCGTGGTGCAGGTCGGCAAGCACAAGGTGAAGGCACTGGCGGCCAAGCACAAGGTGCGGCTGCGCGTCGCCGGCCTCAAGCCGGGCAAGCGGAAGATCACCATCCTCTACCGCGGCACGACCACGGTCCTCGGCGACTCGACGACCGCGATCGTGAAGGTGAGGCGCTGAGATCCGGCCGTACCCCATCTGGGGCATGCCGGGGGCGATATCGGCGATTCCACGACGCGGCGGGCACGGTCACGCCATGATTCCTTCCTGACCGGTGGGTTCGGGACCACCACGCATTCATTCGTGAGAGGGATCCCTAGATGACTCTTTCGGCGTATCGCCGCGCTCGTCGCCGTACCGGCACTGGCGCTGGCGTCCCTGACGCTCATCGCGCCGGCGGCCCAGGCCTCGACGCCGGGCAACGACGACTTCGCCCAGGCCCAGGTCGTCGGCCCCACGCTGCCGGTGGCCGTGACCGGCTCCAACGTGAACGCGACGGCCCAGGCCGGTGAGCCGTCCGAGCAGGGCAACGGGCCCGCCGCCACCATCTGGTACCGCTGGACGGCGCCGGCCGACGCCACGGTCGCGGTGTCCACGCAAGGCAGCGAGACGACCGATGGCGACAGCCTCGACACCTACCTGGACGTCTACACCGGCGCGAGCCTCGACGCGCTGACATTGGTCGGCTCCGACGACGACGGTGGCACCGAGGGCTCCAGTCTGCTCACGTTCGACGCGACCAGCGGCACCACTTACTACGTCCAGGTCGACGGCTACCACTATTCCGAGGGACCCGAGACCGGTTCCATCGCCCTGTCCATCGCGGAGGTCGACGCGACATTGAGGGGCACCGTCACCGCGGAGGAGTCGGGCTCGCCGGTCGCCGACGCCTGTGTCGACGTCTCGTCCTCGACCTACCACGCCGAGACGTCGACCGACGAGGACGGCTCCTACTCCTTCGACCTGCCCGCCGGCACCTACGACCTGCACGTCTCGAGCTGCGGCAGCGACACGAGTCTGCTCGACGTAGACGAGACCGGCATCGTCGTGGGCGCACACGCCACCGTCACCGCCAACGTGCAGATGCCGCCGGCCGGCTCGATCAGCGGCACGGTGACCGGCCCGGACGGCATGATCCCGTCGGACGTCTGCGTGGAGGCCTACAACGACGACGACAGCGTCGACGAGAGCACCGACACCGATGGGACCGGCGCCTACACCATCAACAATCTGCCCACCGGCAGCTACTACGTCGAGTTCAGCGACTGTGGCGGCGACGGCCTGATGACCACCTACTACGGCGGTACGACCGACGAGTCTGGGTCGACCCAGGTGGCAGTGACGGCGGGTGAGAACACCAGCGGGACGAACATCCAGCTTGCTCGCGGTGCCAGCATCAGCGGCACGATCTCCAACGCGTCCGGCGCCGTCCTCGACAACGCCTGCGCCGAGGTCTACAACGACGACTACGACCGTACGCGATACGTGGACGACAACGGGCACTACACGGTCGAGGGCCTTGCGGCCGGCACCTACCACGTGGAGTTCTACGACGACTGTGACGCCGACCACCCGAGCACGCTCTGGTACAACGGCTCGACCACCGAGGCCGGAGGTCAGACGATCACCCTGGTGGCCGGTCAGCAGATGACCGGCGTCGACGCCGTCTTCGGCAAGGTGGCCGTGACCGGTGGCCCCTCCGCGGCCTGCACCAGCGCCCAGGCGGCGGCCCAGCGAGCCACCGCCGCGCTCGGTAGCGCCAACGGCAAGCTGCACAGCGACCAGGGCAAGCTCAAGAAGCTCGGCAAGAAGGTCAAGAAGGCCAAGGGCCACGCGAAGAGCAAGCTCAAGAAGAAGCAGAAGAAGCTGAAGAAGACGGTCAAGTCGGACAAGCACGCGGTGAGCGCGGCCACCACCGGCGTGAGCAGCGCCAACGCCGCGGTCAGCGCCGCCTGCCGCTGACCCACAGCGACGCCCCGTGGGCCCGGTCCCGTCCTGGACGAGGCCGGGCCCACGGCATAACCGTCGGTGTCCGGTGGTTGACTGCGGATATGACCAACGCTGACTTCTGGTTCGACCCCGCGTGCCCCTTCGCCTGGATCACCTCGCGCTGGATCCTGGAGGTGGAGAAGGTCCGTGACATCAACGTCACGTGGCACATCATGAGCCTGGCCTACCTCAACCAGGACAGGGACATCCCCGAGGACTACCGCGCGTTCCTGGCGACCGCGTGGCAGCCGGTGCGGGTGTGCATGGCCGTCAACGAGCAGTTCGGCCAGGAGAAGCTGGCCGAGATCTACACCGCGCTGGGCACCCGCCGGCACGTGGAGAAGAAGGAGTTCACCCGCGAGGTGATCGAGGACGCGCTCGCCTCGGTCGGGTTGCCGGCGGAGCTCGCGGACGCGATGGACGACTCGTCGTACGACGAGGCGATCAAGAAGTCCCACCACCTCGGCATGGACCAGGTCGGCAACGAGGTCGGCACGCCCACGATCGCGTTCGAGGGCCAGGCGTTCTTCGGGCCGGTCATCTCCAAGGCGCCGAAGGGGGAGGCCGCCGGCCGGCTGTGGGACGGCTTCGTGCTCGTCACCGAGTATCCCTACGTCTACGAGCTCAAGCGCGCCCGCACGCACGAGCTGGACTTCAGCTGATGCCGGTCGACCAGGTCGGCACCCTGGCGCTGCAGCGCGCGCTCACCCAGGCTGCCGACCTGCTCGACGCCGTCACTCCCGAGGACCTCAGTCGCCCCACGCCGTGCTCCGAGTGGGACGTGCGCCGCCTCGCCAACCACCTCATCGCCCAGCCACGGGTCTTCGTCACCATGCTGCAGGGCGCGCCGCCGGGGTGGAACGGCCACGAGGACTACGACACCGCACTCGGCGACGAACTGCGCAGCCGGGGCAACACCCTGATCAACCTGTGGCGCGAGACCACCGGGGAGACGATGCTCGACCCGGACTGGCAGGCCGTCGAGATCGCGGTGCACACCTGGGACCTCGCCCGGGCGCTCGGCCGCACCACCGACGGGCTGGACCAGTCGGTGGCCCAGCGGGCGCTGGTGGCGATGGACCGCATCCTGGGCCCGACCCGCAAGGGCCGCGCCTTCGCCGACGCCCGGTCCGCACCGGCCGGCTCGGACGCCTACACCCACCTGGCGGCGTACGCCGGGCGCGAGGTCTGACGCCTCGACACGCGACCAGGGGCGCCGACTCGGGCGAGTGGCGCCCCTGGTCACCGTCCGGCTGCCGCGACGATCAGCGCTTGACCTTCTTGATGACGTGCAGCTTCTCCGTCAGGCTGGTGTAGCCGGGCACCCGGTAGGTGACCTTGACGGCGATCCGCTTGCCCGCGTCCTTCTTCACCAGCGTGTACTTGCGGTGCGTAGCACCCCGGATCGCCTTGCCGTTGCGCAGCCACTGGTAGCCGACGGAGTTCGCGTACGGCGACACGCGCCCGGCCTTGACCTTGTCGCTCTGCCCGACGTGGGTCCTCTTCTTGCCGACCAGGTGCGGCGCCCGCACCACCGTCAGCCGCTGGGCGCCCGGCGTACCGGCCGGGTTGGCCAGGCCCTGGGGACCCGCGGGGCCGGCCGGGCCCGCCGGACCGGACGGACCCGCCGGACCGGACGGCGTGCAGTCGTCACCGGGTCCGGACGGGTTCCCGCCCGGGACGTACGACAGGATCGTGTCGATCGCCTGCTGCAGCGTGCCCGAGAGCGGCTGCGGGAGATAGCCGAGGATGCTGTCCAACGCCGCCGCAAGATCGCTGGTCAGGCCGCTCGGGTCGGTGGGAATGGAGGTCGGGAACCCGCTGGGAACACCGGTCGGCAGACTGCTCGCCCCGCTCTCGAGGGCGTTGATCAGGGTGGCGATCGCGTCCTGCAGCGGTGCGGGCAGGTCGGTGGGGATGCTGGTCGGGATGCTGGTGGGCAGCCCGCTGGCCCCGCCTTCGAGGGCGTCGATCAGGGTGGTGATGGCGTCCTGGAGGGTCGCCGGCAGGCTGCTGGCGCCGTCCTGGAGGGCGTTGGTGAGCGTGGTGATGGCGTCCTGCAGCGG